>Ga0207646_10001632_pt1 | contig 27379 bp, 22 predicted proteins | sample KBSK5502metaG_FD_184343 | JGI IMG/M metagenome (GOLD analysis project Ga0207646, IMG submission 184343) | Corn, switchgrass and miscanthus rhizosphere microbial communities from Kellogg Biological Station, Michigan, USA - KBS K5-50-2 metaG... | ecosystem: Host-associated > Plants > Roots >...
GCTCGCATTCGGCCCGAGAATCGCTGTCATTTCTCCGGCCTTGGCATGAAAGCTCGTGGCTTCCAGGGTAAAAATTGGCGCTTGCTGCGGATTCGGCGAGTACGCGTAGCTAACCTGCTCAACGCTGAGACGCGGTTCAGTCGCTGCGCGGGTGGCATCCATCGGGTTGCGCGACGACGTCGATCGAGCCGTGGCCGTCATGCGAGCTTCCTTCGCAGGAGGTAAATAAAGAGCGGCGCGCCGGCAATTGCCGTAATCGCCCCTACAGGAAGTTCCGCCGGAGCGGCCACCGTTCTTGCGAGCGTGTCCGCAATCACCAAAACAATTGCGCCGCCGAATGCCGAAGCGGGAATAAGAATTCGATGATCCGAGCCAAAAATCATTCGCATCACGTGAGGCACCAGAAGTCCCACATATCCAATCGACCCGCTCATCGCGACAGCGAGGCCCGTGAGTGCGGACGCAGCGATGTAAACGATCAGGCGCACGCGACGAACATCCACGCCGAGGTGCATCGCTTCCTTCTCTCCCGAGAGCAGAAGATTCAGATCGGACGCAGTTGTGTAGATGACCGCAGCCGCTGCTAGAAACCCGACGCGAAGTACCCAGCCAAGCGGCCTGGATGGTACGGCGGAGAGTTCACCCATGAGCCAGTACGCCATGCCGCGAACATTGCTGCTCGGCATCGTAGTGAGCAGCAAAATGATAATGGCGGAGAGCAAGGAGGCTGTGATGACTCCACCGAGCAATAACGTACTGCTGTCAATTCTCCCCTCGCGACGGCCCAAAAAATAGACCGCGGTGATGGCGATTGCCGCTCCAAGGAATCCTCCGAGGGGCGTGAATACGGACGCAATTTCCGGCGTGAGTGCGAGGTGTGGTTCCAGCAGTAAAGCGAGAATCGCGCCGACGGCGGCGCCGTTCGACACTCCCAGCACGTAGGGATCGGCAAGTGGATTTCGCAGAAGCGCCTGAAAACTGGTACCCGCGACAGACAGCGAGGCACCCACCAGCACTCCAAGCAGAATCCGCGGCAACCGGATATTGAGAATCAGGCTGTACTCGCTGGAAATTTCGGTGCTCTTGCCCAGGAACACCCGCAATAAATCACGACCCAGTCCGTACAAGGAAACGTGAACCGCGCCGAATTTCAAAGCCAGAACCATCACACAAAAAAGAATCGCTCCGAGAATCACACATTGCAGCAAGAGCCGGCCGAGCGTGAGCGGTCGCATCAGTTTTTCTCCGCCCGGCCCGCGGCTTTCGGAGTGCCGGTCCTGCCGGCAAACGCGTCGGGATGCAATTGGCGCGCCAGATCCTCGACTGCGGAAAGTAATCTTGGAGCTGGCCGGTTGACTGCGTCGCTGATCACGGCGAACCTGCGGTATTTCACCGCGTCGAGATCATTCCATCCGGGGCGCTTCGCCAGAGCTTCCATGTCGCGCGTGACTGCTTCCGAATGACCCGATGCGAATACCAGAACTTCCGGCTGCAATCGCACCATTTCCTCCAGGCTCATCTGCGGCCAGTCTTGCGATGATTCGACAATCGAGACGGCACCGGCAAGCAGCAAGGCGTCGGCGATAAATGTGTGCTTGCCCACGGAAATGAGCGGATCGGTCCAGACGATAAAGAGTGCGCGCTTGGGTGTAGAGTTTTGCAACCGCTCGTGCAAGCTGGTTTCTTTTTGCAAAAGTTCGCTGTCGAGCGCCTCTCCAGCGGCAGGATTGCCAAGGACGTCGGCCAATCGATGAACGGAGCTGCGAATCTCGTCCACCGTGTGCGGGTCCGTCGCGTATGCAGCGATGCCAAGGCGATCGAGCGCCTGCACGGTCTCCAACCTGTTTAAACCTTTCGTAACCAGCACCACGTCCGGCTTCAGCGATGCAATCTCTTCGAGGCTGGGGTTAATCGCTCCACCCACTTTGTGCTTTCGCACCGCGTCTGCCGGGTAGTCACAATAGTCGGTATCCCCGACCAACAAATCGTCCATGCCAAGTGCGTAGATCGATTCTGTCATGCTTGGAGCAAGAGAAACCACGCGGCGCACCGGAACTGGTATGCGTACGCTGCGGCCGGTTTCATCTTGAACTGTCCGGAAAGAGTTTTTCGCGGGAGGAGCGCTTGGAGTTTGTTCCGCGCGCGAATGCGCCATGCCCGGCGCGACGCACAGCAACGCCGCGGCCACGACAGTACGAAGGAACAGACTTGAAGTGAAAATTTTCAAAGTAGAACAAACTCCCCCGGCAAATGTTTTTCGTGATTTTCCGCAAAGCCGACAAAAATAAAAAATGCCCCGCGAGTCCCGTGGGGCAAAAAGCGCACCTCCCTCTCGCGAGGAGTTCCGCAAACTGCGGCATGGGAGGGTAGCCTGGCTTACGGCCTTTCAGCCGATTACAGTGGCGGGACCGCGGCCGAGTTTCACGGCCTTCCCCGCTCCCCTTGCCTGCAAATTGTGAACCGAGTGTAAGCCGTGAGTGCGATGCGCGTCAAATCGAATCCAACGAGCGGCATGTTGACGGCGGCCCCACCTCGGAAATTTTCTGACGCTGTTAGCGATTCTTCCAGTTTGGTTTGCGTTTTTCCACCAGCGCATGCAAACCTTCCTGCGAATCTTCCAATCGGTACAATTCATTCAGGAAAATGTTCATGGAGTGCTTCAGTCCATCGCGCAGCGAAAGTCCCATGCCGCCCAAAATCGCTTTCTTCGCCATCGTGAGAACAGGTCCGGAGTGTCCTGTCATGCGTGTGACAAGGTCCTTCACGGCCGTTTCGAGATGCGCTTCGGGCACCAGCCGATTGACGAGTCCGAGTTCCAGCGCGCGCTCTGCCGTCACGGGTTCTCCTGTAAGCACTAGTTCAAGGGCGGTTTTTGGTCCCACCAGGTAAGGCAAGATTGTTGACGCGAGCGGGGGGAACATTCCGATCGTGATTTCCGGCTGGGCGAATCGCGCTTTTGGCGTCGCGATCACCAGGTCGCCGAAAGCAGCCAACTCCGCGCCACCGCCGATCGCGGGACCGTTGACTACACAAATTACCGGTTTCGCAACATCGACCATCGCCGCAAACGCCGCGTGAAACGCGTCAAGCATCTGGAACACGCGTTGAGAGGTGTATTCTCCGATTTCGATCCCGCCGCAGAAAACCTTGCACGCCGAATCCAGCAGGATGATTTTGATGTCTTCGCGCGAGCCGGAATACTCGATGCCTTCGGCAAGCTCGCGGAGCATCGCTTCGTTCAACAGATTGTGCTCGGGGCGGTTGAGCGTCATGTGCGCGACACCAGTGTCCAGCCGCACTCTCACAAATTCATAATCTTCGATTTTTTTCCTTTGTTTTTGTGTCACAAATTCTTCTGGATTAACTGCTTCGACCATTACGGCCTCCGCGATATGAGTTGGAACAATTCCGGAACGCTGTGCTCTGGATATTTTGTGATGCTAGCACGGCGTTTTGCATCGTTTTGCTGTGGCGCAAACGGTGGTGCGCAAAGAGTCTGCAGGCCGTGACATTTCCGTTATGCTGTGTTTGGTATGAAACCCGCCACAATTATCGCCTGCGAACTCTCCGGCCCGGTTGACGCCCGCGGCTTCCCTCTTGAGGCTTCCTGGAATCTCGCGGAGCCAGTTCGTTTCGCCTCCAACTGGCAAGACAAAAATGAAGACGCAGAACGCGAGACCGAAGTGCGCGTTCTCTGGACCGAAAAAGTGTTGTACCTGAAATTTCGGTGCCGCTACCAAACGCTCTCCGTTTTTGAAGACTGCGAACCCAACGGCCGCCGCGACCAATTGTGGGACCGAGACGTCGCCGAAGTTTTCATCCAACCTGATGCCAGCCCGGCGCGTCGTTACTGGGAATTCGAAATCAGCCCAAATGGTATGTGGATCGATCTCGAAATCTCTCCGGACGGCAAACGCGATCCCTTGAGTGGCATGAAGTCACGCGCCGTTCTCGATCAATTCGAGAAAGTCTGGACTGCAGAGCTTGCCCTGGCAATGTGCTCGCTGACGAAAGCTTTTGATCCTTCCGAAAACTGGCGCGTAAACTTTTTCCGGGTCGAAGGCGCCACTGAACCGCGGTTCTACTCCTCATGGCAGCCCACGTACACGCCTCAACCGAATTTTCACGTGCCCGAAGCGTTTGGTAATCTTCAGTTCGCACGCGCCGTGAGGTCGTAGCGGTCGGATTAATTCCAGCTATTCATTCAGTTATAAGACCCGGTAATCGTTTGAAATTCGGCCGTCGTTGAGCGGTGTTGACTTTCTCGTTCACCAGTATAAGCTTTTACCGTAATTGGATCCTCTTCGGGGTGGAGACGGATCCAAGTCCAGGAATACTTCAGGGCCGGTGTCTGTCACAGCGGACACTTCGGCGTCAAAAGTTGTCTCGACAATCTAACTCCGTCCGCGGGCAGGTCTTTTCCCGCTGCTGGCCATCGCTCGCCAGCTCAGGGTGAGGCATGTTCTGCGATGAGCAAGACAGAAACGTTATAAATGCCTTTGCGCCAGGGGCAAAGGATTCTTGAAAGGACCAAGAAACATGAAAGTGAAACGGTTGTATTTGCATAAGGTTGTGGTTCTTTTGCTGATTGTTCTGTGTGCCGCGTTCCTTTCGCTGGCACAAGGCGATACGGGTCGCCTGCAGGGCACCATCACCGACCCTTCTGGAGGAGCGCTGACGAGCGCAACTGTAGAAGTCACGAATACAGGAACGGGCCGCAGCGTCACTTCGACAACGAACGACCTCGGCTACTATAGCGTTTCGGCGTTGCCACCAGGCCATTACCGCATTGAAGTTTCCGCAACAGGCTTTCAGAAGAGTATTCGCGAATTGGATTTGCAGGTCGCTCAGATCGGGGTGGCCGATTTTCAGCTACTCGTGGGAGAAGTGACTCAGTCCGTTAGGGTGGAGGCGGGATCGCCGGTCATAAATTCCGCGGACTCAGCGATCGGGCAGGTCGTTGAAAGCCGCCAGGTGACGGAACTTCCACTCAACGGGCGGAACTTCACTCAACTGGCCACTCTCGAGGCGAACGTGACCCGTGGCGTGCCTACCGGCGCGGCGACGGGGGCGAACGGCAATACCGAAACGTTCCGCAACGGCGAAACCGGCGGAGCCTCTCTGGCTGTGAATGGCCTGCGTCCACAAAACAACAACTTCGTCCTGGATGGCATCGACAACAACGAATCCTTGGTGAACTCCATTGTGTTCTTTCCGCCGGCGGACGCTATCGACGAATTCCGCGTGCAGACGAGCGTGGCACCCGCCGAATATGGCCGGGCCGGTGGCGCAATCCTGGTGACCACGTTGAAGTCGGGAACGAACAGCTTTCACGGCAGCGCCTTCGAATTCAACCGCAACACTTCTCTGAATGCCCGCGACTTCTTCAATAACGGCACAACTCCCGCGTATAACCGCAACCAGTTTGGAGGCACGCTCGGCGGGCCGGTCCTGAAAGACAAGCTGTTCTTTTTCGTTGATTATCAAGGCCTGCGCAAGCGAATCCCGGGCAGCAACGACACCGCCACAGTGCCCACAGACCTGATGCGGCAAGGCAATTTCTCCGAACTTCTCGCAGGATCAGGGCCCTCCAACAATCCAACCGGGCTCTCCAACCCCATCACCATATTCGACCCGACTACCGGCGCGGCATTTGCGGGAAACATCATTCCTACAAACAGGGTCAATGCGGTCGGGCTTGCCTATTTGAAAGCGTTTCCAGAACCGAATTGCGACAAAAGCGTCGATTCGCGTTGTAACTCAATTCTTTCCAACTACCGCAACGTCCGCAAGATCAACGAAACTTGGAACGATTTCGACGTTCGTGGCGATTATCTTCTGAACACGCGCAACAGCATATTCGCGCGCTTCAGCCGAGGTCACGTAGACCAAACCGAGACCCCGCGCCTCACGACTCTGCCCTCCGGATTCGGCTCCGGCACAAACTTCAACTATCCGATCGGCGCTTCCATCGGCTGGACTAGCACCATCAATTCCACGCTGGTGAACGAAGTCCGCGTTGGCTTTGTCCGCGTGAAATACGGCTTTGAGCCTCCGTTCGGAAGCGAGGATCTCTGCACGCAGCTTGGTATCGTGAATTGCAACACACCGCTTTTGGGCGGAATCGCACTCATCGGCGGCTTCAACTCCCAGTTGGAATATACTGGCGACTTCGGTCCATATCTGGTGCCGCAAACCGGATACAACCTCAACGACACGGCGACCTGGAGCCACGGCAAGCATACCTTTAAGTTTGGTGCGAACGCGATTCGACGTCAGGTGAACCTCTATAGGCCGCTCGCCGGCAAGGGCTTTTTCTTCCTCAGCGGCAACGGTACTGCGGACCACACGGACACCGGCTACGAAGTTTCGGATCTGCTGGCCGGCTTCGTGGCATCGTACTCCCACGGCACGAATTTCGGCATGATCGGCACGCGCAGCTGGGAGAACGGCTTCTTTCTTCAAGACGATTGGCGGGTCACGTCGCGGCTCACGCTAAACCTCGGCCTGCGCTACGACATCTACACTTGGCCCGTCGAAGTGCAAGATCGCCAGGCGAACTTTAATGTGGCCACCGGCGCGATCGACCTCGCCAACAAAAATGGCGTTTCGCGCGGCTTCATCGACAACGACTACAACAATTTCGGCCCGCGCGTTGGTTTTGCCTATCGCCTCACCAACGACGGCAAGACCGTTCTTCGCGGCGGCTACGGGATCTTTTACTTCCTTGATCGCGGGGGCATCAGCAATCAGCTTGCGCAAAACCCGCCGTTCGGCGGACAGAACTCCGTCAGTTATGCTCAGGGCTTTCGCATCACTCTTTCCGGTGCGCTGCCTTGCCAGCCGACTTGTACGCAGAGCCAGCTGAATGCAACGCAAGCGACAGGCGCTTTGCCCAGCGGCGACTTCACCAATCTAGATCTGGCCAACCCAAGCGGCGTTTCCGTGATTTCGGTACTTCCTTCGAACGTCACTCCGAACGTCAGCCAGTGGAACCTGCAGATTCAGCGGCAGCTCGGCACCAACAGCTCGGTCAGCCTCGCATACGTTGGAGATCGCGGCAAAAATCTGACTCGTAACTACAATGCAAACCAGAATCTTTTTGACCTGCCAAATTCAGATCCAGCGCACATCCGCTTCACGGAGCTCGGCTCCGTGACGGTCCAGGACAACAGCGGAAATTCCACCTACAATTCTTTGCAGGCGCAGTACGAGCGTCGCCTGACTCGGGGCTTCCAGTTTCTCGGTTCCTTCGCGTGGTCGAAGACGCTTGACGACGCTTGCGGCGATCTGGACGCCTGTGCGCCGCAACTTTACACCGACTTTAAGGACGAAAAGGGCCGCTCCAACATTGATCAGAATTATCGCCTGGTGCTCAGTTCGCTCTACGAACTCCCGTGGGGCCGCGGCAAGCACTGGGGCAGCAACTGGTCGCGTCCGCTCGACTGGGTTGTGGGCGGTTGGCAGTTAAACGGCATTTATACGCTGCAGTCGGGCCTGCCGTTCAATGTCACGGTAAACGGAAACCCGAACGCAACGCGCGCAGACTTAATCGGCGCGCCAAGCGTGAACACCGGCTTCGCTCCGGGCGGCAATAACGGGACAAACATCCCCTATCTCGCTAACCCCAGTTCGTCGTTTGCTTTGCCTGCTGCAACGCTCTTCCCCGACGGAAGCGTGGTCTTCAACGCTCCCGGCACTGCGGGACGCGATATTCTACGCGGCCCCGGAAGCTCGAATATTGACCTGGCCCTTTTCAAAAACTTCGCTCTCACCGAGCGCTTGCGGCTCGAGGCTCGTGTGCAAGCGTACAACCTCACCAACACACCGCATTTCGCCAATCCAAACTCAGTGCTCGGCCAGTGGGATGTGCAGGGTTGCAACCCCGCGACGTCTGACCAACCGTGCGTGAACGTCGGTGGCGCGTCCAAACAACTCGTCGCCAACCTCAGCACTTCGTTTGGATTCGTCACGTCAACCCAACCCAACAGCTTTCGCACTGTCGAGCTTGGGCTGCGTCTGACGTTCTAGCTCGTTCGACTCTTCACGACAGGCGGGACCCTGGCGTCCCGCCTCCATTTTTCTTTATCCTTCTGTCGTGCTCTCGTGATGACTCACTTCTTACGCTTACGGTTTGCAATCTCAGTTCTTGCAGTCTGTGCGCTTCGGCAGCCGCCAGTTCTCGCGGCTCCGCAGTCCGTCGCTGCGGAGAACACGCCTGTGGTCACCAAAGTGGAACCGCCGAATTGGTGGGTTGGACTTACGCCAGACCTGATGATCCTGCTCTCTGGCCACGCTCTGCAGGCGAACAAGGTGACGTGCAACCTTCCCGAAGTCGTTGTGGAACGCACGCAAGCGACGCAAGGCGGCGACTATCTTTTCGTGTGGATTAAATTCGCGCCGCGCATGCGTTCCGGCACCATCGTGTGCCGGATCACAACTCTCCGTGGAGACGCTTCTTTTGAATTGCCGGTTTCAAGTCGCGAACCAACGGCAAAGCGTTTTCACGGATTGAGTTCCGATGATGTTCTTTATCTGATCATGCCGGACCGCTTCGCTAACGGTGATCCCACTAACGATGAGCCCGCGGAATTTCCCGGCTCGCACGATCGGTCCAAGCCGCGTTCATGGCACGGCGGAGATTTGCGCGGTATCCGCGACCATCTTTCCTACCTGAAGGATCTCGGCGTAACCGCGCTGTGGCTGACGCCCGTCGTAAAAAATGGCGCGGAGCAGGATTACCACGGCTATGGCGCAGTCGACTTGTATGCCGTTGACCCGCACCTCGGCGGCTTGAACGACTACAAGGAGCTCGCGTCCGCGCTACGCGAGCAGCGCATGAAGCTTTTCTTTGACGCCGTGCCCAATCACGTGGGGCCACGTCATCCCTGGGTCAAAGAACCGCCGCTGCCGGATTGGTTCCACGGCACCGCGCAGAATCATTTCGACTCTTTCTCTCCAGTGAACAATTCCTTCTATGGCAAGTCCGGTTCCGGCGAAGTTGCCAACGATCCATTTGAAGCGCTCACCGATCCGCACGCGACACCCGCCATGCGGCGCAATCTTACGGAAGGCTGGTTCTTCGGAATTCTCCCGGACATGAACACGGAGAATCCAGTTGTCCTAAAATATCTTCTGCAAAATTCAATCTGGTGGATCGAGTCGGCGGGCCTTGATGGCTTGCGCGTGGACACGTTTCCCTACGTCTCGCGGACTTTTTGGCAGCAATGGCATGCAGGACTGCGTCGTATCTATCCGAACCTCACAACGATCGGCGAGGTTTTTCATCCCGACCCTACTGTGACTTCGTTTTTTGTGGGCGGCAGGAAACAGTGGGATGGCATCGATAGCGGGCTGTCCACGGTTTTCGATTTCCCAATGTTCTTCGCAATTCGCGATGTCTTGCTGCATGGCGCTTCCGCGGGCCGCATCGCCAATGTATTGCGGCAGGACGAACTCTATCCGCATCCCGATTGGCTGGTCCCATTTTTTGCGAATCATGATGTCATGCGGCTCGGGAGCGAGACCGGCAGCTCGCCAGACAAACTTCTCTGCGCCTTCGGGCTAATTCTGACGCTCCGCGGAATTCCCGAGCTTTATTATGGAGATGAAATCGCCATGCCGGGCGCAGGCGATCCAGACAACCGGCGGGATTTCCCCGGTGGTTGGCCTGGCGACAGGCAAAATGCTTTCAGCGAAGACGGCCGCACGCCTGAACAACAAAAAATCGTTTCAGCCGTGCGGAATCTTTTACAAATTCGCCGTCAGCACGCCGCACTTCGCACTGGAAAGCTGTTTCACATATTTTCTGACGGCGACTTGTATGTATTTATGCGTCAGACGGAGGACGAGCGGCTACTGGTCATCTTCTCTAATGGAAGCAAATCGCGAGCGCTAACAATTCCACAAGCCAACACTCCTCTTGCGGGGGCATTGAGATCAACGATTCTCTATGGCAATGGCGGCGTGGAAATCAACGGCCGGGAAGTGAAGATTACAGCACCCGCGCAATCGATTTCTATTTTTTCGCTCTATTGAATTTGGTCAGAGAATCAGCTCAGCGGTCCAACTATTCTTCGCCTCGGGTATTGTGAACACGACGGCGTGCTGCGCCGAATCAAATCGCCACTCGTGAATGGTAGCGTCGCCCACGCGCACACTCTTCGGCGCTTTGCCTATCCCGAATACCGTGATTTCCGCGGCGCTCCACCAGGGCTTGTAACTGTCTTTTTCGATGGTACTGACAATTCTGATCGCTTCCGTTCCCACCTGGCACGAATAGCTGATGCGCAAAAATTCTCCTTTTTCGTAGGCCAGTGTGTGTCCGTCGTCCTGATACAACGAGCCTTTGCAGTCTGGCCCGGGATACACAAGCAGGCCCAGCGGACCATTGGGCGTTTCGCCCGTGTTTTGCACCAGCGGCTGCCGCGGCACGATCGCTCCGGCGCGAACATACACGGGCACCTCGTCCAGTGCGGGCTTCAGTTTTTTCAGTTCTTGGTCGGAACTTTTTTCACCGGTCCAATAGTCGTACCAAGCTCCCGGCGGTAACTGGATCACTTTCATGTCCTGCAGCTCGGTGGTCACGGGAGAAACAAAAAGATCATGACCAAACATGAATTCGCCGTCATCGTTAAAAAATTCCGGCGACTGCGGATACTCCAGCAGCAGCGGCCGCATCAGCGGGATTCCCGTGCGAGTCATCTCTTCCACGCTCGTATAAATATAGGGCAGCAGCCGGTAGCGCTCTTCGATGAAGCGTTTGCGGATGGCTTCGTGCTTCGCGCCATGTACCCAAGGCTCCTGGTCTCCCGTCCCCTTTGCGGTGTGGTCGCGATAGATCGGATTGAACGCGCCTGCTTCGATCCATCGCGTCAGCAAGTCCGCAGTTGGCGTTCCCGCGAATCCCCCGATGTCGTCGCCAACCATCCCGTAGCCGGAAATTCCCATGCTCAGCAGCATCGGCGTACTCATGCCAAGATGGTTCCAGACTGCCACGTTGTCTCCGGTCCACGTAGCGGCATACCGTTGCGTGCCAGCGTAGGCTGCGCGAGTCAGAACAAATGGCCGCTCGTTCGGCCGCAGCTTCAGCAGACCTTCACTCGTCGCGCGCACATTCTCCATTCCGAACACATTATGAATCGCCAGGTGCGGCAGGGTGGTTCCATCATCCAAACGGTGACGAACGTCCGGCGGCATGGTCTTCGTGGATGTCAGAAAAATCGCCGGTTCATTCATGTCGTTCCAGAAACCGGCCACGCCCATGTCCACAAAATTCCTGTAAAGGCCTCCCCACCACTCGCGCGTGCGGGACAGGGTGAAGTCTCCAAACACGCTGTCCCCCGGCCATACTGGCCCGACGTACGTCGTTCCGTCCGCGCGCTTCAGGAAAACGTCGTCTTTCACTCCGGTGTCGTAGGGTGCGTATCCGTGATCGGGATTTTTCTTGATGTGCAAATCGGTGATCAGCACAGTGTGAAATCCCTGCGCGCTCAGGTCTGAGATCATCTTTTCAAACGTGGGAAACTTCTTGCGGTCCACCGTGAACGGCGCATTCCCATCCTGATAGTCAATGTCCAGATAAATGGCGTCCGCGGGAATTTTTTTGTCGCGAAGCGTTTTTGCAACTTCGTAAACGCGTTCTTCCGGTTCGTAGCTGTACCGCGATTGCTGGAAGCCCAGCGTCCATAGCGGTGGCAGCTTCGTGCGCCCGACCAATGCGGTAAAGTCCTGAACTATCTTGCCCGGCGTTGGTCCGCCAAAAAAGTAATAGTTGATCTCGCCGCCCTCAGCGCCGAAAGAATAAAAGTCGTGCCCTTCCTTGCCGAAATCGAAACTGCTCCGCCACGTATTGTCGAAGAAAATTCCGTAAGCCAAACCTTTGCGCAGTCCGATGAAAAACGGAATCGTCTTGTAAAGAGGATCTGTTGATTCGCGCCACCCGAACGCATCCGTGTTCCACATCGTGAATGAGCGGTCGCGCCGGTTCATTGGTCCGGCTTTGTCGCCCAGTCCGTAGTAACCCTCGTCCTGCGGCATCTTTTTCCAAACGCGTACTCGCCCGTTTTCCCAGGCCATGGGAAAATCGGATTCATCCGCAACCAGCACATCGCCTACATCGCGCAGGAAATCGATCAGCAGAGGCGACTTCTTGATTCTGGCTACGGTCGTTCCGGAGGTGACGCGAACCTCGTCTTTCGCGTCGTCGACCTTGATCGCCGGTGGTTCAGGCGCTTCGATCACCGCCCATGAAAAATCCTTTGGAAATGTACCCGCTGGCGCGACTCGCACGCGGAAGAGCCCTTCGCGAAATACGGTGACTCGCACTTTCGCCTTGCCGGCAGTCAGTTCCACGCCATCAGACAGCTTCTCCACTTTTTGCACGCTTCCAATGTGCTGCCATCCCTGGGCAAACAGGGCAACAGGCGTGATCAACGCAAGCAAGGCAGGCAGCAGGAATCGTCGCGTAATAAGTCGCATCTTTACTCCTCCGGAACTTTTTTGTCTCGCCTGGCAGTTCGGCGGGATTATTTCAGGCGGCAAGCCACTGCTCAAACAGGGCCGAAACTTTTGCGCCTTCGATGCGGCGACGCACGGCGTCCAGCACTCGGCAGCGCAGATCTTCGGGCGTCCCATAGAATCCAAGCCAGTACGGCAGGTGAATTTCACCAGGCAGTTGCTCGGCTTCCAGCTTGATTCTCCGAAGCTTGAAGAATCCCTGCTGGAAAATTACGCGCAAGACCTTGTCGCGCAACAACTCCTCGGAGCGCGCCTCTGAGAGCGTTGATGCTGGGTTATTTCGCGTGAAGACGGAAACTGTCTCAGCGTCTCCCGGTGGCGCTGCAAATTCAAACAGGTCCAGCGAACCGTCCACGGCGTCTAATGCAAAAAGATGCGTGCGCTGCGCTCCGCTCATCGGGAAGCGAACGCGGTAGATGCGAAACGGAATGTAAGCGTCGGCAATCCGCTGCAGCGGCCCGCTGCGCAATTTCCAAAACAGGGAAGCTGGCCCCGACGCCGTGAACGTCTGGATCGCTTCCTCGCGTGTCACATTCGGCCGCAAACTTCGAATCGTTCTGACTTCCATCGTCACCAGCCCGCCTCAACGGAAATAAATCCACAACCCGATCACCGCCGCCAGGAGGATACAGGTGAACGCCACGTTCATCATGTGCTCAGTGCGCGTTTCCTTTGCCAGTTGCGGTCTTGGCACGCCCACCATGTCCATTTTTTCCCCGACCGTAGCAAACGTAAGTCCCGCCAGTTTTTTGCGGTCAGGGGCGGGATACATCAGGCTGACGCCGACCAGCACCGCAGTGCACACTACAAACATGAAAATCGCGTAGTGCAGGAAATTCATTCCCACTAACCAGCGAATCGCGCCGGAATCGTAGTGATGCGTTTTGTCCAGCACTTCGAAAATAAAACGCGCCGCACCAAGCACGAATCCAGTCAGAAGCGAGCAGATCGCCCCTTGTCCATTCATGCGGGGCCAGAGAATCCCAAAAATAAAGCAAACGGCAATCGGCGGACTGATATACGCTTGCACGCTTTGCAAATAGATGTACAGTTCGGCGCTGAGGAGGTGAATGAACGGAACCCACAGCAGCCCCAACAAAACCATACCCCCAGTGGCAATTCTTCCGAAGGTAACCAATTGGCGTTCCGAGGCCTCCGGGCGGATCTTCTTGTAGAAATCCAGGGTTACCAGCGTTGAGGCGGAGTTAAACACTGAGCTCATTGCACCCATCACAGCCGCCAGCAGCGCCGCCATCACCAATCCAACAAGCCCGACAGGGAGCAGGTTGAGCACGAGTGTGGGATATGCATAGTCCGGCTTCACTACCTGATCCGGAAACAGTGCATACGCGATGATGCCAGGCAGCACGAGCAAGAATACGGGCAGAATTTTCAGGAATCCGGCGAAAATCGTTCCGGCCTTGGCGTGGCCTTCGTCGCGGGCGGAAAGCACACGCTGCACGATTACCTGGTCCGTGCACCAATACCAAATGCCTAAAATGGGTGCCCCAAAGAAAATTCCGGTCCAGGGAAATTGCGAATCGGTAGCCGGCTTGATCATATGAAAGTAACCCGGGGGAACCATGGTTCGCAAATGCTCTAGCCCGCCGACCCGGTGCAAACCGATAATCGTCAATGCCAGCGCTCCCGCGATCAAAATAAGCGTTTGCACGGTATCGGTATAAATGACCGCGGCCAACCCACCTGCGATCGTGTAAACGCCGGTTGCAACGACAAGCACCACCGCGGTTTTCCATAAAGGCCATCCGGCGACGCGTTCGAGAACCACGCTGGCCGCGTAAAGTTGCACGGAAATTTTAGTGAAAATGTAAGCAATGATCGAAATTCCTGCGAGATACACCGCACATTGCCGGCTGAAGCGGCGCTCCAAAAATTGCGGCATCGTGAATACGTTGCTGCGCAGGTAAAAAGGTACAAACACCCAGCCGAGGATCAGCAGTATGAGGCAGGCCAGCCACTCGAAATGTCCGACGGCGAGTCCGGAAGAAGCGCCGGTGCCGGAAAGTCCGATGAAATGCTCCGTCGAGATGTTCGAAACGAACAGCGAGGCTCCAATAAAAAACCATCCGACATCTCGTCCCGCCAGGAAGTACTGCTCGGACGTGCGCTCCTTGCGGGAAAAATAGAATCCGATTCCGAACACCAGCAGGAAATAGACCCCGATGATCATAAGATCGACCGGCGCTAGAGCACGATGTACCGCAGTACCCGCTTGAAGCACAACAGCCAAACTGCCTAGTCCGGCGAAGACCATTCAGGCCTCCTTGGAATGTGAAACTGCGAAGCGAGCCGGCTGTGGCCACACTTCGTCGCGTACAATTTCGGTAACGCTACAGTGAAGATGACCTGCGGAGTGTATACCAGCCTCTTTATGCGCTCAATCCCGGATTCGCGATCGGTTCTTTACTCATACGGTTAAACACGTGCCCGGTCCTTTGCAAGCCGGACCGCATCAATCGAAGTCATTTGCTGAGGAAACCAAATCAGCGTAAAACTAGTGGGTACTCTTGCGAGGTCACAACATGCGGAGACTCCTGCTTACCCTCCTTTTGTGCGGAACGGTGGCCATGGCCGGCGAAAAATCGATCTTCGACTTCACGATGAATTCCATCGACGGCGAGCCGACCCCGCTCTCCAAATTCCAGGGTAAGGTCGTGCTGCTGGTCAACGTCACGAGCCGCTGCGGGTTTACGCCGCAGTACGCGGCACTCGAAAAAGTCTACGAAAAATATGAAGATCGTGGCTTGGTGATCGTCGGAATCCCGGCGAACAATTTTGGCGGCCAGGAACCCGGTTCGAACCAGGAAATCAAAACGTTTTGTTCCGCGAAGTACAACGTCACCTTTCCGATGATGGCAAAAGTTTCCGTAAAAGGTGGTGACAAGGCACCGCTCTACCAATTCCTCACCGACAAGTCCGCGAACCCGCAAGTCGGAGGCGAAATTCAGTGGAACTTCACCAAATTCGTCATCGGTCCTGACGGGCATCCCGTGGCGAGATTCGAGCCAGATGTCACGCCGGATTCACCGCAAGTCGTCGCCAGCATTGAGAAAGAACTTATGGCGCTAAAGAAGTAGCTCGTCCGGCGAATGCCTCACAGCTTGCGCTAAAAGTTCACAGACGGGAAATCCGCTCGATGGCGCTGGTCGAACTTCGAAATGTCATTAAAGACTACGTAAGCGACGATCAGAAGGTCCGCGCACTCGACGGTGTCTCACTTTGTGTTGCGCCAGGCGAAGTTGTCGCGCTGGTTGGCCGAAGTGGCTGCGGCAAGTCCACTCTGCTCAACTTGGCGGGCGCCATGGATTTCCCCACCGCTGGTGAAGTCTTGATCGACGGCCACTCCACTTCCGGCACTTCCGACGAACAGCTAACGCGATTGCGCCGCGACAAAATCGGTTTCGTTTTCCAATCTTTCCAGCTGCTTCATACGCTCTCCGCAGCCGAAAATGTCGAACTCCCGCTTCTGCTCGCAGGCCGCAGTGGCGCGCGAGAATCCGCCTTCGATCGCTTGCGCGCGGTAGGACTCGATGGACTCGAAAGTCGCTTCCCGCACCAACTGTCTGGCGGACAAATGCAGCGCGTCGCCATTGCGCGCGCACTCGTCAACGCACCAAGAGTTTTGCTTGCGGATGAGCCTACCGGAAATCTCGACACCTTAACCGGCAATGCGATTCTCGAGCTTCTTCTCCGTCTGACGCGAGAGCAATGCACGGCCACGCTCGTCGCAACTCACAGCACGGAAGCCGCGGGGATCGCGGATGTCGTCATTACTCTGCGCGACGGCAAAATCGCCGACCTGACACGCAAATGATCCCCGTCGCGTACAATCCGGCTGCGAACGTTCCTCTCCTTGTCAGGAGCATACACACGTGCGAGCCCGCCTGACACTTTTCTGGCGGCTGATGATTAAGCCGCTGGCGCGTGAGCCTGTTCGCACCGCCCTGACAATTCTTGCCGTGGCTCTCGGTGTCGCTGTCGTTCTCGCCATCGACCTCGCCGGCAACGCGGCGACCGGCTCCTTCCATTCCTCGCTTGAGACGCTTTCCGGCGACCAGAATTTCGAAGTGACGGCAACCGGTGGCGTACCCGAAAATCTTGTTGGCAAGCTCGTTTCTCTCCCGCACGACTGGCGAATCACTCCGCGCATGGAAGACTTCGCGGTTCTGGCGGAGTCAAAAAAGACGCTTCCACTCATCGGCATCGATCTGATCGCCGAATCGAATCACCCGGCGCTCAATAGATCCGTTGCGGCTGTGGGCGAAAAGAAAATTGCCGCCACCGCTGCGTCCTCACTCGAGCATCTCGCGGCGCGCGAGTCCATTTGGGTCGGCGATTCGCTTGGCAAGGGCCCCGGCGAAAAACTTCAACTCTTCATCAACGACCGCTCCGCCACCTACATCGTCCGGGGCGTGTATCCCGATGCGAACGGAAGTGAATCGGCTATCGTGATGGACATCGCCGCGGCGCAACTTGCACTCGGCCGCACTGGGCGCGTCGATCGCGTCTACATTCGAGTTCCGCCAACTTCCGGAGACACAAATGTCGCTCTTGATGAATGGCAACGCCGCGCGCAGTGGATTCTGCCGGAAGGAATTCAAGTCCGCCCCGCCGGCGCTTCCACAAACGAAAATCGCAAAATGCTTGCGGCGTTCCGCTGGAATTTACAGCTGCTTAGCTACATTGCGCTCGTTGTCGGCGCATTTCTCATCTACAACACGATTTCTGTTTCCGTCGTTCGCCGCCGGGCCGAAATCGGAATCGCACGAGCTCTCGGCGCCAGCCGCCGTCAAATTCTCGGAGCGTTTCTGGGTGAAGCCATTTTCATAGGCATCACCGGGGCCCTGCTCGGCATTCCTCTGGGCCGCCTCATGGCCAGCGGCGCCGTCAAGCTCATGGGTGTTACCGTCACCGCGCTTTACGTCACCAGCCGTCCCGGCGAAATCGCGTTCACTCTCTGGTCCGCAGCGCTCGCCCTCATGGTCGGCGCGGGAGTCACTTTGCTGTCAGCGTGGTCGCCTGCGTACGAAGCAGCGCACGTTCCTCCCATAGAGGCGCTGGCGCGCGGACGCCCAGAATTCGAAAGTCGCGTGAAGAAAACTTCCAGGCTCTGGATTGCGCTAACACTTGCTCTTGTCGCTGCAGCCGCTTCGCGCGTTCCTCCCATGGGTGGCAAACCCGTATTCGGTTACATCGCGGCTTTGCTGGCCGTGGCCGCGGGCGTTTTTGCGATCCCGGCTTTCGTTGACTTCGCGATGAGCGTGGTCTCTCATCCGTTGCAGAAATTTCTCGGCGTCGAAGCTCTCCTCGCTTCGCGCAGCCTTTCCGGTTCACTTCGTCGCACTTCCGTTCTCGTTGCCGCACTCTGCACGGCTGTCGCGATGATGACCGCCGTCGGCATGATGGTCGGCAGCTTCCGCCAAACCGTCGTTGCCTGGATGGATTCCGAACTTCCCGCCGATCTCTATCTTCGTCCCGCTGGAAATCCTTCTGCGGATCAACATCCCACGATCTCTCCTGAACTTTCAGACGCCATCATGCGACTGCGCGGCGTTCGTGCCGTGCAACGTCTTCGCGCATACGAAATCAGCTACCAAGGTTTGCCGGCCACATTGGGTTCCATGGATCTCGACAACAGACAAATTGATCGCACAACGGATTTTCTTTCTGGCCGTTCCACAGAATCCGTTCTGACCGAACTTCGCGGCGCGCACAACGTCATTGTCAGCGAGCCCTTCACTTACAAACACCACGTCAAAGCCGGCGATTTGCTCGAACTCGCGCTCGGCGAATCCAACGTCGCGTTTCGTATCGCCGATGTGTATTACGATTACGCCAGCGAACGCGGCGTGATTCTCATGGATCGCAAGGTCTTGCTGAACTATTTGCCCGACGCAGCGCCCTCGAATCTGGCAGTTTTTGTTTCGCCAGGTGCCTCTGTGTCCGACGTCCGCAGAGAAATCGAACAGGCCGCCAGTAACTACCGCATATTGATTTTTGCGAATGGCGATCTCCGCGCGCAGGCCGTGCAAATCTTCGATCGCACCTTCGCCATCACTTACGCTCTCGAGGCTGTCGCCGTCCTTGTAGCCGTCATGGGCGTCGCTGGAGCGCTTCTTGCGCTCGTCATTGACCGCCGCCGCGAGCTCGGCCTTCTGCGTTACCTCGGTGCGTCCAGCAGGCAGTTGCGCAAGCTTATCCTCGCGGAAGCGGGCCTGCTCGGCGTTCTTGCGAATCTTTCGGGTATTGTTCTCGGATTTTTTCTTTCGCTGATCCTTATCTTCGTCATCAATAAACAATCGTTTGGCTGGACCATTCGGCTTCATTGGCCTATCGCCATCCTTCTGGGAGCAACCTCCGTCGTTTTCCTGGCGACGCTTCTCGCTGGTTACTATCCCGCGCGCATCGCAGTTCGCCTCAATCCGCTCGAGGTTGTCCATGAGGACTAGCTGGAAATCTTTCGTGGCCGTGGTCGTCGCTGCGCAGCTCGCATTCCCGGGATTTGCTCAGTTCAAGACGGCACTGCCAGGCTACCATTACGAATTCCCGCGAGACTTCTTCAACCATGCCGATTTTCAAACCGAATGGTGGTATTACACAGGGAATCTGGAGGCAGCGGATGGCCGCAAGTTCGGCTTCGAGCTGACTTTTTTTCGCTCCGGCATAACTCGTGATCCTTTGAAAACTTCCACGTGGGAAGTTCGCGATCTGTACTTCGCGCACTTCGCTGTGAGCGATCTCGACCGCAAAGCTTTTTTTTACACAGAGCGAAGCAACCGCGCCGGTCCGGGAATCGCGGGAGCGGATCAATCTCAACAAAAAGTGTGGAATGGCAATTGGAGTGTCGTGTGGACGAGCGGCGAGCAACAGCTTGCGGCGCTTGCCGACGGATTTTCCGTGGATTTGTCGCTTCAATCGCAAAAGCCGCCAATCGTTCACGGTAAAAACGGCGTTAGTCAGAAGTCTTCAGGAACGGGACGTGCATCCCATTATTTTTCGCAAACCCGTCTGCGCGCTTCAGGCTCGCTTGAGGTTGCTTCCAAAAGATATAAAGTCACCGGATTGGCCTGGATGGACCATGAGTTCTTCACCCAGCAGCTCGAATCCAATCAAGCCGGGTGGGACTGGCTGAGCCTGCAGCTCGACGACAATACGGAATTGATGTTGTTTCACATCCGAAGAACCGACGGCGCGATCGACCCGTTTTCAGCGGGCACTTTCGTGGATGCGCAAGGCCGCTCGCATTATTTGCGCGCAGCGGATTTTCAACTAACACCCGCGGGAGAAACCTGGAGCAGCCCGGCAACTCACGCGACCTACCCGATTGCGTGGGATGTTCGCGTGCCGTCCCTTGGCATCGCGCTTAAAGCATCGACGGAGCTTCCATCACAGGAACTCACGAGTCCTTCGAAACTTTTTCCAAGCTATTGGGAGGGCTCTATTGCGTTGAATGGAACGAGAAACGCCGCTTCAATTCGCGGACGTGGTTATCTCGAAATGACGGGCTACGACCATGCTGTGCAGATGCCGTAGCCAGGACAGACACCGTCATGCTGCTCACTGCGTCTTCGCGTGTCTCGCGAGGCTCTGAACCTGTCGAAATGAAATAAGGACGGCCTACTAGCTTCTTCGGCCGCCCCTTTCCGGTCAAATTGTCTCCGCTCTACTGGGCTCAAACCACTGGTCGTCGCCCTTGGATGACGCGGATCAGAACCACGGCAATCGCCAAAACGAGAAGTAGATGAATGTAGCCGCCCAGCGTATACGACGAAACCATTCCGAGCAGCCATAACACGAGAAGCACCACAAATATCGTCCACAGCAAGGTTTTGACCTCCTGATCTTATTTTCGATGCGGATCTTCCCAAGGAGTCCGCAGAGTCTCCCGCAGCCAACCGGCGACACAAGATCAACGCGGCCGGCCACTGCTCACCGGTCAGAATTACGATCCTCCAGCGCCACGCGCCTGCCGGTCGCTAGTGTCTTCTGGCAGCGTTCTGAAGAACTCGTCCACTTGATGCTGGGCCTCTTCCTTCGCGATTCCGTAACGCTCCTGTATCTTTCCCACGAGCTGCTCACGCCTACCCTTGATTACCTGGAGATCGCTGTCTGTCAGCTTTCCCCACTTCTCTTGCACTTTCCCGGAATACTGTTTCCATTTTCCTTCAATCTGTTCCCAGTTCATCTCAACCTCCGGTTTGTAGTTCGCGCGGCGCACGGCCAATCACGGTCATGCGCAGTCCGTTGACTAGCTGAGCTGACCACGACGCGAAATCGCGAGGAATACGGCGAACTCCCGAAGTAGATCGGAATCAAGTTGTACGATAAATAGCGATGGAGCCATCAGAATAATGCGCGTCGGATCAGTGTATTTCGGGATATTCCAAATCATCAGGCGTAAAGAATGGCTTGCGCTGCGAGGCCACACGCACTGCCGGAATCAGGTGCCGGCCTGACTCCGTTTTGAAAAAACATCCGCAGGCCCCGACTCGCCGGGCTTCGTCAACAAACGACGGAATTTCGTGCAGGGTTGTCAGGATAACGCGGGCCTGGCGGTCGGAGCGAAGCACTTCACGAGTAGCTTCGAGCCCGTTACTTTCCGGCATCACAAGGTCCATCACGATCACGTCAGGATGCAGCCTTCCGGCAAGTGCAACCGCCGATTTGCCGTTTTCGGCCTCGCCGCACACTCTCCAGTCCGGGACGGATTCCAGGATATTTCGCAACAGAATCCGTACGGCGGCGTGGTCGTCCGCGATCAGAATTCTTAAGTTCCCCATCAGTCCGCTCCCGGGGTAAACCTGAACACAGCAGCGACGCTGTGAGATGACTAGATATTCCGTGAACAGACAATAGGCAATTTGCCGTAGTTTCGGTTAATTAAACGCCGTACTACCGGCCGTCTGTTGTAAGGATTCGCTGTTAAGTACTATTATGCTTCTATGATATTGTTACGGATCGCGTAGCGCACCAGCTCGCTTACCGAATGGCAGTCCAGTCTCCTCATGATGTTCGCGCGATGCGTTTCCGCTGTTTTGACGCTCAGGCCCAGCGCAACCGCCACTTCCTTGCTGCTTTTGCCCTCGGCGAGAAGCTGCACGATTTCCCGCTGCCTGGGCGTCAGGCGGGTGGCAGGGAGATCGGTTTCCGCCGATGCTCGTGGCTTCTTGTCCAGATACCCGTCCAGCACCATTTGCGCCACGCGTGAAGTGAAATATGTTTTGTTCCGCCGAATGGCCTCCACAGCGTTCACCAGATCGCGCGTTGCATCTGATTTCAGCAAGTAGCCTCGCGCGCCCGCATCGAGCACTTCTCGGATCAGTGGATCGGACTCGTGCATCGTCAGGATCAGCACTTTCGTCTCGGCGTTTTGACGCAGCATTTGCCGTGTCGCTTCGAGTCCGTTCAATCCGGGCATGCTAACGTCCACCACCGTTATGTCGGGCTTCAGGGTGCGCGCCTTGTCCACCGTTTCCCGGCCGTCGCACGCCTCGCCTGCGACTTCCCACCCGGGTTGTTCTTCTAAAATTGCCCTCAATCCCTTTCGCACGATCTCGTGATCATCCGCCACCAACACCCTAAGTGTTCCCATTGTCGTATTCCTCCATGATTGGAAATGACGCCCTGACCAAAGTTCCAGGATTTGCACGTTTAATTTCAAGCGTCCCGCCCAATTGCCGCACTCGCTCTCGCATGCCCGTAATTCCAACTCCCAGGCCGCGAGCGCCATTCCTTCCGTTCCGCAATCGCGCCGGATCGATTCCGTTACCGGAATCGCTGATTTCAAGGACGATTTTTCCGTCCGACTTATTCAGCTCAATTTTCGCTTCCTTACTGTCTGCGTGTTTATGAATATTTACCAGCGCCTCTTGAATGATTCGGAACAGCGCCGTGTTCAACTCCTTCGGCAGCGGCTTGCTCAGTTCGCAGATCTTTTTCGTTACCTTCACGCCGCTGCGTTCGCTGAAGCCCGAAACGTACCATGCCAGCGCTGGCAATAAGCCGACCTCATCCAGCAGGGGCGGATGCAGCAAATAAGAGATGGTTCGAATATCCGTTGAACAATTCCGGCAGATTTCGACCGCTTCGGCGGCCGATTTCTGCGCTCGTGGCGACAGCGAGTGTGACTCAGCCATGATTACATCCAGCTGCATAGCCAGTACCGACAGGCTTTGACCGGTGCTGTCGTGCAATTCCCGTGCAATACGACGCCTCTCCTCGTCTTGCAGGCGCATCAACCGTTGCGAAAGTAAGCGCAGTGAATCTTCGGCTTCGCGTTGCTCGGTAAGATCCCGTAGGGTTATCAGGTGTCGTCCCGGCTGAATGTTCGCCCGTGCGGAAAAGGAAACCAACCGGGCAGAACCGCAGGCGCGGCGCACCTCAATCTCTCCGCGCTTCGCGCCCTCCTCGAAGACAGACTTCCAATGCTCTTCAATTTCTGCCACTTGCCCGGCCGGTATCAACGCGTCCCACCGGAGTGCCAGCAATTCCTGGATGCCATATCCAAATAGCTGCTGTGCTGATTCATTTGCGTCCAAGATCCTTCGGTCATCGTCCAGCAAGATCATGCCGTCCAGGGCGTTCTCAAACATCGCTCTCAGCTGGCTTTCGCTGTCGCGCAACGCGACCTCAGCCTTCATGCGATCGGCGAGGTCCACCAGCAGGTCCTGATTCGCCTGACGTAACGCCTCTGTTTTCGTCTGGACCTGCTGTTCCAGCTCGTCTCTGAGGGGAAGCAACTCGTCTTTCGGACGTGACGCGTTCTTTCGCATTTGGTGTTTCGCCGAAATTTTGGCTCGAAACTCAGCGTAGCATGCCCTTTCTGGGCACGAAATTGACCAAAGTACTAAAGGCCGGACAGAACGCTGTAGGAAAAGACTTTAGTGCCTGCTTGAGTTCCAGTACCGGCACCGCCATTGCGTTACTTCGGGAAGTTTTTACGCGAAGCATGAAATTATTCATTGCAAGCGACCTTGCTGGCGGGTGGAGTTTCGGCCCTAACTTGTGCCGCTTTATATCGTAGCACGATACATCGATTACGCACCGTCGCGACTAGCATCCGCGCTCCTCCTTGCGCCGCGCGCTTTCGGAGCCTTACGAAGCGGCAATTTCCTCTCCTCCAAAATACGAGGTCCACTGTATGGCCACGGAGACAGGCGTGATCCACAATTCGCGCAGTCGAATTGTCACGCCGCTTGCAGGAAATGACGGTGGCTGCTCACGTACATTTCTGATCTCACCAAACGGAGGGTTGAAGCATGTTGCGCTGGGCTTTGGTCTTTTTCGTCGTAGCGCTTGTTGCAGCGGTTCTGGGTTTCACGGGAATCGCTCTGGCGTCGGCCGAAATTGCAAAAGTACTGTTTTATGTCTTCTTTATTTTGTTTGTACTTTCCTTATTGGGACATGTTGCGCGACGGCCTTAAACATCACACCGAGCGGAGGACGATAAGCGGATCACATTGGAGGCGGGACGATGCGAAGTGGAACCTTGATTGGGCTGGCATTGATAGTTCTTGGAATCCTGGCACTGGTGTACCAGGGTATCGGCTACACAAAGCACAAGGACGTTGTAGACATCGGACCGATTCACGCAACAAAAGACGAGCACAAAACAATTCCACTACCGCCGATTCTCGGCGCGATCGCACTTGTCGGAGGAATTGTCCTGGTCGCGCGCGATCGCAAATAAGAATCGCGAATCGAATTTGCTTGACGGGTCAAGTACCAAATAAAGTCAGAAACCACATGGGAGGACTCTCGAAATGAAACTTTCAAAATATCTGGCGGCCGCGTTGTTACTGATTGCGCCCGCGACGTTCGCGGCGCCCGCCAGCGACAAAGACGATAAGGACGAAGCCAAGCGCCTGGAGAACGCGGGTACCGTCATCGATGAAATTCTGAACGTGCCCGACAACATTCCACAAGACCTGCTCGACAAAGCGCGCTGCGTTGTGGTTCTGCCTTCCGTGCTAAAGGCAGCTTTCATCGTGGGTGGCAGCTACGGCCGCGGGGTTATGGTGTGCCGGACCGGCGAACACTTCCGCGGGCCGTGGGGAGCACCGGCAATGTACGCCTTGGAGGGCGGCAGTATCGGCTTGCAGATCGGCGGGCAGGCTACGGACTTCGTGATCCTCGTAATGAACGACCGCGGCGCATCGAGTTTGCTGAAGAGCAAGGTCAAGCTCGGTGCGGACGCAGCGGTTGCTGCAGGACCCAAAGGACGTGACGCTGCAGCGAACACCGACGCGTACTTACGCGCCGAAATGCTGAGCTACTCGCGTTCACGCGGAGTATTTGCGGGCGTATCGCTCGAGGGCTCGACGCTGCGCCCGGACAACGACGCAAACCGCAAGTTATACGGCAAGGATGCGTCTGCCGCTGAGATCATCACCGAGTCGAAGGTGGAAGCGCCCGAAGCTGGACGTAAGCTGATTTCGCGCTTGCAGAAGGGTTCGCCGACGCTCAAGCCTTAACCAGACGCGAGAGATAAAAAAACAAGGGAGCAGATTTGATCTGCTCCCTTGTTTTTTTTGGTTGGTTCTATCACTCTGTTCGATTTTTCACTTTTCGACTTCTCGCCGTTTCGACTCTAGGGTTGTTCGACCCCAGCTAGCTCCCAGCCGTTATTCAAAGTGGGCAGGCGCGCCAGCGCAGACTGCGCATTTGGACCTCGCATCCAGAGACGATTTTAGGAATCCGATTACGCGCCGATGGCGAAGCCATGGCCCTGACAAGAACGCCTTGGTTATGAAGGAGGAAATTGATGAAAAGAATCGGAGCAATTCTGCCGGTGGCAGTGATCGCGCTCGGCTTTGCAGGGGCGGTGAGGGCGGCAACAAGCTGTTGCGATTCGGCCAACTGTTGCGCTAGAAGTAGCTTCTAGCAGTAGATGGCTGAGGGGCGCTGGCGAGTTAACCCGCGCCTCTTTTGGTTAGAAGCGTATTGGTCGCAGCGACGGAAGAGCACTCGAGCTCGCGAGGATCGCTGCAGATCGGTTTCACGTTCAAAACGGAGGGAGTAAAAATGAAAATCACGGTGATCGGAGCAAAAACGATGTTTGGCGTGCTGCTGGCAGCAGCAGTTTGCGTGAGCGCGGCGGATGCGCCGACGGTTACTGTTAAGGGCTATGTTCTGGATTCTGCGTGCGCGTTCACGAAGGGATTGAGCAAACCGATCAGCAAGCAGTGCGCGACGTCGTGCGCAAATGCCGGGTCACCGCTGGTGATTCTGTCCGACGATGGAACTATTTATTGGCCAATCGCGGACACGACGCCATCGAGTGGACAGAACGCGAAGCTGTTACCGTTTGCCGGAGAGAAAGTGACTGCGAGCGGAAAGGCCTATCAGCGCGGCGGATCGAAAGCTATTGTGATCGGGAAGATTGAAGCGCAGGCAACGCAGAAGTAACCAAGCTCAGGTTCCAGCGAAAATTCGGAAGTTCCACATCACGAACCGAGGACGGGACAGCCGCGACAAGAGATCTGAAAAAGAAAGGGCCTGAGGACCGGCCACGACAAGAGCGAAGAACAGACGTGCTGGCGATGATTAAGTGGAGCCGCGGAGGAGGCGGATGGGGTCGGCGGCATCGCCCGCGGTACCGGCGGAACGGCCGTTGCTTTCGGAGGAGGAGTCTTCGACGCGGGAGCCGTCGCCTTCGCCGGGGGCGAGGAAGAGATTGGTTTCAAGACCGTGCTGGCGTGTGTAGAGATCGTAGTAGCGGCCGCCGAGAGCGTAAAGCGACTGGTGGTTGCCACGTTCAATGATGCGTCCGGCTTCGACGACAAGAATCTGTTCGGCACGGCGAATGGTGGAAAGACGGTGCGCGATGACGAAGGTAGTGCGTCCGCGCATAAGGTAACGCAAACCTTCCTGGATGAGCGCTTCGGATTCTGAATCAAGGCTTGAGGTGGCTTCATCGAGGATAAGAATGCGAGGATCGGCGAGGATGGCACGGGCGATGGAAACGCGCTGCTTCTGTCCGCCGGACAGTTTCACGCCGCGCTCGCCCACGACGGTGTCGTATCTCTTCTCAAAAGATTCGGCGAATTCGTCCACGCGCGCGATGCGGCAGGCGGCCATGATTTCGTCTTCGCTGGCTTCTGGGCGCGCAAAGGCGACATTTTCGCGGATGGTTCCGTCAAAAAGAAATGTGTCCTGGAGAACGACGCCGAGCTGCGTGCGGTAGCTGCTGAGCTTGATGGTGGCGAGATCGATGCCGTCGACAAGGATACGGCCGCGTTCGGGTTTGTAGAAAGCGGCGATGAGTCCGATGATTGTGGACTTGCCGGCGCCGGACGGTCCCACGAGTGCCGTTACCGTGCCCGGAAACGACTCGAAATTGATGTCGAAGAGAATCTGCTTTCCGGCTTCGTAGGAAAAATCCACATTTTCAAAAACGACTTCGCCGACGAGGCGGCCGATGGTGTTGTTACGGCCTTCGTCTTCATCTTCCGGCCTCAAATTCAGGATCTCGCGGGTTCGTTCGAGACCTGTAATCGCTTCTGTGAGCTGCGTGCCGATGGCGACGATCTGGAAGACGGGAGCAACGAGCATCGCGAGAAATGCTGAATACATGAAGAACATGCCGGCGGTCATCGTGCCCGCGAGAATGCGATGCGCGCTGATATACATGACGATGGCGCTGACTATGCCGATGAGCGAAGTTCCGGAGAGGCTCATGAGGGAAGTCGCGGTCAGTGTTTTCAGAACATTCTCGAGCAAGCGTTGAACACCTGCTCCGAACACTTTTTCTTCCCGCTCTTCCGCATGATAGCCCTTGACGACGCGGACGCCGCCGAGCGATTCGGTCAGGCGCCCTGTGACTTCGGCGTTTATTTTG
>Ga0207646_10001635_pt1 | contig 27366 bp, 29 predicted proteins | sample KBSK5502metaG_FD_184343 | JGI IMG/M metagenome (GOLD analysis project Ga0207646, IMG submission 184343) | Corn, switchgrass and miscanthus rhizosphere microbial communities from Kellogg Biological Station, Michigan, USA - KBS K5-50-2 metaG... | ecosystem: Host-associated > Plants > Roots >...
CAACGCGAAGCTCGGCAACGTGGGGAAGACCGTCCTGTATTCCGCGCCCGTCGAAGCGAGCCCGGTCGATCAGCTCGCATCGCTCACGGAGCTGGCCGCGGACATGGAGCGCGGCGCGGTCTCCCTCCTCATGATCCTCGGCGGCAATCCGGCCTTCAACGCGCCCGCGGACCTGGACTTCGCCGGCAAGATGGACAAGGTCCCCCTGCGGGTCCACCTCGGGCTCCACGACGACGAGACCGCCGAGCGCTGCCACTGGCAAGTGCCCCAGGCCCATTTCCTCGAGGCCTGGAGCGATGCCCGCGCGTTCGATGGTACGGTGACGCTCCTCCAGCCGCTCATCGCGCCGCTCTATCCCTCGGCCAAGTCCGCCCACGAGCTGATGGCCGCCTTCTCCGCGCGTCCCGAGCGCTCCGGATACGACCTCGTGCGCGAGTACTGGAGCACGCAGGGGATGGGGGCCGATTTCGAGACCGCGTGGCGGCGCGCGCTGCACGACGGGGTTGTCGCGGGCCTCCCGGCGATCCCGTCGCCCTCGCCGGCGGTGACGGTCGGAGACTGGGCCCGGGCCGCGGCGGCGCCGGCGGAGAAGGGGCTCGAGATCGCGTTCCGGCCCGACCCATCGGTCCACGATGGGCGCTACGCCAACAACGGCTGGCTTCAGGAGATGCCGAAGCCGCTCACCAAGCTGACCTGGGACAACGCCGCCCTCATGGGACCGGAGACCGCGCGCAGCCTCGGGATCTCCATCGAGCGCGACAGCCTCGGCTCGCACACCGACGTCGTCGAGGTCCGGCTCGGCGGCCACGGCGTGAAGGCCCCGGCGTGGATCGTCCCGGGCCATCCCGAAGGCTCGTTGACGCTCCACCTGGGGTACGGACGGCGGCGGGCGGGCCGGGTCGGGACCGGCGCGGGCTTCAACGCGTACGCGCTGCGCACGAGCGCGGCGCCGTCGTGGGCGGCGGGAGCGGAGGCACGCCGCACGGGCGAGCGGTACCGCCTCGCGTGCACGCAGGACCACTGGAGCATGGACGGCCGCCCCGTCGTACGGTCGGCCCGCCTGGAGGAGTACGAGAAGGAGCCGGACTTCGCGAAGGAGATGAGGGAGGAGCCCCCCCGCGACCTGACGCTGTACCCTCCACACAAATACGACGGTCACGCGTGGGGCATGAGCATCGACCTCAACTCCTGCGTGGGTTGCAACGCGTGCATGGCCGCCTGCGTGTCGGAGAACAACATCCCCGTGGTGGGCAAGGACCAGGTCGCGCGCGGCCGCGAGATGCACTGGATCCGCGTCGACCGCTATTACGCCGGCGATCCCGCGAAGCCGGAGACCCTCCAGACGCACCACCAGCCGCTGCCCTGCATGCACTGCGAGAACGCGCCCTGCGAGGTGGTGTGCCCGGTCGCCGCCACCGTCCACAGCGACGAGGGGCTCAACGACATGGTCTACAACCGCTGCGTGGGCACGCGGTACTGCTCGAACAACTGCCCCTACAAGGTGCGCCGGTTCAACTTCTTCCTCTACCAGGACTGGGACACCCCCACGTTCAAGCTCATGCGCAACCCGGAGGTCACGGTGCGCAGCCGGGGGGTGATGGAGAAGTGCACGTACTGCGTCCAGCGCATCAGCCGGGCCCGCATCGACGCGCGCAACGAGGGCCGGCCCATCCGCGACGGGGAGATCAAGACCGCGTGCCAGCAGGCCTGCCCGGGCGAGGCCATCGTCTTCGGCGACGTCAACGACCCGCAGAGCCGCGTCTCGCGGCTGAAGGCCGAGCCGCGGAACTACGCCCTGCTCGCGGAGCTGAACACGCGCCCGCGCACGACGTACCTCGCGTCCGTGCGCAACCCGAACCCGGAGATGCCCGGTGGCTGACGGCGCCGACATCGCGAAGGACGCGACCCCGCCCACCGCCACCCCGGACTACCTGGTGGGGCCGGGCCACGACTTCGCCTCCGTCACCGAGAAGATCAGCAGCATCGTCCTCCAGCGAAAGACGCCGTGGGGCTGGTTCGTGGGCTTCGCCATCGGCTTCGCGCTCCTCCAGGGTCTGCTCGTGGCGATGGCCTTCCTCCTGTTCAAGGGCATCGGCGTCTGGGGCGTGACCATCCCCATCGGGTGGGGGATGGACATCATCAACTTCGTCTGGTGGATCGGCATCGGCCATGCGGGAACGTTGATCTCGGCGATCCTGCTCCTGCTCCGCCAGGGATGGCGGACCTCCATCAACCGCTTCGCGGAAGCGATGACGCTGTTCGCGGTGGCGTGCGCCTCCTTCTACCCGGTCTTCCACACCGGGCGGCCGTGGATGGCCTACTGGCTGTTCCCCTACCCCAACACCATGGGTCTGTGGCCGAATTTCCGGAGCCCGCTCATCTGGGACGTCTTCGCCGTCTCCACCTACGCCACCGTCTCCGCGATGTTCTGGTTCGTGGGCCTCATCCCCGACTTCGCGACCCTGCGCGACCGCGCGCGGAGCAAGCCGTGGAAGGTCGTCTACGGCATCCTGGCCATGGGCTGGCGCGGCTCGGCCCGCCACTGGCACAACTACGACACGGCCTACCTGCTGCTGGCCGGCCTCGCCACGCCCCTGGTCATCTCCGTGCACACCGTCGTGAGCTTCGACTTCGCGATCGGGATCATCCCCGGCTGGCACGCCACGATCTTTCCCCCGTACTTCGTGGCGGGGGCCATCTACGCCGGCTTCGCGATGGTGCTGACGATCGCCATCCCGCTGCGGAAGTTCTACGGCCTCGAGGACTTCATCACGATGAGGCACCTCGAGAACATGGCCAAGGTCATGCTCGCCACCGGCCTGATCGTCGCCTACGGCTACATGATGGAAGCGTTCATGGCGTGGTACAGCGCGAATGGTTACGAGCGGTTCATGATCTGGAACCGGATGACGGGGCCGTACTGGAAGATGTACTGGGCCCTCATCCTCTGCAACGTCGTCGCGCCCAACACGCTCTGGATCAAGAACCTGCGCACGAGCGTCCCCTACCTCTTCGTGATCTCGCTGGTGGTGAGCGTGGGGATGTGGCTGGAGCGGTTCGTGATCATCGTGACGAGCCTCCACCGCGACTTCCTGCCTTCGTCGTGGGGGATGTACAGCGGCACGCTGTTCGACTGGGCGGCCTTCATCGGCACCCTCGGCCTGTTCGTGACGCTGCTCTTCCTCTTCGTGCGCTTCTTGCCCGCCATCTCCATCTTCGAGATGAGGACGATACTTCCCGGCGCGGAGCCCGAGGAGGCGAAGCGGTGATGCGGCCCGGCCTCTACGGCCTCATGGCCGAGTTCAGCGACCCGACGGAGGTCGTCGCCGCCGCCCGCAAGGTCCACGAGGCAGGCTACCGCAAGATCGACGCCTTCTCGCCCTACCCGCTCGAGGCGCTGACCGAGGCCCTCGGCCTCCACCATTCGCGCTTGCCGCTGCTGGTGCTTCTGGGCGGCGTCGCGGGTCTCGCGGCGGGGTACGGCCTCGAGTACTGGGCGTCGGTCATCGAGTACCCGATGAACATCGGAGGCAAGCCCTTCCACAGCTGGCCCGCCTTCATTCCCCCCGCCTTCGAGACGACCATCCTCTTCGCCGCCCTCACGGCCGTGCTGGGGATGCTCGCGCTCAACGGGCTGCCCGAGCCGTACCATCCCGTCTTCAACGTGCCCACCTTCGCCCTCGCCACCAAGGACCGCTTCTTCATCTGCATCGAGGCGAGCGACCCGAAGTTCGATCCCGACCGCACGTGGAGCTTCCTCCTGACCCTGGGACCACGGGTGGTCTCGGAAGTGGAACAGTGAAGCGGCTCTGCGTTCTCTGCGGGCTATTCGTTCTCGTGGGTTGCCGGCAGGACATGCACGATCAGCCGAAGTACCGGCCCTTCCGGAAGAGCACGTTCTTCGGCGACGAGCGCTCGGCCCGGCCCCAGGTCGCAGGAACGATCGCCCGCGGGCAGCTCCACGAGGACAGCCTGCTCTTCTCCGGCAAGAGCGGCGCCGCCTTCGCCGACACGTTTCCGGTCGCCGTCGACGAGGCGCTCCTGCGCCGCGGCCAGGAGCGCTACCGGATCTACTGCTCGCCGTGCCACGGCCTGCTCGGGCGCGGCGACGGCATGGTGGTGCGGCGCGGCTACCGCCCGCCCTCGTCCTTCCACCTCGAACGGCTGCGGGCCCAGCCCGCCGGATACTACTTCGACGCGATCAGCCACGGGTTCGGGGCCATGCCCGACTACGCCGCGCAGATCCCGGTGAAGGACCGCTGGGCGATCGTGGCCTACGTGCGCGCGCTCCAGCTCAGCCAGAACGTCCCTCTCGCCGACGTGCCCGCCGACAAGCGGGCGGAGCTGGAGAAGGAGGCGGCGACGCCGTGAGCCACGGCTCCTTCCCGGTGCCGGCGAAGGTGGACCGGTGGCAGCGTTCTGCGCTCGTGGCCGGTGCGGCCGGCGTCCTCCTGAGCCTGCTGGGGGCGGTCTTCGACCTCGGCCATTTCCTGCGCTCGTGGCTCTTCGCGCATCTGTTCTGGACCGGGGTGTCGATCGGCTGCCTGTCCCTCCTCATGATCAACCACCTCACGGGCGGGGTGTGGGGCCTCGTGATCCGGCGGCTGCTCGAGGCGGGGGGGCGCGCGATGCCGATTCTCGCCGTGCTTTTTCTGCCCGTCGCCTTCGGCGGGCCCCGCATCTACGAGTGGGCGCGGCCGGAGGTGATGGCCGCGGACCCCGTCCTGCGGATGAAGCAGCCGTACCTGAACGTGCCCTTCTTCCTGCTCCGGGCGGTTTTCTACTTCGGCGTCTGGTCGCTGCTGGCTCACCTCTTCAGCCGATGGTCGGCGGAGCTCGACCGGACGGGAAGCCCGCGCGTCGCCCGCCGTCTGCGCGGCGCGGCGGGGCCGGGGCTGGTGCTGCTCGGCCTCACGATCACGTTCTCGGCCGTCGACTGGGCGATGTCGCTCGACCCGCACTGGTACTCGACCATCTACGGCATCCTCTTCATGGTGGGCCAGGCGCTCTCGGCCATGGCCCTGGTGATCGTGCTGCTGGTGGGGTTCCGCGACGAGAGCCCGTTCACACCGGCGGTGCGTCCCCAGGTGGTCCACGACCTGGGCAAGCTTCTCTTCGCGTTCGTCATGCTCTGGGCCTACGTCAACCTGTCGCAGTTCCTGATCATCTGGGCGGGGAACCTCCCCGAGGAGATCCCCTGGTACATCCGGCGGCTCCACGGTGGCTGGCGCGGGCTCGCGTTCCTGATCGTGGTCTTCCATTTCGTTCTGCCCTTCCTGCTCCTGCTGTCGCGGGACCTGAAGCGCAACGCCCCCACGCTGGCCAGAGTCGCCGGCGTGCTCTTCGTCCTGCGGCTCGTCGACCTCTACTGGCTGGTGGCGCCCGACCTGCACCACGGCGGTGGGTTCGCGCTGAGCTGGATGGACGTCACGGCGCCGGTGGGCGTGGGCGGGATCTGGCTCTACTGGTTCGCGCGGGAGCTGAAGACCCGGCCGCTGCTGCCGCGGCACGAGCCCGACCTCGATGAGCTCCTGGCCCGACCGGCGGAGGGTCACGCGTGAGCGTGCCCGGCGGCGGCCATCCCGAGGTGCGCTACGAGCAGAGCGACGTCCGCGTGGGCGCCATCGTCCGCTTCGCGATCGGCCTCGTTGTCGTGGTCGGGGTGGCGTCGGTGGTCCTGCTCGGGCTGTTCGCCCTCTTCGCCCGGCAGCAGCGGCGGCACGACCCGCCGCCCCCGCCTCTCGCCCAAGAGGCGGGGCGGCTGCCGCTGGGGCCCCGGCTCCAGGCGTCGCCGCTGCAGGATCTAGAGCAGCTGCGCGCGAAGGAGGAGAAGGAGCTGACGAGCTACGGCTGGGTCGACGCGAAGGCGGGCATCGTCCACATCCCGATCGACGAGGCGATCAAGATCGTGGCTCAGCGCGGCGTGCCGAAGGCGATCCCCGCGCCCTCGCCGTCGCCGGGCGCCGAGGCGTCGCCGTCGTCGGGAGGACGCCGGTGAAGCGCGGGATCCTCGCGGCGCTCGTCACCTCGGCGGCGGCCGCAGCGTTCGCCCAGCCGGCGCAGGAGAAGCCCACGCTGCTCCGGGACGTGGGGTACGACCAGCGTCTCGGGGAGCGGGTGCCCCTCGACCTCGTCTTCCGCGACGAGGCCGGCCGCCCGGTCGCGCTGCGGTCGCTCTTCCGCGGGCGAGCGGTGGTGCTCTCGCTCGTCTACTACCGGTGCCCCATGCTCTGCACGCTCACCCTGAACGGCCTCGCGAGCGCGCTCTCCGTCCTCACCTTCGACGTGGGGAAGGAGTTCGACGTCGTCACGGTGAGCTTCGAGCCGAAGGAGGCGCCGCCGCTGGCCGCGGCGAAGAAGAAGGCCCATCTCGATCGCTACCGGCGGCCCGGCGCGGCCGAGGGCTGGCACTTCCTCACCGGCGACGCGCCCGCCATCGCGTCTCTCACCCGCGCGGTCGGCTTCCGCTACGTCTGGGACGCGGAGACGCGGCAGTACGCGCATCCCGCCGGGCTCGTCGTCCTCACGCCCGAGGGCCGCATCGCACGCTACATGTACGGCGTGGAGTACGCGCCGCGCGACCTGCGGCTGGCCCTCGTCGAGGCGTCGCAGGGGCGCATCGGCAACCCCGTCGATGCCGTGCTGCTCTACTGTTATCGATACGATCCGGCGCGGGGGCGCTATGCGGCTTCGGTGCTGAGGCTGGTGCGTCTGGGCGGCATCCTGACCGTGCTCGGCCTGGGCGCCTTCGTGCTCGTGTCCCTGCGCCGCGAGAGGAAGGCCTAGCATGGGAACCGAGCTCCCGCTCTTTCCCGTGCAGGCCTCGACCATGGCGGGTCGGGTGGACGCCCTCTACCTCTTCCTCATCGCCATCAGCGTGTTCTTCGGCCTCCTGATCGCGACGCTGGTGGTGAGCTTCGCCATCCGCTTCCGCCGCCGTTCCCGCGACGAGCGGCCCCGGCCCATCCACGGCTCCACCGTCCTCGAGGTCACCTGGACGCTCATCCCGCTCGGCATCGTGATGGTCGTCTTCCTGTGGGGAGCGGACGTGTTCTTCGCCATGGCCCGCGTGCCTCCGGCGTCCATGGACATCTACGTGGTGGGCAAGCGGTGGATGTGGAAGACGCAGCACATGACCGGCCAGCGCGAGATCAACGAGCTGCACGTGCCGTTGGGCGTGCCGGTCAAGCTCACCCTCACCTCGGAGGACGTGATCCACAGCTTCTTCGTCCCCGCGTTCCGCATGAAGAAGGACGTGGTGCCCGGGCGCTACGTGACGACCTGGTTCCAGGCCACCCGCCCCGGGACGTACCATCTCTTCTGCGCGGAGTACTGCGGGACGAAGCACTCGGGGATGATCGGCACCGTCACCGTGATGGAGCCGGGGGCGTTCCAGGCCTGGCTGGCCGGCGGCGCCACCGGTACCTCGCTCGCCGCGGCGGGAGAGAAGCTCTTCCAGGACCTGGCCTGCATCACCTGCCACCGCGCCGACTCCGAGGGCCGGGGTCCGAGGCTCGAAGGCGTGTTCGGCCATCCGGTGTCGCTCGCCAGCGGCGAGCGGGTGATGGCCGACGAGGCCTACATACGGGAGTCGATCGTGAACCCCGCGGCCAAGGTCGTGGCCGGGTTCCAGCCCGTGATGCCGACCTACCAGGGCCTGGTCAGCGAGGAGAGCCTCATGCAGCTCGTCGCCTACATCCAGAGCCTGGGCGGTCCCGCGACGGCCGGCCCCGGCACGGCGCTGGCGTCCCCGGCCCCGGCCACCGCGTCGCCGGCCGCGACTCCGCGACCGAGAGGGCAAGGTAGATGACGACACAGATCGGACCCGGCGAGAGCGGTCCGCCCCGGCCGCCCGTCCCGCCGGCCCTGACCGAGCCGCCGCCGCCGCGGGTGAACTACCTCAACGTGGCGTACGGCGTGAAGTCCTGGCTGCTCACGACCGACCACAAGCGCATCGCGCTGCTCTACCTGGCCGGCGTGACGCTCATGTTCTTCCTGGGCGGCTCGTTCGCCGTCCTGATCCGGCTGGAGCTCGTCACCCCCGCCGGCGACCTCGTCCAGTCCGAGACCTACAACAAGCTGTTCACCATGCACGGCATCATCATGGTGTTCTTCTTCCTGATCCCCTCCATCCCCGCCGTGCTGGGAAATTTCCTCATCCCCCTGATGATCGGCGCGCGCGATCTGGCCTTCCCGCGGCTGAACCTCGCGAGCTGGTACATCTACATGATCGGCGCGGCCTTCACGATCTACACGCTCGTCAGCGGGGGAGTGGACACGGGTTGGACGTTCTACACCCCCTACAGCACCACCTATTCAAACACCCACGTGATCGCGGCGGGCCTGGGGATCTTCATCACCGGCTTCTCGTCGATCCTGACCGGCCTCAACTTCATCGTGACCATCCACCGCATGCGCGCCCCCGGCCTCACCTGGTTCCGGCTGCCGCTGTTCGTGTGGGCGCATTACGCGACGAGCCTGATCTTCGTCCTGGGCACGCCGGTCATCGCGATCACGCTGCTGACGGTGGTCCTGGAGCGGGCGCTCCACCTGGGGATCTACGACCCGCGCCTCGGGGGCGATCCCGTCCTCTTCCAACACCTGTTCTGGTTCTACTCGCACCCGGCGGTCTACATCATGATCCTGCCCGCGATGGGCGTGATCAGCGAGGTGGTGGCCTGCTTCTCGCGCAAGCGGATCTTCGGCTACGAGGTGGTGGCCATGTCGAGCCTGGCCATCGCCGTCATCGGCTTCTTCGTCTGGGGCCACCACATGTTCATCTCCGGGCAGTCGACCTACGCGGGCCTCGTCTTCTCGCTGCTCAGCTTCCTGGTCGCGATCCCCTCCGCGATCAAGGTCTTCAACTGGACGGCCACCCTCTACAAGGGATCGGTGTCCTACGACACGCCGATGCTCTACGCCATCGGCTTCGTCGGCCTCTTCACCATCGGCGGGCTGACCGGCATCTTCCTGGCCGCCCTCGGGCTCGACGTCCACGTGACCGACACCTACTTCGTGGTCGCGCATTTCCACTACATCATGGTCGGCGGCGCGATCATGGGCTACCTGGGGGGGATCCACTTCTGGTGGCCCAAGATCACCGGCCGGCTCTACCCGGAGATGTGGGCGCGGGTGGCGGCGGTGATCGTGTTCGCCGGCTTCAACCTCACGTTCTTCCCGCAGTTCATCCTCGGCTACCTGGGCATGCCCCGGCGCTACCACGCGTATCCCGAGGAGTTCCAGGTCCTGAACGTGATGTCCTCCGCGGGGGCGTCGATCCTCGGCCTCGGCTACCTGCTCCCGATGATCTACCTCCTGTGGTCGATGCGGTACGGGCCGAGGGCCTCCGCCAACCCGTGGCCGGCGAAGGGGCTCGAGTGGCAGACGGCGTCTCCGCCCATCACCGAGAACTTCGAGCGCCAGCCCGTGGTGACCGAGGAGGCCTACGCGTACGCTTCCGAGGAGGAGGCCCGGGTTGTCGAGCGTGGCTGACACCGCGCACGCGCCGGAGGCGGACCGCCATCACCCGGACCTCGTCCACCACTTCGAGAGCCTCCCCGCCCAGAAGGAAGCGGCCACCCTCGGCATGTGGGTGTTCCTCGTGACCGAGGTGATGTTCTTCGGCGGCCTCTTCCTCGCCTACACGATGTACCGCAACCTGTACTTCCACGCGTTCGTGCAGTCCAGCCGCCACCTGAACCTCACGCTGGGCGCGGTCAACACCGCGGTGCTCATCTGCAGCAGCCTGACGATGGCGATGGGCGTGCACTCCTCCGCCCTCGGCCGGCGGCGGGCGACGGTGGCGTGGCTGCTGCTGACGGTGGCCCTGGGCTCGGTCTTCCTGGGGATCAAGGCCGTCGAGTACAAGGACAAGTTCGACCACCACCTGGTGCCGGGCGAGCGCTTCCAGGCCGAGGAGCTGCACCTCGAAGGCGACGAGGCCCGGCAGGCCCAGATCTTCTACGCGCTGTACTTCGCGATGACCGGCCTGCACGCCACCCACATGGTGATCGGCGTGCCCATCATCCTCATCCTCGCGTGGATGGCCCACCGGGGCCGGTTCAGCCCCGAGTACCACACCCCGGTGGAGATGACCGGGCTCTACTGGCACTTCGTGGACATCATCTGGATCTTCCTGTTCCCGCTGCTCTACCTGATCGGCAGGCACCACTGATGTCCGAGCACATCGTTTCTCCCCGCGTGTACGTGACCGTCTTCGTGGGGCTGATGGCGCTGACGGCGGCGACGGTCTTCGCGGCCACCATCGACCTCGGGAGGTGGAACACGCCGGTGGCGCTCATCATTGCCGTGACCAAGGCCGTGCTCGTCGTCCTCTTCTTCATGCACGTGAAGTACTCGAGCCGCCTCGTCGCCCTCGCCGTCGGCGGAGGGGTCCTCTGGCTCTTGACCCTCATCGCGGGGGTGGCGGCCGACTACCTGACGCGCGGCTGGGTGGGGACGCCGGGAACCTAGTGCCGTTCCAACTTGTTGTCCCGAGTCGAAGAGAGGGTGCAAGCCAGACGCTGCTTGAGGTAGCGGCCGCCTCGACCAGATTTCAGCTGGTCGGGTCGGATCCACTGCGTACCGACGGCCCTCCAGCTCGTCTACTACGAAGCTTGCTTGAGGTGAGAAAAGTTGGAACGGCACTAGGCAAGCGGAGGCTGTCATGCCCGAGATAGTGAATCCCCGGATCGAGGACTACCTCCGCAAGCGGTACGACGACGGGGATCCGGTCCGCCTGGAGATGGAGGAGATGGGCCGGCAGCGGAAGTTCCCCATCGTGGGCCCGCTCGTCGGCCGTTGCCTGCAGGTGCTGACGCGCTCCATCCGCGCCCGTCGCGTCTTCGAGCTCGGCTCCGGCTACGGCTACTCGGCCCTGCACTTTGCCCGCGCGGTCGGAGAAGCCGGCGTCGTCCACTGCACGGAGCTGTCGGAGGAGAACATCCGCCTCGCCGAGGGCTTCCTCACGCGGGCCGGAGTCTGGAGCCGCATCACGTACCACCGCGAGGAAGCCACCGCCGCCCTGCGCAGCACGGGCGGGACGTGGGACATCGTCTACAACGACATCGACAAGGACGGCTATCCCGACACGGTGGACCTGGCCTACGCGCACCTGCGGCCCGGCGGCCTCTTCATCAGCGACAACGTCCTGTGGTCGGGGCGGGTACTCGAGGGCGAGAGCGACGGGTCGCCGGCCACCCGGGGAATCCAGGAGTTCACGCGCCGGCTCTTCGCGCACAAGGGCTTCCTGACGGCCATCAACCCCACTCGCGACGGCGTAGCGGTGGCGCTGCGGCTCTAGAATGGCCTCCGTGAACGTCGGGTCCGGGGCGGCGTGACGAAGAGGTGCCGAGGCTGATTCTCTCGGGCGTCCTCGCCGTCCTGCTGGCGGGCGCCGTTGCGTTCTTCTTCTTCGCCGCGGACGAGACGGACCGGCGAGTCAACACGATCATCCGGCGGCCGCGGCCGGCGATCTCGGAGGCCGCGCGGCGTCTGCACCAGCGCCTCCTCGTGGCCGACCTCCACGCGGACACGCTGCTGTGGGCCCGCGACCCGCTCGCGCGCTCCGCGCACGGTCACGTCGACGTGCCCCGGCTGCTGGAGGGCAGCGTCGCCCTCCAGGCCTTCACGGTCGTCACCAAGACTCCCCGCAGCCTGAACATCGAGAGCAACGACGACCGCAGCGACAACGTCACCCTGCTCGCGATGGCACAGCACTGGCCGCCGGCGACGTGGTTCAGCCTGAAGGAGCGCGCGCTGCACCAGGCCCGCCGGCTCGACACCGCCGCCGCTCGGTCGGGAGGGCGCCTGACGGTCGTGCGGAGCCGGTCCGACCTCGCGGCCTACCTCCAGCGCCGCCGCACCGAGCGCGGGATCACCGCCGGCCTGCTCGGCCTCGAGGGCGCCCACGCGCTGGAGGGCGATACCGGCAACCTCGACGTCCTCTTCGGGGCCGGCTTCCGCATGGTCGGCCTCGTGCACTTCTTCGACAACGAGCTCGGCGGCTCCGCGCACGGCATGGCCAAGGGCGGCCTCACCGCGAAGGGGAGGGACCTCGTGCGCCGCCTGGAGGAGCGCCGGATGCTCCTGGACCTCGCCCACGCGTCGCCGCTCACGATCCACGACGCGCTGGCGGTGGCCACGCGGCCGGTGGTGGTCTCCCACACGGGCGTGAAGGGGACGTGCGACAACGTGCGCAACCTCGACGACGACGCGTTGCGCGGCGTCGCGGGGACCGGCGGCCTCGTCGGCATCGGGTTCTGGCAGACGGCGGTGTGCGGGACGGGCGGCGCGGCGGTGGCGCGGGCGATCCGCCATGCGGCCGGCGTGGCCGGGATCGACCACGTCGCCCTGGGCTCCGACTTCGACGGCGCCGTGGCCGAGCCCTTCGACACGACCGGCCTCGTGGAGATCACGGATGCGCTGCTCGCCGAGGGGTTCACCGAAGCGCAGGTCGAGCAGGTGATGGGCGGGAACGTGTTCAGGCTGTTGTCGGAGGCGTTGCCCTAGCTTTACGGGTACGCGTGCGCTAGGGCGACACCGCGAACGACGTCGTGAAGGCGATGTCCGTTCGCAGCGAGTGCCAGACCGAGCAGTACTTCTCGCGGGAGAGCGCGATCGCGCGCTCGACCTTGTCCGCGGGCACGGGGCCACGCACGGCGAAGCGCAGGTCCACCTTGACCAGGCGTCGCGGCTCCTCGGGGGCGCGCTCGGCCACCAGGCGGGCGGTCAGGCCCTTCGGCTCCGCGCGTCCCTTGACCAGGATGTGCACGACGTCGCTCGCCATGCACGCGGCGAGGGCGAGCGCCAGCGCCTCCACCGGCGATACGGCGGAGGCCGAGTCGCCGTCGAGCTTCAGCTCCCGCTCACCGGACCGGCCGCGGAAGCGCAGACCGCCCTCCCACTCCAGCTCGACTCTCACCGGCGGCCGCGGGCTCGCCATGGGTGGCTAGCCCCGGTAGGACATCAGGCGCTCGATGCGCTTCTCCAGCGGCGGGTGGGTGCTGAACAGGCCGGCCAGCGAGCGGCCCGACAGCGGGTTCACGATGAAGAGGTGCGCGGTGGCGGGATCGGCGCTCCGCATCGGGATGCGCTCCGCCGCCGCCTGCAGCTTGCGCAAGGCATTGGCGAGGCCGTCCGGATGGCCCACGAGGCGCGCGCCCGACGCGTCGGCTTCGTACTCCCGTGACCGGCTCACCGCGAGCTGGATGAGCATGGCCGCGAAGGGCGCGAGCAGGATCGTGAGCAGCGCGACCAGCGGGTTGGACCCGTGATCGTCGCGGTCGCGCCCGACGGGCATGAAGTACGCCATGTGCGCGAGCCACGAGATCGCCCCGGCCAGGGTGGCCGCGACGGTGGAGGTGAGGGTGTCGCGGTTCAGCACGTGGGACAGCTCGTGGGCGAGCACGCCCTCCAGCTCGTCGCGGTTGAGCGCGCGGAGGATGCCCTCCGTCGCCGCCACCGCCGCATGGGAGGGGCTGCGCCCCGTGGCGAACGCGTTGAGGGCGGGGTCGGGGATGACGTAGAGGCGCGGCATGGGGATGCCGGCGCGACTCGCCAGCCCCTCGACGATCGAGTACAGCTCCGGCGCCTCCTGCGGTCCCACCGGCTGCGCCCGGTAGGAGGCGAGGACGATCTTGTCGCTCCAGAACCAGGCGGCGAAGTTCATCACCGCCGCGACGAGCAGGGCGATCGTCATCCCCGAGCGGCCGCCCACGGCCTCGCCGACGAGAAGCATGAGCCCGGTCATGGTGGCGAGGAGAAACGTGGTCTTCATGGTGTTCATGGTTCGAACTTACGCCGTCGACGCCTCCGCGGCAAGCGGTCTATTTGCCGGGGGCCGTCCAGCCGCACACGTCGCAGCGGGTGGAGGCGGCGGGGATGACGCTTCCACAGGCCGGGCATTGCATGTTGGCGGCGGGGGCGCCGCCGTCCTCCGCCGCCGGGGCGGGGGCGGGACCGCGGGGCGCCGACCGCGTCTGGGCGAGGTAGAGGTCGAGGGCGTTCTCGGCGTGCAGCTCGGTGAAGCCGCAGTCGGCGCACACGCGCGCCCGCAGCTGGGAGAGGAGGCCCGGCGCGCCCGGCGCGGCCACCGGCACCGCGGGCGAGATGCGCTCCGAGCCGCACTCCTGGCACCTGTGCTCCATGTCCGGGGGTCCTCCGCGGCCAGACTAGCACGGCTTGACACCCCGGCGGCGGCTCTTCTAGAATCCGCTTTTGGCGCTGGAAGTCGACATGGATTCACGCACGCAGATCGCGAGGACGGACCGACGGGCGGTCGCCGTGCGTCGCTGGCGTCCGATCTTTCACCGCTACCACCACACCTAGCGGCGGGCCGGGAGGCCCGGCCGCGAGGCGGAGCGGGTTTCCTGGAGAGATCGGACCAGCAGTGAGCCTCTTCAGGGAACCCTGAAGAGGCCTTTTCATTTTGGGGCGTCGGAACTCGAGCGCATGACACAGATCTGCGTCAGCCTCACCGAGGAGACCACCGCGGGCGTGGTCGAGCGCATGCAGGAGCTGGCCGGCATCGCCGACCTGTTCGAGGTGCGCGCCGACATGGTGCTCGACCTGGACCTGCTCACCATCCTGCGCGCGCGCACGCGGCCGATCATGCTCACGTGCCGGGCGGCGTCGGAGGGCGGCCGCGTGGACGACGACGATCCCCGCCGCCGGATGACGCTGCTGGAGGCGGTCAAGCGCGGCTTCGACTACGTCGACGTCGAGTATCGCAGCGCCTTCACGGACGTGATGGTGGAGAAGGCCGGCCGCGGCCTCATCGTCTCCTACCACGACCTGAAGGGCACGCCGGAGGACCTCGACGGCTTCTACGCGGCGATGCGCGAGCGCGGGGCCGACGTGGTCAAGATCGCCGTCACGCCGCACTCGATCAAGGACGTGGGGCGGCTGCTCGACTTCGCCGCCCGCACCGCGGCCGGCAGCGGCCCGCCCCTGGTCCCGATCGCCCTCGGCCCCCTCGGCATCCTCACCCGCATCGCCGCCGGCCGCTGGGGCGCGCCGTTCACCTTCGCCTCGGCCGGGCGCGGCGCCGAGACGGCGCCAGGCCAGATCCCCGCCGCGGAGATGGCGGACCTCTACCGCGCCCGCGACATCAACCCGTTGACGAAGCTCTACGGCGTCCTGGGCACCGACGTGGTGTGGAGCCTCTCGCCGGTGCTGCACAACCGCGCCTTCGAGGCGCGCGGCCTCGACGCCGTCTACGTTCCTCTCCAGGTCGAGTCCCTGGACGGGTTCCTGGCCGCGCTCCCCGCCTTCGCCCTGTCCGGCTTCAGCATCACCCGGCCGTTCAAGGTCGACATCGTGCCCCACCTGCAGGAGGTGGAGGAGCAGGCGGCCCTGAGCGGAAGCGTCAACACCGTCGTCGTGCACGACGGCTCGCTGAGCGGGTCGACCACCGACGGCATCGGCGTCCTCGCCCCTCTCAAGAGGCGGCTCGACGTGAAGGGCCGCGCGGTGGTGATCATCGGCGCGGGGGGCGCCGCCCGCGCCGCCGCCGTCGCCCTCCAGCGCAAGGGGGCGCGGGTCACGCTGGCCGCGCGCCGGCCCGAGCGGGCGGCGGCGGTGGCGACCGCCCTTGGCTGCGGCCGCGCGAGCATCGCCGACCTGGCCCACCTCTCCTGGGACGTGCTCATCAACGCGACCCCGGTGGGGTCCGTCGCGCTCCCGGACCAGAGCCCGCTGCCGGCGAAGCTGCACCGGCCGGACACGGTGGTGCTGGACATGGTCTACGAGCCCCTCGACACGCGCTTCCTGCGCGACGCCCAGCAGGCGGGCTGCACGATCATCGACGGCCTCGAGATGCTCCTCGCCCAGGCGGTCGCGCAGTTCGAGACGTGGACCGGCCTCGAGGCCCCCCTCGACGTGATGAAGTCGGCGGCGCTGTTCCTGGCCCAGGAGCAGGAGGCATGAGCGCCGGCCGCTACTCGCGTCAGGAGCTGTTCGCCCCCATCGGCCCCGAAGGCCAGGCCCGCCTGCGCCGGGCGCGCGTCGTGGTGGTCGGGTGCGGGGCCCTCGGCTCCACGCTCGCGGAGATGATGGCCCGCGCCGGCGTCGGCGCGCTCAGCGTGATCGACCGCGACTACGTCGAGGAATCGAACCTTCAGCGGCAGTCGCTCTTCGACGAAGACGACGCGGCGCGCGGCCTGCCCAAGGCGGCGGCGGCGGAGGCCAGGCTGAAGGCGATCAACTCCGAGGTGGCGGTGCGCGGCGTGGTGGCCGATCTTGCCGCCGACAACGCGGCCGATCTGCTCGAGGGCGCCGACCTCGTCCTCGACGGCACGGACAACTTCGAGACGCGCTTCCTGCTCAACGACGTGTGCGTGCGCGGCGGCATCCCGTGGGTCTACGGCGCCTGCGTCGGCTCGTACGGCCTCGCCCTCCTCGTGCGGCCGCGCGTGACGCCGTGCCTGCGCTGCGTGCTGGAGGAGATGCCGGGGCCCGGCGGGCCCACCTGCGACACCGTGGGAGTCGTCGCCCCCGTCGTCCACGTCGTGGCGGGGCTGCAGGCGGCCGAGGCCCTCAAGCTCCTGGCCGGCCGCACGGAGGACCTGCGGTCCGGTGTCGTCACCGTCGACGTGTGGAAGGGCCGCTTCGAGGTGATGGACCTCGCCGGGCGCGCGCCGTGGTGCCCGGCCTGCACCGAGGGCCGGTACGACTATCTGGCGGCGGGGACGGGCACCGGATCGGCGGTGCTGTGCGGGCGCGACGCCGTGCAGGTGCGCCCGCCGCGGGGAACGCACGTGGACCTGCCCGCGCTCGCGGGGCGTCTTTCCGCCTCGGGCGACGTCGCCGCCAACGATCACCTCGTCCGCTTCCGGGCGCCGGGGACGGAGATGGTCGTGTTCGGCGACGGGCGGGCGATCGTCAAGGGCGTCAAGGACGCCGCGCAGGCGCGGTCGATCTACGCCCGCTACGTGGGGAGCTGAGGCCGTGAACGGCGCATCGCACCGGCTCGTGCAGGTCCCGCCCGGCGTGCAGTGCTTCCTGGGCGACGAGGCGCGCCGCCGCCGCAGCATCGAGGAGCGCGTCATCGCGGTCTTCGAGGGCTGGGACTACGAGGAGATCATCCCGCCCCTCTTCGACTACGCGGACGTGTTCGCGAGCCAGGCCCTGCTGCCCAAGACCTACTCCTTCGTCGGCCGCGACGGGAGCCTCCTCGCGCTGCGGCCGGACTTCACGAGCCTGCTCGCCAAGATCGCGGCCGGCCGGCTCGCGGGCCGGCCGGCGCCGATGCGCCTCTACTACTCGGGCGAGGTGCTTCGCTACGAGCCGCCGCGCGCCGGCCGGCAGAGCGAGCTGTACCAGATGGGGCTCGAGCATCTGGGAGGCGATCCCCGGGCCGCCGACGCCGAGGTGCTCGCGATCGCCGCCGAGTGCCTGGACGTCCTCGGCGTGCGTGGCTTCGTCCTCGCCCTCGGCCACGTCGGCGTCTTCGGCGGCCTCCTCGCGGGCGCGCCGCTCGACGCCGCGACGCTGGAGCGGCTGCGTGAGCGCGTGGAGGCCAAGGATCCCGCGGGCGTGCGCGACGCGCTGCCGGCCGGAGCCGTGGCGGTGCCGGTGGCCGAGGCGCTCGTGCGTCTCACGACGCTGGCGGGCGACGCGCCGGTGCTGGCCGAGGCCGAACGGGCCCTCGCCTTCTGCCCGCCGGCCCTCGCCGCGGTCACCGAGCTGCGGCAGGTGGCCGAGGCGCTCCGCTCGGCGGGGCTCGGCGGCGGCCTCGCCATCGACCTCGGCGAGGTGCGGGGCCTCGACTACTACACCGGTCTCGTCTTCCGCGCCTACGCGCCGGGCCTCGGCTTCGAGGTGGGAGGGGGCGGACGATACGACACGCTGCTCGCTCGCTTCGGCCGGCCCATGCCCGCGGTGGGCTTCATGCTCGGCCTCGACCGGCTCGCGCTCCTCCTCGACCGGCAGGGAGCGCGGCCCGCTTCCGTGGCCGCGGCCGCCGAGGTGGTGGGCGGGAACGGCCTCGGCCCCGGGCTGCAGCGCGCACGAGAGAAGCGAGCGGCGGGAGTGCGCGTGCGATTCGAGGAGCGCTCGTGAGCCTCACGATCGCCCTCTCCAAGGGCAAGCTGCTCGCGGGCACGGAGGACCTCTTCCGGAAGGCGGGGATGCCGTTCCCGGCGAGCGAGGGCCGGCGGCTGGTCGTGCCCGTCGACGGCCTGCGCTTCCTCCTCGTGAAGGACATGGACGTGCCGACCTACGTGGAGCACGGCGTGGCCGACTGCGGCATCGCCGGCCGCGACGTCCTGCTGGAGATGGAGCCCGACGTCTACGAGCCGGTGGACCTCGGCTTCGGCCGCTGCCGGCTGGTGGTGGCCCGGCCGCGGGGAGCATCCGCCGCGGCCCGCACCTCCACCGTACGCGTGGCGACGAAGTATCCGCGCGTGGCCTCCGCGCACTTCCTCGAGCGCGGCCGCTCGGTGGAGGTGGTGAGGCTGGCCGGCTCCGTGGAGCTGGCCCCGGGCCTGGGGCTGGCCGACTGCATCGTCGACGTCGTGGAGACCGGGCGGACGCTGGAGGAGAACGGCCTGGAGGTCGTGGAGGACGTGGCCGCTTCTTCGGCGCGCCTCATCGTCAATCGCGCCAGCTACCACGCGCGTCGGGAAGAGATCTCCCGCCTCGTGGGCGCGCTCGAGAAGGCGAGGACGGCGTGAGGGTGGTGCGCTACGGCACGGCGGGATGGCGGCGCTACCGGGAGGGGTTGCCCCGGACGTCCACTCCCCGCCCCGCCGTGGAGCGTGCGGTGGCCGCGATCCTGCGCGCGGTCCGCCGGGACGGCGATGCGGCGCTCGTCCGCCTCTCCGCGCGCTTCGACGGCGTGCGGCTTCGCGCCGGTGACCTGCGGGTCCCCGCCGAGCGGATCCGCGCCCGGGCCCGGCGGGCCGACCCGGCCGTGGTCGCATCGCTGAAGGCCATGGCCGCGCGGATCGAGGCCTATCACCGCCGCCAGCGCGACCGCGGCTTCCGCCTCGTCCTTCGCGACGGCTCGCGGCTCGAGGAGCAGGTTCGCGCGCTCGATTCGGTCGGCCTCTACGTGCCGGGCGGCGCGGGCGCGTACCCGTCCTCGGTCCTCATGGGCGCGATCCCGGCCCGGGTCGCGGGCGTGCCGCGCATCCAGGTGGCGACGCCGCCGCGCACGCTGGAGTCGAGCCCGGCGGTCGCGGCCGCGCTCGTCCTCGTGGGGCTCGAGGGCGCGGTGTTCCGCGTCGGGGGCGCGCAGGCGGTGGCCGCCCTCGCCTTCGGCACCGCGACCGTCCCCGCGGTGTCGAAGATCGTCGGTCCCGGCAACGCGTTCGTCGCCGCCGCCAAGCGCCAGGTGCGGGGAATCGTCGAGATCGACCAGGAGGCGGGGCCGAGCGAGGTCGTCGTCCTCGCCGACGAGAGCGCCGACGCCGCGTGGGTGGCGGCCGATCTCCTCGCCCAGGCCGAGCACGGCAGCGGCGACGAGACGGCCGTCCTCGTCACGCCTTCGGAGGCGCTGGCCGCGGCCGTGCGGCGCGCGATGGTCCCCGGTCTCGGCTCGGTGTCGAACGCGGCCGCCGCGAGGCGCGCCCTGGGCCGCCACGGCGCGGTCGTCCTCGTGCGCGACCTCGACGAGGGCGTCGCCGCCGTGAACGAGCTCGCGCCCGAGCACGCCGAGGTCATCGCGCGCGGCGCCGCCGAGCTGGCGCGGCGGGTCGTCGCCGGGGCGGTGTTCGTCGGAGCGTGGGCGCCGGTGGCGGTGGGGGACTACGGCATCGGCCCCAACCACGTGCTGCCGACCGGAGGCGCGGCGCGACGGTCGTCGCCGCTGTCGGTGCGCGACTTCCAGCGGCGGCAGAGCGTCGTGCGCATGACGCCGGCGGGATTGCGCCGGGTCGCCCGCGGGATGGCGCGCGTCGCGGCCGCGGAGGGATTTCGTGGACACGCGCAAAGCCTGCTCCTGAGGATCGAGGGATGAAGGGCGCCGATCCCCTGCGTCACATCAAGCCGTCCGTCCGCTCGATCGCCGCGTATACGCTCGCCGCGCGCGAGGCCGCGGTGAAGCTGAACCAGAACGAGAACCCCTACGACCTGCCCGAGGCGGTCAAGCGCCGCGTGCTCGACCACGCCCGCGCCCGCCCGTGGTCGCGGTATCCCGAGTTCGATCCCAAGGAGCTCGTCGGGCGCCTGGCGGAGTTCTCCGGCTGGAAGCCCGACGGCATCCTGGCCGGCAACGGCTCCAACGAGCTGATCGAGGCGCTGCTGCTGGTGACGGTGGGTCCCGGCACGCGGGTCGTGATCCCCGAGCCGACGTTCACGCTCTACGCGCTGCTCACGAAGGTCCTCGGCGGCGAGGCCATCCGCGTCGCGCTCGGCCCCGAGCTGGAGTACCAGGCGGACGAGCTGCGGCGCGTCCGCCACGAGCTGGCGGCGCCGCTCACCATCGTCTGCTCGCCCAACAACCCGACCGGCGGGCTCCTTCCGGCCGAGGAGGTGTCACGCCTCTGCGAGGACGGCGACGGGCTGGTGGTCGTGGACGAGGCGTACCACGAGTTCTCCGGGCAAACGGTGGTGCCGCTCCTCGCCCGGCATCCGAACCTCGTGGTCCTCCGCACGTTCTCGAAGGCGATGGGGCTCGCCGGCCTGCGGGCCGGCTACCTGCTGGCGTCGCCCGAGATCGTCCGCGAGGTGAACAAGGCGCGCCTGCCCTACAACGTCAACTTCTTCACGCAGGCGGCCGCGCTGGCCGCCCTCGACGAGTGGGAAGCCCTGCGCGCCAACGTCGAGAAGATCGTCGCCGCGCGAGAGGACCTGCTCTATCGCCTCTATCGAGTGCCCGGGGTGCGGCCCTATCCGTCGAAGGCGAACTTCATCCTTCTCGAGCTGGCCGAGGCCGACCCGCGGACGGTCTTCGAGTCCGTGTACCGACGGGGCGTCCTCGTCCGCGACGTGACCTCCTACCCGCGGCTGCAGCGCTGCCTCCGCGTGACCGTGGGCTCGGAGCCGGAGAACGAGGCGTTCCTCTCCGCCCTCCGCCATGCCCTGGAAGAGCGGCGCTTCGGGAGGGCGTGATGGCGCGCCGCCAGGGCTCGGTCGAGCGCAAGACGCGGGAGACGGACATCCGCCTGCGCCTCGACCTCGACGGCGAGGGCAAGAGCAGGATCGCGACCGGCATCGGCTTCTTCGACCACATGCTCACCGCCTTCTCCACCCACGGCCGCTTCGACGTGGAGCTGCGATGCAAGGGCGACCTTCACGTCGACGCCCACCACAGCGTCGAGGACGTGGGCATCGCGCTCGGCCAGGCGCTGCGCGAGGCGCTGGGCGACAAGAGGGGGATCGTGCGGTTCGGCCACGCGTACGTGCCGCTCGACGAGGCGCTGTCCCGGTGCGTGATCGACCTGTCGGGCCGCCCCTACCTCCACTACGACGTGACGTTCAAGGCCCGGCAGATCGGGGAGATGCCGACCGAGCTGTTCGAGGATTTCTTCTGGGCCCTCGCCGACCACGGCCGGTTGAACATCCACCTGGAGGCGATCCGGGGCCGCAACGCCCACCACATCGCGGAGACGCTGTTCAAGTCCGCCGCGCGCGCGCTGTCCATGGCGGTGGCCCGCGACCCAAGGGTGAAGGGAATACCCAGCACGAAGGGAAGCCTTTGATCGCCATCGTCGATTACGGCATCGGCAACCTGGGGAGCGTGACCAAGGGGTTCCGCCACGCGGGGGCCGAGACCGTGCTCACCGGCGATCCCGACGTGCTGCGCACCGCCTCGGCCCTCGTCCTCCCCGGCGACGGCGCGTTCGGGGCCACGATGGAGGAGATCCGGCGGCGGAGCCTCGTCGCTCCCATCGAGGAGGCCGCCGCGCGCGGCGTGCCGGTTCTCGGGATCTGCATCGGGATGCAGGTCCTCTTCGAGGAGAGCGAAGAGCACGGCCGGCACCTCGGCCTCGGCCTCCTCCCGGGACGCGTGCGCCGCCTCCCCGGCGGCCTGCCCGTCCCCCACATGGGCTGGAACGTGCTGCGCCCGCGGCGGACGCACCCCCTGCTCGAAGGCATCGCGCCCGGCGACTACGTGTACTTCGTCCACTCGTACTACTGCGACGCCGCGCCGGACGTGGTGCTGGCCGAGACGGACTACGGCCTCGATTTCGCGGCCGTCGTCGGCCGCGGCCCCGTGCTCGGCATGCAGTTCCATCCGGAGAAGAGCCAGGCGGTCGGGCTGCGCCTCGTCGCCAACTTCGTCCGCCTCTGCGCGAGCGAGAGGGCCATCGCATGATCGTCGTGCCCGCCATCGACGTGCGCGGAGGCAAGGTGGTCCGCCTCAAGCAGGGCCGGCTCCAGGAGGAGCAGGTCTACGGCTCCGACCCCGCCGAGGTCGCGCGGCGCTGGGAGGCCGAGGGCGCGGCGCGCCTCCACCTCGTGGACCTCGACGCCGCGATCTCGAACCGGCCGCAGTTCGACGCGATGGAGAAGGTCATCGCGGCGGTGAAGGTTCCGGTGGAGGTGGGGGGCGGGCTGCGCATACTCGAGAACGCGATGCGGTACCGCGACCGCGGAGTGGACCGCGTGATCTTCGGCACCGCCGCGGTGGCCGACCCCGGCGTGGTGCAGCAGGCGGCCCGACTGTGGCCGCAGGCGGTGGCGGTGGCGCTCGACGCGCGCGAAGGCAAGGTGGCGGTGGCGGGGTGGAAGGAGATCACGACGATGGACGCGGTCGAGCTGGCGCGCCGGGTGAAGGCCTGGAGCGTGCCCCGCATCCAGTACACGGACGTCGTGCGGGACGGGACGCTCGTGGGCCCCAACCTCGCCGGCATCGAGGAGCTGGCGAAGGCGAGCGGGCTGCGCGTCACCGCCGCCGGCGGCTTCTCTTCGCTCGAGGACCTGCGCCGGTTGAAGCCGCTGGAGGCGCTGGGCGTCGACGAGGTGGTGCTCGGCAAGGCGCTGTACGAGAAGCGGCTCACCCTCGCGCAAGCGATGGAGGCGGTGGCCTGATGCTCGCCAAGCGCCTCGTCCCGTGCCTCGACGTCGACCGCGGCCGCGTCGTCAAGGGCGTGCGCTTCGTGTCGCTGCGCGATGCCGGCGATCCGGTGGAGTGCGCCGCCCGTTACGACGCGGAGGGCGCCGACGAGCTGGTCTTCCTCGACATCACCGCCTCCGCCGACGCGCGGCCCATCGTGATCGACATGGTGCGGCGGGTCGCCGACGCCGTCTTCCTCCCCTTCACGGTCGGCGGGGGCGTGCGCTCGGTCGACGACGCCGACGGGCTGCTGCGCGCGGGAGCGGACAAGGTGGCCGTCAACACGGCCGCCGTCGACGACCCGGCCCTCGTGGAGCGCCTGGCCCTCCGCTTCGGCTCGCAGGCGGTCGTCCTGGCCATCGACGCGCGAAAGCGGGGCGATCATGGGTGGGAGGTGTACGTCCACGGCGGGCGCACGCCCGTCGGCCGCGACGCCGTCGCGTGGGCGCGCGAGGGAGCCGAGCGCGGCGCGGGAGAGATCCTGCTGACCAGCATGGACCGCGACGGGACGAAGGACGGGTTCGACCTCGCCCTCACCCGCGCGGTGGCGGACGCCGTGCCGGTGCCGGTGGTGGCCTCGGGCGGATGCGGCACCGTGGAGCACATGGCGGCCGCCCTCACCGAGGGGCGGGCGAGCGCGGCCCTGGCCGCCTCCGTCTTCCACTTCGGCGAGATCCGGATTCCCGACGCCAAGACGCGCCTGCGGGCGGCGGGCGTGGAGGTGCGGCCGTGAGCCTGACCGTTCCCGACGCGCTCGCCTACGACCCGGCCGGCCTCATCCCGGTGGTCGTGCAGGACGCCGCCAGCGGCGACGTGCTCATGGTGGCGTACGCCAACCGCGAGGCGCTGGACCGCACGGCGCAGACGGGCCTCGCGCACTTCTGGAGCCGGAGCCGCGGCGCGCTGTGGCGCAAGGGGGAGACGTCGGGCAACGAGATGCGCGTGCGCGAGGTGAGGGCCGACTGCGACCGCGACGCGCTGCTCATGGTCGTCGATCCCGCCGGGCGGGCATGCCACACGGGGACGCGCACCTGCTTCGGCGACGAGACCGCCACGTCGGCAGGAATGCTGGAGGAGCTGGGGCGCGTGATCGCCTCCCGCGCCGCCGCCTCCCCGGACAGCTCGTACACCGCGCGCCTCCTCGCCAAGGGCCCCGACCACGTCCTCAAGAAGATCGGGGAAGAAGCGACGGAGGTGGTGCTCGCCGCCAAGTCCGAGAGCGACGAGCGTCTGGCCGAGGAAGCCGGCGACCTGCTCTATCACCTCATGGTCGCCATGGCCCAGCGCCGCGTGCCGTTCACCCGCGCGCTGGAGGTCCTGCGCGCGCGGCGGAGGACGCCCCGATGAAGTCCCTTTCCTTCGAAGAGTACGAGCGGCTCTCCGGCGGCGGCGGCCTCGTGCCCGTGTACCGCGAGGTTCCCGGCGACCTCCGCACGCCCGTCTCCGCCTTCCTCGCGCTCTCCCCCCGCTCGTCGCGAGCGTTCCTGCTCGAGAGCGTCGTGGGGGGAGACCGCATCGCCCGCTATTCCTTCATCGGGCGCGACCCGGTGGAGACGGTGGAGGCGCGGGGTCCCGGCGACGACCTGCTCGGCGCCCTGCGCGCCCGCATGGGAGCGCCCGCGGCCGAGGTGCCGGGCCTTCCGCGTCTGACCGGTGGCGCCGTCGGCTACCTGGGCTACGACGCGGTGCGCCTCTTCGAGCGCATTCCCGATCGCCACCCGCCCGACGGGCTCCCGCTGGCCTCGTTCTCCTTCTATCGCTCGCTGGTCGCGTTCGACCACGCGCGCCAGCGGATCGTGCTCGTGGCGGACGCCGAGCCCGGGAGCCGCACCGCCTTCGAACGCGCCCAGGACGTGCTCGACGGCTTCGAGGCCGACCTGCGCGGGCCGCGTCCGTCGGCGGCCGCCGCGCCCCGGCCGGGGGGGGCTCTCGATGCCGGCGGCGATTTCTTCCCCGACGGCGCGGGCTTCCGCCAGTCGGTCCGCCAGGCCCAGGACTACATCGCGGCGGGCGACATCTTCCAGGTCGTCCTCTCGCGGCGCCGCCGCGTCGAGTGTCCCTGCGATCCCTTCACGGTCTACCGCGCCCTGCGCATGGTGAACCCGTCGCCCTACATGTATTTCCTCAAGGACGGCGAGCGCGCGGTGGCGGGGGCGTCGCCGGAGATGCTCGTGCGCGTGGAGGGCCGGCGGACCGAGACGCGGCCGATCGCGGGCACGCGCCCGCGGGGCGCCACCGCGGAGGAGGACGAGCGGCTCGGCCAGGAGCTGCTGGGGGACGCGAAGGAGCGGGCCGAGCACGTCATGCTCGTGGACCTCGGCCGCAACGACCTGGGCCGCGTGTGCCGGTTCCGCAGCGTCACCGTCCCCGAGTTCATGGCCGTCGAGCACTACAGCCACGTCATGCATCTCGTCAGCTCGGTGACCGGCGAGCTGGCCGAGGGGAAGGACGCCCTCGACGCGCTGGCGGCCACGTTCCCCGCGGGGACGCTTTCGGGCGCGCCCAAGATCCGGGCCATGGAGATCATCGACGAGCTGGAGCCCGACCGCCGCGGGCTCTACGGCGGCGCGGTGGGCTATCTGGACCTGCGCGGCAACCTCGACTTCTGCATCACGATCCGCACCGTGGTCCTGGAGGGAGGTCAGGCGGTCGTGCAGGCGGGAGCGGGGATCGTGGCCGACTCCGACCCCGAGTCGGAGCGGCGGGAGATGGAGGCGAAGGCGGCGGCGATGCGCGAAGCGCTGCGCCTGGCGGGGAAGCTGTGAGGGGCGTGTTGCTCATCGACAATTACGACTCTTTCACCTACAACCTCTATCAGTACCTGGGGGAGCTCGGAGTGGAGACCGCGGTGGTGCGCAACGACCAGATCACCGTCGACCAGGCGCTCGCGCGGCGTCCCTCCGCGATCGTGATCTCGCCCGGTCCCGGCACGCCCGACCAGGCCGGGATCACCCTCGACCTGATCAAGGCGGCCGCCGGCCGCACCGCCGTCCTCGGCGTCTGCCTCGGCCACCAGGCCCTGGGCCAGGCCTTCGGCGGCAAGGTCGTGCGCGCGCCCCGCCTCATGCACGGCAAGGTGTCGGAGGTCCATCACGACGGGCGGACGATCTTCGCCGGCCTGCCCGCCCCGTTCACGGCCACGCGCTACCACTCCCTGGTCGTGGCGCGCGAGGGGCTGCCGGAGTGCCTCGAAATCTCGGCGTGGACCGACGACGGGATCGTGATGGGCCTGCGCCATCGCGAGCTGCCGCTCGAAGGCGTGCAGTTCCATCCCGAGAGCATCCTCACCCGCGCCGGCAAGCAGCTCCTGCAGAACTTCCTGCAACGCGTATGAAGCTCTATCTGGCCAAGGTCATCGGAGGCGAGCGCCTGACCGAGGAGGAAGCCGGCGCGGCCATGGCCACGATCATGGAAGGCGAGGCGACTCCCGCGCAGATCGGAGGCTTGCTGGCCGCCCTCGCCGTGCGGGGAGAGACCGAGGACGAGGTGGTGGGCTTCGCCCGGACGATGCGGGCGCGGGCGGTGCCGCTGTCGGCGCCGGGCGCGGTGGACACCTGCGGCACCGGCGGCGACGGGGCCGGCACGTTCAACATCTCCACCGTCGCTTCGCTGGTCGTGGCCGCGTGCGGGGTGCCGGTGGCCAAGCACGGGAACCGCTCGGCCAGCGGCCGCTGTGGCAGCGCCGACCTGCTCGAGGCGCTCGGGCTCCGCATCGACGCGCCCCCGGCGGTCGTGCAGCGCTCGCTCGACGAGGCCGGCTGGGCGTTCCTCTTCGCCCCCGGCTTCCACGCCGCCACGCGCCACGCGGTGGGCCCGCGCAAGGAGCTGGGCGTGCGCACCGCCTTCAACCTTCTCGGCCCCCTCACCAACCCCGCCTTCCCGGAGGCGCAGGTGGTGGGGGTGCCGCGCCCGGAGCTGACCGGCTTCATCGCCCGCTGCCTGCAGAGGCTCGGCGTGCGGCGGGCGTGGGTCGTCCATGGCTCCGGCCTCGACGAGCTGTCGCCGTGCGGTCCCACGACCGTGGCGGCCTTTGGTGAACACGAAGACGAAGGCCACGGCGCGGTGCGAATGTTCACGGTCACGCCGGAGGATGCGGGCCTCGCCCCGTGCGGACCCGAGGCGCTGCGGGGAGGCGATGCGGCGGCCAGCGCGACGATCGCGGGCGAGGTCCTGCGCGGCGGGCGGGGACCGCGGCGGGACGTCGTCGTGCTCAACGCGGCGGCGGCCCTGGTCGTGTCCGGGCGGGCCGCGGGATTGAAGGACGGCGCGGCCCAGGCCGCGAAGGCGATCGACGAGGGCCGGGCGGCGCGTCTGCTCGACCGCGTCCGGGAGCTGTCCCGGTCATGAGCGGCGGCAGCGACGTC
>Ga0207646_10001636_pt1 | contig 27366 bp, 23 predicted proteins | sample KBSK5502metaG_FD_184343 | JGI IMG/M metagenome (GOLD analysis project Ga0207646, IMG submission 184343) | Corn, switchgrass and miscanthus rhizosphere microbial communities from Kellogg Biological Station, Michigan, USA - KBS K5-50-2 metaG... | ecosystem: Host-associated > Plants > Roots >...
CGGGCCGGTTCAGCAGTCAGATCGGCCCACAAATCACTTCTTCTCGCGGCAAAAAATCAAAAGTAGAGCCACGGCTTACTCGAACACCGGTTCTTCAACAAACTGCTAGGCTTCGATAATTCTGTGAGTATGGGGATTGTGAGCTCGGTCGCGCGACAACCAGATCCAGACAGTCCGACAATCTACGTGCAGACCGATGCAGCCATTAATCCGGGCAATAGCGGAGGACCGCTGGTAGATACGAGGGGTCGCGTCGTCGGGACTAATACACTTATTCTCACCCAGTCAGGCGGCAATGAAGGGATCGGTCTGGCTATTCCCAGCAATGTAGTGCGAAGTGTTTACAACCAGTTTCGAACTGATGGTCACGTGCACCATCATCAGATTGGTGTTTCGGCGCGTAATATCACGCCCGCTTTGGCATCGGGATTAGGTCTCGATCGCGACGACGGTATCGTGATTGAGGATGCAATTCCAGGAGGCCCAGGGGCGAGCGCCGGTTTGATGCCCGGTGACATCGTGCTATCGGTGAATAAAAAGCCAGTTGAAAATATCCGTCAATTCGCGTTAGCTCTCTATCCTTTTGCTGTGGGCGAGAAAGCCACACTCGAAATCCAGCGCGGCAAACAGAGTATCTCCTATCAAATACCGGTGAGCGAAAAACAGGACCTGCAGGAACGCCTTGCCGACCTGGTTACAAGGGAACAGGCCAAAATTCCGCAACTCGGAATTCTGGCTCTTACTCTCGATGATCGACTTCTACCGATACTTCCACAACTTCGCAATCGATTTGGAGTCGTTGTTGCCGCGAAAGAGTCCGAAGGAGTTTACATCGGTGAAGGGCCGCTCCCGGGAGACGTAATCTATTCCGTAAATGGAACGCCTGTGGACAGTGTCGACTCCCTGCGCTCAGCCCTCGACGTTGTCAACACCACCGACGCGATCGTATTGCAGGTTGAACGCCTGGGCAGTCTCCATTATGTTGCCCTTGAGACTGAAAAGTGAGCGAAGTTATTCATCGTTCGATGGCACTTTTTCAGTTTCCGAAACTCCAAACGACATACGTTTTCGCCCCACCAGTGGCCACGCAATTCAAGAAATTACGACCCCACTGTCCGAGATTGTCGTGCTCCTGCCTACAACCGGGCTCTCGTCTTAAGGCGCAGCACGCCCTCGCGGATACTGTCACTTCGCTGCGAAAAAACGAGTCTCGTCGCCTGTGTACCTTTCTAGGATGTTGTGTGCTAAGCGCTGCTCTCGTGGAATAGAAACGTCGAAACGGTAGTTATCTATGATGAACACTCTAATGTTCAAAGGCGAAATAATGAGAAAGCATTATTTGCGTTTTTTGATTGCCCTAATCGGCGTCACCGGTTTAGGCACGGCCGCTAAGGGCCAGGCTGTCGACCAAATCGTGGTCAACATCATTCCCTACGAGTTCGTGGTCGCTGGCAAAACACTCCCCGCACGCACCTATCGGGTGAACCGTTTGTCCAGTATCCACCCAGAGGTCTTAATCCTCAGCCACTTTGAAAGTCGTGCGGGACTGATGGTCCGTTCGACCGAAGTCGAAAGCACTCGTGCCTACAAACGCGAAGTTAGTTTCGAGCAAATCGATGGTCAGCACTTCCTCAGCAAGATCGAAACTGCTGACCACGTATTCACCATTCCAGTGTCTCGATCGGAGATCTTGGAAGCCGCGGCGAAATCAGCGAGGGGCACGTCTGCCTCAGGGAAGTAACTAGATCCATCAATCTACGCATGGGGCGACCTGCGGGTCGCCTCTTTGCATCTAGGGAACAGGAGGAAAAATGATCGTCTGCTGCGCGAATCAATGCGCCTTCTGCCGATCGTCAATCGTGTCAGGGCAAAGATGGGTACGGGAGAAGATTCCCGACTCCGCGCTCGATGGCCGTGATCCAAGTTACCACCGATACCACGCTGAACCCTTCGCCGGGCAGGAAGGAAGCTGCTGGGAAAAACACCAAATGGAACGGGAAATTGGCCGAACCACTGCCTACGCCGCTTAACTTAGACGACGCTCAGAACAATGGGAGGATAAACGATGTTTTTGTCTTCAATTTGCAGCTATGGAGGACTTCCAGCGGCAAGTCACATGAGCGTGAATCTTAGTTGACTTTTCCGTGCTTCCAACGCAACGAGGGTAGGTCAGGTCTAATGAAAAAACTTTTGAGACAGATTAAAACGTTAACTTGGCTCTTTAACTGGCGGATTAACCGAGCGAAGATAGCTAGGCTACAAAGCTACCGGTGATTATCCAACGCATGTTCAGTGGGTAACCGAAGATCTGGCGCTTGAATCTTTGCACGATCGAAGCGTTACTCGCTAGGCAGCCATGACTGTGACACCCGGAAAACCACGATTGATCGGCCTTTGAATGACAGAGGAGATTTCAGTGCAGCAGATTTTTATCGCGACGATAATTACCAGAGTCCAGCGGTGGTCTGCGAGTCCGTATCACTCCAAAAAATCGTAAAGAGACTGCTGAACTACAGTCGTCAGCTGTGGGCAAGAAAGCCACACTCGAAATCCAGCGCGGCAAACAGACTGTCTCCTATCAAATAAGGTGAGCGAAAAACAAGACCTGCAGGAACGCCTTACCAACCTGGTTACAAGGGAACAGGCCAAAATTCCGCAACTCGGAATACTGGCTCTTACGCTCGACGAGAAAATTATGCCGATGCTTCCTCCGCTGCGCAATCGATTCGGAGTTGTGGTTGCAGGTAAAGAGATCTACGAGCTTACGAAGGCCAGGGGCCGCTCCCGGGAGACGTGATTCCGTGAACGGAGCACTCGCGGACGGCATTGGCTCACTGCGCTCTGCGCCGGACAGGACTCAGGCTTCAAACAAGCGCTTTGGCAGACTGGAGCGCTTATCATTAACTAGGCGAGAAGTCCTTTATGCTCGATAGCCTTCTGAAAGACATTCGCTACGGAGTCCGCAACCTGTCAAGAACGCCGGGTTTTACCGCTGTTGCCGTACTCACGCTGGCGCTGGGGATCGGAGCGAACACAGCGATTTTCAGTGTCGTCGAAAATGTTCTGCTTCGGCCTCTTCCTTATCCCCATCCGGAGAATTTGGTGGAGATCTGGAACACCTATCCGCCACAGATCCCCCGGGCCGGATTGTCTCCTGGCGATTACGCCGATTGGCATCAGCAAGCGACCAGTTTTTCAGAGATGGGAGCTTACGGGGATACCTCAAAGGGCTTTAACCTCACAGGAGATGGTGAGGCGCAGCGCGTGCTGGTGGGGTATGCCAGCTCAGACCTTTTTTCCATGCTGGGAGCACGCGTCGTCGCGGGCCGCTCGTTCGTTCCCGAGGAGAACCGCACCGGCAGTGCGCCGATAGTGATCCTGGGGCATCGTCTTTGGGAGAGCCGGTTTGGCGGCGATGCTGGCGTTGTCGGCCGTAATGTCATTCTGGACAACAAGCGCTATACCGTCGTGGGGATTCTGCCTGCCGGTTTTCAGCTTTTGCGCTGGGCCGATTTGTGGATGCCCCTCGGCCAATTTGACGACGACATGACGGAGCACGTTCATCACCCGTTCGCCGTTATCGCTCGGCTAAAACTGGGCATCAGCCTTTCGCAAGCGCAGGACGAAGTTGGGCGGCTCAATCAGCAGGAAGGGATCGCTTATCCTGATGCTCATAAGGGATTTGGCGTCCTGGTGCAAAGACTTCAGGATCCCTCTGCAACTAGCTTGCGCAGCACTTTGCTCGTTTTGTTCGGAGCGGTCGGACTTGTCCTGCTGATCGCCTGCGCGAATATTGTGAACTTGCTCCTGGTGCGCAATGCCGCTCGAGAAAGAGAGATTGCGGTGCGCACCGCCCTCGGAGCCGGTCCGTGGCGATTGATCCGCCAGTTGCTCGGTGAGAGCATTTTGCTGTCCATGCTGGGCGGAGTAATGGGCGTGTTTTTCGCTATAGGCGGATTGAAAGTCTTGATGGCGTTGGTTCCTGCCGATCTTGCTATCTTGAACGGAACCGGTCTGAACGGCTGGGTTCTGGCATTCACCGTCGCAATTTGTCTCGCGACCGGTCTTGCCTGCGGTTTGCTGCCTGCGACGCATACGCTAACGACAAATCTAGCCGGCGTGCTGAAACAGGGAAGCAAGGGAGCCAGCTCATCCGGCGGTCACAAAACTCACAATCTGCTGGTGATTTCCGAAATCGCAATGGCTCTTATTCCTCTCATCGGCGCGGGCTTACTGCTCAGGAGTTTTCAGCGTCTGCTCGACGTCGATCCTGGCTTTCGCGCCGAGCACATCCTCACGATGGAAATCCAGCAGCCCGCACTGTCCTTCGCGGAAATCAACCAGCTCTCGCAGGAACAGCAGCTCAAGCTGGGCGAGAAGCAGTCTCTGCAGTTTGAAGAAATTGCCGCGCAAGTCCGCGGCTTGCCAGGCGTCAAGGAAGTAGGTGGAATCGACGATTTGCCGCTCGGCAACGAATTTCGCCAGGCCTCGAGATTCGTCATCGAAGGCCAGCCTATTCCTGCGGTCGGCGTACGTCCAATCGCGCAGACTCGTACGGTGAGTCTCGGCTATTTTTTCTCGCTGGCAATTCCGCTGCGTGCTGGCCGCACCTTCAACGAGGACGACTGGAAAGTCCTAAACATGGTTATCAATGAGAACATGGCGCGGCGCTACTGGCCGCAAGGGGACGTTCTCGGAAAGCGGGTCAATTTCTGCTCCCTAGACCCAAAACCGTGTTGGTTTTCGATCATCGGCATCGTGGGCAACGTGCACCAGTCTGGGCTGGACGACGGGCCGACCTATGACGCCTATTTCGCCGGCGGATGGACGCCCTATCTTGTGGTTCACACGACTTCCGATCCCGTCAAGCTCGCGGCAGGCATTACGGACGTCGTTCACAGAGTGGATCCCAATCTGCCGATCGCGCACATAACGACCATGGACGGACTGATCTCGGATTCCGTTTCGCCGCGCCGCTTTTCCGCGGTTCTAGTAGGAATCTTCGCGGCGCTCGCGCTGTTGCTCGCGGCCATCGGGATCTATGGAGTGATGAGCTATACCGTCAGCCAGCGCACGCAAGAAATTGGAGTCCGCATGGCGCTTGGCGCCCAGCTCACCAACGTGCGCTCAATGATTCTCGGGCAAACTCTCAAGTTGACTCTCATCGGCGTGGGGCTTGGCCTGGCGGGCGCTTTCGTTCTTGCGCGCTTCCTCGCGAGCCTCCTCTTCGGTATCGGGACCTACGATCCGGTTACGTTCCTGGGCGTCGCTTTTTTGCAGATCACTGTCGCGCTCGCCGCCTCCTACGTTCCCGCCCGTCGGGCTATGCGCGTGGATCCCATCGTGGCGCTACGTCACGAGTAGAGCCCAGCTTGGTCATTTTCATTCCACATGCGCTCGCGGCAAGTTTGCGGCTCTGCAGGCCTCGAGTGATCACCATCGAAACCTGACGCTCCTCGCTCAGCCGAGGACCTTCGCCTGGTTGTGCCAACCGTTCAGAAGTCACTGGCTGGTGCAGTCGAAACCTTCCTTCGGCGGGCCAGAGTATGGGCTCCATTGTCTGGGCCGCCGCAACCGAGGGCGGCTTCCCTCTGACAGCTTTATCGAACACACGCCAGAACACTATGCTCACGGGCAGTTTTTCTGCCGCGGTTCCTGTGGTGTGAGGCTGGCAACAACGCGGATGACGCCGATCTGTCATGAGGCGGAGTGTGAGCCGCATATAGACGGATGCGGTCCACTCCGGCTCACGCATCCTCAGACCGGCCTCGCCCGGAAAAATTACGGCCACCTCAAAACATTACAACTGAGTTCCAGAACACTGAAGAATTGCAAAGCCCTTGCCCTAACCTGCGCGCTCGGTGTTTCTTCCTGCGGTAGATAATGGCTTTAATACACTTTTAACATCCGGCCTGGAATAAAAGCGCGAGTGGCACTGTCCTGCACTGAGTGAAGGTGTTGCCGAAGAGTGTGCTCAGATTCGCTTCTGGCCAAATTAAGTCTGTTCCGGAGGTAGCCCATGTTCCGTAAATGTATCTCATTTGCAGTCTTCGCCCTGGGAGTGCTCGCGATTGTCGTCGTCGGCGTTGCGCAGCAAGGCCCGACCGAAGCGCCGACTGGCTTTGACACTCCCACCCTGGCGCAAGACCCTGGATCACAGAGCGTCAGCAACGGCATCGCCGAACCATCCGGCGATACCTATGCCCTCGACCAAACTCGTTTTGAACAAGACCATGATGCCCGCACTGGGCTGGGGCCCGTGTTTAACGCGAGAGCATGCGCGGATTGTCACCAGAACCCTGTTAGCGGCGGGTCCAGTCAATTCACGGAAATCCGCGCCGGCCATAACGACGCCGACGCCAATTTCGTGGCCGCGACCGTTCCTATCAACGACGGGGCCAACATTATTGCAAATCGCTCGATTATTAACGACCGTGCGCTAATTCCACAGGCGCAGGAGCGCATACCGGATACTGAAAACATTCGCGCCTTGCGTGCAGCTCTCAATACCTTGGGAGACGGCTTTGTCGAAGCCATCGACGACAGCACCTTGCAAGCCATCGCTCAGCACCAGGCAGAGGTCAGCCACGGCAGAATCCACGGTGAAGCAGTCGAGGTTCCGGTTCTGGAAGCGCCTGGACAAACACGCATCGGTCGCTTTGGCTGGAAAGATCAGCACAGTAGCTTGCTTTCTTTTATCGGTGACGCATACCTGAATGAAATGGGCGTAACCAACCGCCTGCGGCTCAAGGACGTAACCACGGTTGGCAAGATCACGACCGACCCTGAAGACGTTCCAGACAATATCGGTTTGGCGGATATCGATCACTTCGCGCAGTTCGTGCGCGGCACCAAAGCACCGCCGCGCGACTCGGTCGTGGCTGCCTCGGCCGCAGCACAAACAGGACATCAAATCTTCGAGAATATTGGCTGCGCCAGTTGCCATGTCAGCACCATCGTTACCGCTTCCCCTGGAACAGTTATCGATGGCGGAGCGTTTACCATACCTGACGCGCTGGGCAATAAGATCATCCACCCTTACAGTGACTTTCTGCTTCACGACATCGAGACCGGGGACGGTATCGTCCAAAACCCTCCCGAAGACACAGCCAACAAACTGCGCACCGTGCCGTTGTGGGGGTTGCGCATGCACCCTCGCCACATGCACGACCTGAAGTCCTTGACCTTGGAAAGCGCCATTGAGCGTCACGGTGGCGAGGCCGCACAGGAAAGAAATCGTTTCCGCGATCTAACAGCGGCAGAAAAGCAAGCTCTGATAACCTTTTTAAATTCACTTTAGATCGAGAACAGAATCATCCAAGCTCGTGGACCAACGTCGCGGCAAAGCATAAGGTGCGCGTCAGTAATTCTCTCGGAGAAGGAGCGGCGTCGCCTTGCAGTTGACCCCTGCAGCGTTTGAGGGCGGATGGTCGGCGACTCGTCCACGGAAAGGCTGATTCTGGGATTGTGAGCGCTATCGGGATTTAACACCGGGTGTGCGCACGCGACATGTCGCGTATTCTAATGTGCAGTTTAGACCAGTGTTTTGCGCTGTAGATGGAGCTGTTCATTCGTCGGGGGGCAAGGCAAGGCGTGGGCGGCAATCGCTGACTCAATAGAAGTGAAAGCAGTAGCGACAAAAGAGAAAACAGAAGCGGCTTGAGTGCCGCACGCCCGGAAATAGATTGTTCGGTGGATCACGCACGAACCACTGGAGTGTTTTTGCCGAATAATGCCAAGCCTTTGCCGCCCTACGCGGCAATGGCTTCTCGGAAGTAACTCACCACATCTCGATTCCAACAGTTCCCACGACCTTTATGCAGTGGCGCTCGTAGAATCGGCATGCGACCGTACGTGCGGGCGACCAATCCAAAGGACGCCACGCCACGGACGCGGCTTTTATCCGGTCTTCTTCATAGATCGCTTTCGAGAATCAGGTCAGCAACGCTCCAACGATGTTGACCCATTCCGCATCGTCGAACCGATGGCTCCCACGTGGATTCGCGCAGCGTTATAATCGCATGGCACAAGGAGGACAGATGGCGGACATCAAGCGAACCAGCGTGCAACAAGCGTACGCAAAGACAAAGGCAAACCAAGCCCTACTAGTCTGCGCCTATGAGGACGAGGCCAAATGCCGGATGCTAAATCTGGACGGGTCCATATCCTTCGGCACCTTGCAGTCCCGGGCGGCGTCGCTGCCGAAGACACAGGAAATCATTTTCTATTGAGGTTGACCCGGCGAAGCGAGCGCTGTCGGTCAGGCAGCCAAATATCAGGCGCAGGGCTTTACGAACGTCACGGTGCTAAAGGGAGGTGTCGAAGCGTGGAAGGCGGCTGGTTATTCAATGGTCTGAAAAAAGGAGCTTCATGAGCATTCAAGGCGGGCAAACTTGAGAGCCGGCTCGCACGATGCCCTCACGGCGCTCTTCGAGATATCACCATCTTGTTTTCGATGTAGCACTGCGTATCGTCCGTGAGCCGGGCGAAGCGGAAGCCGAGCGAATGGCAGCGAACTGGATAGGCTCCCGTCCCGTGCGCTCAATAGATTGCGTCCAGAGTAATGCCCTTAAAAAGAAGGCTAGATAAGGTATCCGTGTTCAAAATAATCGATACGCCGAGGCCATCCCCATTTTATTACTCGGACCGAAATTTATCGAGAAGGTCCAAGAGATAAAAGAAGACTTTCCAAACTACACCGAGTTTTTGAAGATTCGCGAGAACCATCAGGTAAGTACGTCGCGGCGGGACTACTACAAAGATATTTTCCTCGGACTGAACGATGAGGAGAAACCGGTCCTCATTCTGAATATCCTGAATGATCTTGAGGGTTTAGGGCATCCGGTTTGGACTGATATTCGGGGATTGATAAGTGGAGTCGCTAATGCTCCCTCGGTGAAGATCCCTGCCGAAGCTTGGAACGGCGACCGGTTGCAACTGTTTCTCAGCGAAATGGACACTGCGGTTGATCAGAAAAATCCCGAGCGTGTTTTGACGTTGGCATACACGTGTTTGGAAGGATTCTTTAAAGCGTTCGTGCGAAAGAATATTCCATCGGCTCGTTGGAGAAAATGAAATCACAGCGCTGGCGAAACTCGTCAAAGATTACCTGAAAGACAAAAATGCGGAGTATCCAGGGGAACATATTCAACGTGGTCGAGCAGACCGCGCACTCGATCAATCGAGTACGCGATGTATTCGTCTTCTTCTTCATTTCATGTAATTCCGGTGCGGAATTCTGAGACTCTAACGAAAAAGAATTGGCCCCTGAAGCACAAAATCCTGCGGCGTGGCAAACGACTCGGCGCATAACCCCTACCGACTTCAACAGACGCTCCAGCGCTGTACGCATACGAGCGTCATCATCGATAACGAACACCGTGGCTTGATCCTCGGGGGTCATGCGGGCGCCGCCCTCTGTTGTGGCAGCGTAAACTGAAACGTTGCGCCTCGTCCGTCGCTGGGAGTGGCCCACAGGCGACCGCCGTGTGATTCGACTATGGAGCGGCTGATCGCGAGGCCCATGCCGGATCCTTCAGGTTTTGTCGTGAAGAAGGCATTGAAAATCTCGTCTGCGTTTTCATCGGGCAAACCCACACCAGTGTCGCTGACGGAGATTAGCAGTGGTCCCTCCTGGCCCAGCTCCGTCTTGATCGTAAGTTCACCTCCGGTGTCCTTCATGGCCTCGATAGCGTTGAGCATTAGGTTCATGAAAACCTGCTGAAGCTGCACTCGGTCTGCGGTAATTTTTGGAAGATCAGGTGCTAGTTCTGCGCGCGTAACGATCGCGTACCGGTTCGCCTCGCCCCGCAGCAGCGCGAGCATTTCGCGGACAACTTCGTTTACAGCGACCAACTCACGTTGCGGAGAGGATTTCTTATACAATGACCGCAAGCGGTCGATGATCTCCGTCGCACGGGTCCCGTCTCTCACAACGCTCATTGTGACTTCGAGCGCCTCATCCACATCGGGCTGCTCTCCCAGCATGCTGACCCGGTTCACGTGTGCGAGGTCCGCCCGTAGTTGCTCGCGCTGTTGTTCAGCGCGCTTGCGATCGTCGATATCGGTTGAAATACCGTACCACCTGAGGATTTTTCCGTGTTCATCGTGTAGCGGCACGTTGCGGACGAGTAAGCAGCGATACTCTCCGTCCGCCCGCCGAACCCGCACTTCGGTCTCCATCGGTTGCCCGCTATTCAGCGCTGCACGCCAATCGGCAACAAACTTGGCCTGGTCATCGGGATGAACAACTGCTTCCCAATTCCATCTCAACGCGTCCTCCGCAGGCAAACCCGTAAACTGCTGCCAGCGCTGATTGACGAAATCGACCTCGCCGTCCGGCAGGGCGCTCCAGGCATGTGCCGGAACCGTATTGATGACATCGCGAAGCTCTCGTTCACTCCGCCGGAGATCTTCATAGAGGTTATGAAGCTGCTGCGCGGCATAATTGAAGGCGTTCCCCAAGACAGCCAGCTCATTATGTCCGCGTAAATGGACCTTGTGCTGAAAGTCGCCTCGGGCCAGGGCCTCGGCGCACGCGGTGAGAACGGAAAGCGGGCCAGTAACGGTACGAGTGACGTACCAGCCAAGTACCGCGCCGTAAGCAATGTCAGCAAAGCGGCAATCGGAACGATTATGAAAAGGCGTTGGCGCGCCTTCTGGGCATCTTCGATGGCTCTTGTTCGCTGCTGCTGCGCCTCTTCTTGGACTCGTCGTCGTAAGGCCGGTCTGGTGCCACCGCGAGGACAGGAAGGGGCGGAGGCCGCAGCTCGTTCCTTGGCCTCGGACTCCGTCCGAGGCCAAGGAGGCCCATTCATGAAGCTTAGGGGCGGGGAATTTTCGACCGGTACAACGGGGAATTTTCAACCGGAATTGACACAATGAATGTTATTGCTGAATGAGGCGTGGGATGGGCCGATTCTGTGCCTTCGTCAAGGGACCGTCTTACAGACACCGAGTCGCTTGAGATCGCACAAACGGCCGACGGCGTCGAGGGTATTGGAACATGGCGTTAGTTTGGTTGGGCTTGGGATACGGCGCCATAGTAAGGCGCAAGGAGGAAATGCGACAACAATCAGTTGGGAGCGCGTTAAGTTCAGCGGATCCGGTGCAAGTAACCGCCAAGATCGTAAGTCTCATAGATACAATTAGATACATAAATTGGCCACGAAGGCTGGTCCTTTATATATATAGGTATATATAGGCTTTGCGGGCGGATTCCCTGGAATCGTCTGGCTTCGCGGCTTGCTCCGGGGTTAGAGATTCAAACCGCGGCGCGAGTGGCGAAGCTGGTCTTCGATTCCGGGCTGGCTCGCGTAGAGCGTCCCGCGGACATGATCGCGTTCATCCGCGAACATGTCTACAAGCCCGAATATTCTGTGGGAGCAATCGGCGCCTCAAAGGCGGCTTAGGACGCTCGTTAACCGTCCTTGGCAGGGCGTGGTCGTTCCTTTTTGTGGGATCTAACGTCCGGCCGGACTCAATCATTGGTGGCATCCAGACACTTGGCGGACAACCAGGAGCGGTGGCAGTGACCCCGACACGAAACAGACTGGTCAGACAACAGCGCGCGAAGAGCGGCGAACGGATCATGCGATCGGCCACGGCGTGTTGCTCGCAGTCCGCTGTCTGCTGAGCTACAAGATAATCACTGGCCTCCTAACTTTTTCCGGATTCGTCCTCCGAGACGACGAGCTCCTTGGGGGTTATGTGGGCAGTCGTCGCCACGATCTTTGTGCAAGCTACGAAGAGAGTGCGAAGGCAGCTCTATTGAGGACATCGGCAACGGTATTGAGCTTCGCGCTCTGTCTTCTTTACCTTCTGGTTTTTCCATTTCGAGTCTGGGGCTTGCTCATTGCGACCGGGGCGACCGTGCTGGACCTGATTGGCCGGTCGGAAGACGTCATCACGGCAAGCATTACTAACACGGTCGTGATGGTTGTTGCGGCCATCAGCCCCCCAACAGGCTTGGAGACAACCGATCCTGCGGTTAATTGACACCATCGTTAGAATCGCAGTTGGCATTACGGGCGCTTGGATTGGACTTAAATTGGCTACCCGCATTCCCAATCAGGCGTCGTCGGGCGTCGGACAAATCCACCAGAAGAGCATTCGTTAATGAGATGGATAACCTTTTGACACCTCGCTCGTTAACGGGCCTCACGCTGGCTTTTCACATCATCTTTGCCGCGATCGTCAGACCCGCGGTTCTGCAGAGAGGAAAGTTGTAACTCAAGCGCTGAGGTCCCTCTATCCAGAGGAACCTGAAAAAACGCAAGTTTCACAGCACTACCGCCACTCTACCGGATCTCTTTATGGCAATAAGCCATACCGCTCCAACAACAAAGAGGCAGGCAACCCAAGGTCTTTGGATTAAGAATGTGTCACGCTGCTTTTTATTTAGCGGCGAGGGTTTGCTTGGCCAATTCCGTGCGGAATTCCTGCTCTTTTTCGGCCACGAATTTCTGGTAGCCATCCGGATCGAGGAAGGGGTTCGCTGCGCCTTCTTTCAGGCGCGGATATTTTTCCTCTAATCCGAAATAGCCACCGTGGGCTCCCAGGAAAATATCGCAGGACAAGGACTTCAAAACGTCAAACATGCGCTGGTAGTCCTGGGCAATTTGAGGATAACTTGTGTTGTGGACGAGCTTGTAGCCCGGATTAACATTGGGACTGCCAACGATCACCACGTTGAAGGTTTTGCCACCACCGGTCACCTTCATGGTCCACGTGGTGCAGCCCTTGGTATGGCCGGGAGTCAGGTGCGCAACGAGCATTGCGCCGCCCAGCTTTACTTCGTCGCCATCGTGCAACACGCGATCGACTTTGGCGGGCGGGTAAAGAAATTCAGGGCGATTGCTATACTGAAAATCGGCATTGCCGCCGGATTCGACCACGGGCACGTCGGCATCCATGACCATGTACGTTGCTCCGGTCAACTGCTTGATCTTCGCGCTGCCGGCATCGTGATCCCAATGCGCGTGGCTGATCAGCAGAATCTTCGTGTCCTTGAATTGGAATCCGAGCTTTTCGATGCTCGCCTGGATCAGAGGCACATTCGCTTCCAGATCGCTGTTGATCAGAATGTTCCCTTGCGGGGTCGTAACCAGATAACTCGCCAGCCCTTTGCTACCAACGTAGTACAAGTTCCCGGCGATGCGAAACGGCGGGAACGGTTCAGTCCATTCGGGATCGTTCTGGGCGAAAAGACTAACTGCAGTGGCCAGGATGAGAAATGGCACGGGGGACATTATCGGGATGAATTTTCGCATTCGCGGAGTATAGGGGAAATTATCGGAACGAGGCAAACCCACGATTCTGGATGATTCCTCGGCAAACCGGAAGTTGCCCGTATTGGCAGATGTTAGTCCTGCGAGCAACGGCCCTTGTTCGCGGCCTTGTCTTTCGGAAAAGCGCGGTGCATTCTCGGTGCACTTTAACCTGCAAATGAGAGCGCCGTAAATGATTCAAAACAAATGAAAGAGTGTGAGTACAAACAGGACAGGTTGAATTTGGCAAACCGCCGCCGCGCCTGATTTGAGCCAACGTAACTGAGTTCCCCTTATGGTCGATTTGTGATGGAGAAAGCAGACCCTTGGAAGGGAATCAAGGGACTACTTGAAGATTCCGGCTTATATGGCTCGCCCGCTACTTTTCAATAACTTACGCCCTCGGCTCTCGACCGCCCGCTTTTGATTCTCGTCGCAACTTCTAGAGCAACACGCAGGGTTCCCCAGTTGAACTGCGATTCTCCTTCACCGGGGACAAGCTGGAGAAATCGCGAAAACCCAGCTCCCCTGCGCGTGCATGCCCGAAGCAGGCTGCGGCAATACCCGAGCTTTAATTGACCGGTACAAGCACACGAGCATTCTCCGTGAGGGCGAGATAGCCGTCATCGAACCCGGCGTATGACACGATTGGTGGAATGCGAGCGAGCGCGACGCGCGAGTACGCGTGGAGATCACACCTGGGCGAGCGGTTCGTGCACATGATCGAAACCTTCTACGGCCTCGCGCGGCTCGGGCACACAGACCGGAAGGGCATGCCGAATCCGCTGCAATTGGCGCTGAGTGCGCTGGGGTTCAGCGACATAATCGTGTTCCGTTCGCCGCCGCTGGCAGTGCAGCGCGCGATCTTTGGTGCGCTCGCACTGATAGCGCGTTGGCGCGGCTATCGCGCGACGTACCCGCAGCCAGACCTTGGTAGAGATTGGGCGATTTTCAATTTCGAAGGCTTACGGCCTTCTTGCTTAAAAATGCGCCGGATGGGTGCGCTGATTTTACAGGTCGCATGGTGAACTGCGCCGCCTTTTGAAAAATCCTTTGTCTTTCTGAAAGACCTTATGTCAGAGATCAAACGACCTGGGTGATTCTGACTATCAAAGCATCAAGAAGCTCGCGTTAAGCGTTGCAATCGACCCAGAAAGGCGCTGGCAACGCTGGCTAAAACGCTAGAAACGCTAAAGAACAAAAGCTTAAGAGTACCGAAACGACATTAGAATCTTTCGGAAGTTTTTTCCGCGAATAGTTTCTTCAAAATATCTTGTGCGACGCTGGAATAGCACATGCTCGCACCTAGCGCAGTGCCGGCTGAGTTCGCGATGACATCGGTCCAGCCCGAACCACGCATCGGCAGGAATGACTGTAGAATCTCGATGATCAGGCTCAAAACTGTACCGGTGACATAACTCATTAGCCAAGGTCGCTTTGACCCTAGCGCAACTAGAAAATAAGGATATAGGATCAAACCCAAAGGAATGAACCCCAGCACGTTCAAAATGAGACCCCTCACATACGTCCATTCCGTCCGGAACTCTTTCCATGGAGGCAGGAGAACGTTTCGTCTCCGGATCGTGTAATGCTTTGGTATGCGTAAATCAACTCCGGGCTGGATCTCGTTTCTTACCAGGGTTCCGGATCTCTCCCGAAAAAGATAGAGGGCTAATGTTGACCGTTTGTCTATCCTGCCTTCTTCGCGGCTCGATAACCACGTCTTGTAGTGGCTTGCCACCTCTTGTGCGGTCAATTCATTCTTATAAATCGCTATGCCATGCAGAATGCCGCACCAAGCTTCGTTCTCGAACGGAGAAGTGCCAATCACAAATTCACCTGTAAGATTCCTCCGGCTTAATCCAAAAGATTGCGAGGTGCTCTGGGCCTGGCCATTTACATATAGAGTCGTCTCTTTCGGACCAGCCGTTACCGTGACCAGCGTCCTCTTGTTTGGCGCGATCACTTGTCCCGCAACCAGTGGATGGTGATTCTTTTCCTCGCGTTGTCTTGTCGTGTGAGAAACTGACACATCCAACCCGTCCTGCCGGACCACGAACTGTCCGGGATTTTCCCGCACATAAAAAGCGAACATCACGGTCGAGCCTTCGTCGCGCCAGGGCACCATCCAGAATTCCAGGCTAAATGGTTCGTTCTCGGCGCCCGCTTCGTTGGGGAATTGTGCCACGCTGAGAATGGTTCCGTGACCACAGAGGCGGAGGCCATCCTCATCATGGAGCCAGCTCACCTCGTTCCGCGGCCAGGGATTGAATGGCCAGAGCGTGATTGCTAACAGCACGCAAATGCCGGCTGCGGCAAGGATCTTCAGGACCAGCCTTCCATCTTGAAGTGGAAAAGTCCGCATTAGATAAATTTTAGAGATCTTTTCTTTGCGCTTCTCGCACACGCATCTTTGCCTGCAATTTCTAGGTCAGCCTGGCCCAGTCGATTCGCTGGCGTGATCAATCATCTCCAAGAATTTCTTCTTGAGACATTGCGGGCAAAGACAGGCGTGCGCATCAGTCGGCATTGGGCCGTGAGGTAAATCGGCACACCAACAGTGCCCTTCGGGCTCGCAATGCATCGGGGACAAGCAAGTCGAACAGTGAGTTTCCACAACGAGATTGTCGCATATCGTCGGTTAAGCGCGAGTACCGAACAAAAATAACATGGGCGGTAGCGCAAGTTTAGGAGGGAACATTGAGACACAAGAGCTGAAGAGTTCGCGTCCCTACTCGCGGCAGTGCAACGGGATTGCCAGACACTGAGTGTAGTAAAAACGTAGTAGTTCTTTGTTCAGAACGGTTCAGGTGCGGGACAAACAGGACAGAACTGCTCGGTTGTAAGTCGTTGAGGAATAGAGTACAGTCCACAGTTTTCAGAACGCGTCAGGAAAGTAATCAGGTTTGCTAAACCGTTTTAGGGACTAAACACCCTAACGGGGGTTCGAATCCCACCCTTTCCGCCATTCTAATTTAGTATTATAACTTTACTGTAATATAGTCGAGGAGCGGAACGGGCTCAACTGCACAATGTAGTGTCAGTTTGCTCGCCGTGCCTCGATCCCCACGTCTTGACCGTCCCAGTCTTTTGACAGCCGATGCAATTCTGTGCGCAACAAAGTGAGATTCTCGATCTGCCGGTTTACATGGGCGATCTTCGAATTCAACAACTCGCGCGCGTGATGGCAAGGCGCACCGCCTCTGTCGCGCACTGCCAAAATGGTCTTCAACTCAGAGAGGGAAAAAACCAATCGCCAATGCCCGTTGAATCACCTCCACTCTGCTGAGATGTCGGAGCATACTCACGGTAATCTCCTGCTGTACGCTACGACAGAGGCAAAAGTCCGAGACGCTCGTAGTGGCGCAGCGTGTCGGTGCTTACGCCGGTGAGATGAGCCAATTGTCCCGAATGCATGGGGTATCCCTCCGCGAGAAGAGTCTAAACGCTGGAATGAATTCCAGGGTCAAGTCGAAACTTATAGTTATTTCGACGCAGCGACTTCCTGAACGGACAGCTATCGCCCTGCTTGTAGCGTGGCCGGAGCATTTGCCCTTGAGCTATCTTGGACGGCCTTTCGCTCCGCTCACAATGAGCACTTCAGCCGGAAAACTCATCCCACCGTCTCTCGAATATTCACTGAGCGATTCAATCGCATGAGGCCTTACTTCAGCCAACCGTTCGCCCGAAAGCGTGCCGATCTTTTCCCGCAGCTTTTCAGACATTTCAATGCGCAGCGTCCAAAAATCCTCGACCGAAATCGCTGCTTCGATCTTGCACTGCACTAGCCTCTCCGTCGGTGCTGCTATGCCGGCTTCGCGAACTACCTCTTGCAACTTGCCGCGACTCGCAAATCGGAACGCGTCCGGAGCGTCCGGTGCCAGCGGTGGCGAATCGAAATACTGGTCGATCACCCGCGACATCGAATTGAAAAACGGATTGCTTTCCACGGAATGCCAGACCGCCAAAGCTATTTTTCTGCCGGGCTTCAGCACTCGCAACATCTCGCGGACCCCCTCGACCGGAGAAGGAAAGAACATCACTCCGAATCGGCTGATCACCGCGTCGAACATATCGTCTGGAAACGGCAGCTGGTCTGCCCCGGCTACCTCAAATTGGGTGTTTTGTAATCCGAGTCGCTCCGCTGCTCGCCGCGCCCCTGCCACCATCTCTGGAATCGGATCAATCCCAAAGATCTTGCCTTCGGGTCCAACCACTGCAGCCAAGCTCAAGGCTGGCTCTCCCGGACCCGTGGCAATATCCAGGACCGCTTGCTGACTGCCAATCTGCCCATCCTCGACAAGAGCTTGTGTAATCGGCGCAAACATGTGCCGGATGATTTCTCGGTGCTTCTCCCAGAACGGAGCGGAACCGCTCCACCGGTTTAGAACCTCTTGGTCGGGTTGCATGGCGAGAAGTATACTTCTTCGCGCCATGTGGTGCGGCGTTTAGTGCTGTTTGAACTACGCCATGTGGCACAGAACGATGCCCCGCTCAAGAAAAAACGGCATTTCCCACTTCACGGACTCCGTCGCCATCGGACAAGCCTAGTCAGCACCGGCTAAGCAAATGGCGCCGCCATCTCGATATACATATCCACTCGGGGATCGATTTGTTTCATCCGGCACCGCAACCTCCTTGCGCACTCAACGCAGCAATATACACAATTCATTACCGGAATTCTGGAAGGACCGATGATTAGCCGATTGAAGGTTCGCTATTTAAAAAGAAGGCATGAAGTTCCATACGGAACGCCCAAAAAATTTCACGAGGTAAGGTAGAAATTGTCGTCGGCTTGCGCCAACGCAAGCGAGCGGCGGTGATCTACAAGACACGGAGTGGTGCCTTTCAAATAGGCTAATCGGGCTGGTTGTGACATCCTGATTGCCTACGGTTTTATCCCAACGGAAAGGGCAGAGTCGGCGAAGAATTGCCCCCCTTGTCGCTGACCAGCAATTCGATGATCGGTTCCTACGATTATCGCCTGGTAGTTCTGTCGGTACTCATTGCCATCGGTGCCTCGTACGCGGCGCTTGATCTCGCGGCTCGGATCACAGCCGCCAGCGGGCGAGCACGACTCGCTTGGCTTGCGGGCGGGGCAGCAGCGATGGGCGTTGGCATTTGGTCAATGCACTACATCGGGATGCTGGCGTTCAGCTTGCCGGTGCCGGTGCTTTACGACTGGCCTACCGTATTGTGGTCATTAGTGGCCGCGATCTTCGCCGCCGCCGTGGCCCTGTTCGTTGTGAGTCGCAAGAACATGGGATGGCCTCGAGTATTGGCCGGCAGCGCGATCATGGGTGCGGGCATCGCGACAATGCACTACACGGGCATGGCGGCGATGCGGCTGAGTGCCGTGTGTTCGTACGATCCTTTGCTGCTCACTTTATCGGTCGTGTTCGCGATTGGCATCTCCTTGGCTGCGATTTGGCTGACATTTCGGTTTCGCGAAGAGGCCAACTATTCCGCAAAATGGAAAGTCGCTTGCGCGGTCGTGATGGGCGCTGCGATCCCGGTGATGCACTATACGGGAATGGCTGCGGCCCGGTTCATCCCTTCGGCTGTGATGCCTGATACATCTCATGCCGTGAGCACCTCGACGCTCGGTTTCGCAGGCGTGAGCGCGGTGACGTTGCTCATTCTCGGAGTGGCCGTGCTTACGGCAGCCGTGGACCGCAGGTTCTCCGCGCAACAGTCGGAACTAGATGCGAGCGAAAGGCGATATCAATCGTTAATCGAAGGGGTGAAGGACTACGCGATCATCATGCTGACTCCCGACGGACAGGTTGCCACTTGGAACGCGGGCGCCGAGCGAATCAAAGGCTACCGCGCGGAAGAGATCGTCGGGCAGCATTTTTCCTATTTCTATCCGGACGAAGAGATTCGGACCGACAAGCCCAAAGAGCAGCTCAACTGTGCCATCCAAAACGGCAGAGTAGAAGACGAAGGATGGCGCGTGCGCAAGGACGGCTCTCGATTTTGGGCCGATGTGGTCATCACTTCTTTGTGGGATAAAACCGGGCATCTTCGGGGCTTTACAAAAATAGTTCGCGACATCACCGAACGCAGACAGGCCGAAGAGAATTTGCGCGATCTATCCGGCCGTTTATTGCATGCGCAAGACGAGGAAAGACGACGGATTGCACGTGAGTTGCACGATAGCGCGGGGCAGCTTGTCGCAGCCTTGGCGATGAACATGGAGCCCCTCGAGCGTGAAGCGAACAAAATAGGTTCCGATGCTGTGTCCCTTGTTAAACAAAGTGCGGACTTAGTGAAGGACCTGTCGAGAGAGGTGCGGACGATTTCTCATCTCCTTCATCCTCCTCTTTTGGACGAGGTGGGCCTAGTGCCCGCCCTGCGAAGTTACGTCGAGGGTTTTTCGGAGCGCAGCAAGATCAAAGTGGAGTTCGAAATTGCCCGGGACTTCGGGCGGCTTTCGCTGGATACGGAGACAGCGATTTTCCGGATCGTACAGGAATCTCTCACCAACATTCACCGTCATTCGGAAAGCTCGGTAGCAAGCATCCGGATTTCACCCCATGAAGACTACGTGAGTGTAGAGATCCTAGATCACGGCAAGGGGATATCGCCGGAGAAACAGTCCCCGGTCAACGCCGGAGTAGGAATTCGGGGAATGCGCGAGAGGGTTCGGCAGCTCGGCGGCACATTCGAGGTACGGTCGAGCGGCGAAGGTACTGTAGTGCTGGCGCGATTCCCGGTCGAGAATCGTCCACACACAAAAGCAGACATCGATCAGGGTGGCGCCTCTGGGTCCTTGCCGCAGCAAGTCGATTCTACGCCCGTCCGCTGTGCCGAAAAGACGCAGGGCAAGGAGATTCGCGATTCAAACTGAGGCACAATGGTCGAGATAGCATTGGAACGTGTCAACTGGCGATTACGCGCTCACTGAAGCTGGTTTATGTGAATTCTTTGGATCTGAACAGGGCCGACGACGGCTTGCGGATCGCGCAGCGGTGGGCCTTGAATGTGGACAGTGTGACAGAAATGGCGGAGGCGGCTCAAGAGCGCTTCGGCCATGGGCCGATTGCCCAAGAAGTTGGGCCACTCGTCATACGGCAAAGCCTGCGACGAATGCTCCGGGCAGTGATGTCGTTACTTCGCCGGAAGTACGGATACCACGGTCAGGGTCTTGCGTCTCAGCGCTCCCTTAGTGATGACTTTCTGCCTGGCGTATCTGTCGAGCTCCACTTCGTGCCCTTCTGATTTTACGGCGCTTTTCCAATCCACCAGAGCACTTTGGCTACGATCTTCCATCTCTGTTTGCTGTTGAACGTTATCGATTCATAGCTTGCGTTTTCGGATTGCAGAACAAACGTATGGTCATAGCGCTTCAAACGAGAAACGGTTAATCCTTTGTCTTTGTGCCATGCGATCACGACTTTGCCGTCCAGCTCGCCGATATTATTCTGTGCGAAATCGACTACGAGAATATAGCCGTCAGAGATCGTGGTGGCGATAACCTACACACTTGCCAGCCGATTGGGCATTTTGCGATTGTGAATCACTCGATGTTTCGAACAGCGGATCGGAGATACGGTGAAATAGGGTCCGAGGTGAATCCTGCATAGCAAACTCAATCCGTCGTTGACTCAGCAGGTCCAGGTCGCGTAGCGTGCAGTGCTCCGCGAGCCGCCACTTTCAACTACGCTCGGGACAATTCCCACCATTTACATGCACTTTAAGCTTCCGCAGTGGCAATATGGCTAGCGCAATGGAGTTTTTCGTCTAATCAACCTCATCGATTGTTCGTACCACAATGACGTGAGGTGATTCGAGAACACCCGAGATTTTTACCTTCTTGCCCTCGTAGACTCGGAGGCGACTCGCATCCACCAACATGTAAGTGCGGATGCTTCCTTCTTCTGCAAGGAAAAGTAAGTCATCGTTTCTCAAAATCCTTCCAGTGATGGTCCTGATGGTGTTCCGACTGGCTTCATCTTGCCGTCTACTGTCGCTGCTTCCGACCATAGCGGCCGGCACCATCGCTAGCCGCAGGAGGATGATGCGAGACGGGCATAATCTCTCCGCATTTTCGCACCTCAATGCATGGATTGAGGGCGAACTCAATTTGGGACAGAGAGCAAACCACGTACCACACTCGAAGAACCTAACAGACTGAAAGGACAGGGGCTAGACAGCCGACCAGAGGAATCGTGTGTAATCTTTTCGGACACCGGTCAACTCCTGTGTACGTCGCCCAATCGTACCTGTCCGATAACCGTAATCCGCCACGGTGACCGAGCGGCTTTGACCTATGCGTTCGTGACGTTCGTGCTGAAACCCGTTGGGACAATCGAGCAGATGAAAATGGCAGCGGTTTCGCGTCTGACCGATTTCAGTTTCAATTGGTACCCGCTGTTCACGCCGGTTTCGAAGAAGTCGCACCCGAGCTATACAACGCGGGTAACGACAGCAGGCAGCTCGAAGAGCTGACAACTTGCAACCCCGGCGGCAGCGATTCCCCGAAGGTGCGGACCGCGTCCGCCGGTTCGGGCGGGACGTATTTTGACAGAAGCTGGATGGTTTCTTCGGCGATCCCAAGCGCCATCAAGCGGGCGATTGCCTGCGCACGAATTACATCATCGATGTCACGTGAGGGATCGTCGGTGCGCCGCGCGATCTGAACGATGGCGGAACCCGTTACCTCCGTGAACGTGGATAACTCCAGCAGGACTTTCAGCCACTGGCCGGCAATTTCAGGTTCTACTACCGAGTGCAGCGGCCCATACAGGGGAATGCGGGCACCCAGCCGGCCCAGGCACCACAGCCAAATTGCATCTCTAGGTTCCTTTCTGATCTTCGCCACCAACTCATGGCCCAGCGAGGCACGGATGCTGGCTTGCGGGTGCTCAAGGTTCGCAAGGAGGCGCCACTTCTCGTACTCGAGTTGGCGGTTGATGCGCTTCTTCTTACTCCCGGGAGGGCTAGTATGCTTCCGATAGAGCGCATGCTGCTCGCTGGCACTGATGCCGCCTACGATCCGCCGCAACAGCACCAGCACTCCGACCTGACATTGCAGATCGTCTACAAAGACAAGGTTGTTCGAGGCGATGGTTCGCAGGTGGTTGACGAGCGAATTATCACCCGGCGCGCCGAAGCCCGGACGCAAACAGAAGCCAGATAGACTAAGCCAACGCATCTCATGGCGGGGGGACTTTTTGCGACCAACGGCAACCTCGATGAGCGCATCGCTGAACCGGCGAATGACCGAGAGGGGCCAGGAGTCTTTTTTTGCGCCGAGCACCGCTTCCATTTGACCGACAAGAGCCTCGGGCGCCAGGGAAGCGTCGTGCGCCGAGCCGCCAAAAACATTTTTGATCAGTTGCGCAGCAGATTCGACATTTGCATCGGAAGTTGTGACACCCGAAGAACGTGCCGGCACAACTTGTGGTTTCACCGTATCGAGTTGCTGCACTTGTGCCTCTTCGCCGCGCAGTTCGAATTGCAAGCGCCAGCGATGCGGCGTCTCCCGCGATTCACACCAGAGTTCGAGCGTACCAACCTCGGTGAAACTGGCTCTGAGGCGTATTGTCAGGTACACGTCGCGCCTCTTGCCGAACCGCAGCAAGGTCACTAGCGGAGGATGACGATGTACGCTCACTTCGTCCAGTGCAGCGACTTCGCCGTGCGCATCGTGCCGTGTACGCGAACTGTAAAGCGTGAACGACACCGGGCGGTTAGCCAGCACAGAGAATTCGCGATCGAGCAGAGGAAGTGTGGTGCCCTCTTCCACCCCGGCAGGCAAAACACAGATGCCCTGCAGAACGTGGTCCGAGCGCAACCCGATGTAGTAGGTACGCGCGTTGCCGGCTCTGATGCGCAAACCGGTGCCGCGTCGTACGCGGCCGTAGTAAGCAGCACCACGAGCAACAGCACTATCTACCTCGTCGTTGTTGAGGAGCTTGGGCGACCAGCCGCTTTGCGTTCCTCCCAACCAGGCGGAAATGGCCTCGACAATCTTGTCGCGAGTCACAGCTGGCGCACAGAAGCCGCCATTGAAGAGCACGGCATCGGGTCGAGCCATGCGCTGGTTTGCCGACGAACCGTCCATGGCGTCAGGGGCTTGGGTCAGAAATGCTGCAAGGTGCTTGGTGATGGCAGGATCGCTGGCGTAGGGTAGGCCGAGTTCGCGCAATCCTGTTGGCGTGCCAGTTGCCGGCATCTCATGACGTGCCGTGATGGGTAAGAAGCCGTCCGTCAGAACCTGCAGGACTTCCTCGCGGGTCAGGTTAGTGCTGAGCGCGTCTCCGATGACTGCACGGCCGCTACCCAAGATCGTGACTGGCACTCGCTCCAAGGACGAGTCATTCAGCAGCCGCTCTTTCGACGCGCAGCAGGTCCGGCGCAATGCATAACGCTGTCGCAGCGTGAGTTTGACGCCTTTGAGCTTCTTCTCCACATAGCGAGCGAGCGCAAAATCGAGATTGTCACCGCCCAATAAAAGGTGCTCGCCGATGGCGGTTCGCTCAAACTGCACCTCGCCATCGACGAGGCGAGCGCGAATCAGGCTGAAATCAGTCGTGCCACCGCCGATGTCGCAGATCAAAATAAGTTCGCCATCGCGGAGGTGTTCATTATTCCCGGCCTGCGCGTGTCGATTCGCCGCGATCCAGGCATAAAACGCGGCCAATGGTTCTTCGAGCAGAGTGAGCTTCTCGAGCCCGGCACTGCGGGCGGCTTCGACCGTCAGCTCACGCGCTTCCTCATCGAACGAACCCGGCACGGTGAGGACGATTTCCTGATGCTCAAAACGCGTTTCTCCATCACTCCCCATTGCCCCGTTCCAGGCGTCGCGTAGATGCATGAGGTAGCGCGCGGATGCTTCGACAGGGGAAATCATCGGCTGCGGCGGTTCCGCTTGCGTCGGTAGGATCTTGGCGCGACGATGCACGCCAGGATAGGAAAGCCACGACTTGGCTGATGACACCTGGCGGCTCGGCACAAGCGCTCCCTGTTCGCGCGCGAGGACCCCGGTGACCATTGGCGGATGCTCGTTCCAGGTAGCGCTCACGCCGCCGGCAGACAACTCATCTTCGGTGGGGAAGTAAAGAAACGAAGGAAGTGCGGGAAGCGTGCGGACTTCGCCCGGTCCCACCAACTGCGGCACGGGGAACACACGAATGAGGGCCGCATCAGCGGTGTTGTGAGTATCGAGGTACGCCACGACAGAATTTGTCGTGCCCAGATCGATTCCGATCAGATAACGGGAAGACACCGGCGACTCACCGCTTGGTCTTTTCGCGAATATTCAGCTCGAGCTTCCAGCGGTGGCTGTCGCGGGATACGCACCAGACTTCGAGGGTGCCGAGTTCAGTGACGCGAGTCTCGAGCCGTACCGGCACAACGTTTCCCACCTGGCCATCGAGTTTCAGAGTGACGTGCAGCGGGCTGCGTTCCTCGATATCGTCACCCCAGTCCTCCAAAAGGCTGCCGACTTGGTCCTGCTTACGTACGCTGGAACTTAGGAAACGAAACTCAGCTGGTTCGCCGACCACCAGTCCAAACTCTCTATCGGGTATCGTGGCTTCCGTGCCCTCCTCCATTCCAAAGGGAACGACACAGAGCGCCTTGAGTGGAGCTTCCATGCCGGGCACTGCTGGCATGGAGCTTTCAATTCCGATGTAATATGTGCGCGAGGCACCACTGCGGATACGCACGCCGCGACCGCGCCGCGCCTTCCCGTAATAGGCCGCGCCGCGCGCAACGGCGTGCTCCAAGTCGGGAGCTTCCAGAATCTGTTCCATCCCGAGCGCCTCGAACCCCTCTTGTCGCAACCAGCTATTCAGCACTTCGACTACGCGGTCGCGCAGCACCGCCGCTTTCATCACTCCGCCGTTGAACAGGATGTGCGTGGGACAGGCAAGCCCGCCGCCGCCGCGGCGGATGCCCGCTGCCTCGGGACTGTTGCGAACTTGCTCCGAGAGAAAGCGCGCGAGGTGTTTGGTGATGGCGGGATCGGCCGCGTACGGCAGGCCCAACTCCTGAAAGCCAACACGGCGCTGGCGGCCAGGTAGTTCGTGGCTTGCAACTTTTGGAAAAAATCCTTCTACCAGGATCTGATTGAGGTCTTCGCGCGCCAGTTCCGTCTTAATGGTGCCACCGACAAGTTTCGTCCCCTTGCCCAACAATGTGATTGGGCGAGTCTGCGCCTTCGGCGATTCAAACAGCTTTTCCTTGGCCATTCGGCACTGATGCCACAGTCCCTGCAACTGCCAGATATCGATGCGATTGCCCGAGGCTTCAAAGCGCTGCTGCAGAAAGCGCGCCAGCGCCAGGTCCATGTTGTCGCCGCCCAGCAGGATGTGGTCACCGACGGCGACGCGTTTCAACGCCAGTTCGCCACTCTCTTCGGAAACCATAATGAGGCTGAAATCAGTCGTGCCACCGCCGATGTCGCACACGAGAACCAGGTCGCCGACTTTGATGCGGTGGCGCCAGGCATCACCCTGGCTTTCCAGCCATGCGTAAAAGGCGGCCTGAGGTTCTTCGAGCAGCGTGACATGGTCATAACCGGCTTGTTCGGCAGCGCGCCGGGTCAATTCGCGCGCTTCTTCGTCGAAGGAAGCGGGCACAGTGAGGAGCACGTCCTGTTCCGCAAGAGCGAGTTGCCTTTGCTCCCCCGCCTCGCCGCTATCCCACACAGTGCGCAAGTACTGCAAGAACTGCGATGACGCTTCGACCGGGGATAGCTTGGCCACCTCCTCGGGCGCTTGCCAAGGCAAGATCGGCGCAGTGCGGTTCACAGCAGCGTAAGAGAGCCAGGATTTGGCGGAGGCGACGAGGCGATTGGGACTCTCCGCGCCACGTTTGCGCGCCAGTTCGCCTATCACAAGCTTCGGTTCGGGTTCCCAAGGCAAGGCTAGGCTGCCTTTGGGAAAATCAAATTCGCCCGGGATGTAAAGAAACGATGGCAGTAACGTGCGTTCCGCCACTTCGTTCGGATCCACAAGCTGCGGAATGCTGCGGACTTCGATTTGACTTTTCCCTTCGGCAGCAGTGGCGTCGCAGCACGCCACCGCCGAATTTGTAGTCCCTAGGTCGATACCGACAATGTATTTGGCCACCAACGAAAATCTCCTCTTCAAATCCACATCCGCGTGGCAGATGTGCCTCAGCCGCTATGAAAGTTCAACCTCAGCCGGCGCAATCACCCTACGGCCGGAACCCTCCGGCAACGGCGGCAGATTCACCTCCTTCACGTGCCAGCCCTTGTGTCGTAACACACCGCGAATCGGCGGCTCTCCCGTCACATTGCCTAGCAATTTGATGGCTGCCGGATCGAAACCGCCTTGCACGGTCACCGGTTGATCCTCTTCCGAGTTCAGAATCGGCTCCAGCTTTACATAATGTTCGAGCACCTTGCGGCAAGCTTCGTGGATCGTACGCACCGCGGCTCCAAGCTGCGCGTCGGGATAGGGGGAGATGTTCTCTGCCAGAAAATCAATGAGCCGCCCGTCTCGTTGTAGCAGCGCAAGCATCTGGACGGCGCGATCAAATGCTTCCGAGGCTGGCCGCTCCATCTCCTTCGGACGAGAGACCGAAGCTTGAGCTGCTGGCGTCTGCGGAACCTGGCCGGCAGGCTTGACCCGCTTCTGTACTATGTCGTTCGGAATGTCACCGTGGAACAAAATTGAAAAGAAACACCGAAAAGCAATAGCTGCTCGTTCCCAGAATCCATTCATAGCTACTCCGGATGGTCAGAAGGCCAACGATTAGAATAGTTCACCTCCGCTTGCGCACGCCGAGTTCGGAGATATCCGAGCGATTCATATGCATCATACCAATAGGGTCAGACCTTTCATAATCGCGGACGGAAGACAGGCTGGCCGATGTCAGCGTTGGTGAGCTAGCCGAGCGGGACTGCGCGTGTTTTTGGCTCAGGTTTGAGCTGATGGACAACGATCAGCGCAAGAAGAACTCAATTTAATACGATGATCGTTGGTCGCTAAAATTGTCGATATGGAAGGATCCCCACATGACTCCTTCCAAGGAACTGGCCGCCTCCCGAAAGTTTCACCACCGCTACCCAATTCTTGACAACTAATCAATGCAAACCTGCCGCAACAAGCGAAAATCG
>Ga0207646_10001638_pt1 | contig 27351 bp, 38 predicted proteins | sample KBSK5502metaG_FD_184343 | JGI IMG/M metagenome (GOLD analysis project Ga0207646, IMG submission 184343) | Corn, switchgrass and miscanthus rhizosphere microbial communities from Kellogg Biological Station, Michigan, USA - KBS K5-50-2 metaG... | ecosystem: Host-associated > Plants > Roots >...
CGGGGTGGTGGGGTCGGACTGGCAGAGCGCGGGGTGGTGGGGTCGGACTGGCAGAGCGCGGGGTGGTGGGGTCGGACTAGCAGAGCGCGGGGTGGTGGGGTCGAGGCTAGCCCGCCTGCCGAGCACGCGCGTGCAGGGGGCGCTCCGCCTCCCAGGCTTCCCGCCCGAAGGGGCATTATGCGCTTGGTGCCCTATGTTACGCCCAAGTAGCTTCGCGGCAGCCGGCCACCGAACCGGGTGGCGATCTCGTAGGTGATGGTGCCCAGCGCCTCGGCCCAGTCCTGCGCGGTCGGCTCGCCGTCGTCCCCGGGGCCGAACAGCAGCACGTCGTCACCCACCTCGGCGGGCTCGGCGCCGAAGTCCATCACGAACTGGTTCATGGACACCGTGCCGGCGATGAACCAGCGCCGTCCCCGCGCGTATACCTGGACCAGGCCGGAGGCGTCCCGCGGCACGCCCTCCGCGTAGCCCAGCGGCACCAGGCCCAGGGTGCTCTGGCTGCTGGTGACGTAGCGGTGCCCGTAGGACACCCCCGCGCCCGGCGGCACCTGCTTGACCTGCACCAGCCGGGCGCGCACGGTCATCGCGGGCCGCAGCCACCCCGGCATCGGCCCGGGCAGCGTCGGCAGGCCGACGGTGCCGCCGCCGCACCGGACCAGGTCGAACCAGGTCTGTGGCAGGGTCAGCGTCGCGGGCGTGTTAGCCAGGTGGCGGAACTGCGGGCGGGCCCCCGCCGCCTCGGCGACCGCGATGGCCTCGCGGAACACCTTCAGCTGTGCCTCGATGGACGCGTGCCCCGGCATGTCGGCGCAGGCTAGGTGGGACCAGACGCCGACGATCGTGAGCTGGCCGGCCGACTGCGCGGCCAGCGCCGCCGCCACGACCCCGGGCCAGTCCGGCATCGTCGCCCCGCCCCGCGACATCCCGGTGTCCACCTTGAGGTGCACGCGGGCCGGGCGCCCGGCGCGCTGTGCCGCGGCCGCCAGTTCGGCCACCATCCCCGCCGAACCGGCGGCGAGGTCCACGCCGTGGCCGATCGCCTCCTCGTGCGGCCCGCCCGGCACGCTCATGAGGCACAGGATCGGCGCGGTCAGGCCAGCCTCGCGCAGCGCGAGAGCCTCCTCGACGCGGATCACCCCGAGCCACCCCGCGCCACCGGCCAGCGCCGCCTTGGCGACCGGGATCATGCCGTGGCCGTACGCGTCCGACTTGACGACGGCCATGAGCTCGGCACCCGTGCCGATGTGCTTGCGCAAGCCCGTGACGTTGTGACGGACCACGCCGAGATCGACCTGTGCTTCTGCCGGAACGTCCATGACCTCACAGTCTGCCAGGCGGGGGGACGGCGGGCCGGTAGTTGCCGCGCGTCGTTACGGGCCCGTCCAGTGCTGGTCGGCGAAGTTGCGGCAGGTCCGGACCTGGACCTGGGTGCCGTTCACCGTCGACCCGCTCGGGTCGGTGAGGCACAGCCCGTTGAGCTTCAGCACGTACTCGGTCTTGCTGTTGTGGGTCCAGGTCTGGGCCTCGTGGCCGTTGCAGGTCCAGAGCACAAGCGGGGAGCGGGCGCCGCCCTGGCTGGCGTCATCCAGGCATTTGCCCTGTACCGACAGGGCACCGCCGGAGAACGTCCACTGCTGCGCCACGGTGCCGTTGCAGGTCCAGATGTCCACCTTGGTGCCGTTGGCCGGCGCCGAGCGAGGCAGCGGCAGCCACCGCGAAGATCCGCTTGAACATCAGTTCAGCCCCTCGATGCGGATAAATGACGGGTCAGCGGCGGGGACGCCTCCCCCATGGCAATGGGGATGTTATTGCCGATTTACGTAAAGGTGCGATCTGGAACACGAAACCCTCGCCGGGGGCTGGCCGCCCTCGCCCGTCCCGGATGGGGCATGAACGCTACGACGAGGCCCTTCTAGGGGCATCAGGCTCGCACCCATGGCCCGCGGGCGGCGTCAGCCTGGCTCCGCCACAGCCCTGATGGCGTCGGGCAGGGCGCCGATCACGTCGCCCGCCCCGATCGGCGCCTCACCGCCGGGCGCCCGGCCGGCCCCGCCCGCTGCGTATCTCGCCGAAATGCCGTGCAGGTACGCCGCTGCCGCCGCCGCCTCGCGGACGTCAAGCCCCTGGGCGAGCAGCGCGCCCGCCAGCCCGGCGAGTACGTCGCCGCTGCCGGCGGTGGCCAGCCAGCCGGTGCCGGTCGGGTTGACCAGCAACGGGCCGGCGCCGTCGGAGGCGATCACCGTCGTGGAGCCCTTGAGCAGCACGCAGCAGCCGAACCTGGCCGCCGCGGCGCGCGCGTGCTCGGCGCGGCGCGCGGTGACGCCGGCCGGGTCGGCGCCCGTGAGCCTGGCCAGTTCCCCCGCGTGCGGGGTGAGCAGCGTGGCGGCGCGGCGGCCGGCGGCCAGTTCCGGCGACTGCGCGAGGAGGGTGAGCCCGTCGGCGTCCACCAGGACGGGCAGGTCGGTGGCGAGCACCGCCGCGAGCCGGCGGCGCGCCTGCTCGTCGGTGCCCATGCCGGGCCCGGCCAGCCAGGCCTGCACCCGGCCCGCGATGCCGACCTCGCCGGCGCCGTCCCCGGTCACCGTGATCACCGCTTCCGGCCAGTGCTGCCGCACCACCGCCGCGGCCCGCTCGGCGGTAAGCAGGCGCACCATGCCCGCCCCGCCGCGCAGCGCCCCGCCCACGGCAAGCGCGGCGGCGCCGGTGAACCGGTCACTGCCCGCCACGATGCCGAGGACCCCGCGGCGGTATTTGTCCGTCTCGCGGCCGGGCCTGGGCAGCAGCGCGGCCACGTCGGCGGCGGCGTAGGCGGCCGCGGCAGGCGCCGGGAGGTAGGGCGCCAGCCCGATGTCGACCAGGTGCACCAGCCCGGCGCGGCCGGCGCCGGGGTCCACCAGGAGCCCGGTCTTCCAGGTGCCGAACGTGACCGTGACGTCGGCCTGGACCGCCGGCCCGGTCACCTCGCCGGTGTCCGCGTCCACGCCGCTGGGCAGGTCCACCGCCACCACCGTGGTGCCGTGGCCCGTCCGCGCCGCCTCCGCCAGCGCGGCCAGCGTGGCCTGCGGCTCGCGCAGCCCGCCCCGGCCGCCGATGCCGAGCAGCCCGTCGAGCACCAGGTCGGCCGCGTCCATCAGGGCCGCCAGGTCCGGGTCGCCGGGCTCGGTCAGCCGGCCGCCGGCGACCTTCAGTGCGGTCGCGCCCGCCTCGTGCACCCGGGTTCCCGCGGCGACCGCGGTCACCCGCGACCCGCGCCGGGCCAGCCGTGCTCCCGCGTAGAGAGCATCGCCGCCGTTGTCCCCGCCGCCGGCCAGCACCACCACGCGCGACCCGTAGACGCGCGGCAGCAGGCCCGCGCACACCGAGGCCAGCCCGGCCGCGGCGCACTGCATCAGCGCTCCTGGCGGCAGGCGGGCCATGAGCGCCTGTTCCGCGGCCCTGACGTCCGCGACCGCGTGCGCGTTTCTCATGCCCCGGCCCTCATGCCCCGGCCCTCATGCCCCGGCCCTCACGACTCGGCCACCACGAATGCCACGCTGACTCCTCCGTCGTGGGTCAGTGACACGTGCCAGCGGCGCACCCCCAGGCGGCTCGCGGCGTCCGCGACGGTGCCGCGGACCGCCAGGGCCGGCCGGCCCGCCGGGTCGTGCAGCACCTCCACGTCGGCCCAGCGCAGCCCGTCCGGGGCGCCGAGCGCCTTGGCCACCGCCTCCTTCGCGGCGAAACAGGCGGCCAGCGAGCCGGCGGGCGCGGCACGTTCGCCCTCGGTGAACAGCCGGGCCGCGAGGGCCGGGGTGCGGCGCAGCGCCTGGTCCAGGCGGGCGATGTCGACCAGATCGACGCCGATGCCAAGGATCACTCCCCCAGCCTGCCACGCCGCGCGGCGCGCCCCCCGCGTGCCCGCCCCGCGTGACCCGCGCGGCGCGGCCCCCGGCGCGCGGGCCCCGCACGTTCCGCGCGCCGGCTCTGCACGTTCCGCGCGCCGGCTCTGCACGTTCCGCGCGCCGGCTCTGCACGTTCCGCGCGCCGGCCCGCGTGTGCCGCGCGCCGGGCGGAATGGCCAACCCGGGCCATTACAGCGCCGCCCGGGTATTCACCGCACGGCGAAAACCCGCGGCACCCGAGCCATTTGCATGTTCTTTACCGTACGGCGGGCAACGATGCGCCGGCCGGCGGATTCCGCCTTGTCACGGCCCCTGCGGAGCCGGCCCGTAGGCCGGTCAGGACAGCGCGCGGATCGTCGCGGCCAGTCCGTCGGCGAGGCGCTGAGCGCGGGAGTGGTCGGTGGCCTCGACCATCACGCGAACGGCCGGCTCGGTGCCGCTCGGCCGGACCAGCACCCGGCCCGCCGGGCCGAGTTCCGCCTCGGCGGCTGCGACGGCCGCGGCGAGTTCCGGCGACCGCGCGGCGCGTTCCTTGTCCACCCCGGCGACGTTCACCAGCACCTGCGGGTACCGGGTCATCACCCGGGCCAGGTCGGCCAGCGCCAGCCGCCGGCGGGCGGCCGCTGCCAGCAGGTGGAGCGCGGTGAGCATGCCATCGCCGGTGGTGGCGTGCTCGAGCATGATGATGTGCCCGGACTGTTCGCCGCCGATCGCGAAGTGGCCGGCCCGCATTGCCTCCAGCACGTACCGGTCGCCGACCGCGGTCTCCACCACGGTGATCCCGGCCTTCGCCATGGCCTTGCGGAAACCCAGGTTGGACATGACCGTGGCGACCACGGTGTCGCCTGCCAGCCGGCCGCGGGCCTGGAGTTCCAGGGCGAGTACCGCCAGGATCTGGTCGCCGTCGATCATCTCGCCGTCGGCGTCCACGGCCAGGCAGCGGTCGGCGTCGCCGTCGTGGGCGATCCCGGCGTCCGCCCCGTGCTTGGTCACGGCCGCCGACAGGGCCTCCAGGTGCGTCGAACCGCAGTCGGCGTTGATGTTCTCGCCATCGGGCTCGGCGCCGATCGCCATCACGTCAGCGCCCGCGCGCCGCAGTAGTTCGGGTGCGAGCGCCGAGGCGGCGCCGTGCGCGCAGTCCACGACCACCCGCAGCCCCGCCAGCGCCGGGGAGCCCAGGCCCGGCATGCGTGCCCCGTGCGCGGCGCTCGGGGCACGCATGCCGGGCTGGGAGGCCAGCAGGTGCCTGAGATAACGCTCGCGCTCCCCACCGGCGTCACGGACCCGGCCAAAGCCGCTGGCCGGTGGGCCCTGCACCCGGCCGGGGGCGGCCATCCGCGCCTCGATCTCGTCCTCGGCGGCGTCGGGCAGCTTGAACCCGCCGCTGGCGAACAGCTTGATCCCGTTGTCGGGGGCCGGGTTGTGGCTGGCCGACAGCATGACGCCCAGGTCGGCCCCGAGCGCGTCGGTCAGGAACGCGACGCCGGGCGTCGGGATGACGCCCAGCCGAAGCACGTCCACGCCCGCGCCGGCCAGGCCGGCGACGACGGCGGCCTCAAGGAACTCGCCCGAGGCCCGCGGGTCGCGGCCGACCACGGCGGTCAGCCGCGCGGCGCTGTTCCTGGTGGCCGCCGCGGCCCGCGTGTCCTGCAGCATCCCGGCAGCGGCGGTGGCGAGGCTCATGGCCAGCTGGCCGGTCAGGTCCTCGCCCGCAACCCCCCGAACGCCGTCCGTGCCGAAAAGCCGGCCCATGGAACGTTCCCCCGATGTCGGCGTGCCGTTATCGCCGGAAATTGTGGTGCCCCGGTTCCCGGTGCTAGCGCTTGGAGTACTGCGGCGCCTTCCGGGCCTTCTTCAGCCCGTACTTCTTGCGCTCCTTTTCCCGGGCGTCGCGGGTCAGAAAACCGGCTCGCTTCAGCGTGGCGCGGTTCTCCGGGTCCACCAGCGTGAGCGCGCGCGCGATCCCCAGCCGCAGCGCACCCGCCTGCCCGGTCACCCCGCCCCCGGTGACGCGCGCGATCACGTCGAACTGCCCCTCGGCCCCGAGCGTCACCAGCGGCTCGCTGATCAGCTGCTGGTGCACCTTGTTCGGGAAGAACTTCTCCAGCGGGCGGTCGTTGACCGACCACTGGCCGGTGCCCGGCGCGATGCGGACCCGGGCGATGGCCTCCTTGCGCCGGCCGGTGCCTATCGCCCGGCCGGTCACCACCGGCCGGGCCGCGGCCCGGCGGCCCGCGTCCGGTGCCGTCTCCGTGGTGTATTCCGACAGGCTCGCTTGGGCGTCTTCCTCCTGCGGCGCGCCTGCGCCCTGCTCGAGCTCCTGCGTGCTTGTGGACTCGGCCACGGTACCTTCCTCGCGCTTGTTCTTCGGCTCCCGCCGGGAGCGCCGTTGTCGCTCCGAAATTGTGTTGCCCGGCGGCGCTACTTCGCGCTCGCGGACGGGGCCCCGGCCGGCTGTGCGACCTGGGTGATGGTGAAGGGGACCGGCTGCTGTGCCTGGTGCGGGTGGTCGGGCCCCGCGTACACCTTGAGCTTGCGCAGCATGTGCCTGCCCAGCGTGTTCTTGGGCAGCATGCCCTTGACGGCGTTCTCCACCAGCCGCTCGGGGCGCTTGGCAAGCAGTTCGCCGTAGGTCACCGAGCTGATGCCGCCCGGGTAGCCCGAGTGCCGGTAGAGGTGCTTGTCGGTGAGCTTGTTGCCGGACAGCGCGACCTTCGCGGCGTTGACCACGATGACGAAGTCACCGGTGTCCAGGTGCGGTGCGAAGATGGGCTTGTGCTTGCCCCGCAACAGCACCGCCACGTGAGAGGCCAGGCGGCCGAGCACGACATCAGAGGCGTCGATGACGTGCCACTGACGCTTGATGTCAGCGGCCTTGGGGCTGAAAGTGCGCACAGTCATAAGCCTTCGTCTGTGGGACCTGTTACCGGCCCGCGCCCTGGGCGAGCCCGGCAGCGAGGGAGTCCGCCGCACCGGCCGCCACGCGGCCTCACGCAGAGCGAGGCACCCAGGGCATGCTGATGCACATGGACGTCTGGTAAGGATACCGGCCCGCGCCGGGGACGGCAAAGCGAAGCATGCGATACGCCGCCGCGTGGCCCGCCTTATTCCCCAGCGGGGAACGGGGACCGCGGTGCCCGGTCCGGGTTCATCGGCGGCGGCGTGGTGCCCGGCCGCGGCTGGCGGGGCGGGGCCGGGCCGCGGCGGGCCACCGGCCCCTTTCGGGCCGGGCGCGTATCCAGGCGAACACCCCAGGTGAGGACAACGTGCCCGGGGCCGGTAAGCAGGCGCCCAGGCCAGGGGAAATTGCCTGACCGCGCTATGCGAAGGCCGCGGAAGGATACGCTCGCGCCATGGGCTATCCGGATCTGCAGCACGGCCGGCCCCGGCGCGACGCTGCGGGTGACGAGCCGGCGGGTGGCCCGGTGCCTGCGCAGATGCCCGGCGAAGAGGCAACGGGGTACGGCCCGCTGCCGGTTCCGGGTACGGCCGGGACAGCCTGGACGGGCGACGGCACGGCCGGCCGGCCGGCGTACCGCAGCGACGCGGGCGGCCCCGGCAACGGCGGGATGCAGCACAGCGGCCCGCTGCCGGTTCCGGGTACGGCCGGGACAGCCTGGACGGGCGACGGCACGGCCGGCCGGCCGGCGTACCGCAGCGACGCGGGCGGCCCCGGCAACGGCGGGATGGGCAACGCGAGCCCGCGCCCCGCGCCGCGCACCGGTGCGCACCGGGCCGCGGCCGGCGCGGTGCCCGCCAGGCCGGCCTCCCCGGCACGCCCCGAAGGCCGGCCCGGCTCGCATCGCCTCGGTGCCGCGGAGGGTCTCAGGCAGCCCGCGGACGGCGGTTCCCCGCCGCCCCCGCGCCCGGTCACCGGCCCACAGGGCCAGTCCTGGCTGTCCAGCCCGCCCGGAGCCGCCCCGGGCGCCGGCTCTGCGACACCCGGCCGGCCGGCCACCGGTCCGCGGCACTCGTCGCGGCCGGCCTCACCCGCGCAGGCGGGCGGCGACCGGTCCCGGCCTGCCAGCCCCACCCCGGCGGGCCGTGCCTGGCCGGCAGCACCTGCCTCGACCGGCCCCCGGGTGCCCTACCGGTCCGCTCCCTCGGGGGACGCCGACGAGCCGCCGGGGCTGGCCATCACCAGGGAGCCGCCGGGCGCGCGCCGCGGCCAGGCGCCCCAGGCCGGCGCGCCCAGGAGCGGCGGGCGGCGCGGCCCGTTCCGCGGCCACCCGCCGAGGCCCGGACAGCCGGACCCGGTCTACCCGCCGGGCGAGTTCTCCTCGTGGAACCGCGCGTCCACACGCTCGGCCTGGCTTGGCGCGGCGCGCGGCGGCCCCGCCGAGGCCGAGGCGGACCCGGGGTACTCGGCGCTCGCACTGAGCGACGCCGCCGCCGACCTGACCGCCACCCAGACCTGGGCCGTCATCGACGATGAGCCACCGCCCAGCGCTTCGGCCGCGCCGGCCACCCGCCGGGACTGGGGCTCCCACACCGAGGACACCGGCCCCAGGTGGCAGCGCACCGGTGACGGGCCGGCTACCGCGGGCCGGGGTACCGGCGGCCGCGGCGCGGAAAGCCGGGCCGACAGCTGGACCACCGCCCCACGGCGCGGCCGTCGCGGGCCGGGCGCGGGACCCGGTGACCGGACGGCCCTCGGGCCAGGTGCCACCGGACTCGCTCGCACCGCTACCGCAGGACCCGGCACGGCAGGACCCGGTACCGAGAGGCCCGGCACGGGCGGGCTCGGTGGCAGCGCCGGGCACGGTGGCAGCGCCGGTCTGGGCGCCGGGCTCGGTGCCGCCGCCCGGCAAGGCCCCGTGCTGGGAGCGGCCGCCGGCGGGCTGGCCGGGACCGAGCGGCCCGGCACGGTCACAGCGGGGCCCGACCGGGACACGGGCGGGCTGGGCCGGCAGGCCCCGCCGGTCTTCGACGAATCACGGCGCGGGAGGCGCCCCGGCGGCGCCGCCGTCGCCACGGCCGCACCCGGCATCGCATCGGACAGCCCGGCCGCCCCGGCGGGGCGCCGCTCCGGCAGGCGCAGCGGGCGGCGCAACGCCTCGATGGCCGCGTTGCTGCTCGCCCCGGTCCTGGTCGTGGTGCTGGTAGTGGCCGGATACGTCTACCTCAAGGGCAGGCACGCGCCCGCTGGCGCGCCCCGCACCGCCTCGTCCAGCCATCCGCCCACGGCGCGCAACAGCCCGGCGGCCACGCTGGGCACCTGGAAGCACATAGAAGACCGCTCCCTGGACCCAACGCCGCTGACCGTCACCGAGTTGTTCCCCGCGACGTTCTCGAACCACGGTGAGACCGGGACGCTGACCGTCAGCAAGTCGGGCAGCAAGTGCTCGCGCGAGGTGTTCGGCCCGAAACTGGCCTCCGCGATCCGCAAGGGTGGCTGCACCCAGGTGCTCCGGGCCAGCTACCTGTCCACGGACCACAAGATCATGGCCACCATCGGGGTGCTGAACCTGAAGGACGCGACGGCGGCCGAGAAGGCGGGCAAGGCGGCGGGTGCCACGGAGTTCATCAAGCAACTGGCGGCCAAACGCGGCCCCACGCGCAACATTGCCAAGGGCACCGGGATCGTCGAGGCGGGGGTCAAGGGGCACTACCTGATCTTGACCTGGACGGAGTTCGCCAACCTGCACGCGCCGTCAGGCAAGACCCAGCGGCAGAAGCTGGAGGCGTTCTCGGCGGGCCTCGTCGGGGGAACCGCCAACGTCAGCCTGACCAGCCGCATGGTCACCGGCAAGCCCCCGGCAGCCACCACCAAGTCCTGATCCCGCGCGGCCGCAGCCTCACGCGGCGCGGCCACGAGCTTTCGTGATCATGGGGTTCTGGCTGCTCCAGGTACGCCACCTGCATGATCTTGTGAGTCTGTGCACGCATGCGATGAACAGAATCCCAAGATCATGGAACACAAGGATGCGGGGCTGTTTCGGATGGCGGGCGGCGGGCGGGAGATCGCCGAACTCGGCAGTCACATCCGGCCCGGGGCACACGGCTTCAGCGCGGGCGCGGTCAGCCGGGGGGCGGGCCTGGCGCGGGCGGGCTCAAACCGGCTGGGCCTGACGCGGGCGGGTCCGAGGTGGCCGGGCTTGGCGCCGCGGGGCCTGACGGGGCCGGGACGGTCCGCAGGTTCCGGGTGGCGGCGGCGCAGGCGGCCAGGCCGGCGTCCGCGGGGTAGCCGACCTCCTCCAGGCACAGCCCGTGCGGGGCCACCACCGGCACCGCCGGGTCACGGACCCTGGCCGCGAGCACCGCGGCGGGCCACCCGGCCGGGCGGCTGCCGTCCCCCACCTTCAGCAGGGCGCCGACCAGCGCCCGTACCATGTTGTGGCAGAACGCGTCCGCTACTACGGTCGCCTCGGCCACGGCGGGCCCGGTTCTGGCCCAGTCCAGGCGCAGCAGCGTGCGCACGGTGCTCGCCCCGGCGCGGCGTCGGCAGAACGCGGCGAAGTCGCGCTCGCCCAGGCACTGGCGTGCCGCCGCATTCATGGCCGCGACGTCCAGCGGGTTCCGGTACCAGAGCGTGACGTGCCTGGCCAGCGGGTCGGCCAGCGCCGGATCGTCGCAGACCCGGTAGGCGTAGCGCCGCCAGACCGCCGAAAACCGGGCGTCGAAGCCGGGCGGGGCGGGCGTGAGACGGTGCACCCGTACGTCAGGGGGGAGCAGCCGCGCCAGTCGCCGCGCCGCGGCGGGCCCGGCGTCCGCCCACCGGTCCGCCGGGAGGTCGGCGTGCGCGACCTGGCCGCGCGCGTGGACCCCGGCGTCGGTACGGCCCGCGACGGTCAAGGCCGCGGGCCCGGCCAGGCCCAGTACCCTGGCCAGGGCGTCTTCCAGGGTGCCCTGCACGGTCCGCTGGCCTGGCTGGCGGGCCCACCCGGAAAACCCGGTGCCGTCGTAGCCGACGTCCAGCCGGACACGGACAACTTCCGCCCCAGGCGGCAAGCCGGCCCCGGCCGCGCCAACCGCTGGCCCCGGGGGGGACTTCTCTGCCCCCGGGGCAACCCCACGGGCCCGGCGGCCCGCAACCCCCCACTCGCCCTGATGCCCCGGTCCTTCGTCCCGGGGCATCGGCGATATATCAAGGCTGGCCACGGGACCGGGCGCACCATCCCCGAATCCCATGACCGGCCCTCTGGGCGTTATCTGGTGTCGTCCCCGTCCGCGTCGCTGGCGTCCTCGGCCACGGACTCGGCGTCCGGGTCGCCGGCGTCATCCGCCGCGCCCTCGGGCTCGGCAGCCGCGGCTTCGGGCTCGGCCGCCGCGGCCGCCTCCTGCTCGAGAGCCTCCTCCTCGGGCGCCTCGGCAGGGGCGGGCGCGCCGGCCCTGGGCCGGGCGGTGCGGGCCGGTGCCGCGGGCCGGCGTGGGCGGCGGCGCCGGGACGGGGCGGCCGTCGCCTCCTCCTCGACCAGTTCGATCACGGCCAGCGGCGCGTTGTCACCCTTGCGCGGCCCGATCTTGGTGATCCGGGTGTAACCGCCCTCGCGGGTGGCGAAGCGCGGGCCGATCTCGGTGAACAGGGTGTGCACGACGCTCTTGTCCGTGACCACCGTGAGCACCTCGCGGCGCGCGTGCAGGTCACCCCGCTTGGCGAAGGTGACCAGGCGCTCCGCGTACGGCCGCAGCCGCCGCGCCTTGGCCTCGGTCGTGGTGATCTTGCCGTGCTCGAACAGGGCGGTGGCGAGGTTCGCCAGGATGTGCCGCTGATGGGCCGAACTGCCACCCAACCGCGGGCCCCTGGTGGGCGTGGGCATGGAAGCCTCTCTCCTTGGTTCTGCCTGCGGGCCTCGCCCGTCAGTACTGCTCGGTCTCCACGTAGCTCTCGTCGTCGTCCGCGCTGTAGGTGTCGACGGCACTGCCGGGGTCGAAACCAGGCGGGGAATCCTTGAGCGTCAGCCCCATGTCGGCCAGCTTCTGCTTGACCTCTTCGATCGACTTGGCGCCGAAGTTGCGGATGTCCAGCAGGTCCTGCTCGCTGCGGGCGACAAGCTCTCCCACGGTGTGGATGCCTTCGCGCTTGAGGCAGTTGTAGGACCGGACGGTGAGGTTGAGCTCCTCGATCGGCAGGGCCAGGTCGGCGGCCAGCGCGGCGTCCGTGGGCGACGGGCCGATGTCGATGCCCTCGGCGTCCAGGTTGAGCTCGCGGGCCAGGCCGAACAGCTCGACCAGCGTCTTGCCCGCGCTCGCGACCGCGTCGCGCGGGCGCATCGAGGGCTTGGTCTCGACGTCGACGATCAGCCGGTCGAAGTCGGTCCGCTGCTCGACACGGGTCGCCTCCACCTTGTAGGTGACCCGCAGCACCGGAGAGTAGATCGAGTCGATCGGGATCCGGCCGATCTCCTGGCCGGGCTGCTTGTTCTGGGCGGCCGACACGTAACCACGGCCGCGCTCGACCGTCAGCTCCATCTCGAGCTTGCCCTTGCTGTTGAGCGCCGCGATGTGCAGGTCGGGGTTGTGCACCTCGACGCCCGCCGGTGGTGCGATGTCGGCCGCGGTGACCTCACCGGGCCCCTGCTTGCGCAGGTACATGACGACCGGCTCGTCCTGCTCCGAGGAGACCACGAGCTCCTTCAGGTTCAGGATGATGTCGGTGACGTCCTCGGTCATCCCGGCCACGGTCGAGAACTCGTGCAGCACGCCCTCGATCCGGATGCTGGTAACCGCCGCGCCGGGGATCGACGACAGCAGTGTGCGCCGCAACGAGTTGCCGATGGTGTACCCGAATCCCGGCTCCAGCGGCTCGATGACGAACCTGGACCGGAACTCGTCCACCGACTCTTCGGTCAGGGTGGGACGCTGGGCGATGAGCATGACTACCCCTCTCCGCGGCGCCCGCTATTTGACGCCGCGATCTTCGGCGGCGGCTGGTTGCCGACGCCGCCGGCCCCCCGCCCGGGCGGCCGGTCCTTGCGTTACTTCGAGTACAGCTCGACGATGAGCTGCTCTTGCACCTGCGTGTCGATCTGCGCACGGGACGGCATGGCGTGCACCAGCACGCGCATCTTGTCCGGGATGACCTCGAGCCAGGCCGGCACCTGGCGCTCGCCGGCCTCGGCGCGGGCGATGATGAACGGGGTCAGCTCCAGCGACTTCGGCAGCACCTCGACGATGTCTGCCTCGGTCACCCGGTAGGACGGGATGTCCACCCTGCGCCCGTTGACCAGGAAGTGCCCGTGGCGGACCAGTTGCCTGGCCATGTCCCGGCTCTTGGCGAACCCGGCACGGAAGACCACGTTGTCGAGCCGGCTCTCCAGGATCTGGAGCAGGTTGTCGCCGGTCTTGCCGCGCCTGCGGGAGGCCTCCTCGTAGTAGCCGTGGAACTGCCGCTCCAGGACGCCGTAGATCCGGCGCGCCTTCTGCTTCTCCCTGGTCTGCAGCAGGAACTCGCTCTCCTTCGGCCGGTTGCGGCCGTGCTCCCCCGGCGGGTAAGGCCGGATCTCGATCGGGCACTTCGGCGAGTCGCACTTGGCGCCCTTGAGGAACAGCTTCATCTTCTCACGACGGCAAAGCTTGCAGTCCGGTCCCGTGTACCGAGCCATGTGTCAGTTCCTCTCAGACCCGGCGCCGCTTCGGCGGGCGGCAGCCATTGTGGGGGACCGGGGTGACGTCCTGGATGGAGCCCACCTCCAGGCCGGTCGCCTGCAGCGACCGGATCGCGGTTTCACGGCCCGAGCCGGGGCCTTTCACGAAGACATCGACCTTCCGCATGCCGTGCTCCATGGCGCGGCGCGCGCAGGCCTCCGCCGCCATCTGCGCGGCGTACGGGGTCGACTTGCGCGATCCCTTGAAGCCCACCTGGCCCGAGGAGGCCCAGGAGATGACGTTGCCGACGGGGTCGGTGATCGAGACGATCGTGTTGTTGAACGTGCTCCGGATATGGGCGTGCCCGTGGGCGATGTTCTTGCGTTCCTTACGGCGTACCTTCTTGGCGGCGCCGCTGCGGCTCTTTGGAGGCATCTGCTTCCTGTTCGCGAGGTCGTCGATCCTTGCGGACGCGGGTCCGTAGGACTACTTCTTGCCGGCCTTCTTCTTGCCGGCCACGGTCTTCTTGCGGCCCTTGCGGGTCCGGGCGTTGGTCTGGGTCCGCTGGCCGTGGACCGGCAGCCCACGGCGGTGACGGATGCCCTGGTAGCTGCCGATCTCCACCTTGCGCCTGATGTCGGCCTGCACCTCGCGGCGAAGGTCACCCTCGACCCGGTAGGTGGCGTCGATCCAGTCGCGGAGCTTGACGAGGTCGTCGTCGGACAGGTCGTGCACCCGGACGTCGGCGCTGACGCCGGTGTGCGCCAGCGTCTCGCGGGCGCGGGTGCGGCCTATGCCGTAGATGTAGGTGAGGGCAACCTCAAGGCGCTTGTCGCGCGGGAGGTCGACACCGACCAAACGTGCCATGTGCGGGCAGCTCTCCTTCTCGTCGCGGAGGTCTCACCCACCGCCTCCCGCCCCTGCCCAGGACGGGCCCCGGCCTCCTTCCGGGGGCTGCCCGTGGCCGGCTGGTGCCGGCCGCGGGCTGCGGTGCGCCTGATGCACCGTTACCCCTGGCGCTGCTTGTGCCTGGGGTCGGTGCAGATGACCATGACGCGGCCGTGCCGGCGAATGATCCGGCATTTGCTGCAGATCTTCTTCACGCTCGGCTTGACCTTCATCTCGGTCTCCTACTACTTATGGGCCGGGCACCTGCCCGGCGGTTCGTTCGGTGAATCTGTCTGGCAGCGGTTGCCGGCCCCGGCGGCCCGGGGCGGCGTTCCGCAGGTTCGTTACTTGTACCGGTAGACGATGCGTCCGCGGCTCAGGTCGTAGGGGCTCAGCTCCACGACCACCCGGTCATCGGGGAGGATCCGGATGTAGTGCATTCGCATCTTCCCGCTGATATGAGCCAGGACCTTGTGCCCGTTGTCCAGCTCCACCCGGAAGAAGGCATTCGGTAGTGACTCGACGATCCTGCCCTCGATCTCGATGGCGCCATCCTTTTTGGGCATGTACTCCGCACTTCACTTCCCGGCCCGCGGCATCCGGCTCGATGGCCGGCCACCGGGGCCAATGTTTGTTGTCCGTGCCGTACCGCGGTAGCTCTGATCTCGGGCTTCCCCGCACCCGGGCACATACTCAGATGATCACCGGATACGGCGGCCCGCCCCACGGCTGCCTCCGCGCCTTCGGCCAAAACCGGGCAGGAGAAACTCACGGGCCGCAGGAGAGTCTACGCGACATCGACCGTCAATGCGAACGCGGGCACCGGCCCCGTTATTCCCCCCATAGGCGCCCAGAGGCGCCGGTTGACGTGCCCCGGCGGCGCCCGGCGGGGGCCTAGCGGTACCGGCGGCGGTCCCGGCGGTCCCGGCCCCGGTGCGGCGGCCCGCCGGAGACCCGCCGCCCGCACAGCACGATTCCGTACACCCCGGCCACCCACAGGAACCACAGGTTGCCCGGGTGCCCACTGAGCAGCCAGGCGAGGAACGCGACGAGGCTTACCGTGACCCAGCTGCCCCAGGCCGCCCGCCAGGCCGGGGAGATCGCGTTCGTGGCCCGCGGCGCGAGCAGCCAGGGCAGGCCGAAGCCCGTAGGCCCGCGCCGTTCCACCGAATGGTCGGGCAGGTGGTAGAGGTCTATCCCGGGGAGGTCGGACAGCAACTGGTCCAGGTCGCCCAGGGTCTTGGCGGCGTAGGCCTTGTCGAGGCGCTCGTTGAACTCCTCAGCGGTCAGCCGGCCGGCCGCGTGGTGCTCGCGCAGCAGCGCGGCGGTCCTGTCGCGATCCGCGTCGGACGCACGGATCCTGGGATCGCTGGACATCCAGCCTCACCTCCTCAACCGGCCGGGAGCGGTTGCCTGGCGGCTGCCGCTGGCGGGGCGATGACCTGGTTCCCGGCGAGGACGCCCGCGGCGGGCGCGGTCAGCACCCACGGCCCTTCGGCGGTGATGGCGACGGTGTGCTCGAAATGCGCGGACCAGCCGCCGTCCTCGCTCACCACGGTCCAGCCGTCGTCGAGCAGCCGGGTGTCCGGGCTGCCCAGCACCAGGAGCGGCTCGATGGCCAGCGCCATGCCCTCGGCCAGCACCGGGCCCCGGCCCGGCCGGCCGTAGTTGGGCACTGGCGGGTCCATGTGCATCTCGCTGCCGATGCCGTGGCCCACGTAGTCCTCGACGATGCCGTACTCGCCCGCCGCCCGCACGCTGCGCTCCACGGCGTGGGAGATGTCGGACAGCCGCGCCCCGGCCCGGGCGGCGGCCAGCCCCTGCCACAGCGCGCGCTCGCAGTCCCCGATGAGCTTGGCGTGCGCCGTGGAGACGGCGCCCACGCCCACGGTCACCGCGGCGTCGGCGTGCCAGCCCGCGACGCTGGCGCCGCAGTCGATGGAGAGCACGTCCCCTTCCCGCAGGACGCGCGAGGCGCCCGGGATGCCGTGCACGATCTCGTCGTTGAGACACGTGCAGATCGTCGCGGGGAAGCCGTGGTAACCCAGGAACGAGGGGACGGCCCCGGCCGCATCGATCCGCGCGGCGACGATGGCGTCCAGTTCGGCGGTGGTGACGCCGGGGGCGGCGGCCTCCGCGGCCGCCCGCAGGGCGGCCGCGACCGCCTGCCCGGCTTCCCACATGAACGCCAGTTGCGCCGGCGTCTTGATCTGCACGCCCGGCGCGCGCTTACTCCACATCGTCCCTCCGGATCCCCCCTTCACGGTACCCGCCGCCGGCGCGCGGGGCGGACGGGCGGGCCGGGCGGGCCAGGCGTGCCCGGCGGGTCGCCGGGGCGGGCACCGGGAGGCATCAGCGCATGAACCGGCGCAGGGTGCTGAGCGCCCGCTCGGTGATCTCATCTACCGGCCCGGTGGCATCCAGGCCGAGCAGGTTGCCCTCGTCGGCGTAGAACGAGATCAGCGGCGCGGTCTGCTCCTGGTAGACCTCCAGCCGGTGCCTGATCGTCCCCTCGCGGTCGTCGTCGCGCTGGAACAGCTCGCCGCCGCAGTCGTCGCAGATCCCCGCCACCGTCGGCGGGTCGAAGCTCATGTGCCAGATCCGCCCGCAACGCCGGCAGGTGCGCCGCCCGGACAGCCGCCGCACCACCTCGTCGTCGTCGACCACGAGTTCCAGCACCACGTCCAGCTTGGTGTCCCAGGAGAGAAGCATCTTCTTGAGCGTCTCGGCCTGCGGCACGTTCCGCGGGAAGCCGTCGAGCAGGAAGCCCGCCTGGGTGTCGTCGTCGCTCAGCCGGTCGGTGACCATCGCGATGGTGACCTCGTCCGGGACCAGGTCGCCGCGCTCCATGTAGGCCTGGGCCCGGCGGCCGAGCGCGGTTCCGTGGCTCACGTTGTCCCGGAAAATGTCACCTGTCGAAATCTGCGGGATGGACAGGTGCGACGCGAGGAACTGGGCCTGTGTCCCCTTGCCCGCACCAGGGGGGCCCACGAGGACGACACGCACTACCGAAGGAAGCCCTCGTAATTGCGCTGCTGGAGCTGGCTCTCGATTTGCTTCACCGTATCTAGGCCCACCCCCACCGCGATCAGGATGCTGGTCCCCCCGAACGGGAAGTTCTGGGTCGCCCCGACCAGCGCGAGCGCGATCATCGGGATCAGCGCGATGATGCCGAGGTACACCGAGCCGGGCGCGGTCAGCCTGGTGAGCACGTAGTTGAGGTACTCGGCCGTGGGCCGGCCCGGGCGGATGCCCGGAATGAACCCGCCGTACTTCTTCATGTTGTCGGCGACCTCGGTCGGATTGAACGTGATCGCCACGTAGAAGTACGTGAAGAACAGGATGAGCAGGAAGAAGCTGCCCATATAGATCGGCGAGTCGCCGCGCACCAGGTAGGTCTGGACCCAGGCGTACCAGCCTTGCGGATGGGTCTGGTTCCCGAACAGGGACGAGGCCAGCTGCGGGATGTACAGCAGGGACGAGGCGAAGATGACCGGGATGACACCGGCCTGGTTGACCTTCAGCGGGATGTAGGTCGAGGTGCCGCCGTACATCCGCCGGCCGACCATCCGCTTGGCGTACTGGACCGGGATCCGGCGCTGTGCCTGCTCCATGAAGACCACGAAGCCGACGATCGCGATCCCGACGAGCAGGACCACGGCGAAGGTGAACGCGTGCCGCGACTTGTAGATGTTGAGCAACTCGCCCGGGATCACCGAGATGACCGTGGTGAAGATCAGCAGCGACATGCCGTTGCCGACGCCGCGGTCGGTGATCAGCTCGCCCAGCCACATGATCACGGCGGTGCCGGCGGTCATGATGATCACCATCGTGGTGATGGTGAAGATCGAGCTGTTGACGATCAGGGGCTTGGTGCAGTTGACGCCCTGGAACAGCTTGCCCGACCTGGCCAGCGCCACGATGCCGGTGGACTGCAGGATGGCCAGGCCGACGGTCAGGTACCGGGTGTACTGCGTGATCTTGCTCTGCCCGGACTGGCCCTCCTGGCGCAGCGTCTCCAGCCGCGGGATGACCACCGCGAGCAGTTGCAGGATGATGCTCGCGGTGATGTAGGGCATGATGCCGAGCGCGAACACCGACAGCTTGAGCAGCGCACCGCCGCTGAACAGGTTGACCAGCTGGTAGACGCTGCCGCCGGTCGTGTTGGCCAGGCCGGTGCAGTAGTTGACGTTCTTCTCGGAGATCCCCGGCGTGGGCAGGGATGCGCCCAGCCGGAAGACGCCGATGATGAAAATCGTGAAGAGCAGCTTCCGGCGCAAGTCTGGCGTCCGGAACGCCCGGATGAACCCGGTGAGCATGCGCCGTCCTAGGTTTTAGAAGGTGCCAGTTTTGCGCGCGGCAGCCACCCGGATGGTGGCGCCGCGCCCAGCCGCCGCGATGTCACGCGCTCGCTGCACTGTAACAGCCCGTGCAGAGTGCTGGAACCCGCGCGAGCTTCCCCGGGAGCCAGGGGATGCTACCCGGGGATGCGGCCTGAGCTGGGGTGACAGCCCGTTCATCGCGGGATGAGTCACAGCGTGGTAACGGTTCCTCCCGCCGCGGTGATCTTCTCACGGGCGGAGGCGGAAAAGGCGTGAGCGGTCACCTGGAGCGCGGCGGTCACGTCGCCGGTGCCGAGGATCTTGACCGGCTCGCCGGGGCGCACCGCGCCCTTGGCGGCCAGGATGTCCGGGGTCACCTCGCCGCCCCCGGGGAACAGTGCGGCCAGCCTGCCGGTGTTGACGACCTGGTAGGTGGTCTTGAACCGCAGGTTGGAGAAGCCCTTGAGCTGCGGCACGCGGCGGTGCAGCGGCATCTGGCCGCCCTCGAAGCTGGCCGGCACCTGGGCCCGGGCCTTGGTGCCCTTGGTGCCCCGGCCGGCCGACTTGCCCTTCGATGCCTCACCCCGGCCCACCCGCGTGCGCGCCTTGTGCGCGCCCGGCGCCGGGCGCAGGTGATGGAGCCGCAGGCCGGCCGCGCCGGTCGGCTGTCCCTCGCCCGCCATGGTCAGTCCACCTCCTCGACGGTGACCAGGTGGCGCACCGCGTTGATCATGCCGCGGAACTCGGGCCTGTCGTCCCTGACGACGACGTCACCGATCCGCCGCAGCCCCAGGGAGCGGAGCGAGTCCCGCTGCTGCCTGGTGCCGCCGATCTTGGATTTGATCTGGGTTACCTTCAGCTGCCCCATCTGCCTGCTCCGCTCAGCTCGTGCCGGCCGCGGCGCTGGCGGCGGCCGCCGCCGCGCGAGCGCGCAGCATGGCCGCGGGCGCCACGTCCTCGATCGGCAGCCCGCGCCGGGCGGCGATCTCCTCGGGGCGGTTCAGGCTCTTGAGCGCCGCGACGGTGGCGTGCACCACGTTGATCGCGTTGGACGAGCCCAGCGAGCGGGACAGCACGTCGTGCACGCCCGCGCACTCCAGCACGGCCCGCACCGGGCCGCCGGCGATGACGCCGGTACCGGGGCTGGCCGGCTTGAGCAGGACCACGCCGGCCGCGGCCTCGCCCTGCACCGTGTGCGGGATCGTGCCGCCGATGCGCGGAACACGGAAGAAGTGCTTCTTTGCCGCCTCCACGCCCTTGGCGATCGCCGCGGGCACCTCCTTGGCCTTCCCGTACCCGACGCCGACCATGCCATTGCCGTCGCCGACGACCACCAGGGCGGTGAAGCTGAACCGGCGGCCGCCCTGGACCACCTTGGCCACCCGGTTGATGGTCACGACTCGCTCAAGGTACGCGGTGCCCTTGTCCGCCCCGCCACGGCGGTCGTCGCGGCGCTCCCGCCGCTCGCCGCCGCCTCCGCGTCGGGGTGCTGCCATTACAGTTCCTCTCGAGTGTTGGGCCGGCGGTTCACAGCGTCAGCCCGCCTTCGCGGGCACCGTCGGCGAGCGCGGCCACCCGGCCGTGGTAGGCGTAGCCGCCCCGGTCGAAGACGACCGCGGTGATGCCTGCCTCCTTGGCGCGGCTGGCGAGCAGCCGGCCCACTTGGTGGGCCCGTGCCTTCTTGTCCCCCGCCGCATCCCTGATGCTCGCTTCCAGGGTAGACGCCGACGCGAGCGTGTGGCCCGCGCTGTCGTCGATGAGCTGGGCGAAGATGTGCCTGGCGGACCTCTTCACCACCAGCCGCGGGCGGGCGGCGCTGCCGGTGACCCTCTTGCGCACCCGCACGTGCCGCCGCTTCCGCGAGGCCGCGCGGGCGGCGGCCCTCCCCCGCCCCCTGATCTTGGTGACAGCCATGTCCTACTTCCCAGCCTTCCCGACCTTGCGGCGGATCTGCTCGCCGGCGTAGCGCACGCCCTTGCCCTTGTACGGGTCGGGCTTGCGGAGCTTGCGAATTTTGGCGGCGACCTCACCGACCTGCTGCTTGTCGATGCCTTCCACGACGAGCCTGGTGGGGGTCTCCACCCGCAGGGTGACCCCGTCCGGCGGGGTGACCGGCACCGGGTGGCTGTAGCCGAGCGAGAACTCCACGCCGCTGCCCCTGGCCTGCACCCGGTACCCGACCCCGACGATCTCCAGGGTCTTGCGGTACCCCTCGGTCACACCCGTCACCATGTTGGCGACCAGGGTCCGCGACAGGCCGTGCAGCGCCCGGACCGGGCCCTCGTCGTTGGGCCTGGTCACGGTGATGACACCATCGGTGTGCTTGACCTCGATGGGCTCGGCGACCCGCATCGACAGCTGGCCCTTGGGCCCGCGGACGGATACCTCGCGGCCGTTGATCGTGACATCGACCCCCGCCGGTACCACCACCGGGAGCCGTCCGATTCGTGACATCTAAGGTCTCCTCACCACACGAAGGCGAGGACTTCCCCGCCCACGCCGCGCCTGACCGCCTGCTTGTCGGTCATCAGCCCACCCGAGGTGGAGATGATCGCGACGCCCAGCCCGCCGAGCACCCGCGGCAGGTTGTCCTTCTTCGCGTACACCCGCAGCCCCGGCTTGGACACGCGCTTGAGCCCGGCGATCGATCGCTCCCGCGCCGGGCCGTACTTGAGCGCGACCACGAGGTTCTTGCCCACCTCGGCGTCGCGGACTTCAAAACCGCCGATGTAGCCCTCCTGCTGGAGGATCTCCGCGAGGTGCGCCTTGATCTTGGAATACGGCATGGTCACCGAGTCCTGGTAGGCCGCATTCGCGTTCCGCAGACGGGTCAGCATGTCTGCGATCGGGTCCGTCATCGTCATGGCCTGATGGCCCTCCTCACCGTGGTTTCCCCGCGGGACCTGCGGCGTGGTCGGTGGGCGCCGGTGGCGCCCAGTTCGGTCGTCGGGCGCGTACGCGCCCAGGTTGCGGGCTGGTGCCGGGGGTGGCTACCAGCTGGATTTGGTGATGCCGGGCAGTTCGCCGCGGTGGGCCATGGTCCGGAAACAGATCCGGCACAGCCCGAACCTCCGGTACACCGCGCGCGGTCGCCCGCAGCGCGCGCACCGGGTGTAGGCGCGCACCCCGAACTTCGGGGTCCGCTTCGCCTTGGCGATCAGCGCCTTCTTCGCCACTGGGTCAGCTCTCCTTGAACGGGAAACCGAGCCGCCGCAACAGCGCGCGGCCCTCGTTGTCGTTGGTGGCGGTCGTGACCACCGTCACGTCCATGCCGCGCTGGCGGTCCACCTGGTCCGGGTTGATCTCGTGGAACATCAGCTGCTCGGTGAGGCCGAAGGTGTAGTTCCCCCGGCCGTCGAACTGCCGGTCGGACAGCCCGCGGAAGTCGCGGATCCGGGGCAGCGCGAGGGTGAGCAGCCGGTCCAGGAACTCCCACATCCGGTTGCCGCGCAGCGTGACGTGCGCGCCGATCGGCATCCCCTCGCGCAGCTTGAACTGCGCGATGGACTTGGTCGCGCGGGCGATGGCGGGCCTTTGCCCGGTGATGATGCCCAGGTCCTTGACCGCGCCCTCGATGAGCTTGGCGTCGCGCGCGGCCTCCCCCACGCCCATGTTGACCGAGATCTTCACCAGGGCGGGGATCTGCATCACGTTGGCGTAGCCGAACTCCTCGCGCAGCGCGGGCGCGATCTCGGCGTGGTAGCGCTGCTTCAGCCGGGGCGGCACACGTTCCGCCGCCGCCTTCTCGGTTGTCGTCGCCGTCATCAGATTTCCTTACCGCCCGGGCGGGTGACCCGGACCTTCCTGGCGTCCTCGCCGATCCGGTAGCCCGCGCGGGCGGGCTTTTTGGTGTCCGGGTCGATCAGCGCCACGTTGCTCACGTGGATCGGGGCTTCCTGCGTGACGATGCCGCCTTCCTTGGCGCCCCTGACGCCCTGGAAGTTGACCTTCGTGTTCTTGCGGATCACGTTCACGCCCTGCACCAGGACCCGCTGCCGGTCGGGGTAGGCGGCGATGACCCGGCCCTCGCGGCCGCGGTCGCGGCCGGCGATGACGATCACGTTGTCGCCCTTCTTGATCTTCAGCCCGGCGGCCTTGCCCGGCGCGGCCGGCTTGGTCTTCTTCGCCATCTAGAGCACCTCCGGCGCGAGCGAGATGATCCGCATGAACCGCTTCTCGCGCAGTTCCCGGCCCACCGGGCCGAAGATGCGGGTGCCGCGCGGGTCACCGCCGTCCCTGATCAGCACGGCCGCGTTCTCATCGAAACGGATATAGGAGCCGTCGCCCCTGCGGCGCTCCTTGCGGGTACGTACCACCACCGCCTTGACCACGTCGCCCTTGCGCACCGCCGCCCCGGGAAGGGCGTCCTTCACCGTCGCCACGATGACATCGCCGATGCCCGCGTATCGCCGGCTGGAACCGCCGAGCACCCGGATGCACAAGATCTCCTTGGCTCCGGTGTTGTCGGCGACCTTGAGCCGCGACTCCTGCTGGATCACGTCAACTCCTGCTTCTGCGACGCCGGCCCGTGTGCGGCCTGGCGGGGTGGTGGTCCCGGGGCGTCCCCCGGGGGGATTACTTGGCCTTCTCCAGGATCTCGGTGACGCGCCAGCGCTTGGTCGCCGACATCGGCCGGGTCTCCATGAGCCGGACGCGGTCGCCGACGCCGCAGGCGTTGTCACCGTCGTGTGCCTTGTACTTCTTGGTGCGGCGGATGACCTTGGCGTACTTGGGGTGCTTCACCCGGTCCTCGACCACGACCACGACCGTCTTGTCCATCTTGTCGCTGACGACGTAGCCCTCGCGGACCTTGCGGTAGCCGCGCGCGGGCGCGGCCTGGCTGGGCTCACTCACTGTCCTCGGTCACCTCCTCTTCCTCCTCGGCCACGGTCACGATGCCGAGCTCGCGCTCCCGCTTCACCGTGTAGATGCGGGCGATCTCCTTGCGCACGGCGTGCAGCCGGCCGTGGCTCTCCAGCTGGCCGGTGGCGGCCTGGAACCGGAGGTTGAAAAGCTCGACCTTGGCGTCGGCGAGCCTGGAATCCAGCTCCTCCTCGGTCGCGGTCCGCAGATCGTCGGCGGTCAAGCCCTTAGCCATCACGCCTCAACTCCCTCGCAGGTGACAAATCCCGGCCTTAGCCAGCAGAGCATCGGGAGCCTGTGCTTCCTCATCAGCCCTCGGCCCCCTCACGCGTCACGAAACCCGGCCTTAGCCAGCAGAGCATCGGGAGCTTGTGCTTCCTCATCAGCCCTCGGCCCCCTCACGCGTCACGAAACGGCACTTCATTGGGAGCTTGTGCATGGCCCGGCGGAGTGCCTCCCTGGCCACCGGCTCCGCCACGCCGGCCAGCTCGAACATGACCCGGCCCGGCTTGACGTTGGCCACCCACCACTCCGGTGAGCCCTTGCCCGAGCCCATCCGGGTCTCGGCGGGCTTCTTGGTCAGCGGGCGGTCCGGGTAGATGTTGATCCACACCTTCCCGCCACGGCGGATGTGCCGGGTCATCGCGATACGCGCGGCCTCGATCTGCCGGTTGGTCACGTAGGCGTGCTCCAGCGCCTGGATGCCGTACTCGCCGAAGGCCACGCTGGTGCCGCCGGTGGCCTTGCCGTGCCGGTCCGGCCGGTGCTGCTTGCGGTGCGCGGTCCTGCGCGGGATGAGCATTCCTCAGCCCTCCTCGACCGCGCCGGCCGCTGCCTCGACGGGGGCACCGGCGCGCGCGCCGGCCTCATCGGTGCCGGGCCCGTCGCCGCCGCGGCGGCCCCGGCGCGGCGGGCGCCCGGAGTCCGGGCGCCCGGAGTCCCGGTCGCGCCGCTGGCCGGCCCGCAGCGCCGCCTGGTAGGCCTCGCGCTCGGCCCGGGTGGACGGCGCTTCGCCCTTGTAGATCCAGACCTTGACCCCGATCCGGCCGAACGTGGTGCGTGCCTCGTAGAAGCCGTAGTCGATGTCGGCGCGCAGCGTGTGCAGCGGCACCCGGCCCTCGCGGTAGAACTCAGACCGTGACATCTCCGCGCCGCCGAGGCGGCCCGAGCACTGCACCCGGATCCCCCGGGCACCGCCCTTCATGGCCGTCTGCATCGCCTTGCGCATGGCCCGGCGGAACGACACCCGGCTGGACAGCTGCTCGGCCACGCCCTGCGCAACAAGCTGGGCGTCGGTCTCGGGGTTCTTCACCTCGAGGATGTTGAGCTGGATCTGCTTGCCGGTGAGCTTCTCCAGGTCGCTGCGGATCCGGTCGGCCTCGGCGCCGCGGCGGCCGATGACGATCCCCGGCCGCGCGGTGTGGATGTCCACGCGCACCCTGTCCCTGGTCCGCTCGATCTCGACCTTGGAGATGCCCGCGCGCTCCATGCCGCGCTGCAGCAACCGCCGGATGGCCACGTCCTCGGCGACGTAGTCCTTGTACAGCTTGTCGGCGTACCACCGGCTCTTGAAGTCGGTGGTGATGCCCAGCCGGAACCCGTGCGGGTTCACCTTCTGCCCCACTAGCGGGTCCCTCCTTCGTCGGAGACGATGACGGTGATGTGGCTGGTCCGCTTGAGGATGCGGTAGCCGCGGCCCTGGGCACGGGGCCGGAACCGCTTGAGCGTCGGCCCCTCGTCCACCCAGGCCCGGCTCACCACGAGCCCGCCGGCGTCGGGACCGCCGACCTGGCCCGCGTTCGCGACGGCGCTGGCCAGCACCTTGCGCACCGGCGCGCTCGCGGCCTGGGGCGCGAACGAAAGCACGGCCTGCGCCTCCTCGGCGGGCATGCCGCGGATCATGTCCACCACCCGGCGGGCCTTGCGCGGCGTCACGCGGACGAACCGCGCCATCGCCCTAGCCTCCATCGCTTCTTCTCCAGATCTCTGTCCGTGCAGGCGCGCCTAGCGCCGGCTCCGGCGGTCGTCCTTGACATGGCTGCGGAACGTGCGCGTGGGGGCGAACTCCCCGAGCTTGTGGCCGACCATCGACTCGGTGATGAACACCGGGACGTGCTTGCGGCCGTCGTGCACCGCGATCGTGTGCCCCAGCATCGCCGGGACGATCATGGAGCGGCGCGACCACGTCTTGATGACGTTCCGCGTCCCCTTGTCGTTCTGGCCGTCCACCTTCTTGAGCAGGTGGCCGTCCACGAAGGGGCCCTTCTTCAGGCTACGAGGCATTATCGGGTGCTCCTACCGCTTCTTCTTGCTGCGCCTGCGGACGATCAGCCGGTCGCTTGGCTTGTGCTCGGGCCTGGTCCGGCCCTCCGGCTTGCCCCACGGGCTGACCGGGTGGCGCCCGCCGGAGCTCTTGCCCTCGCCGCCGCCCAGCGGGTGGTCGACCGGGTTCATGGCCACGCCGCGCACCGAGGGCCGCTTGCCCTTCCAGCGGTTGCGGCCTGCCTTGCCGAGCTTGATGTTGCCCTGCTCGGAGTTGCCCACCTCACCCACGGTGGCGCGGCAGTTCGCGTCCACCCGCCGGATCTCGCCCGAGGGCATCCGGAGCTGGGCGTACCCGCTCTCCTTCGCGAGCAGCTGCACGCTGGACCCGGCCGACCGGGCGATCTTGGCGCCGCCGCCGGGCCGCAACTCGATGGCGTGCACCAGGGTGCCGGTGGGGATGTTGCGCAGCGGCAGGCAGTTCCCCGGGCGGATGTCGGCGCCCGGGCCGTTCTCCACCCGGTCCCCCTGCCGCAGGCCCTGCGGGCACAGGATGTAGCGCTTCTCACCGTCGGCGTAGTGCAGCAATGCGATCCGGGACGTGCGGTTCGGGTCGTACTCGACGTGCGCCACCCTGGCGGGCACGCCGTCCTTGTCCGACCGGCGGAAGTCGATCAGCCGGTACGCCCGCTTGTGGCCGCCGCCCTGGTGCCGCGCCGTGATCCGGCCGTGCACGTTCCGCCCGCCCCGGGAGTTCAGCGGGCGGACGAGCGACTTCTCCGGCTCGTCGCGGGTCACCTCGGAGAAGTCCGGGCCGCTCGCGCCCCGCCTGCCCGGGGTGGTCGGCTTGTACTTGCGGATGGCCATGTCTGCTCAAGCTCCTGTCAATGTGCTGCCGGCCTAGCTGACCGGGCCGCCGAAGACGTCGATCCGCTCGCCGGCCGCCAGCGTCACGATGGCGCGCTTGGTGTCGGCGCGCTTGCCCCAGCCGAACCGGGTGCGGCGGCGCTTGCCCGGCCGGTTGATGGTGTTGACACCGGTCACCTTGACGTGGAAGACCTGCTCGACCGCCTGCCTGATCTGCGTCTTGTTGGCCTGCGGGGCGACCAGGAAGGTGTACTTGCCGTCGTCCGCGAGCCGGTAGCTCTTCTCCGAGATCACGGGCCTGAGCAGGACGTCCCGCGAATCCGCGATCTTGCTCATTCCTGCTCCTCCTTCTGCTCCGCGCCGCTGCCGGAGGAAGCAGTCTTACGGGAGGCCCCAGAATTCCGCTGCTTAACGCCTGACGGCCCGGCATCGGATTCCCCGCCGCCGGCGGGTTCCCCGGCACTGGCCGTGGCGGGCTTGCGTGCCCGGCTGGCCCTGGCGGGCTTGTCCTCCCCGGCCCCAGGCTCGGCGCCGTCCTCGGCGTCGGCCTTGGCCTGGGTGGCCCTGGCGGGCCTGGCCGCGGGCTCCTCGGCGTCCTCGGCGTCCTCGGCGGCGGCCTTGGCCTGGGTGGCCCTGGCGGGCCTGGCCGCGGGCTCCTCGGCGTCCTCGGCGTCCTCGGCGGCGGCCTTGGCCTGGGTGGCCCTGGCGGGCCTGGCCGCGGGCTCCTCGGCGTCCTCGGC
>Ga0207646_10001639_pt1 | contig 27350 bp, 19 predicted proteins | sample KBSK5502metaG_FD_184343 | JGI IMG/M metagenome (GOLD analysis project Ga0207646, IMG submission 184343) | Corn, switchgrass and miscanthus rhizosphere microbial communities from Kellogg Biological Station, Michigan, USA - KBS K5-50-2 metaG... | ecosystem: Host-associated > Plants > Roots >...
CAATCAATCACCTGGGATTTGAATTATTTCAAATATTATTTTCTGCGGCTTGCGGGAATCCCGTTTAGCGAATCCGCATTGGAAAGCGATTTTGGCCGACTGACCGATTTCTTGCTCACCGCAGACCGTGACTATTTTCTCTACAGGGATTTTCAATCTCGCAACGTGATGTTGCGCGACGGCGCGCCCTTTTTTGTTGACTATCAGGGTGGCCGCAAGGGCGCTTTGCAATACGACATCGCATCTCTTTTGTATGATGCCAAGGCTGACCTGCCTCCGGAAATTCGTCAGCAACTGCTCTACCACTATCTCGACGCGCTCGGCCCTTATATCCAGATCGAACGCGACGCGTTTCTCAGGCACTACTACGCCTATGTTTACGTGCGTATTTTGCAGGCCCTGGGGGCGTACGGCTTTCGCGGATTTTACGAACGCCGAGCACATTTTCTGCAAAGCGTTCCCTACGCGCTGAAAAATCTTCGCTGGCTTCTGCATCACGCGGAATTGCCGATTGAACTGCCGACTCTGATGGGCGCCTTCAAGAGCATGCTGGCGTCAGAAAAGTTGCAGAGTCTGGCCGGCGAAGCTGACAATCTGACCGTTCGCATTTTCAGTTTTTCCTTTCACAAGGGCTTGCCGAAAGATGAAACCGGAAACGGCGGTGGATTCGTGTTTGACGGGCGCAGCCTGCCAAATCCCGGACGGGAAGAGCGCTTTAAGCCGCTGACTGGGAAGGACCAGCCGGTCATCGACTATCTCAATCAGCAGGAAAACGTGCATCAGTTTCTCGCGAGCGTGATGTCGCTCGTGGACGCGACTGTCAGCAGTTACGAGGAGCGGAAATTTAAGAACTTGATGGTGTCATTCGGTTGTACCGGCGGACAGCATCGCTCGGTTTTTCTGGCGGAGCAACTGGCGAAGCGTTTGCGCGTCCGAAAAGGCTTGCACGTGGAGGTACGGCACCTTGGCTTGGAGGCGCTTGGTCAATGAAGGCGCCGCAGTGAAAGGCCGTCGATGAGAGCAATGGTGTTGGCTGCTGGACTCGGCAGGCGCCTTCGTCCGCTGACCGCTGACCGTCCGAAGGCTCTGGTAGAGATCGCGGGCCGCACCCTGCTCGAAATTACCCTCTCGCGCTTGCGAACGTTCGGCGTAAACGAAGTGATTGTCAACGTCCATCACTTCGCGGACATGCTCGTCGACTACCTGAAAGCGAACAGCAATTTTGAAATGCGGATTGAAGTTTCGCGCGAAGATGTGTTGCTCGACACGGGCGGTGGCTTGAAGAAGGCGGCATGGTTTTTCCTCGAACATGCGTCCAGCGGCTCCGAGCCATTTATTCTGCATAACGTGGACGTGCTAAGCACAATTGACTTGACGCGCATCGTGCAACAGCATGAGGATTCTAGTTCTTTGGTTACCGTGGCAGTGCAGAAGCGTGAGAGTTCCAGGCAGCTGCTTTTTGACGACAACGATCAGCTTTGCGGCCGCCGAGTCGGAAGTGATCGCGAGCCCGAAATTGTCCGCGTCGCGCCTCACCTCGAGCCTCTGGCCTTTTCCGGCATCCACGTAATTTCTCCGCGGCTGCTCACGCTGATGACGGAAGAAGGTGTCTTCTCCATCATCGACAGCTATCTTCGGCTTGCCGCGCAGGGAGAAAAGATTCGCGCCTTCCACGCCGATGAATACTATTGGCGCGACCTCGGCAAACCCGACAGTATTCGCCAGGCTGCCCGCGACCTGGCTGAGAAAGTTTTTCTCCAATAGCGTGTACGAGGAACAAACATAGCTATTTGTGTGATGTTACTGGCGTTAGGAGGCCGAGAGACTGCATGACTGCGTCGTGGAGCGCCGGACGGACTTTCGCGAGTTTCTGATTCTCGCGCGTCGGGTGGACTCGATTCGTTAGGAGCACGACAAATAGCTGGCGATCTGGATCGATCCAGATGGACGTGCCAGTGAACCCAGTATGGCCGAACGTGTGTGGGCCCATAAAATGGCCGCTCGAACCACCTTCGGTTGGTACGGCCCAGCCAAGCGTGCGAGTACCGCCGGAAAGTTTCTGCGGCACAGTGAATTCGGCGACCGTCGCGCGCCGCAGGATGCGCTGGTGCGCATAAACTCCCCCATTCAGGAGCATTTGGCAGAACGACGCGAGGTCGGGCGCAGTGCTGAAAACTCCTGCGTGGCCGGAGACGCCGCCAATCGCCGCGGCATTCTCATCGTGCACTTCGCCTTGAATCAGCCGATGGCGATACTGGTTGTCAATCTCTGTCGGCGCAATCGTCGGCCAAAGTTTTTTCGCCGGTTTATACATCGTGTTGGACATCTCAAGCGGCGAAAAAACGTATTCGCGTGCCAGCACGTCGAGTGGTTTGCCCGTTAAGCGCTCAATAATTTCGGCCATCAGAATGATTCCCAGATCTGAATACACTTCCTTTGTTCCGGGTTCGTAGTCGAGCGGCTCAGCGAAAATCTTGTCCAGCGTGTCCTGCTTGATCTTCGAGGCGCGCCAGTATTCCTTGAACGGCGGCAGCCCGGAAGTATGCGTCAGTAGATGACGCACCGTGACTCGATGGCGCCATTCTGGCTGCGGGCCGCTTGCCCATTCCGGCAAATAGCGTGCGATGTTCGCGTCAAGGTCAAGCGGTACAGGAACGTCGCCTTCGACGAGTTTCGCGACGATCGTGGTAGTCACTACAACTTTTGTGAGCGACGCAATGTCGTACATCGTGTTGATGGCCACATCAGGAGCCTTGGCGTCGTAGGCGAACTTTCCGAAAGAGTGCAGTGAAACTTTGCCGCGGTATCCGATCGCAAGCGTCGCTCCGGGAAATGCTTTGTCCTTGATTGCTGCCTCGATAACATCAAAGGCTGGCTGAAGTTGCGCCTCGCCCCGCTCATCCATCGGTTGCCACTTCATCGGATCGGCTGCCACTTCAATTCCATATCCGGCTTTCAATTGCACACCGGGAATCGTTACAGGCAAGTGCCCGCGCACCGCAATCTCGCCGAACAATGCCCGCGCCATGGAAATTTGCGCGACGTCACTGATGCCGAACGCGCCAAGCCATGTTTCAGCCTGCGGGAATCGCTCGATCAAGTAAGGACTTCCAAATCCGAGCGTGACTACAGGCTTGGCCGATTTGTACACCTGCTCGGCAAGAGCAGCCTGTTCCGCCGGGACATCCACGTTGCCTTTGCGGTCGCTCACGCGCACAAAGAGGGCCAGAATCGCCACGTCGTAGGAATCAGGTGGCGGAAGCTTCAGGTTGCTGGCATCGCGAAAGCGCGTATCGGCGCGAACGGTCGTCACCGAATCGAATCGACGGCGCAGTTCTCGTTCGAGATCTTCACCAGGATACGGCTCGGGATCCGCGTAAAACGCCAGTAGCAGCGCACGTGAGGGCTTGCTCGCGTCAAGAGGAAGGCGACGCGGCGTATCGCGCAACAGCGTGACACCGCGATCGGAAATTTCCTGAGCTTGTTTCTGCCAGGCTGTCTCGCCAAAGTGTTCATTGATCGCGTTCACATCCACTAAGCGTTTTTTATTAAGTCCGAGCCGCGCCTTCGCTTCAAGGATGCGTCGCACGGATATGTCGAGCCGTTCTCGCGAAATGCGCCCGGACTTGACGGCATGCTGAAGAGCCTCGAACGCAGCGTCGGGGACAGGGGGCATCAGCAGGCAATCGGCGCCCGCAAGGACTGCACGCACCGCGGCTTCGCCGGGAGCGAACCGAACGGAAATGCCACCCATGTCCATCGCGTCGGTAATCACCAGACCCTGAAAGCCAAGGTCCTTGCGCAAGACTTCAGTGAGAATGTGTGAAGACAGAGTTGCCGGCGTGTTGGAATCCGGCTCGAGCGCAGGTACGTTCAGGTGGCCGGTCATGATGCTGCCAACGCCGGCGGCAATGGCTGCACGGAAGGGAACAAATTCAAGCGATTCGAGCCTTTGCCGGTCCGCGTGAATCACCGGCAAGTCGATATGTGAATCAGCGGCCGTATCACCATGCCCCGGGAAATGTTTCGCCGTTGCCAGTCCGCCATTTTCTTCCACGCCACGGACATACGCCGAAACAAATTCCGAAACGCGCGCGGGATCTTCGCCGAACGACCGAGTATTGATAATCGGATTGCCCGGATTGTTGTTGACGTCGGCCACCGGAGCGTAGATCCAATGCACTCCCGCTTGCCGTGCTTCGAGGGCGGTAATTTTTCCCATCGTGTAAGCGTCGTGAGGTTCGCCGCCCGCTGCGATAGCCATTTGCGTGGGGAATGAAGTTCCTTCATCGAGGCGCATAGCCGACCCGCGTTCGAAGTCCGCTCCGATCAGCAGCGGCAGTTTCGATTGCGTCTGCAGTTGATTGCTCAACACAGCGGACGGGTAAGTCTGGCTTTTCTCAATTCCCAGTGGCGTGATCCGCGTAACGAGAATAAATCCGCCCGCGTGAAGATCGTTCACATCGTGCAGCATTTGTTCGTACGCAGCTGAATCCGTCGAAGTGAACGTCCCGTGATAGGTCGTGAAAAGCAACTGCCCGATTTTTTCATCCACTGTCATGCGCCGCAGCGTCGCATCCACCCATTGCTGGCTTGCTGGACGAAGCGCGCGCAACGCGCCCGCGGACTTGATTTGCCGCGCTGGTTTCGCTTGTTTTGCCGCGGTAGCGCGGCTCTGACTGCGTATCTTTGTGGCCATAAGGAGTGTGAGCGGAAGCGGAAGCAGACACAATAATGCAGCGCGGCGTTTCGTCGACATAGATTCTCCCGAATCGGTTCGGAATCTCGCGAAGTCGCGCCCTGCTTCTTCTCTGTTGATAACACACGCAACTCAGCGCGACAACGCGATTCCCTGCAAAGCGTTCCAGAATATCATTCCAATCTGAACGATTGCGGAGGAAATCTTGTCAAATCTCGCGCCGGCGTTGCGTCGTGCCGCTATTTACCTTCTCGCGTTGATTCTCGGCTTTGCGATTCAGGCTTCTTTTGCAACGGAGAGCACTGCTGCCTCTGCGAGACGTGCTGGCACGAAATCAAAGTCACGTGCTGGACGCGTGCAAACTGGACTCGACGTTCTGGAATCGCAAAAGTTTGCTCCTCTGCGCGGTAAACACATTGGCATCATTACCAACCACACCGGCCTCGATTCACAGGGAAAATCCACAATTGACGCACTAGCGCATGCGCCCGCCGTTCAGATCGTAGCAATCTTCAGTCCGGAGCACGGCTTGTCCGGCCAGTCGGACGAACGAGTTTCTTCCGCCAAGGATCCGTCCACTGGCTTGCAGGTTTTCAGCCTGTACGGCGAAACGCTCCGCCCCACGGACGAAATGCTGAAGGGCGTGGACACACTCGTCTTCGATATTCAGGATGCCGGCGTTCGCTTCTACACCTACACCGTGACCATGGCTTACTGCATGGAAGAGGCCGCGAAGCGCAACATTGCATTTTACGTTTTGGATCGGCCCAATCCCATCGGCGGCGAAATCGTCGAAGGCCCGATTCTCGATCCCGACAAGACAAACTTCGTTGCGTATGTTCCGATTCCGGTGCGTTACGGACTGACCATCGGAGAGCTCGCGCAGTATTTCAATTCCGAAAATCATATCAACGCTGACTTGCACGTAATTGCCATGAAGAATTGGCACCGCAACTATTTTTTTGAAAGTACCGGCCTACGCTGGATTCCGCCTTCGCCCAATCTTCGTACCATGAAGGGCTCCATCGCCTATCCGGGACTTGAGATACTGCAAAATGCCGGAGTTTCCGTGGGCCGCGGCACCGAAGCGCCATTCGAAGAATTTGGCGCGCCGTGGATCGACGGCGAGAAGGTCGCGGCTGCACTGAACACAATCCATCTGTCCGGACTCAAATTCGTCGCGCAGCCGTTCATCCCTGTAAGCGGCCTCTACGCGGGCAGGCGCTGCGGTGGAGTCGCGATTCGCATCGGAGATCGTGCGGCCGTACGCGCCATGAGAATGGGGCTCGAGATTGCCAACCTGCTCCAGAAGATGTATCCCGAAAATTTTGACGCCTCCAAAACCATCGCGTTGCTCGGCAACGCCGAAACCGTGCAGAAATTGAAAGACGGCGTTCCTGCGGCGGACATCATAATCTCCTGGCAGCCTGCTCTCACCGAATACGGCAAAACGCGCCGGCGCTATTTTCTGTACAAATAGCCGCCAACCAGCCCCAGCTAACCTGCAATGTGCTAAAGTTCGCAAATGGCTCCTCTGCGCATTGTGTCGCTGCTCCCATCCGCCACGGAAATCCTCTTTGCGCTAGGACTTGATGAGCAGATCGTTGGCGTCAGCCACGAGTGCGACTTTCCCCCGGCCGCACGCTCCAAAAAGGTTGTCATCCATTCGCGCATCCCCAAAGACGCCTCGCCAGCCGAAATTGACCGCCTTGTTCGTGAATTCAGCGCGCGCGGTGAAAGCGTTTATTCTGTCGATGCCGAAGCGCTACGCAGCCTCTCGCCCGATCTAATCGTCACGCAGGATTTATGTCACGTATGCGCCGCTTCTCCTGAAGATCTTGCCGCAGTGCTCTCCGATTTCGATCAGCGCCCTGAAGTTCTGTGCCTCAATCCGCTAGATCTTGGCGATGTCTGGCGCGATATTCTCTGGGTCGGCGAAGAAACCTTCCGCCCACATGCGGCCGAAAATCTTCTCGAAACGATTGGCGAAAAACTGGGTGCGATTGAACGGCAACTTCAATCGGTGAATGACCAACGGCAAATTCAGTCCATGAACGACGATCGGCAGATCCAGTGCGCGACCGACTGCCCACGCGTCGCGTTTCTCGAATGGCTGCAACCTATCTATGTCGGGGGACATTGGATTCCCGAAATGATCGAGCGTGCGGGCGGCCTCGACGTGTTCGCAAAGCCGCGCGCGCCGTCATTTCGCGTGAGTCCCGATGATGTCGTCGCCGCTCAACCGGACATCTTGATCGTCGCTCCTTGCGGCTACACCGCAAACCAGGCGCGCGACGAATATCGTGCTATGAGTTTCACCGCAGGTTGGCAGGACATTCCCGCCGTTTGCACCGGCCGTGTGTATTCGCTCGACGCCAACAGCTATTTCTCCCGTCCAGGCCCCCGCCTCATCACCGGCCTCGAAATCCTCGCGAAGCTATTCCATCCTTCAGTGGAAGTAAGCCAGGAAGCCCAGTCCGCTATCATGCCCGTCAACTTGGCCAGGCGCGCCGCCTCGGTTTAGCGGACAATCCTCAACTTTGTCACACCTGTCCCAAAGGCCAGTTGACGTCGCGCTGCTGATATATAAGAGTCTTACATGTAAGGGAGAGACTTATGATCGGCACTGGCGTCAAGAAGGGCACCGCCGAACTCGCCATTCTTAGTGTCTTGGAAAACGGGCCGCTTCACGGCTATGAAATGGCCCGCCGCATTGAGGAACAAACCAAAGGCGCGTTGTGCTTCAGCCTCGCCGCCCTGTATCCCATGCTCTACCGCATGGAGCAACGTCGCTGGATTCGCGGTAGTTGGGAAACCAGCTCCAACGGCCGTCGTCGCCGCTGTTATCGGCTCACGCCCGCCGGGAGGAAAAAACTTTCGCCACTCCGTGACGAATGGTCGGAACTGTTTGCTGCGCTGCGTCGTTTAGCCAAGGTGTCCAATGCCTGACTGGCAGCAAATCGTCTCCGGCAAGCTCTCCGGCATTGCGCTCGAGCCTGACGAGAAGAGCCAGGTTCTCGAAGAACTCGCTGGGCATCTCGAGGAAGACTATCAGTCTTTGCTCAGCCAGGGCATTTCGGACGAACGAGCCATCCAACGTGCTCTCAAGCGCGTTGACGACTGGCAGGTATTGAAACAGACGATCGAGTCAGCTCGAAAAAAGGAGAATCCCATGCCCAAACGCGTAACCCAATTCTGGCTTCCCGCATTCTTGACGCTACTACTCTCGATGGTTTTTCTCGCCGTGATCCAGAGGTTCGGCCCCAACCCGTGGGTCACTCCGGCGTCTGGGGGCCGCCTTCGCATGACTCCTGTCGCCGTGGTTTACGTTTCCTGGTTGCTTCTCTTGCCCCTGATCGGCGCGTTGGGAGCTTATATGTCTCGACGAGCCGGTGGCTCAGCACGCGCTGTATTCCTTTCAATCGTTTTTCCCATCCTACCGTATCTGGCTTTTTTCCTGATTGGCTTGCCGGTGGCTCTGATTCTCGATGACCACGTCGCTCACAACATCACGATTCCCGCATTTTTCGTCGGTCTGTCCGCCTGGGTAATCTTTCCCGCCGCTGCACTCCTTGCCGGTGGCTGGCCTGTACATTTCTTCGCTTTGCGACGACTAATCTCGAGCCGCAGCGCCGGCAGCTGAGGCGCGCCTATTCCAATAGCGATAAAACGGCAGTCCGGCCAACATCATCAGCAGCCCGATTGACGACCTCCCCGGCCGCTGAACCAGAATACTGAGGGTCAACGCCAGCGCACCCGCAACGAAAATTCCTGGTACCAACGGATAGCCCCAGCAACGATAAGGGCGTGCCATTTCAGGCTCCGTTTTACGCAGCCGGAACAGCGCCACGACCGCGAGCCCATAAAAAATCCACGCGGCGAAAATAAACAAGTTCGTCAGCTCTTCAAACGTCCCGGTGAGGGCCATCAGGCCAGCGAGAATTCCCTGAAAGATCAATGCCCGCGATGGCGTCAGGAATTTCGGATGGATTCCGTCAGCAATTTTGAAAAATATGCCGTCGCGCGCCATCGCATACGGGACGCGCGCTCCGCTGAGTACCGAAGAATTGAGCGAGCCAATCGCAGAGATCACCATCGCCAGCGTCATCCAATAAGCCGCACCGTGCCCGGCCACGTGCTCCACAACATCCGACGCAATGTGCGATGAGTTGGCCACCGCATCAAAGGGAAGTACGCGCAGGCAAGCGGCGCTGAAAAGCAGGTACACAAGCGCAACCAGCGAGACTCCACCCAACAACGCGCGTGGGAAATTTTTCTGCGGCTCCTCAACTTCTGAGCCCACAAGGTTCAAATCTTCCCAACCGTCGTAGGCCCAGAGCGCTGCCGCCATCGCGGCGAGAAACGCAGTGAGGATGCCGCTATCGAGCGCTGCTGGCCAGATCGGGTCGGCCGGATGTGCTGATCCCCCGGAAAAAAAAGCCAATCCAATGACCAGCAACACCGAAGCAATCTTTACGATCGTCAAGACAACCTGCACCGCGCCGCCGAGCCGTACGCCGAGGTAATTCACGATCGTCATGATCACCAGCCACAGCACGGCGACCGGCTGCGCCCAGGTAAAAACAAAATCGTATGGCTTCATCCATCCGCCAATACCGGGTAAGTGCCAGGTAAATATTGGTGCGGCAACCGTGGGAATTAGAAAACTCAGAAATCGCGCAATACCGGCTGCGATAGAGGCCATCGAAGACGGACGGCCCACGATCGAATGCATCCAGCCAAACAGAAATCCCCACGCAGGCCCGAATCCGCGCCGAAGATAAGCGTACTCACCTCCAGCTTCGGGAATTGCCGCGCCCAATTCAGCGAACGAAAGAGCACCGAACATGGAAAGCACTGCGCCAACGATCCAGGCAGCAAACACAACCGAAACGAATCGTCCTTCGCGCGCCATCTCCGCGGGCTTCAGAAAAATTCCCGTGCCGATCATGGTGCCTACGACAATCGCCGCGGACGCCCACGGTCCGAGTCCTCGGACGAGCTCCAGCCGTTTGCCAGTTGGTTCTGTGCTCATCCATTCTCCACAGATGCTGTCTGATTTTCCGGCGGCGGCGGTCGTGTTCGGCCGGCGTCGCCAACCAATCGGCTCACCAACGCTCCCATGAAAAAGGTCACACACGCCCCGACAAGAACGTACCAAGTGTAGGCGACAGTCGTGAATTTCCACACTGCAATGATTGCTGCAAGTCCAAAGAACATCCCACTGAGCGCGCCGCGCGAGTTTGCGCGCTGGTCCAGCATCCCCAGCAAAAACAATCCGAGCAAGCTTCCCAATGGAAACGACGCGACCGTCAATCCTGTTTCGAGCAACGATCCCCAGCGCACAAATCCAAACGCCATCAGCACAACGCCCCAAACCAGCGTCATTCGCCGGGAGAATTTTAAAAATTTCTTGGGGTCACGCCGGTGTCCGGAAGCGGCAGAAAAATCCAGAATGCTCGAAGCCGCAAGAGAATTCAGCGAGCCGCTGGCATTGGACATCGCCACGGCAATAATCGACGCAAGCATCAAGCCCGCCAATCCTACCGGCATCTGCCGAACCAGGAACAGCGGAAGAATGCGATCCGCGCGTTCACCTGCCGTCAGCAGCGGCGCATGCTGCGAGAAAACATAAAGCAAGACTCCGACCAGCAGGAACAGAGCGAATTGCAAAAGAATCACGCCGCCGCTTGCCAACAATGCCTTCCGGCTATCGGTTTCGTTTCGCGCGGCCAGCAATCGTTGCACGATCGTCTGATCCGTGCCGTGGCTCGCCATCGTCAGAAAGGCTCCGCCGATCACGCCCGACCAAAACGTATACTTGGTTGCAAGGTGAAACGAAAAATCGAGAAACCGCAGCTTGTTCCCCGATGCTGCAGCCACTTGAGTAACTTCGCTCCAGCCCCCAGGGATGGAGTGCAAAAGAAACAAAAGCGTTACCGCGCTCCCCGTCAAATACAACAGGAGCTGCGCAACGTCCGTCCAGATCACCGCTTTCATGCCGCCTTCGAATGTGTAAAGGATCGTCAGAGCAATCACGATCACCACGGCAAGCTGTTCCGACGTTCCCAGCACCACGCTGACAACCAGCGCGATAGCTGACACGCGTACGCCCTCTGCCACCGCGCGCGTTACCAGAAAAGTAGAAGCTGCTACCGCGCGCATGCGTGGCCCAAACCGTTTTTCGATTAATTCGTACGCCGTAAAAAATTCGCCGCGAAAATATCCCGGCAGGAACAGCAGCACGATCAGAACTCTGCCTACCAAATATCCAAAGACCAACTGGATAAACGTCAGATTTGTCGAGTACGAAATGGCGGGCGTTCCAATGATTGTCAACGTGGAAGTTTCCGTGGCGACGATGGAAAACGCCAGTGCCCACCACGGTGCGCTCCTTCCGCCGAGAAAATAGTCCCGCACATCCTGCTGTCCTCGCCGGAACCACAATCCCAACGCAGTCACGCCCAACAGATAGACAACAACGATCGCGAGATCGACAGGGTGTATGCGCATTTCGTGTGATCAGGTCAAACCGTGATGTTGCGGAAAACGTTGAGGATAGAGTCCAGGCAAGCGGGCGTCAAGGAACTTAGCTGAGAATCATCCGTTGAGATACTGCCCTGTCTTGTCCGATTTTTGAAGCTCGCTCGCGCGCCTCTACTCCCGAAACGCCTATTCTCGCGTAAGCTTGGCCTATGAAGTGTGCTCTAGGGTTTGATGGCGGCGGCACAAAAACCGAATGCGTTGTGTTGAATGAAGCAGGCGCCATAGTCGCGCGTGGAAAGGGACCGGCTTCGAACCCAACACGTATCGGCTTTCCAGCGGCATTCGCCGCAATTAAAGAAACGACTCGCACTGCAACCAACTCCACGCGCATATCGCTTGAAGTAGCGGCCCTGTGCGCCGGACTCGCCGGCACAGGTCAACCGGAAAATCGCGATCAGATGCTGCATTTTCTGAAAGAACAATTTCCCGAAGCCATCGTCGACGTCCGGCCTGACTTCGAACTTCCGCTCTATGCGATGCCGCCAGGTGCGGCCGTGGTCTTGATCGTCGGAACGGGATCCGCCGCCGTCGGTAGGGGCAGCGCTGACGCGATAAAGCGCGAAGGAGGGTTCGGTCCTGCAAATAGCGATGAAGGCAGCGCGTTCGACATCGGCCTCGCTGCAATTGCGGCTTCTCGCACCGCGGATCCTTCTTCAGCATCGGACGAACTCGCGCGCCAAATCTTGCGCCATCTCGGTTGTACGAACTGGGCGGAAGTCGATTCGAAAGCTGCCAACAACGCGGATGCCGTTTACCCTCGCGTATTTCCTGTCGTTGCCGCCGCCGCTGATACAGGAAACGCACTCGCGCAGTCGCTCTTAAACTCGGCAGCCGCAAAGCTTGCCGGGATCGCTCATCGTCTCGCGGAGTCGTTGAGCCTTTCTCAACAAAAATTCCCGCTGGGAAAAACGGGTGGCACCGTCGGACGCTCGCGTTTCTTCGACCAAGCCATCAATCGGGAATTGAGCCAAAATCTTCCTCACGCCATCATCAGTTCGCTTTCCATCGAGCCGGCCGAAGTAGCCGCATGGATTGCATTGCAACTCTTGAAAAACAGAGAGCGAGCCGTCCCGTGACTTCGGAGCGCTTCCCAACTCTGCAAACGGCGAGTGGCGAAGATCTCGTGCGTCTAATTCATGATGTTCCGCCAGACGCTTTGCTCCCGATCCTCGACAATCTGTCGCTCGATGAAACACTTCTACTCCTGCTCCTGCAACGCAAAGACCTGCAAAGCGAATTTCTCGCGGAAGTTGTCCGGCGGCGGCATTTCCTGAAAAATTACACCGTCAAGAAGCTCCTCGCCTTCCATCCCCACACGCCGCGCACCGAGGGAATCCGCCTTCTCCGCGGTCTTTATCTGATGGACCTGGTGCAATTCACCATTTCGTCCGGGGTCTTGCCCGACCTGAAACGCAAAGCCGAAGATCAAGTAATCGCCAAACTGCCGCAGCTTCCACTCGGACAAAAGATCACTGTTGCACGGCGATCGCCTGCGCGAATCGCTGGCGCTCTCTTGGCGGACGGCCAACCCGCCGTAGTCAAAGCCGCGCTCTCCAATCCAAACCTCACCGAGGCGCAAGTCCTGCGCGTGCTCGCTCGAGAGAAATTAGCCCCAGACGTTGCGCAATCTATTGCTCAGGACGCGAAGTGGAGCTGCGTCTACAACGTGCGCATCGCGCTCCTTCGACAGCCTTCCACGACTCTCAAGAGCATTCTCGCCTTTCTGCCTGAGCTTACTGTTTCAGACCTGCGCGAACTCGCCGCACCCGGCATCCTTCCCGAGAATCTGCGCAACTATCTACAGGCAGAAATCCACCGTCGCTTACAAAGGTCGAGGGAACAACAGGACGGCTCAGTTCAGACGCCTCGCGAGCCAAAACATGAGTAGTACTTCTTCGTGGCGTTTCAGCCAATGCTGGGAACAAAACACTGCCCGTCGGTGTCGCATTTACGTGCTCGCGGTGAGAGTATTCTTACGTTGTACGAGCGGCGCGAACGCCCGGACGCCGCGGCTAGGGAACCCATGCAGGGGGCTTCGCCAGCTTGATGGGCAGCGCAGACCAATCTCCTCGACGACTCGAACGCCGCTGGGCGCAACGCTACGACTTTCGCGCCACCCTCGACATCGAATGGGGCTCGGCGGTGCTCCGCGCAAGCACTCGCGACGTCAGTTCCAACGGTATGTTCATCGAATCCGTCGATCCGCTCTGGGTTGGCGCGGGCTTTACGGCAAGTCTGCAATTGGACCGTCCCGTAAAAGTTGTGTGCTTTGTGAAGCGCGTCGAACCCGGGCGCGGCATGGGCGTTTCTGTCTCTTTCCCCGACCAGCAGCAGGAATCCTACCACCAGCTCATCTCCAGGCTTTCGCAGACGCGGCCTTGAACCTGACTGTATACTCAACCGCATGACCCGCTGTCTTGACTGTGGCGCTACGCGCATCGCGGATCAGTGTCCCTCCTGCGGTCTCACATCGGCCGCAGCGGAGTTCATGTTCCGCAAGCGGCTCATCAAGCAGACCGTCTTCTTTCTGGCCGGCTCGCTTCTGTTTCCCTACATCACGCAAATCTATCCTCCACTGGACCTGGACCTCATGCTGGTTTTCTTCGGCGTTTTGTTCTTCGTTGCTTTGGCAATTGCGGTCGTGCTCGAGCGGCGCGCCCGCAAGCATCAGGAGATCGAAATCCTTAAAAGGATTTACGCCGGTTTCATCCCGTTGCCCTGGATTCTGGCCGCCGCAATTTTCTTGAATGGCAAACTCGATTCAGCGTCCAAGCCCGTTTATGTTCCGGAGCGCGTCGAGGGCAAGTTCCTGATGAAGGGCCTCGTCCGCGGTACACGGCGTCTGGTCGTGCAATCCTGGCGTCCGGGGCAAAAAGTCGAACGCATCCCGGTCGATCCCGACGATTACGAACGATTTCACGTCGGCGATCAAATCGAAGTCGCTGTTCAGCCCGGCGTGTTGGGAATTCCCTGGGTTTATGGTGTTTACCGGCAAGGAAGGCCAGCTCAGTAAGCAGGCTTGCCGTTGGGCAGAACCGGAATCTGCAGTTCCATAAAATTGCCGCTCTGTCCGAACCGGAACCTGTGCCTCAAAACGGGTCCCGCATTCCGCGATTTCCATTCGGACGTTTCGATCGGTTCCCCAGGCACGTCCGCCGCCGCGAGTTCCGCGTTCTCGCCTTCGACTTTCACTTTGCCAGGATCAATTTCAAACGCGCTCTGCGAATCGGTGTCGATCAGCAAATAGCGCTTCCAAAGTCGCACCAGATAAATCCCTTTGCGATCCCCGTGATAAACGTTCCATGATTTCGGCGCGTCGTCGTTGTACCGAACAATCGCGAACGGCAAACTCTTCCACTGCTGTTTCGAAGTCTGTGGCGCGGCCCGAAAGCCAACCGCCGCAAGCAGAAGCACCGCCAGTGGCAAAATCACCAGCCAGCCGCTTGTTCGCAAATTTCGCTCTGACATCAACGAAGCCCGCGGATTTCGCTCATACATCTCTCGGTTTCGAAACGTTTCATGTAATCATGTGCCTGCACCGAGTTTACGATGCGCCCACCCGCTCGACAAGGCGCACAAGGGCGGTTCCTCGGCACCAAAACGATGTCTGTTTATACTGGTCGCCCATGATTTCAGCAGCATCGCTCTATAAACGCAGCTTGCGTATATTCGCCCGTGTCTTCCCGCGGTGCGGCATGATCTCGCAAGCCATTGCGTTTAATCTATTTCTGGCGTTTTTCCCGACGCTGCTGCTCACCGTCGCCATCGCCACCAGCCGTTGGGGTAGTCACACCAACATGCTCGACCTCATCACCAACTTCACGAAATATCTGCCGCCCGGCAGCCGCCAAATTGTTTCCGAATTCTTGATTAAGCGCGGCCCGCAAGCCTGGAAGTGGGCCGTCATTGGTTGGGCCGGTACCCTCATCGCCGGATCACAAGTCATGAAACTCATCATGGAAGGCATCCACATTGTTTATGAAGACACGGAGAAGCCCGGCTTCCTCCACCGCCAATTGCGCGCCCTTTTGCTGCTCGTCGCTACCATCGCTCCGCTTCTGATCGCTGCAGTCCTCGGAGTGTTTGGCCGCCCCCTGCGCCATTGGATTGCCGCGAAACTCGGCGAAGTTCATCCCTTTCACGGCTTGTGGACTCTCTTTTTCCCCGTAGCCGCATTCACGCTTTCGCTTTCCGCTCTCACAATGATCTATCGCGTCGCACGGCCGCAGGAAACCAGCGTACGCAACGTCATCCCCGGCGCTGTCATCGCCACGCTGCTCTGGTGGTTTGTCGACGTTTTGTTTGGAGTTTATGTACGACGCGTTCCTTACAGCATTGTCTACGGTGGCCTCGCCGCGGTGATTGGCCTCCTGATCTGGATGAACCTCTCGGCGATCATCATCTTTTTGGGTGCGGCTTGGAATGCCGAAGCAACGGCCCGCTCCACGCCTACGACTCCCCGTACAACAGATTGACAGCAATTTTCGCAGCGGCGTATAGTGACTCTATCGCAACCGCCCTCAAGGTGCCTTGTGTCGTTTCGAGTTGAACCGCGTCGAGGCTGTTTCGGCACTGCATTTTGAGAAAGTAAAATGCGCCAGACGCCTCGCTTTTCGGTTCGGTCATTCACTCGGCGCTGCGAGGCTATCGCGGCATTTCTGCTCACGCTCGGTTGTCTTTCCCCTTTCCCACTTCACGCCCAGACGCCGCCCTCACCAGATGCCCAGGGCAATGCCGCGCAACAATCTTCGAAACCTCCTGACAACGCTTCGCCTCCTCCTGATTCAGCTGAAGTCGTCACCCGCGATTCTGCCGCCACCTTCAAAGTGCGCGTGAACCTCGTCCTCCTTCGCGTTGTCGTACGAGATCAAAATGGCAAGGTCGTCGACAATTTGAAGAAAGAGGACTTTCTCCTTTTCGACAATCGCAAGCCGCAAACCATCTCAACCTTCAGTTTGGAAACGCCGCTCTCTCATGCCGTTCCCATCGTGACCGTCTCGGATCATCCCGACTCCGATGTCGTCGAAAAAAATCCGTCAACGGTGGCTGCGTTACCACAGCGATTTGTTTCTCTGCTCTTCGATGATCTGCATCTTGCGATGGAAGACGCTGTTACCGTGCGTGTCGCCGCCACAAAAGTTTTTGATTCCATGGCGCCTTCCGATCGCGTCGCTATTTTCACGACTTCTGGCCAGTTCTCGCAGGAATTTACTTCTGACCACGAATTGCTGAAAAAATCTCTGAATCAAATCATTGCCCGCCCCTTGACCAACAGCGGATTTCACGAATGTCCCGAAGTCACGTACTACCAGGCCGACCTCATTGAGAACAGGAACGACTTACAAGCTCTGGCGGTCGCCACCGAGGATGCCGTGCAATGTGCTTTCAATGGCGATGAAACCAAGGTGGTCCAGGCCAGAAGTATGGCCTCCTCGGCCGCGGCCCGCGCCCTCAACAACGGAGATATCCTTTCTGACTACACGTATCGTCACATGGAGGATGCCTTGCGCCGCTTAACCGGCATGCCCGGCCAGCGGAAACTCGTTTTTATTTCGCCCGGTTTTATCATCTCTTCATTGTTGTCGGATCGTGTCGATATCATTGACCGTTCGAACCGCTCCGGTGTCGTCATCGACACGGTGGACGCCCGTGGTCTGTACACCCCGGATGTTATGGGCGATATCGCTAATCCTCCCCGGGATTCTTTTAGGACTGCCGGCTACAAAACCAGCTATCGCGTCCAGACTCAATCGGCGCAGAGCGAAATCCTTGACGATCTCGCGCTAGGCACAGGCGGCACTTTCTTTCATAATCGAAACGACCTTGACGTCGCATTGCGCGAAGCCGTGGCTGCTCCCGCTGCCTCCTATCTCCTCGGCTTCTCGCCGCAAAACCTCAAGCTGAACGGCAGTTTCCACACTCTGAAAGTTAGTTTGGCCGGCAAGCAAAAATTCAACATTCAGGCCCGCCGCGGCTACTATGCTCCGCGCACGCTGAAGACTCCCGAAGAAACTGCCAAACAGGAGATCCAGGAAGCCGTTTTTTCGCAGGAAGAAATCCGGGACTTGCCCGTGGACCTGCAAACTCAGTTTTTTCGTAAGGACCAGACGCAGGTCCGGCTCTCCGTTCTCGCTCACTTGGATTTGAAATCCGTGAAATTCCGCAAAGTCGATGGCCGCAATCATGACGACGTCACTCTCGCCACCGTCATTTTCGATGAAAATGGGAATTTCGTAACCGGCGGCGAAAAAATTCTCGAAATGAAGTTGCTCGACACCACACTCCAGCGCCTCGACCGTTTGGGCATCACCGTCAAGTCAAGTTTCGACGTCAAACCAGGGTCCTATCTCGTCCGGCTCGTCGTGCGGGACAAGGAAGGGGAATTGATGGCGGCGCGCAACGGCGCAGTAGTCATTCCCTATTGACGCGTTTTTGGTTGGCTTACCAAGGATTTGAATGACCAGGACTTTGGCCAGTCCTGCTGACGGAGGTATCACAATGATCGCTCACAATTTCTCACGCGCCCGCTTGGCATTCGCGCTCGCCCCGGCTTTGTTTGTCGCGCTCCCATCCTTAGCGCAAGACTCCTCGCCCGCGCCAACTCCCCCAGCTGCCGACCCGCAGCCCATGCAAGTCGCGTCCACCATCAAGAAGGAGTCGCGCCTGGTTCTCGTGGATACCGTCGTCACCGACAAAAAAGGGAACTACATCCACGATCTTTCGCAGGGTGATTTCAAGGTTTACGAAGACAACAAAGAGCAGACCATCACCAGCTTCTCCAACGGAGCAAATTCTTCCGACCCTCAGAATTCCCAAAAGCACTACCTGGTCCTTTTCTTTGACAACTCTTCCATGGCGCTGCCTGACCAGATCTCGGCCCGCGCTGCCGCCACAAAATTTATCGATTCCAATGTCGCCCCCGATCACCTGATGGCCGTCGTCGAATTTGGCGGATCGCTGCGCATCGTGCAAAATTTCACCGCCAATGCCGAACTCCTTCAAGCGGCCGCAAAGGGAGTAAAGGCCTCCTACGTTGCCTCCAACGCGGACACCGCCGGACCCGGAGCCGCGACCCTCAGCACACCCGGGATTGCGGGCTTTACCAGCGCGGGAACCGATTATGGCGCGCGCTCCATGTTGCTTTCCGTTCGCACTCTGGCGAAGAATCTGCGCTCTATTCCCGGCCGCAAAATGCTCGTACTCTTTTCCTCCGGCTTTCCGCTCACTGCCGAACGCCAATCCGAGTTGACAGCCACTATCGATGCCTGCAACAAATCCAACGTCGCCGTCTATTCGCTCGATGTCCGCGGACTGCAAGCGCCGGCGCCAAAAGGCGGCGCAGCCTCGAATCGCCCGCTTACTCGCAATCCGTTGCGTGCGGCAAGCTCTCATCGCAAAAGTTCCAAACGGATTCATCTTGTTCGCCTTGTCCTTGCTTCCTACGCTGACCCACAACGTCCCGGCGGCGGAGGCGGCACCGGCGGCACCGGTGGCGGCGCGGGCGGCGGCCGCGGTGGCACGGGCGGGACTGGCGGCACGGGCGGGACTGGCGGCACGGGTGGCGGCCGTGGAGGAACCGGTGGGGCAGGTGGAACCGGTGCGGGCGGCGGCCGCGGTGGAACTGGTGGCACCGGTACAGGGGGAGGCCGTGGCGGCACGGGCGGTGGCACGACCGGCCGCGGCGGAGGCTCAAGCGGTGGTAATCGTGGCGGCTACCCTACCAGCAACTACTACAACAATCCTTTGAACCAGCCGCGCTCGATCGTTCCGCAATTTCCAGAATCCGCTTCCACCAACCAACAGATCCTCGCGGCGCTCGCGGAAGGCACAGGAGGATTCACAATTTTCAACACCAACGATCTTTTTGGCGGGCTCCAGCGCATCGCCAGCGAGCAAAACGAATTTTATCTCCTCGGCTACGTTCCTCCCGAATCTGCCGAAGGTAGTTGCCACACGCTCAAAGTGAAGTTGAATCACGGTGGCACAAACGTTCGCGCACGTAGCGGCTATTGCAACGCTCGCCAGCCCAATATCCTGGATGGCACGCCGGTCGAAAAGCAGCTTGAAATCCGTGCTCAAGACGCGCAAGGCGGTGGTGTTCATCCGTCTTTCCAGGCTCCCTACTTTTACACCGGCCCGAATCTCGCTCGCGTGAATCTTGCCATGGAGATTCCGCAGGAAATGTTCAAGTTCGATAAGGACAAGGGAAAGTATCACTCGAGTCTCAGCGTCCTGGGCATCGCTTATCGCGAAGACGGCTCCGTCGGCGCAAAGTTCAGCGATCAGGTGAAACTCGATCTCGAAAAGGATGAATGGAAAGACTTCACAAAAACTGCCTACCACTACCAGAACCAGTTCGACGCCGTTCCCGGTCATTACAAAATGACCGTTGTCCTCAGCGCCGGAAACGACGCCTACGGTAAATCCAGTTGGCCGCTCGACATTGACGCTTACGACGGCAAGGAGTTTGCCCTCGGCGGCATCGCCATGAGCAACAACGCTCAGCGTGTGGAAGAACTCGCGACGAATGCCGATTTCGATTCCGTGCTGCTCGAAGATCGCACGCCTCTGGTTGTAAAAGGACTGCAGGTGGTTCCGGCCGCAGTGAATCGCTTCAATCGCAAAGACAAAATCATTTTATATTCCGAAATTTATGATTCCTTGCTAACTAGCGAGCAACCCCCGCGAGTGGTTCTCGGCTACAAAATCCAGGAGCGTGCCTCCAACAAAGAAGTATTTTTCACCGGTACTGTTGCGGCGGACGATTTCCTGCAGAAAGGAAATCCCGTTGTTCCCATCGGCATGCTGGTCATGGTCAAGGACTTGAATCCCGGCAATTATCGTCTGGTGCTCATGGCCGCCGATGCCGCTGGAAGAAAAGCGCCGTCCCGCTCCGTCGATTTCGACCTCGAATAGTTTTTCTCGATGTGGTGCCGGGCTTTTTGGCCCGCTGCGCTTTCTTTTGTACTGCTGGGCGGTTCTTTGGCCACCTCACCTGCCCGTTTGTTTTTGGCACTTGTCCTTCTTCGGTACAACTTCTTATCCGCCCGCGGGTTATTCTGTCTGTATATGGGCGCGGGTATAGCTTCGTCTCGCGCCGCCACATGGCCATGAGACCATTACGCAACGCCTCACATCTTGGTGCGCCAAGCCTTCGCTCCGTTCTCGCTTCGTTGCTTGCCGTCGCGCTACTCCTCGCACCGTGCGCCGACGCAGCCGTCCCGAGCCCCACGATTCCCGCAAGAGATAAAAAGCCAAAACAGGATCCCATCCTCAAAGGCCTGCCGATTTCCGAACTGAGTGTCGACGAAGCCATCCTCCACACATTGAATCGTCTTGCTTACGGTCCGCGGCCGGGCGACATAGAGCGCGTCAAGCAACTCGGACTCGCCAACTGGATCGATCAGCAGCTGAACCCAAATTCCATGGACGACAAAGCAGTCGACGCTCGTCTGGAGCCGCTGCCAACACTCCACCTGAGCACTACGAAACTCATCGAAGAATATCCGCAACCTAAGCAAGCAGCAAAGCGGGCTGGCATCACGAAAGAACAATTCAAGCAACAACAACAGCAATTAAAATCCGAAGGCACGGCTGCAGTGATTGCGGGCGATTCGCAAGCGCCTTCCGATTCGATGGCGCTTCCGTCCGGCGAAACAGCCGCAGCATCTCCTGTAAAATTGAGCGCGAATGCAGACGTTCCGTCACCGATGAAGCAAGCGCCGGCAAACTTCGCGACACCTGGGGCAGCACGCTCCTCGGGCGGAGGGTCGCTGAGCATCGACCCCAATGCCGTGCCGCGCGCAATCGCTGACGATAGCAAACGTCCGCAACGCGTCGTCGAGGAACTCGCGATGGCCAAAATGACTCGGGCCATCTACAGCGAACGGCAATTGCAACAGGTCATGGACGATTTCTGGTTTAACCACTTCAACGTGTTCGCGGGAAAGGGCGAAGATCGTTACTACCTCACCTCCTACGAACGCGATGTCATCGAGCCGCACGCCCTCGGGAAGTTCAAGGATTTGGTGACCGACACCGCGAAAAGCCCGGCCATGCTTTTCTATCTCGATAATTTTATGAGTGCTGATCCCCGCGCGGCTCAACGTCAGGCTCAGCAACGCGCGATGCGCCAGCAAATGCGTGGCAGAGACCGCTTTCCCCGGCCCGTGCCTCCGCAAAATCCTCAGGCGCAAAACAAAAAGAAACAGGAACGTGGGCTGAACGAAAATTACGGCCGCGAGCTGATGGAACTTCACACCCTCGGCGTTGATGGCGGCTACACGCAGAAGGACGTCACCGAAGTCGCTCGTTGTTTCACTGGCTGGACCATTGAGAAGCCTCGCGAAAATCCACAGTTCAAATTTGACGAACGCATCCACGATCCCGATCCGAAAATCGTTCTTGGAAAAAAGATTCATGCTGGTGGCATAAAGGATGGTGAACAGGTGATCGAGTTTCTCGTCCGTCGTCCCAGCACCGCCAAATTCATTTCCACGAAGCTTGCTCGCCGTTTCGTCGCCGACAATCCGCCGACCACTCTCGTCTCTCGCATGGCTGAGACCTTCAAATCCAGCGACGGCGATATTCGTGCCGTCCTGCACACGATGATTTACTCGCCGGAATTCTGGACGCGCGACGCCTACCGCGCCAAAATCAAAACGCCGTTCGAGTTTGTCGCCTCCACTGTTCGTGCCCTTGGCACCGATGTGGACACGGCCATGCCGCTGGTCCAGTGGGTCGGCCGCATCGGCGAACCGCTCTATCAGTGCCAACCGCCAACTGGCTATGCCGACAAAGCAGAAACGTGGGTAAACACCGGAGCACTTTTGAATCGCCTGAATTTCTCGCTCGCACTGGCAGGAAATAAAGTCCGCGGCTCGCGCACGGACGCTGCTTCGCTGTTCGGCACTGACTCGTCCACAGACTCCAGGCAAGTTCTCGATCGCGCGGTCCAACTATTCCTCGGTGGTCATGCCGCTCCCACTACTGTGGAAACCTTGCAAAAGCAACTGGACGACCCCCAGGTGGTTCAAGCCAGGCTCGACGATCCGGTGAAACACATTGATTTGGCGATGGTTACGGGTTTGGTGCTAGGCGCTCCGGAGTTCCAGAGGCGATGATTCAAGAGAATCGAAATCTTTGCCCTAAAAGAGGAACCATCGTTCCTCGTTTTGAACTAAGTCTCTTGAAGTCAGGGGGTTACGCATGAGTCTAGAGTGTTGCGAAGGTCGGCGGCCAGTAAAGTTTTCACGACGCTATTTCATGAAGCAGGGTAGCGTCGCCATGGTCGGCCTTAGCACCATGCCCGCGTTTCTTCAGCGTGCCCTCGCCGAAACTCCTTCCTCGGGAAAAAAGCAGCTGGTTGTTTTGTTTCAACGCGGCGCCGCCGACGGTTTGAACATTGTCGTTCCATTCGGCGAACAGAATTATTACCGCATGCGTCCAACCATCGCGATTCCAGAGCCGCGTCGCGGCAGCGCCGATTGTGCCGTCGATCTCGATGGATTTTTCGGACTTCATCCAAGCCTTGCTTCGCTCGCACCACTGTTTCACAAAAACGAACTCGCCATCGTTCACGCTGCGGGTTCGCCCGATCCTACGCGCTCACATTTCGATGCGCAGGATTTTATGGAGTCCGGCACTCCCGGCCGGAAAGCTACCGAAGATGGCTGGCTGAATCGCGCACTCGAAAATGTTCCAGAGGAAAATGCCTCGCCATTCCGCGCCGTCGCTATGGGCGCAAACCTTCCGCGCATGCTGCGTGGCGCAGCGGCTGCAATCGCTCTCCCCGATGTGCGCCAATTCAAGGTGATGGCGCAAAATTCCAGCCTGAATCGCGTCGCCGAAGGTGGCTTTGAGGCGATGTATGCGCAAACGGTGGACCACGCGCTGCGTGGAACTGGTACGGAAACCTTTGAAGCCATCGACATGCTGCGCAAAGCTGATCCGGGAAAATACAGGCCGGAAAACGGAGCAGACTATGGCAAAAGCCGTCTCGGCCAAAGCCTGCAGCAAATTGGCCAGCTGCTAAAAGCAGATATCGGCACGGAAGTACTCTTTGTAGATTGTGGAGGCTGGGACAATCACGTCAACGAAGGTGGCGCGCAAGGCCAGCTCTCCAATTTGCTGAGAGATTTGGGGCAGGGGATGTCCGCGTTTCGCCAGGACATGGGCGACCGCATGCAGAACATTGTCTTCGTCACCATGAGCGAATTCGGCCGCACTGCAAAAGAAAACGGAAACCGCGGCACCGACCACGGTCACGCCAATTGCATGTTCGTGATGGGCGGCGATGTCAAAGGAGGAAAGGTCTACGGACGCTGGCCCGGCCTCAACGAAGGTCAACTCAATGAAGGCCGCGATCTCGCGCTCACCACGGATTTTCGTTCCGTTCTCGGCGAAATTCTTGCCAAGCACACGGGTGTACGCGATCTTACTCCGGTGTTTCCGGGCTTTGACAACGACGCGCGAAAATTCCCCAGCCTGATCCGCAACTGAGCTCTTGTTGCTGGTTCATATGTAGGTGGGTACTACAGATTGCGGATCCAAATATTGCGGTAATGAACCGGATGATTATGGTCCTGCAGGGCCAGGGGCAATTTTTCGGGTGTAGCCGTGTAGGCAGGCCGGACGTGGTGCCCGGTGGGTCCGGTGAGCTCGACATTGTCTTGTACCAGCACACCGTTGTGCAGCACGGTGACGTGAGCCGGACGGGTCAGCTTTCCGGCGGCGTCAAATCGCGGAGCGTGAAAAACGATGTCGTAGGTCTGCCACTGTCCCGGCGGGCGCGAAGCGTTCACCCGCGGCGGATATTGGCCATAGACGGCGGCGGCCTGGCCGTCCGCGTAGGTTTTGCTTTCGTACGAGTCGAGTACCTGAATTTCGTAGAGTCCCATTAAAAAAACGCCGCTGTTGCCACGATCTTGGTCTTCCCCCTTGGGCGGATTCGGTTCGGCAAACTCGACATGGAGCTGGCAATCGCCGAAGGAGTCTTTGGTGTGCAACTCGCCGGTTTTGGGGACAACTTCAAAATAGCCGTTCTCTACTTTCCATTTTGCGGGGCTTCCGTCTTTTTGAACCCACTTGGAAAGGTCTTTGCCGTCGAAAAGGCTCACCGCATCCGATGGAGCTTTTCCCGGCGCTTCCTGCGTGCTGGCTGTGCCCGGTGTAACTACCGGGGGCACCGGGCGATTGCGATCGTGGATTTCCCATTTGGGGTCAACCTGGGCGGTGCAGACGGTCGCAGTGGCAAACAAGAGCAGCGTGATGCGTCGAAGATACTTAATCGTGAGCATTGTATTCGTCCTCCGATGTTCGACGGCGGATTTTACTTCGATTGTGGGTAGAAACAAAGTGCGATGAAAAAATAAAAATGGCGGCCGTGCGCCGCCATTTTCTCCTGCTGGGATTGTGCCTAGTGATTTCGCCATGGCGAACGAAGGTGCTTAATGAGCTTCGTCCGTCCGGATGCGCATTCCATAGAATGAACGGTAGACGAAGGTGAAGGACACCGCGAAGAAAACAGCAGCCAGCAGGTGCGTCAGGCCGCTGCCCTGCGTGGCAGTCAGTTGCACTGCGAGTTCGACGGCGAGCAATCCGAAAAGCGTCGTGAACTTGATCACCGGATTAAGCGCAACTGAAGACGTGTCCTTGAACGGATCGCCAACCGTATCCCCTATCACCGTCGCATCGTGTAGCGGCGTCCCCTTTTGTTTCAACTCGACTTCAACGATTTTCTTGGCGTTGTCCCACGCGCCGCCGGCATTGGCCATGAAAATTGCCTGATACAAGCCGAAGATGGCAATGGAAATCAGATAACCGATGAAGAAAAACGGTTCGAGAAATGCAAAAGCAAGTGTCGCGAAAAACACGGCGACGAAAATATTGATCATGCCCTTCTGCGCGTACTTGGTACAGATCTCGACGACTTTCTTGCTGTCGGCAACGGAAGCTTTCTCGACTCCCTCGAGTTTGATATTCGCTTTGATGAATTCCACTGCGCGGTACGCGCCCGTGGTCACGGCCTGCGTGGATGCGCCAGTGAACCAATAGATCATCGCACCGCCAGTGATTAGACCAAGCATGAACGGCGCGTGGAGCAGCGAAAGTTTGTCGACGTTTGCAGTGAGCCCATGAGTGAGTGCCATGATGATAGAGAAAATCATCGTTGTTGCGCCGACAACGGCGGTACCGATCAGCACGGGTTTTGCGGTTGCTTTGAAAGTATTGCCCGCGCCGTCGTTAGCTTCGAGCATGTCTTTCGCCTTTTCGAAATTTACGTCGATGTTGAAATCTTTTTTCAGTTCCGTTTTGATGTTTGGAACGTGTTCGATCAAGGAAAGCTCGTAGACCGACTGCGCGTTGTCGGTGACCGGACCGTAGGAATCCACCGCGATGGTCACGGGGCCCATGCCAAGAAATCCGAACGCAACAAGGCCGAACGCAAATACAGGCGCGGCGATCATCAGGTTCGCCAAGCCCACGCCGGAAGAGTTCTGGACGCCGGTGATGAGATAACCGGCGGACATCAAAGTAACCATCGCCATGCCGAGGTAGTAGCCAGAGAAATTTCCGGCGACGAAGCCGGACAAAATTCCGAGGGACGCGCCGCCTTCTTGCGCGGAAGTGACCACTTCTCTTACGTGGCGCGATTCCGTCGAAGTAAAAACCTTAACGAGTTCGGGAATGATCGCGCCTGCGAGAGTTCCGCAGGAAATAATTGTCGCGAGCTTCCACCATTGCGTGGTGTCGCCCCCGAGCGATGGAATAATCATCGACGATACCAAGTACGTGAGAGCAATCGAAACGATGGATGTAATCCACACGAGGGAAGTCAGCGGAGCTTCGTAATTCATTTCGTTGGCGTTGCCGTATTTGGCTTTTGCGATGATGCCATTCAGGAAATATGCAGCAGCGCTGGCGATCAGCATCACGATGCGCATCACGAAGATCCAGACCAAAAGCTGGACTTGAATTGTGGGTTCTTTGACCGCGAGCAGAATGAAGGTGATCAGAGCGACGCCGGTGACGCCATAGGTTTCAAAGCCGTCTGCGCTGGGACCAACGGAATCGCCGGCGTTGTCGCCAGTGCAGTCTGCGATGACGCCGGGATTGCGCGCGTCGTCCTCTTTAATCTTGAAGACAATTTTCATCAGGTCGGAACCGATGTCGGCAATCTTGGTAAAGATTCCGCCCGCGATGCGCAGTGCCGCGGCTCCGAGGGATTCGCCGATAGCAAACCCGATGAAGCACGGTCCCGCGTAATCGCCGGGAATAAAGAGCAAAATGAACAGCATCATCAGCAACTCGACGCTGATGAGCATCATGCCGATGCTCATGCCGGCTTCGAGCGGAATGTGATAAATCGGATAGGGTTTGCCGCGCAATCCCGCGAACGCGGTGCGAGAATTCGCAAACGTGTTCACGCGGATGCCAAACCACGCAACGCCGTAGCTGCCCGCTATACCGACCAGGCTGAACAGAAGAATGATTGCGACGCGCAGGGCTTCAAATTTCAGCAGCACACCGAAATAGAGAACGATGACCACGGCGATGAAAATTTCCAGAATCAGCAGGAATTTTCCCTGCGTGATCAAATACGTTTTGCAGGTCTCGTATATCAGCTCGGAAATTTCACGCATCGAACGGTGCACCGGCAGATTCTTGAGCCGGGTGTAAATCGTCAAACCGAATAGCAATCCAAGAACGCAAATCAGAATTCCCCAAAGAAGAAGTTTGTGACCGTCGATCCCTCCGATGAAATGCACGGAAGAAAGATCGGGAAGCTTAAGATTAGCTTCACCGCCTGCTTCACTTTCGGGGCGCGCAAACGCGCCAGAAGCTAAAAACAAGACAGCAATTGCAGCCGCACCAAATTGTGCAGACCGCTTCAAAATCTCGGAACTGCAGTGGGACCAGGCATTTTGTAGCCAGGTTCGCATGGAACGCTTCCTCCCAATTAAGTCGTAGATGAACTGCGCGCAGGCGCTGGAAAACCTGCGTTGCTGCACACGAATCACGAGCGAACTCTGCGTGCGTTCGCTTCTATTGCGGGGGCGCCTCCTCTGAGCGGCGGGATGACCGTATACGGCGGCAAGGGCAC
>Ga0207646_10001640_pt1 | contig 27348 bp, 25 predicted proteins | sample KBSK5502metaG_FD_184343 | JGI IMG/M metagenome (GOLD analysis project Ga0207646, IMG submission 184343) | Corn, switchgrass and miscanthus rhizosphere microbial communities from Kellogg Biological Station, Michigan, USA - KBS K5-50-2 metaG... | ecosystem: Host-associated > Plants > Roots >...
CGCCCTTTCTGGAAAAGGGGCGCTTCCGGCGAATTCAAATATTTCGCGACCTGCGGATCGGACTCCAGCAGGCGGCCACTGAAAGCAATCACTTCGCCGACATCGTTGCAAATAGGAAATATGATGCGGTTGCGAAACCGGTCGTAAATTTCGTTGCCCGGTCGATCTTCATCACGTGGCTTCACCAGCCCGCTTTGTAACAGCTGACTGCGCGAGTAACCGCGCTCGAGCGCCCATTTCAAAAATGCGTCCCAGTTATCCGGCGCGAAACCGAGCTGCCAATTCTTGGCTACCTGCCGGTCGATTCCGCGGTTTTTCAAGTATTCACGGGCTGGCTCCGCGAACTGTTTTTTCAAAAGGTTCTCCTGAAACCACTCCGCCGCCTCACTATGCAATTTGAGCAACGTGCGTCGCGCTTCATGTTGTCGATCTTCTTCCGCGGCCGCGTGCTCCTCGACAATCGGAATGCCGACGCGTGCCGCCAGTTTTCGCGCGGCCGCTGGAAAATCGACATGCTCGTATTCCATCACGAACCGAAAAACACTTCCGCCCACGCCGCATCCAAAACAGTGAAACGTCTGGCGCTGCGGACTGACATGGAAGGACGGCGTCTTTTCCTGATGAAAGGGACAGAGCGCTTTGAAATTTGCGCCGGCCCGTTTCAGTGGAAAGTAGGTCCCGATCACCTCGACAATGTCGTTGGCTGCCGCGACTTGCTCTATGGTTTCTGAAGGAATCACTCGACTTTGATTTTTCGCTCGTTTGCTTTCTGAAGCGATGCCAAAATTTACCCAGCGCTGAGGCGCTTTCCAAAATAATGGAGAAAATTTCGATCTTCGCTTTGACGACCCTTCTGGCAACGCTGGAAATCGGTCAGGCCCGGGACGTCATTCACAAAGGCGACGTTGTTGTCGCCCCCATTACCGGTGAGGTTTCGCCTTCACTTCTCACTTTTTTGCGTCGTGCCCTAAAGACCGCCGAAAGCAGCGGCGCGAGTGCGATCATTTTCGAAATGAATACTTACGGCGGACGCCTCGATAGCGCGGAACAAATAACCAGTGCGCTTAATCACGCCACCATTCCCACGTACACGTTTATTAACTCGAACGCTGGATCGGCCGGCGCTCTCATTGCCCTGGCGACGCAGCATATCTACATGGCGCCGGTTAGTGCGATTGGTGCGGCCGCGCCGATTTTGCCGACCGGTGAGGATCTTCCCCTGACCGCACGCGAGAAAACCATTTCTTATTGGTCTGCCTTGATCCGGGGCTCCGCGCTCAAGAACGGACACAATCCCGACATCGGCGAAGCGTTCATGAACAAGGACAAGGAAGTGAAGATCGGCGATCGCGTGATTCATCCGAAGGGGACATTGCTCACTCTCAATACCCAGGAAGCAACGGAAAAAATAAATGGGAAACCTTTGCTGGCCGACGGTGTTGCCGAGTCGATTGTCGATCTTACAAAAAAAGCGGACCTCAAAGGCAACGTCGTTTCGATCAATCCCACTGGCTTCGAGCAACTCGCGCTTTGGCTCACGGCACTCGCGCCTTTGCTTTTGCTTGCCGGAATTGTGGGCGCTTATCTTGAATTCAAAATTCCGGGAGCAACCTTGCCGGGAATTATTTCCGCGATCTGCTTCGCCCTCTTTTTTCTCGGACATTATCTGGCCGGTCTCGCCGGCTGGGAAGTGGTCGCGCTTTTTGTTCTCGGTCTCGCGCTCGTGATCATCGAGGTCCTTTTCTTCGCCCATTCTACGATCGTGGTTGGGGTGCTCGGCGTTCTGCTCATGCTCGCCTCGATGCTTTGGGCCATGATCGATCGGTATCCGGAACAGCCGTTCTTTCCGACGGGGGAAATGCTTGCCGTCCCGCTGCGTAATCTTTTCATCGCGCTCATCTTGGCCGCGATCGTGATTGCGATGCTCGCGAAATATCTGCCGCGCACCAGTTTCTATAGACGTTTCGCGCTCATGACAACGAATCCGCCAGGTCCATCATTAGCAGGTGCGCCGCGCGAATTTGCAACCGCCCTTGAACTTTCGCCCGGCACGGAAGGGGTTTCGTTGTCAATCTTGCGACCAAGCGGAAAGGCGCGTTTTCTCGACCAGATTATCGACGTCGTTACGCAAGGTGAGTTTATCCCGCCAAACACTTCGCTCACAATTGTTCGAAGAGACGGGATGCGTGTCGTGGTTAAAGCAACGCGTTAGGATCGCGCGCTAGCCACCGGCCACCACGCGAACAATTTCGATCCGGTCGCCTTCGGTCAACGTTCGCCGCGGCCATTCGTGTCGATGCAAAGCAACCCCATTATGCTCGATCAACACTGTTTCAGGCGCGAATTCGAAGCGTCGAATCAGTTCGTCGACGGTCTCCGCGCCGCCGGTATCTGCTTCTTGGCCGTTGAGCGAAATCCGCATTAACCGGAAAGAGTCTGCTCCCAGTCTTTCCAGACCGGCTCGAACCCGCGTTGACGTAATACCGCCGCGATCCTATCCGGCGGCCGGTCGTCGCTGATTTCAAATTGACCGGTCGCCAGTCGATCTTCGCCGTCCTGAAAATCCGGCGGAATGATTCGGCCGCGCACGGTCTGATGCAGGTGCTCGGTGCCACGACGCGTGTAACCGCCGGGTTCGGTATGACTGCCGGCGCTCATCGATGTTACGCCTAACGAGATCAGCGCATCGCGTAAAGAAGCCCGCTCGCGTGTGCTCAGGACGATCCCGACTTGAGGAAAAGTAATGCGCAAAGCGCACACTAACTGCGCCAATTCGCGGTCGCTGATGGAAAACAGTGGACGGAATCCGCCGGCGGCCGGTCGCAACCTCGGCAGGCTTACGGTGATTTGGGCCTGCCAGCATTTTCGTAACAAGTAATCAAGGTGCGCCGCCAGAGCGAAGGCTTCGTCCTGCCAACGCCATAAACCGAAAAGTGCCCCGATGCCGAGGCGGCGAAATCCGGCTGCATATCCGCGCTCCGGACAGTTCAGCCGATAATCAAAATCGCGTTTGGGTCCCGCAGTGTGCAGTTCCGCGTAAACAGCGCGCTGGTACGTCTCCTGGTAGACGACAAGCCCTTCGGCGCCAGCGCGGACGATGGGAACATAATGATCGCTCGCCATTGGACCGACTTCGATAGCAATGGAAGGAAAATCAGGCGCTAATGCCCGAACGCACTCGACGAGATAATTGGCGCTGACAAACTTCGGGTGCTCGCCCGCGACCAGCAGGATCTGACGGAAGCCCGCCTCCCGAAGATAGCGGGCTTCGGCCGCAACTTCCTCCACGCTGAGAGTCACGCGTAAAATTGGGTTGTCCCGAGAAAAGCCGCAGTAGCGACAATTGTTAATGCACTCGTTCGATAGATAAAGCGGCGCGAAGAGACGCATCGTCCGGCCGAAATTTTGCAAGGTCAATGCGCGTGACCTTTGCGCCATGGATTCTAATTCCGTGTCCGATTTCGGCGCAATCAGTTGCTCGAACTGCCGGACGGCGGCCGACTTTCGAAGAGCGAGATTATCGAGCGCTTCAGCGAATGACATCCACACAACTTCGCGCAGCGCTACTGCTTCGCAAATTCACAGAGCTGGTTCGTGCCGAGTTGGATGTCGGATCTTACCTGCAAAAAAGCAGAAGCAAACCAACGCTAAAAAGCAAAACGCCGGAACGCGCGAGGCGTTCCGGCGTTTAATTACGCTTTTCGGACCTTAGTAGGAAAACGTGACGCCAAATCGCGCCATTCCGAAATCTTGATTATCGCTGCTGTGACCAGGTTTAACCTCAGACGCCTGGTTGAGCTGGGCGGTATCGATAATCGGGACACCGAAGACCTGGATATGGTTTGTTCCTTGTTCAGTAATCAGCTGAATCTTTTCCGGATGGTCTTCCTGGCCGAAGACGAAGTTCCAGGTGAAGTCAGCCATCAAGCCGATGTGGCAGGTCACGCGGAACTCCAAGCCGACGCCAATCTGACCGAGTGCTCTGACGTGATGGTTGGAAACAGGATCGACCGTCAAGAACTCGTGTGAGTTAGTGGTGAAACCGCCCCGCATGTCACCCGGAGGACCCACGATTCCACTGGTATTTTTCTCATTGAAAAACTCGAAGAGCGTAGCTCCACCGTCAACAAAGCCGATGCCGCCCGTCACGTACGGAGCAAAGCGGCCGAATGGGTAGCGCCCGGTCAATGTGACCAAGCCGCCTCCAGCAAAATTCGTTTTCGCGGCCAGACCGAGACCTTCTATGCCAGCGCCGAAATATCTGCTCCAGAAATATTTCACGTCAACACCCCCGCCAAATGTGTCGTCCCTGGCGAATAATTCGTTCTTGCTGACCTGACCAAGGTTGACGCGTTCCCTCGGGTTGTCGAGCGTTTGCTCGCCGAAAAATCCAGTTCCGATGTCGAACGTGAACGGATCGATATCCGGAAAGAACGGATCGTTAACTAAATTAAACTCCCCGTTTGGTCCCGCAACCGTCGACCTGGAAGTATCAAAGTGGTTTTGGCCGGTGTCGGCTGCGAACGCGTACGCGCCCCAGATAGAGAGATCCCATTCGTGAGCGCGATAGAAGTCGCACACAGGCGGTGCCGGCTGCATCACTTCTTTTTCTTTGCCGGAATAATTCTCCGGACCGTCGGCGTAAAGAGCCGGCGCCACGACGAAAAGTGCGAACAATGCGCAAAAGGTTAAGGTCAGTTTTTTCATAACTTGGCTATGCGTTTAGGGTTTCTTCAGAAGTTCGTCAATAAAAAAAATAATTGTTTTTTAAGGGCTGTTTCAGGGCCAAATCGAGGCTCAATTCTGTGTTCCGTGCTTTTTAACACGAAACTGACGCCCAGCGTCAAGCACCGAATTTTAGCCCTGATGTCCCCAAGTCGGCGGTTTTAACAAAACGGCAGCACCCGGTCAACCCCCGAAATGCTGCCACCGGAAACTGCGAGATCCGCCCCCAAGAGCTGCACATCCGCTGGACCGACGATTTCCACCCCGACGCCGAAATATCACATGAAAAATACCTGGCATCGATACGTCCGTCCCAAGCATGGCCCCACCGCAGAAAACGATCGCACTCGCTGCCCTCCTTGGAGCCAATCCCTGAGGCGCTCGAATCAGTGCGGCCGGTTTACGATTTTAGTTCGCCGCCTGTGTTCGCATCGGTGACGATGAACTTTTCGTGATGATAACTGGGATCGCCGCGAAACATCAGTCTACCGGCATAACGCCGTTCGAGCTCAATCAGCAGCTCTTCATCTTCCTCTTTCAACCGCTTCAGCACATCCGGATTCAGGATGACACGAAAATCGTGCACGCTGTCCTGATATTTGCGCATCACGGTGTTGAGCGTCCGATGAAGTTCCACGCTGGTGGTCATCGAAGTTTTTACCACGCCACGACCGCCACAGTAGGGACAATTTTCGTAAATCGTATCGCTCAGACTTTCCTGCGCGCGTTGTCGCGTCATTTCCATTAAGCCGAGCTGAGAAATTGGCAGCACATGCGTCTTGGCTTTGTCGCGTTTGAGCCGTTCCTTCATCAAATTAAATACTGCCTGCTGATCTTTGCGGCTCTTCATGTCGATAAAATCGGCGATGACAAGACCGCCGATATTGCGCAGGCGGAGCTGGCGCGCGATCTCGTCCGCTGCTTCGAGATTGGTTTGCAAGATCGTTTTGTCGACGTCGCGCCCACCTTTGTTCCGGCCGGTGTTCACGTCCACCGCTACCAGCGCTTCGGTCTCGTCGATCACGATATAACCGCCGCATCTCAACCAGACCTGGCGATGAAACGCGTCGTCGATCTGTTTTTGGATCCCGAGAGATTCGAAAATCGGCGTGGCTCCATCGTAAAACTTCAAGCGGTTCCGCGCCCGCCGCGATATTTTTTCCACCAACTGATTCATCCGTTCCAGTGCTTCGCGATCGTCGCAAAGGACTTCATCGATTTCCTCGGTCAGAAAATCACGCACCGTTCGCTCGACCAGGTCCGGTTCTTCAAAAACGCGACCGGGCGCAGGCTTGTCGCGAATCATCTGCTCGACCTGGGCCCATTGATCGAGCAGAAAACGCAAATCGCGCACGAAGTATCTCGCGCGCTGGCCTTCACCCACTGTGCGAATGATCACGCCAATCCCTTCGGGAATATCGAGGTCGCGCAGAATTTTCCGGAGGCGGTGGCGTTCCTTCGGGTCCTCGATTTTACGCGAAACTCCGCTGCGATCGCTGAACGGCATTAAAACCAGATAGCGTCCGGCAAAACTCAAATTCGTGCTCACACGCGGTCCCTTTGTTCCGATCGGGCCTTTTGTCACCTGAACGATGACCTCCGAACCCACTGGATAAATATTTGGAATGTCTTTCGCGGTGATTCGCTTGCGCTGTTTCTTCGATGGGCGGTCGACTTCTTCAATCCCGCTGTCGAGCGCGGCCGGAAGCGCATCCCAAAAATGGAGAAACGCATTTTTATCGAGGCCGATGTCGACGAACATCGCCTTCAAACCCATCTCGATGTTTTTGACCCGGCCCTTGTAAACGCTGCCGACGATCTGGCGCGAGCCGCTACGCTCGACGCTGTACTCTTCGAGAAGGCCATTCTCGAGCAACGCCACGCGGTGCTCGAGCTTCTCCACACTGACTACCAATTTGTTCCCGGTCTTGCGTGACGTAAGACCTAAAATTTTTTTTACTCTGTCTAACATAAATTTCGAAAGGTTGCGCGATCGCGAACGGAAACACGGCCAAGGAATTGTTCATTGCTCGTTAGATCGACATTGATTGTTAAAAACGACGGCGGACCGGAGTTGGCGCGGGCTGCGGCGAAGGCCGTTTGACTCCGAAAAGGCGTTCAAAAAAGTTGGGCGGGCGCGGCGTGGCAGCCGGTAGCGCCCGTGCCACCCGAGGCCGTTTGGAAACCTGGCCTTGGGCATCAGCCTCCGGTTCGACATCGGGCGACGCATTGTCGCTCGCCATTTGGACGTCGGCGCTTTGGCTGGTATCGGCGCCTTCTTCGTCCTCGCTGCCGAGATTACCTCCAGCATAGCTCACTGCTTTGATCAATTGGAGCGGATTTGCATGATGCGCAGGCGCGGTCCATGCCACCTGCATGTCGAAGTTGCCTTCATCCATCGCTAACGTTCGTTCAAGAATGCGTGTAGCGATCGGGCCCGCGACCTCGCCGCCGTGCCCAGAGGCGCCCTGCACCATTACTGCGACGACATACTTCGGATGGTCAAATGGCGCGAAACACGCAAACCACGCCACGTTTTCCTCGTGGCCACGGTCGGTGGCCTGCGCAGTGCCAGTTTTGCCTGCGACCTGCACATTTTTAAGTCGTGCGCGACCGCCGGTGCCGCCGTCTTCATTCACTACTCTCCATAAACCTTTCCGCACTAGTTCGATCTGGTCGGGCGTGACTTCTCTGCGCAAATCCGAGCGCATTCGCGGTGTCTGCGGCACTGCGACTTTGCCATGCTCATCCAGGACCGGCGAGCCGTCCTGGTTCAGAACTTTATCGACCAGGCGGGGGTAATAACACGTCCCGCCGTTGGCCGCGGTGGCATAAGCCATCGCCAATTGCAGAGGCGAAACAAGCGTGTACCCCTGCCCAATCGATACGTTCGCAGTCTGCGCTTGCGACCATCTCTCCTGCGGATGATGAATCTGCATCCACTCAGGCCCCGGCATATTGCCGGTTTGTTCACCTGACAGTTGCAGGCCCGATTCTTCGCCGATGCCCAGCATTTTTCCGACCGTATCGATCGATTGAATGCCGGCCGCATTTCCGAACTGATAGAAAAATGAGTCGCACGAAACTTTGATCGCTTCGGACAGGCCTATGTTGCCGTGCGTGTAATGTTTTTCGGCTACCCAGCATCGGAAAAAGTGATCGCCATAACTGACACCACCTCCGCAATTGAAATGCGCGTTGGTCAGATTTTTTCGCAAACCGGCAAGCGATGTGATCAGCTTAAAGGTCGAGCCTGGAGGCAGCGCGCTCACCGCGCGGTTAACCAATGGATCGCCTTCATCCTTGCGCAACGCCTGCCAATCTTTGGCTTTGATGCTCGGAATAAATGTGTTCGGATCGAACGATGGCACTGACGCCATCGCCAGAATGTTGCCGTTGTTTGGATCGACAACTACCGCCCCGGCGCGGCTCACCGCGCGCAAAGCTTCATCCGTGATCGCCTGAATCCGCGCATCGATCGTTAGGAAAACATTGGCGCCTTGTTGCGGCGGATCTTCGCGCAACACGCCGTCAATTGTGCCCTTCGCGTTGCGGCGCAGATAACGCACGCCCGGTTTGCCGCGCAGATAATCGTCCATCGATTTCTCGATGTTTGATTTCCCGTCCACGTCGCCTTGATAGAACGTGAACTTGCGCGCTTCCTCTTTGTTGGTGTCGTCCGGAGCGCCGACGTAGCCGAGTATGTGAGACGCCAATGCGCCGTAAACATACGAGCGCACCGGCTTGATCGCGATGTCGACTCCGGGAAGCCCAACGTCGTGCTCGGAGAACTTCGCCATCGTCGGAAAATCGATGTCCCTTATGTAGGAGTACGGCACTTCCGTGTCGTTCCGATAATGCCGCTCGAGGTCTTTCGAATTGTAATCGCGCGCCAGATCCAGATCGTTCAAACGCGGAACAATTCCGTCATTAACGATCCTGATGATGTCCGGCTCCTTCACGTCCTTCGGCATCCCGCTGATGATGGCGCGATGTTCGGCCAGCGGCGGCGGACCGAAACGTTCGCGATAGCCTTTCACCATTTCCGGAAGATAAAAATCGACTTCGTAGCTCGCCCGGTTTTGCACCAAGGTCAGACCATTGCGGTCCTTGATCTCACCGCGCACCGATGGGATTCGGACCGTGGCTTGCGAACTGCCGCGGATTTGCGCTGTCCACTCCGCGCCGTGTGCGACCTGGATCCACCACAGTCGCAACCCGAGCGCTGCCATGCCGATCAGCATCAGCAAGCCGACAAATTGGATTCGCAGACGCGGACTAAGTCGACGCCGGTTCATTCAAAGCTCCTCTCTGGCAAATACGGATAACGCGTCACCCGCGCCACCCAGTTCAACATCCAAAAAATAACCGGCGCCATCAGCATCGCCATCAAACCCGGCCCGCCGATTTGCCACCAGACTTCGCCGGTAAAGAAAAACGAACCGCGCCGAAACGTGATCATGAGATATTGCGCCAAAATAATTGTGGAAGTGCAGATGCCGGTCAGCACACAGTGAACTTCCCAGCGGCCGCGGATGAACAAAGGCCTTAAGCCATGCATAATTCCCGCTAGCACAGCGTAAAGAAGTATCGACCAGCCGAGCGAGATTTCAACTTTGGTGCCGATCACTTGCACCGTGAGCGCATCGAGCAACACTCCCGCAAAAAACGCCAAAGCCAGCATCAACGGAAACGGCAATGCCATCGCGCCGTAAAATACCAGCACCGGCGCGATGTAAATGTGCGCGTGATACATCCAGTCGAGCGGCGGAATGAAGAACTCGGCGATTTGGGCCACGACCACCAGGACAAGTAATATGAAAAAGAAAATCATTTCCGTCCCGTCACCACGAACACGTCCTCCAAGTGTGACAAATCCACTGCCGGCGCGAGTTTTGCCTGACCATCCAGCTCGCGAGTCTTAAAACTTTTCACCGTCCCGATGAACAATCCCGATGGGAAAACTCCGCCGACTCCGGAAGTGTAGGCCTTTTGTCCCGGCGGCAGGTTCGCTTGTTTCGTCAAAAAATTCAGATCGAGCAGCGGCGCCAATCCACCAGACACGCGCTCGCCCGAAACAATTCCCTGCTCGCGCATGCCTTCAACCGACGACGCCACTTTGCAATTTTCGTCCGTGACCAAAAGCACGACTGAGATTGTGTTACTCACAGTTGTTGTTTTTCCGACTAAACCTTCGTCCGTCACCACCGGCATGTCCGTCTCAATGTGGTCCTCCTTGCCGCGATTGATCGTTACCGTGTGCCACCAGGTCGATGCATCGCGCGTCACGATTTCCGCCGGAATCAATTTGAAAACCGAGCGCTCGCGATAATTCAGCGCGTGCCGCAAACGGTTCACTTCATGCTCGACATCGCGCAATGCGGAATTGGTTGCGCGCAACTGGCGATTGTCGACCCGCAACAAAGCGTTCTCGCGTTCCAATTCCTCTAACGATTTCAATCCGGTCCGGACTGACGTAATTTGCTTTTGCAAACCGGAGCCGGTTGTAAAAAACGGCGCCAGCATTTGATAAATGCTCGCCTGAAATTTACGCGTGGTGTCCGCGCCGAAACTCAGGAAGTAACCCAGAACGGCGCCGAAGATTAGCAGCGCGATGATGCTCGTGCGACTCATCGCGGACTATCGATTGTCGATCTTATCCGGTTACGCGAGTTCAGTCGCGACAATCCGAAATCCGAAATCGAAAATCCAAAATGATTAGCGCCACTGGCGATCTGCCGAAGCCACTTGACGCAAAAATTTAAGTTCATTCAGACATTTGCCCGTTCCCTCGGCCACGGCGCTGAGCGGATCTTCCGCAACATGGACAGGCAAACCAGTCTCCTCGCTCAAAAGTTTGTCGAAACCTCGTAAGAGCGCGCCGCCGCCTGCCAAGACCAGACCGCGATCCACCAGATCGGCCGAAAGCTCAGGCGGACAACGCTCCAGCGTTATGCGGACCGAATCGACAATGGTCGAGATCGGTTCCAGCAACGCTTCCCGCACTTCCTGCGAGGTGATCATCAACGTCTTTGGCAATCCCGCCACCAGGTCGCGCCCTTTCACTTCCACGCTCGTTTCCTTTTCGCTCGGGTAGGCCGAGCCGATTTTAATTTTAATTTCTTCCGCCGTGCGCTCACCGACCATCAAATTGTAAGCACGCTTCATGTATTGCACGATCGCCTCGTCCAGCTCATCGCCGGCCACGCGCACGCTGCGGCTGAAAACAATTCCGGAAAGCGATATCAGCGCGACCTCGGTCGTGCCACCGCCGATGTCGATGATCATGTTGCCGGCTGGATCTTGCACCGGCAAACCGACCCCGATCGCCGCCGCCATCGGCTCTTCGATCAAATACACTTCACGCGCACCGGCATGGGTCGCCGATTCGCGCACCGCGCTCTTTTCCACTTCCGTGATCCCCGATGGAACGGCGATAACCACGCGGGGTCTCGCACGCACCCGGCCGTTGTGCGCCTTTGAAATAAAATGACGCAACATGGCTTCGGTCACTTCGAAGTCCGCGATCACGCCATCTTTCAGCGGGCGGACTGCCACGATGTTGGACGGTGTCCGGCCGAGCATGCGCTTCGCTTCATCGCCGACTGCGAGCACTTTGTTCGTGCCGGCTTGGACGGCGACAACTGATGGTTCGCGCAAAACGATCCCCTGATCTTTGACGTAAACCAGCGTGTTCGCCGTGCCGAGATCGATCCCGATATCGTTGGATAAGAAGCCGAAAAGTTTCTTGAACATAAAATTAAATTAGTCGCGCTCCAGTCTTCCGGAAGCCCCTCTTGGCTTCGTATCTGCAGCAAATTGTGCGCCCTCGGAGCGCGATTCTAACCGGCTGAAAACGCCGTAATTATTAACAAGGCCTCGCCCGGTCAGCTCTTAAATATACCTACGTTGAACCGCTAATTCACGCCGCCGACTTGTGCTTCCAATGCGTTTTCATCCGTTTGCATTTACCTATGAAAACCGAACCGCTCGGAGCAGGTGTTGCTGATTACGGATCAGAAGGTGAGTGGTTCGAATCCGCTCGGGCGCGCTTCCCGCTCCTTCGCAACGCGGATCGCCGAATGCCGCTGCTATTCTCGGAGCTTTCTCAGGAACCGCCTTCGGCTGGCCAATCCTCTCCGGCCATCGTCATCTGCGCAGGGTCGGACACATGTGCCACCGATCCACGCAGCGCATTAATCGCGTCAGCCACGGCGCCGCTGCTGGTCGCGGTATCAAGTTGAGTCTGAACGAGGTCGCCAAAGACGACTATCAGAAGACTGACAAGACCTGTAGCAAGCAATCCAATCACGATCCGCGAAGCTGCTGACAGCCAAATGTTTATTTGTGCCAGAATCGCTGCGCGATACTTATCGCGCTCGGCCGAATCAAGGTTAACTGCTTGCTCGAGCGCATCATCAAGGCTCCATGATGTAAGCAACATCTGGCGGACTCCGCCGCGAAGCTGCTCTAGCTGACGAGCAACACGCTCGGAGGGCAACACTTTACCGTCCCCGTCTGCGCGCGGCTCCTTCGAGGAGGCTGTTGCCGTATCCGGTTGTGCCGCGGTTGATGCGTTGAATCTTTCCGGCAGCAGCTTGGCCAATCGCTCAAGTTGATCTGCAGCCTCGCCGAGTATCACACGATTGTCGGCGTTCTCGGCTCTCATCGCGAGCACCTTAAGAAATTCCTTTCGCTCCTTCAGATTTGCGCTCCGCTCATTCGCGTCGGAAGTGCCGAGCTCGAATGAAAACAAAGATTCTTCCCGAGACTTCGGCGTCGGCGTGGCGTTGGAGATGAGATTTTGAGCGGTTGCGGGTGTTGGCGACGGCGACGACTGCAACACGGCTGCGTAGGCATGAAGTTTCTCCTCGATGCTCTTAACGAAGGTCTCAAACCGGCTCACAATTGACTCTTTCAACTGTTGCCGCTCACGGTCGATTCTGGAGAGCTCGGCGCCAATTCGGGCAAGATCGTCGTCAGAGTCAATCACCCGCGGAAAACGCGGCGCCTGAAAATTCGGTGCCGTTGATTGATTGCCGGCATTAAACGACTCGATAATCTGTTCGGTGGCCAAAAAGGCATCCTTCAACCTATCGAGTGCCTGTTGGAGATGGGGCGAAGGCTGATAGGCGCCCGCGCCGGCCGCAATCCTGGCTTGGGAATACCACAGTACGCAAAATCCGACCCCGATCAGTATCACAAGCAGAGCAATTCCTTTTGCCGCTCTGACAAAAAGACGGGCGAAGAAATATTGTTTCTTCACAACCCAAGACCGTTCCTCTGGAGTTGACGGATCTTTTCGGCTGTAGCCGGATTCGGGAATGTCCGATAAGCTTCCTGATATTCGCGGATGGCGTCCCCCGTTCTGCCTGCCGAAGCAAATGCTCCTGCTCGCTCCAAGTGGATCTCAGCCTCCTTTTCTAATCGGCTGCACAACAACCGCATTGAAGTCAGATAACGCCACAGCGGTCTCTGAGTATCGACCATTGGTTCGGGATTATCTTTCAGAAAATCGGTTAGTCCGGAGTGCGCCGCAGAAGCGTCGTTGCCGGCAATGTTGCGTGTGCTCTGATCAACCGCTGAGAGCGCGTCAACTGTTTCAGTCTCGCTTCGGCATTCGCTCAGAGCAATTTCGTATCCGACCTTCGCCCGAAAGTCACGCGCCCGATCGACAAGCGATGCCACACTTTCCGATACCGGCGGTGGCAACTGTTGCACCGAATCGAGTCGGTCAATCTCGCGAAAATTCCCCGTCGCATCGCCTACTCGAGACAAAACAGCTTGGGTTTGTTCCTTAAAGTCCGTTATCATGCGGCTCTTTACCTCAGGTTCGACGGCTGGCGGAGTTGAAGGCGCAGGTGCTGAAGTCGCAGGTGCTGAAGGCGCAGGTGTGAATGGTCGAATTGATGCCGCCGCTGCAAAACGCGGTGGCCCTTCGGCTGGCGGCTGTGCGTTGACTGCGCCTTTGGAAACACGTTCATTCAATTGTTGATCAGTGCGCGGCAGCGGTCCGGCCACCCAGTCATTGGCTTTGGCACCATTGACAAACGTGCCGTGAAACATTTTCCCGCTCGCGTCGACATTAACCACCGGTCCATCTAATTTGCCTCGGACCATTTTGCCTGAGTAGCGGCTGAGGACGGCGGCACGTCCTTTCGTAGATGGAAGGTTGGAACCAGTCACGATCGCGCGCTCAACGCTATACCACGTTAGTGTACCGTATCCGGTCGCGTATCCGTCCGGGTCCCCCTTGCCCGACCACGTCGCTTTGTCACCGGCTCTAGGATAATTGTTCCAGACCAAGGTTCCTCCGTCCTTGGTGCGTTGATAGGCGCCGCCACCGTACGCCCCATTCGCGAAGAGTAGTAGCGCACCGCAGACAAAAAGGCATTGCGCAGTTGCGGCTTGCGTTTTCACGAGCAGTCTACAGCAAAGATTAGCGTGCTCGGAAAACTAAAGGCAAGAGCAAATCCGGTCAGCGAGTGATGCATCCGTTTCCGGCGCATCGACAAAATAAAGCCGAAACAAATATTTCTTGTTTCCGGCAGCGACATGGAAGCTGTCGCCATCGTTTGCCGGGTTCGGAAGGCACCGGCAATTGGTGAGCGCGACCCATTTGCCGTGCGCGCTAAGATCGACAACCCCGAAATAATCGGGGCTCGCGAAGACTTTCGGAATCGCCATCGAGCGCGAAAGCGAGAAACGAACGCCTAACGAATCGATGTTTCATTCCGGCACTTCGAACTGACTCATGAGTTTGAATGCTTCGTAGCGCTCGTTGATTTGATCCATCGTTAAATTGCGCAAGCGCTCGAGACTGAATGCTTCCACGCAAAAACTTGCCAGCACGCTGCCGTAGATCATTGCTTTGCGAAGATCAGTAAAGGTCACCTTCTTCACGTTCCCCGCCAAATATCCGGCCATCCCGCCAGCGAATGTGTCCCCTGCCCCGGTCGGATCGTGAATATCTTCGAGCGGATAGGCGCCGCAGCTGAAAAATTCGTTTTTACCGAAAAGCAACGCGCCGTGCTCGCCTTTTTTGATCGCAACGTAACGCGGACCCATTTTGCGAATCGCGCGACCGGCTTTGATCAAACTTGTCTCCTTCGTCATCTCGCGTGCTTCGCTATCGTTTAGGATCAAAAGATCGACATGCGGCAGGAGCGTGTCGAGGTCGGCACGGGTCGTTTCAATCCAAAGATCCATCGTGTCCGCGACGACGAAGCGCGGTTTTTCCATTTGCTTGAGCACATGCGATTGCAAAGCTGGCGCGATATTGGCCAGCAAAGCGAAATCGGTTTGTCGATATGACTTGGGCAATTCCGGCTGAAAATTTTCGAAGACGTTGAATGCGACCGAACGCGTCTCGCGCCTGTTCAAGTCCCACGAATATTCGCCTGACCAGCGAAAAGTTTTGCCATCGACGCGCTGCACGCCCGCGGTATCGATCTTTCTTGATTTCCAAAAATCGAACTCGGCCTGCGGAAAATCGCTGCCGACCACACCGACTAATTTGACCGGCGAAAAATAACTCGCGGCCGCGGCGGCGTAGGAAGCCGAACCGCCTAACAAGTCGCCATGCTCTTCCACCGGCGTTTTCACCGTGTCGAGCGCGATCGAACCAACAACAAGAAGAGACATCAGGTTTCAGGATTGAGGAGAGTCTTACACGCGCGCGCATACTTCGCGATGTCGGACGCTTTCAGCAAACCGGAAACAATCGCGACGCGGCGCGCGCCCGCGGCAATGAGTTGCCCGAGATTGTCGATCTTAATTCCGCCGATGCAAAAAATCGGGACGGTGACTTCATTATGAATGCGTCTGATACCCGTCAGTCCGATCGGCTGGTAATCCGGCTTCGTTGGAGTCGCGAAAATAGGACCAAACCCAATGTAATCCGCGCCTTCGCGTTCCGCCGCAACCGCCTGCTCTAAACTGTGCGTGGATTTTCCCACGAGAACGTGGCGGCCGGTTTTTTTGCGTGCATGCGCGATCGAATCGTCATCCTGTCCGACGTGCACGCCTTCAATCGGAACTTGCGCCGCAACTTCAGCATGATCGTTAACGATCAATGGAATTCCAGCAGCTGAGGTGGTTAGATGCAACTGGCCAGCAAGATCGACGAGTTCTCCGATGGAATGTTCTTTTCCGCGCAGCTGGATAAGATCGACATCTCCTCCGATCATTGTCCTGGTTACACGTTCGGCATCGGCGATGCCGACATAACCGAGGTCCAGAATACCGTAGAGCTGGCAATCGCTTAGATTTCGCAAGTCGTTATTCGTGCAGGTGAGCGCGTGGCGGAACGAGCTGGAAAGTTTCCGAGCTCATCATTCGCTCGACGAAACCCGTGTCGTACTTGCCTTCGCGGAATTCGCCGCTCCGCATGATGGCAGCGTGAAAAGGGACCGTCGTCTTGATTCCGGTAACGTAATATTCGTCGAGCGCGCGACGCATGCGATCGATGGCCGAATCCCGCGTCGCTCCGATCGTGATAATTTTTCCAATCAGCGAATCGTAATACGGCGGCACCACATAACCGGTGTAGGCGTGCGAATCGATCCGAACGCCGCGACCGCCAGGCGCGTAATAAAAATCGATTCGGCCGGGCGACGCTTGAAAGTTGTTCGCCGGATCCTCGGCGTTGATTCGGCACTGAATCGCATGCGAGCGCGGCACAGCATGCGCGACATGCGGCGATAAGGGTTTGCCCGAGGCGATGCGGATTTGTTCCTTGACCAGGTCGCACCCGTAAACCTCTTCTGTAATCGTGTGCTCGACCTGAAGCCGCGTGTTCATTTCCATGAAATAGAAACGTCGATCTTCGTCGACCAGAAATTCGATCGTGCCGGTGTTTTCGTAGCCCACTGATCTCGCCAGCTTGACCGCGGCGTTCCCCATTTTCTTGCGGAGCCCGGCGTTGACGATCGGCGACGGACACTCTTCGATCACTTTTTGGTTACGCCGCTGAATCGAACAATCACGCTCACCCAAATGCACGACGCGACCATGACTGTCGGCGACGATTTGAAATTCGATGTGATGCGGATTCACAATCAGCTTCTCGATGTAAACCTCGGGGGTGCCGAACGCCTTCTCTGCTTCCAGACGGGCGCTATGGAAGCCGGCGATCAAACTCGTTTCATTGTGCGCCGCACGCATTCCGCGCCCGCCGCCACCGGCGACGGCTTTAATCATCACCGGATAACCAATCTTTTTCGCGACCTTGGCCGCATCTTTGTCGGTCTGGACAACGCCCTCACTTCCTGGCGTCACCGGCACGCCGGCTTTGCGAGCACACGCGCGCGCCATGTCTTTGTCACCCATTTTTTGAATCACGTGCGATGGCGGGCCAATGAACTTGATTTTGCAACTCTCGACCACTTCCGCGAAATCGGCGTTCTCGGCCAGAAAACCGTAACCGGGATGAATCGCGTCAACATCGCCCACTTCGGCCGCACTCATGATGCGATCGATTTTTAAATAACTTTCCGAGCTCGGCGCCGCGCCGATGCAAATCGCTTCGTCGGCCAGCTGGACGTGCAACGAATCAACATCCGCGTCGGAATAAACCGCAAGCGTGCGAATACCGAGTTCCTTGCATGCGCGAATGACGCGCAAGGCAATCTCACCACGATTGGCAATCAGGACTTTTTCGAACATGTGTTGCTCCCGCGAATCGGCGGGGCGCACCCAATTATCGCACGCGGAAGAGGACTTGGCCGAACTGCACCGGTTTACTGTTTTCAGCCACGACTTCGGCAATGACCCCGCTGGTTTCCGCTTTGATTTCGTTCATCACTTTCATCGCCTCGATAATGCAAACCACTGTGTCCTCGTTCACTTTTGTTCCAACATCGACAAACGGCGCGGCGTCCGGCGACGCTGCCCGGAAAAAAGTCCCGACCATCGGGGAAACGATATCTTTGGTCGGCGCGCTTTCGGCGGAAGCGGTTGCCGCTGGACCGTTGGCAGCCGTCGCTGCCGCCGGCGCAGTCGTCGATGTCACGATCGGCTGATCGCCCGGACCTTTTTGCAGTCTTAGACGAAAACCGTCCTCCTCCATCTCGAAAACGGAGAGATCGTTCTTCTTCATCAAATCGATGATGGCTTTGATGTCTTTAAGATCCACGGCGCAGCTCTCCCTAGGTGGTGAAAAGTGAGGCGTTTAGGTAAAGCGGTTTTCGCAGCGAGGTCAAGTCAACGAATCAAGGGAGAATGACGAAGCACAAATGAGGAATGACGAAACAAGCTCAAATGATCCAATGAGAAATAGGAAAAAAGAGCAGGGTTTTTGTTTTATTATTCCTTCGTCATTCGACATGTGGTCATTCGCCATTCAATAGCACGCGGTTATTGTCATAGAAATCGGATGCCTTTGCTGCTGACATCGTGTGATTTCAAAATCGTCGATGAAACCGACGATTACATCGTCGTCGACAAGCCGGCGTTCTTGTTAACGCACCCGACAAAACCGGATCAACGGACGACGCTTTGGAAAGAATTGCGCGACTTGCTCGCGTTTGAGATCGCGAATGGCGGTCAAGTCTCAATCGTGAATCGATTGGACCGCGAAACGAGCGGACTTGTCCTTGTCGCAAAAACTTCCGCGGCCGCGCGGCGGTTCGGATTGCTCATGCAGGAGCATCGCCTGCACAAAGAATATCTGGCGATTGTTTGGGGTTGGCCGGATTGGGAAGCAAAAATTGTCGACGCGCCGATGGATCGACAGGGCAAGCATCAACCGTCAGCGATTTGGCTGAAGCAAGTGATTCATTCCCAAGGCGCGCCCGCGCTGACTGAGTTTCGAGTCGAACAACGTTTCACAAGATCGACATCGTCGGGAGAGCGGTTTGCTCTGATCCGTGCAATTCCGCGGACTGGACGAACGCACCAAATTCGCGTTCATCTCACTTCGCTTGGCCATCCCGTCGTCGGCGACAAAATCTACGGGCCTAACGAGCAGTTGTATTTGGAATTTATCGAAACCGGTTGGACCCTAAATCTTGAGCGCCAGCTACTCCTGCCCCGTCACGCGCTTCATTCGTCCAAACTCGCGATCGAGAATGGGCGGGAATGGACAAGTTCGCCACCGGCTGAAATGTTCGCGCCGTTTAACTAAAGATATTTCCAGTTTTGAGGCTTGCCCTGGGCCGACCGTTGGCTTGCTATTCGTTTTCGCGCGGGTGCTGTGAAGAGGTAGCAGCCGTATACGCGAGCCGGCGTTTACGAATGAGCATCAGATTGCGAATGTAAATAATGGAATTCGGCAGATACGCCAGAACACCGACCGGGTCTCGCCGGAACAGAAAATACAAAAACATGATGAGACTGCCGCCGATGCTCCAGTACCAAAACGAAACCGGGATTACGCTCTCGCCCTGACGCTCCGAGGCTAACCATTGTACGAGAAAACGCATGGAGAAGGTGGCGTTCCCGATCAAGCCGAGGATCACGAGATAATTCCAGTCCAAGCCGAGAAAGCGATGTTCCTGGCCGAACCACGTCACGGCGATAACAATTGATGTATTCATGGGCAATTAAGCGACTCAGCGATTTCGTAGCGCAATTTTCTCGATTTCATCCAGCGGACTGCGAGCAAATCGCGAAAGGACTTAAACAAACGATTCCAAACACCGTAATGACTTTTCCCGGCGCGGCGCAGATTGTTTGACACCGGAACTTCCATAAACGTGAAGCCTTCAAGCTTGATCAATGTCGGAAGGAAACGATGCGCGCCGTTGAAGAATTTTATGTTGGCGATGCATTCGCGCTTGAACACGCGATAGGTGCAGCCCGCGTCGGTGATGTTCTCGCCGGACAATTTGTTGCGGACCCAATTGGCAATGCGCGACGAAACAATTCGAAGCCAACTGTCTCCATCACCGCGCGTTTCAACGCGCGTACCGCACACGCAATCGTAGCCACTCAGCGCTTCCATCATCGCCGGCAAATCCTTTGGGTCGTTTTGCAAATCGGCGTCGAGCGTCGCGATGAAACGGCCGCGAGCGGTTTGCATGCCGGCCCAGCTGGCCGCTGACTCACCGCAATTGAATTTAAAACGTTGCGCGCGCAGGCGTGAATCGGTCGCACCGAGTTCCTGCAACACGCGCCAAGAATCGTCCGTGCTGCAATCGTCCGTGATCACGACTTCAAAATCCAAACCGAGCGGATCCACTGCTGCGTGAATTGCCGAAAGCAACGGGCGCAGGTTTTCCGCTTCGTTGTGACAGGGAACGACAACGCTCAGTTCCGGCGTCGTCATTTCTTGCCGAAGAATTCCAGGACTGCGTCACAGACATAATCGACATCTTCCATCGGCAGATCGCCATAAATCGGGAGTGAAAGAATTTCGTTCACGGCCGCTTCCGTTTTCGGCAACCGCGGCAAATCGGAATAAAGTTTCATGATGGCGGGCTGCTGATGGTTTGGCACTGGATAATGAATTCCGGTGCCGACGCCTTTGCCTTTCAAAAATTCCGCCAGCGCATTGCGCCGCTCGGTCCGGATGACATACATGTGATAAACCGCGCGGGCCCACGGTCTTTCCGGCGGGATTTGGACGATGCCTTCCAAGCGGTCGTTATAACGCGCAGCAACGTCTCGACGGTGCTCGTTCAATTTGTCGATGTTACGTAACTCGACCCGGCCGATCGCCGCTTGAATTTCATTGAAACGAAAATTGTAACCAACGAAGTCGTGTATGTATTTCGATTTTCGGCCGTGATCTCGTAGCATTCGCAGCTTTGCGGCCAACACTGAATCGTTCGTCGTGATGCAGCCGCCATCGCCCATGACGGTGAGATTTTTCGACGGAAAAAATGAAAAGGCACCGGCGCCCGCGATGGAACCGACGCGTTTGCCGCCGAACTGTGCGCCAAATGCCTGGGCGCAATCTTCCACCACCCACAGCCCATGTTTCTTCGCCGCCACGAAGATTCCATCCAGATTGGCCGGATGCCCATAAAGATGGACCGGAAGAATTCCGACTGTGCGCGAAGTCATTGACTCTTCCAGAAGATCGACATCGATGCAGTAAGTCTCGTCGATGTCGATGAAGATCGGCTGCGCGCCGCGATGAATCATCGGCTCGATCGATGGAAACGCAGTGTGAGACGGAACAAGAATCTCGTCGCCCGGACAAACGCCCATCGCGTGATGCAGCATCAACGCGCCCGTGGTCCACGACGAACAGAGCACCGCCTCTTTCGTCCCCACGTAGACCGCCAGTTCCGCTTCGAACGCTTCGCACTCCTTCGCCAGGATGTACCAACCGGAATTCATCGCGCGAATCCCGGCCTCGCGGACTTCATCGTTCACGAAAACGCGGGAAAGTGGGATCTTTTTCATTTTGTTCAATCGCGACTTACCCGGAGACGTCGATCCATTTTCCAGTGCGCGCCGATTCGACTGCGGCTTCCACCACTCGCACGGCTTCCATTCCATCCGCCCCGTCAACCAGCGGCCGGCTTCGCGTTTCAATCGCATCGAGAAAGGCCGCCAATTCCGCGCGCAGCGGTTCTTCGGGAGGAAACTCGAGTTGATGCATCGCGCCTTCCATTGCTTTTATTTCGGCGCCGTCCCTAACGTGCCGGTTCTCGAATGTTTTAATTTTGTATTGAGCAACGTTGTAATCGCACACCGCGGAAGAATCTTTACCCACGATCGTCAGCTGGCGCATTTTCCCGGGTAAATGGTAACCGGCCTCGATCGTCGCCAAAATCGGAACGCCGCCGCCGCGATCGTATTCCAGGACAATGAGCGATTCGTCGTCCATCTCACCATCGCGTCCCAGAAAATTCCGCATCACCGCATGCACGCGCCGCGGTGATTTTCCGAGAAGAAACTTGAACAGATCGATAAAATGGATGCTGTCGGCGAAAGTCACGCCCGTATCCGGCCGCGGACGTTTGAAGCCGCTGAAATTCGCGCGCAACATTTTGATCTCGCCGAAGCGCTCCTGCGCAATCGCGTCGCGCATCCAGACCGAGGCCGGGTCAAACCGGAAAATGTGTCCGACCTGCAAAATCAATCCCTTGCGTTTCGCCAGCTCATTCAATTCCTTTGCCTGTGCCGATTTTAAACTGATCGGTTTTTCGACAAACACGTCCTTGCCGCCTTCGAGCAAGGCGCGGCAGATTTCAGAATGGGCCTGCGCCGGAGTAACAACGACCGCCGCATCGATGACCGGAAAAAGAGAATGAACATCCGCGCTCCGGTGACTCTGCGAAACGCCGGAAGAATTCAATCGTTCCGGATCGCGTTCAGCCACGAAAAGTTCGAGCGGCATCGATTGCAAAATCCGCAGATGGTTCGCACCCCAACGCCCGAGCCCAATGAGAAGAATTCGTTTCGCTTGTTGCATCTGTTACCGCTGATCAGCAAAGTCCGTCATTTAGCGCGCAGCATTAGTTGGCAGCAATGAGATTCTCACGCAAGCTTCAGAAATTACTTTCGCCCGGTCTATTCGCCAGCGCGTTCGAACACCTCAGTCGTCGGACGCATCCCGTCAACAAGCGTCGCATTCTCGACACGCTCGATCGTGCACAATTCGAAAAACTTCGCGACCAATTTCCGTATCGGCCGGGCTCGCCGCGGATCAATCGTTTCGAGGACGTCATCTATTGGATCGAAATCAACATCGAGCGCGCGCAGGATCTTTGGCTCGACCGTTCGCTGCCAATGCGCATTGTCGATCTTGGCTGCGGCGCCGGCTATTTCCTTTACGTCTGCAAATTTTTCGGCCACCAGGTCCTCGGTTTCGACACCGATAACGAGCCGCTCTTCTGCGCAACCACTGCACTCCTCGATGTTCCGCGCGTCATCGGCCGGATCGAACGACAAACTCCCCTGCCCGATCTCGGCGGGAAATTCGATCTCGTGACCGCGCACCGGATTTGTTTTCACCGGATCGGCCGGGTGCGCGACGGCGTTGAATGGTCGCCCGCCGATTGGGAATTTTTCATCAACGACATTCGGACGCGCATCTTGAACGACAACGGCCGTTTGCTCCTCGATTTTAATCCGCGGCCGGACGGTTCCTCGTTTTTCACCCCCGAGTTGCGCGCATTCTTTTTGTCGCAAAGAGCGCGCATTTTTCGCTCGAAAGCGTTGTTGGGAGTGGATGGCGCTCAGCGGCCAAAATTTAAGCAAACAATTCAGCCACGCGCCTGTGGCGCGTCGAACGGCCCGTAGGGCCGTGGCTACAACATTTTCCAGTCCGAGCAATCCCAGCCGAGCATTTGCTTAAGCTTCGTAATCTCGGCAGAGAAAACTCCTGAAAGATATTTTCGTTCGCCCGGCGTCATCGCCCGCTCGTAGGGAACGACGTTTCGATCTTTGTCACGAACACCGCGCAGCGGTTTCACGCCAAGAAATTCAAAAATCTCGTCCAGCATTTCTTGCTTTCGATCTCGAAAATCTTCGAATTTCACGACCTTCACTTGTTCTCGCGGAAAAAATTTAAAGACACGTTCGAGTTGTTCGGAATAAAAGCCGCGATCGACATAGGCAAAGCGCCGCGATTCCACCGTGAGCGGTTGCGCGATGCGTCTCGGTTCTTCTTTGAGCGCGTCCAGAAAATCGAGCGGCTCGCGGTCTTTGAATCGTTGCATGTTCCAGTGAGCGAAGGCGCGATCGATTGGATTCCGCAGAAGAATAACTAATTTGATTTGCGGATTGTAATTCCAAATCCGCTCCATCGCCGGCTTCCAATACAGATAACTCGGGGTGACTTCCCCGGCGGTTGCCTGCCGCGCCGTAGCGAAGAGAAGGCGGGTCGATCTTGCGAGCGGTCGAAAATGCCGATGCAGTCGCTCGTAATCAACTGGACACGAAAAAATTTCCTCGTCGTCGAAGAAATGCAGCTCTTGCCGGTCCGGCAGCGCGATCTGCGGATGTTTCTTCAAAAAATAATGCAGTGCAGTCGTGCCCGACTTCTGCGCGCCGGCGACAATAAAATCGAGTCGCTCGACTCTGCAACGTTTCATGCTGAACACTGGGCCAATCGTGCTGCCACGGTCGCTCGATGTCCACGCTTGAGTTACTTCTGAAGTCGTCGCCACAATTTTTTGTAACCAAACGAGGCCATCCGCGGTCTTAGCCGTTGATGGTGCACGCATTGACGAGGTTGATTTCAGCCGCGCTCGCGGTCGTTGAATTTGCGATCGTTTTGGCGGTGCTTCTGATTCTCGGCGTCACCGCTATTCCTGCCTTGCTTCGCGTGCATAAGCGCGGATACACCAGGTAGTCCTGACTAGCTTGTCGCCAATCGCATCGCGATTATCGTGGCGGATGCGAAAATTTCTTTCCGCGGTCTTTTTCGGCTTGATTTTGCTCGGTGGCCTAAGTGATCGCGCGTTTGGCGACGAGGGAATGTGGCTCTACACAGCGCCGCCGACGAAACAGTTGAAGGAAAAATATGGTTTCGAACCGACCAAGCAATGGTTCGATCATGTGCAAAAATCGAGCGTGCGATTCAATTCCGGCGGCAGCGGCTCGTTTGTTTCCGCAAATGGGCTCGTCATTACCAATCATCATGTCGGCGCCGATTCGCTTCAAAAATTCTCGGACGAACAGCACAATTATGTCCGGGACGGCTTTTACGCGCGAACGCGGGCCGAGGAAAAGAAATGCGTCGATCTTGAGCTCAACGTCCTGATGTCGATCGAAGACGTAACGACGCGCGTCAATTCCGCGGTGAAGTCTGAGATGACGAGCGAACAGGCTTCCGATGCGCGCAAGTCCGCCATCGCAACAATCGAAAAGGAAAGCAAAGACAAAACCGGATTGCGTTCGAACGTCGTCACCCTTTATCAAGGTGGCACTTATCATCTTTACCGATTCAAACGCTACGACGATGTGCGCCTCGTTTTCGCGCCCGAGGAAAAGATCGCGTTTTACGGAGGCGATCCCGACAATTTCGAATATCCGCGCTTCGATCTCGATATCTGCCTGTTCCGCGCTTACGAGAACGGACAGCCCGCAAAGATCGACAATTATCTGAAATTCAATTCGCACGGACCAGCCGACGGCGAGCTGACGTTCGTAAGCGGTCATCCCGCCAAGACCGACCGGCAACTGACCGTTGATGAGCTGGCCGATATGCGCGACCGCGAGCTGCCGCGATTCTTGTCGTTTTTCAAGCGTCGCGAAGTTCTGCTTCACAGCTTCGGAGAACGTTCTTTCGAAAATGCGCGCCGGATTCGTGAAGATTATTTTGGCATCACGAACAATCGTAAGCGTTACGACGGTTATCTCGCCGGCTTGCTCGATCCTGAAGTTTGGAACGCGCTGCAAACGCGCGAGCAAAAGTTACGTGATGCGATTGGCGCCGATGCGAAGCTAAGATCGACAACCAGCGCTTATGATCGAATTCGGAAAGCGCAGGATGAGATTGCCAGGAACGCGCTCGCGTATAGCTATTTCGAGCAAGAACGCCCGAAGTTCGGCCTTTACCAACAGCCTCGCGCATTCTACAGCACGCTTTTCAAATATGCGCGGCTGTTGGTGCGCGCCGCAGACGAGCGGGTCAAGCCGAATAACGAGCGGTTTCAGGAATTTCGTGACAGCAACCACGAATCGCTCGAGCTGGAACTTTTTTCCACCGAACCGATTCACGACGACGTCGAATTGCTCACGCTCACCGATTCGTTGACCGATCTCGCAAATGCGTTCGGCGCACAGCATCCGCTCGTTCAAAAAACCGTGCTCGGCGATAAATCTCCGGCTGCGCGGGCATTCGAGTTAATCAAAGGGACGCAACTCCGCGACGTCGCGGTTCGAAAAAAACTTTACGCAGGCGGCAAAGCTGCAGTCGACGCGGCGCACGATCCGATGATCGATCTCGCGCGCGCGATCGATGCGACTGCGCGCACGGCGAAACGAACCTTGGAGACGCAGGAAGAAATCAAACAACAAGCCTACGCCGAGATCGCCAAGGCACGGTTTGCGATTGAAGGAACGAGCAATTATCCGGACGCGAGTTTCACCTTGCGTCTTTCGTACGGGACAGTGCGCGGGTACGAAGAGAACAGGAAGCAGATCCCGGCGTTCACGAATTTTCAGGGAATGTTCGAGCGCGCGGCCGAGCATGAAAACAAAGCGCCGTTCGATTTGCCGCAGCGTTGGATCGACAAGAAAGAAAAACTGGCGCTGACAACACCTTACAATTTCATTTCCGACGCCGACATCATTGGCGGGAACAGCGGAAGTCCGGTGGTGAACAAGGCCGGCGAATTCATCGGGATCATTTTCGACGGCAACATTCAATCGCTCGTGCTCGATTGCATCTTCACCGACAAACAGGCGCGCGCCGTCTCAGTTAACTCCGCCGCCATCATCGAAGCGCTCAGAAACGTCTACGACGCGCAGCCGTTGGTGGACGAGCTACTGAGCGCGAAGTGAATAACGAGTCAGAATCGGTAACCGTGCAATTCGATCTCCCGTGCAAAAGCTATTTCAACAATCCGGCGCTGGTCCTAGTTAAACACTGAGTGGTACGGCGTCCAGTCTTGCCGATACTCGGACTTAGCTTTAGCTCCGAGCGTGCCTTCAAAAGGCACGTTGATCTGCGCGAAGACTTCAGAGAGCTCGGCCATGAGTTTCTCATAGCGCACGACACGATCGACGATAATTTTCCTTCCGGACGGATCGGTGTATCGGCGATAGTTAATTGGGAGCTTACCAGTAGCGAGATATGCATCGAGCGTCAGCGAGTCGCCCTTTCGGGCTGCATGCATATGGTAATGCGATAGAACTTTGTCCCACGGACTTCTCTCGACACAGAACTTGAAATAGCCCTTCCAGATTTCGGGAGAAACGCGCTTCCGGATTACGTAGGCAGGCATATGATGGTAAAACTTCTTGCGCCTGCGAAATGGATGGCACAAATCCGACAACGCACCGATCGGTGACTTGAAGACATCGACGGCAGGACAAGCGAAACCCTCATGATTCCGCGGCAGATGCCCTTCTACTGGAGGATCAACCGGAGTGAGAATGTCGTCAGAACCACACTGCGGAGAAAGAAATACCTCGATGCTCATGCCTGCGGTCTTGACCGTCTTGATGAATATGAACTTGTGCTTGTGGGAAATGATCGTCGGTGTTCGCAGACGGCTGTAGCGCATCCAGTCCACCATACAAGACTTTTCATCGGCGCCGCCGCGCGCCACATCGACGGCCGTCAATGTGGCAAATAATGAAGCAACTTGAGAATGTCGGAAAATACGCCCATGGCGGTCACGTCGGCACCGGCACCGGGTCCTTGAATGACGAGCGGCGTGCGCGAGTAACGCTTCGTCGTGAACGCGATCACATTGTCGCTGCCTTGCGTCGCGGCCATAGGATGATCGCGCGGAAATTCCTTGATCCCCGCGCGAGCGCGATCTCCAGCCAGCGTGCCAACGTAACGCAGCATCCCGCCGCGCGATTGTGCGCGACTCAAACGGTCAGCCATCTTATGATCGAGATGCGCCAGTGAGCCGAAGAACCGCGGCGCGAACGGGCCGCGCGCCAGATTTCGCGGCACCAGACTTTCAACATCGACATTGTCAATTTCCAATTGTAATCCGCTTTGTCGGGCGAGAATGAGCAATTTTCTGGCTACATCCTGCCCGG
>Ga0207646_10001641_pt1 | contig 27343 bp, 25 predicted proteins | sample KBSK5502metaG_FD_184343 | JGI IMG/M metagenome (GOLD analysis project Ga0207646, IMG submission 184343) | Corn, switchgrass and miscanthus rhizosphere microbial communities from Kellogg Biological Station, Michigan, USA - KBS K5-50-2 metaG... | ecosystem: Host-associated > Plants > Roots >...
CGTGCTGGGTTTGGCGCCCCGGTCCTGGCCACTCGCGGTCCGCGTCTTCAAACCCAGCACGCTCGCGCCGACCGCTCCGGCCGCGCCCGTCAGAACGGCCCTTCGCGACACACGTCCATTCTGGGAAGTCTTCTGCGTTTGTTTGTCTTCTTTCATATTCCGGTCTGCGGGATCATACGATGGTACGAGCGGGCGGGCAAGGGCGTTGCGGGCTCTTTAGTCCGCACAGCCTGTCGCAATTGCGAGCGCGTGGCAAACCGCTTTCATTTTCGTTTCACTGATCGCTCCGATGAAACGCGTCAGTCTGGATTTTTCAACGGTTTGGACATGATCGAGGTTGACAACCGAATCCCGTTTGAGGCCCTCATCAACTCCAACCGGCACCTCACTGGGCACGCCGTGAACTGTCGAAGTGATCGGCGCCACCATGACAGTATGAAGCAGACTAATGACCTCCGGACGAGTCAACACCAATACTGGCCGTCGCTTATCGGGGCGAGAGAAGCTGTACTGCCAGATCTGTCCGCGCATTAGTCGTTCGGCCATTCGCCCTCGTTCTCCCAATCATGGAAGTCTGATCCTAATCCGGGTTTGCTGGCGTACCCACTTCGATAACTGTTCGCAATCGACAAACGTTTGCGATGCTTCAAGTATTCGGCGACTGCGCGGCGGAAAACCGCGGAGCGGCCGTCGCGCTTCGTCTCATCATCCGCATCGAGGTTGGCCAATAGCTTCTCATCCACAGTAATCTGTATGGTCTTCATAGCTATACTTTACCATCATACAGAAATCGGGTCGTCACTCCTGAAAGAAGCGAGAGAAGAAGTGTACGGTATCCGTTGCATCGAACGAGGCGATACGCGATCGGCTTCATCATCTGCACCACACACAACGCGTTCTTAGGTTTGGCAGGGATCGATTGGCGATTTGCCGAGCGTAAACAGGCTGGACGTCGAGCGTCCCTGGGACGTTGATTGAAAACTGCGAGCTTATTTCCGCCAGTGCCACCTATACAGCACACCCACAGTGAAATTGAAGCCTTGGTAATGCTTGCTGGGCACATCGTAAATGTCCTTGTCTGGATAAGGTCCGTGAAGTCAGTTCGAACACTCACTCGACGAATCGGAACAAATTCAACTCCCCCTCCGAGATCCCAAACCAGAGAGCCCCTGTTGTCTTCAGAAAGATGTCCTCCGCAGCAGACTGTATGCTCATGCATCCATCCTGGTCCCGCCAACGCAAAAACATTGAACTTCAGTCTGTCTTCCAGTCTTGCCACCGCCTTCAGGTGGGCGATAACGGTTGCGCCGGAGCCTTCCATACTGTCAAGCGATGGAGATTGGCTGACCTGAAACTCTCCCCCAAGACTTCGATGTGGATTCACAACGAGCCGCCCGCCGAAGGCAAAACCCCGAGCATCGAGGGGAAAGCCGATAAGAAATGGAGTCGACGAAAAAATTGGCCCCATTTCGATCCAAGGAACGCTCTCAGCCCAGGCTAGCTGTGAACTGATACCACTAAATACTATGGCTATTACGAAACAAAAACTTGCTGTTGAGCTTCGCCTGTTGGGTTTGTCCACATCGGGCTAACAATACATCAAAATCGCTGAGAGTAAGCGCTTGCCCTACACGAATCCGTCCGGCAAGTTCCAGTTCGGGCAAGATCAGCGGTTGGGAACGGCCCGGGTCTTCCCGTTTCATATCCAAGACGAAATTTGAATCCAATATGGCTGCAGGAAAAACGCCATCATCAGCCATGCGAAAATTGAGAAATCAGGACGTAACCAGAAAAGATCCGAAGGCCCGCGGGGACACCCTCTCGCAATTTTGTGGCTGAGAATTCGTCGGGCGCCTTTTCATAGCCACGCTACATTGTGCAGCCCGGAGACACACTCTGGCAGGAAGTTCTTGCGCTTGGCTCAGCCCCGAGCCCGCGAGCAGAGGATGAGTCAGTAGCGAAAGCTGAGTCAGGACGGTTTTAGCCGAATTGCATTTGGAAGATAACGGCGACGAAGGGTCAAGCAAGTAGGAAAGCAGGCGCTACTGGCCCAAAGCAGCAGCGCAGTCTGGAACCACGGCGAGAGCCTTATCTCGGCGTCGAAGACCTTGTCTACAAGCGTCATGAATTGCCCAGGACTCCCATATATTAAGGATGTAGCGCACAAAGTGTTAGAAGCTCAACCGAAGCGCGAACTGCATCTGTCGGTTCGCCCGTTGCGTTGACGTGATCGTACCGGCGGACCCAACGCCGACCGTTGCCGCAGGCAGACCGAACTGCGGATGATTGAGCGCATTAAACACTTCCCAGCGGAATGTCAGCGCCCGATTCTCGCTCCATGCAAATTTGCGTGATACCGAGCTGTCCAGGTTATACAGCGCCGGACCGTTCAGCGTATTTCGCCCCAATGTGCCGTACGTGAATGCAGGAGGTGTGGTGAAGGCAGCGGGGTTGAACCACTGTCCGATGGTCTGGTGCTGCGGATATAGGTCCGCTCCCGGTACGGGATTGGCCCTCGTGCCCGCGCCGGTGTTCGAGGGTGACCCTGAGTACGAAACCGTAAACGGAAGTCCGCTTTGCATGACCGCGATGCCGCCGATCTCCCAGTCTCGTAACAGATAGCTCGCGGCTCTTTTTCCGCTGGCAAAGGGCTTGCCAGGGCCAAACGGCAACTGGTAGGTGGCGGCGATGTTGGCGTGATGCCGCAGGTCGCTTACGGAACTTGACCAATCCACGCGACGGTTTTTCGGATCCTGCGGCGTGGGGCCGGGCGAACCACCTTCCGCGTACGAGTTGTCCAACGAATGCGACCACGTCCAGTTGGAGAGGACGGAAAGCCCGCGACCCAGCCGTTTTTCGAGAGAGGTTTGCAGGGACGAGAAGAACGAATTGCCGGAACTTTCGAGCCAGGCAATGCTCGACACCGATGGCAGAACGTTATGAAACGGACGGCGTGCGTCGATGGCGCCCGGCCCTGGATCGGGCCTGTTGATGTCTCGCGACCAAGTGAGGTGCGCTCCCGCGGATCCTACAAAACCGACCGTCAGCACAGTGTCGTGCGAGAGTTCCCGCTGTGCGCTGAAGTTGAACTGCTGCACCTGGGAATTGCGGAAATCGGGCGTGATTCCGCGCAGGGCATAGATGGCCGCCGTGCCTTGCGTCAAGTCGGGAGAAGTGGTCACGATGGGCATGCCCGTCGCCGTGCTGAGCGTCGGCACGTCATTGCCGGATTGGGGAATGTTCAGGACAAAGTCGAAAGGCGGCTGCCGGAACTGGCGGATGCTCGTCCCCGCGTTGCCCTGCGGGTCGTAGAAGATGCCGTAGCCACCGCGAATCACGGTCTTCGCCGTGGCTTGCCACGCGAATGCGACGCGCGGGCCAATGGCCTTATAGTCCGTCATGACGTTAGCCGTGGGGCTCACGCCTGGTTGGTCCGCGATTAAGACGCGGGCGCGTGACGGATCGAAATTGGCCCACTTGTTGTCGACTTCCCGGAACGGCGTATTGATCTCGTAATGCAGTCCCAGGTTGATGGTCAGCTTGCGTGTGATGCGCCAATCGTCCTTGACGTAGAAGTTCAGTTCATTGGTGTGGAGATAGGCGCTGCCGGGCAGGAACACGTCGCGGCGCAACGCGATGGGGAAACCGAGCAGCATGGTTGCGATGGCGTCGCCCGTGCCCCCGGGTGACGCGGGATTGCGCGTATATGACGGATCGAAGTTCCAGCGGCCGAAGGCGCTCTCACCCGGCGGACTGGCGGTCTCGCCCGACCCGCGAAAGCGCAGGTCCACACCGAAGCGAAGGCTGTGCGCTCCTCGCAACGTGTTCAGGTTTCCGATTGCCTCGTGCATCCGCTGATCCCGTATGAGAGGCGAGGAGCGCGGATTCCCAAGGCCTGCGTAGCCGCTCGGGCTCACGATGGGCGCGGAGGGTTGGTAGGGGTCGCTATCCAGTCGCCCCGGAATAGTCTTCCAGACGGAGTTCGTGAGGACGTTCGGCACCAGGCCGCCGTGGAACTTGGTTAGGCCATAACGGAAATCCCCGATGGTCGTAGCGCTGAAGGATCGCGTATAAGCCGCCACAAGGCTATGTCCGTGTACCGCATCCGTGCCCGAGAAACTGGCCTCGTTTCCACCGATATCCGTATTGAAGGTTTCGGGCATGCGGATGTCCGCCCAGTCCACCGAGTAACGTAAGAACAGCGTTCCATTGGAGGATAACTGATGGTCCAGGCGGCCATCGGCGCGATGGATGTTGCTGCGCTTGACCAGAGTTGTGACGTAATTGTTCACCAACGCCGGGGTCTGGGGCAGCGGATAAAGATTTACCAGCGCGGCGCCGATCGCCTGGAAACGGTTTTGCGGAATCACATCTCCCGGGAAGCGGTCGCGGATGTTAGCTCCTCCTGCGGGGTTGGGCCGGGTTGTGAACGGATCATAGATACCGTTCGGCACGACTCCCGCGAAGTTGCCCGCCCTCATCGCAGCGGTCGGTACCGTCAGCACCTGGGGCGCCCCCGCCACCTCACGGAACCCCTCATAGTCGGCGAAGAAGAAGGTGCGATCTTTGCCGCTGTAGTGCGGCAGACTCAGGGGGCCGCCGATGCTGCCGCCGTACTGGTTGAGTTTGTACGGTGGTTTCCCAAGACTGGGGTTCGCGAAGAAATTGAATGCATCAAATTTATCATTGCGGAGAAACTCGAACACCGATCCATGCATCTGGTTGGTGCCGGACTTCGTCGTCAGCACCGCGATGGCTCCGGCTGCTCGTCCGTACTCAGCGCCAGGGTTATTGGTTAACACCTTGAACTCCTGAATACCTTCCACGGAAGGACGGACGACAAAAGTGTGGGAGATCATTTCGGTGTCATCGATACCATCGAGCAGAACCTGGTTCGAGTAGTTGCTCGCTCCATTGGCGGTGAGCGTTGTGCCGCCCGGCCTCAACTCATCGGGGCGCTGGCCGGAGTTGATGGTGTTGGGCTGTGAGTAGTCCAGGCCGGTGACGCCCGGGGCGAGAACGGCCAGTTGCACGAAGTTGCGGCCGTTTAGAGGCAACTGATTCAGGGCGGCGGAGGCAATCACCTGCCCCACCGACGCATTTTCCGTCTGCAGCAGCGGCGTGGCGGCCGTAACTTCGACACTTTGCTCCAATGCGCCTAATTCCATGACAAAGTTGACGCGGGCCTGCTGGCTCACCTGCACGACGAAGTTGCGGTAAGTGACGGTAGCGAAGCCGGGGAGGCTAGCCGAGAGCGTGTAGCTTCCGGGGATGAGGTTCACCGCTGTAAACGCACCGGCGTCGCTGGTGGTGACCTTGATAGCTGTATTGGTCTCCTCATGAGTAACGGTGACTGTCACTCCCGCGAGAACGGCGCCAGTTTTGTCGGCTACATTTCCGATGATCGATGCACGCTCGACCTGAGCCTGTGCCGGGCTGACGACTAGAATCAACGCCAGCAGAGCGGATATGGTAAGGCATTTGAGGCTCGTGTCCATGGCTCCTCCCGCTTCTTGGAACGACAATCGCGACGCAAGCTGGATCTGCCGAGGATCATTCTGCTGGGCATTGACGGGGCCGAATGTATTGTTCCCGATGGAAAGGCTGATAGCCATCAGCAGACGAGTTCACGTCGACCTATCCTCCTGCTGGGATCGTCTGAAAATGTTGAGAAACGGGGACGAGTATATACTACAGCGCGCCATGTGCCACAAGCAGACGCTGGGAATCTTAGGCCTGGCTTTCGCACCAGAAATTTACCTGCCTGGCGTTCGATATCACGCGGGCGATCAATCCAAAGATACCAACGCCGAGATTTATCGCACCAGCTCGGCTGGATCGCGACCGGAGTTGGACAAACGGTTTCCGCTGCTGATGCGGAGCAGTCTCACTGGGCAATCCCGGAGTGACATGCCTGAACGGACGCGGCCTTGTACCGAACACATACGCCTTCACAATGCGAGTGACGGACTCTGTCGGCAACTTTGCAACAGGTGCGTTCACGCCTGTGCTTGGCGAAAGCAAACTATTTTTCACTCGCTTGGCGCTCCCGGGTCAGTTGACTCCCGACAATGTCACCATATTGGGACCCTCGGGTGATGCAGTCTACCGGATTGCTGCATAAGCTTGAGTCCAGAAGTCGGTGAAAACCTTCGGTGGCTCGGGCGAATTCATCATAAGCTGCGTGAAGAGGATTCCAATCAACCGCCTCTCCGGATCCGTGTAGGCCGTCGTGCCGAGGCCGCCCGTCCAACCGAAGCGGCCCGGCGTGTAATAGATTTCTTTGCGCCGGATGTCGACGGCCATTCCGAAGCCCCAACTGCTGTGTGTACCGAAAAAGATTTCCGAGCCTGCCCGTTGCTCAGGCGTGACTTGGTCGGAGGCCATCAGTTCCACGGAGGCGGGAGACAGAATTTGCTCGCGGCCGTGCCGGCCTTTGTTCAGCATCATCCGGCAAAAGACGAAATAGTCATCAATGGTCGAGACGAGCCCGCCTCCGCCCGATTCGAATCGCGGTTCTGGATGCCAGGCACTGTTGGCAACGTCGTCATAGACGTCAAGTGTGTTCGTCTTCCGATTGAAGGCGTACGACGGCGGCAAGCGATCGAGTTTTTCGGAAGGGACGTGGAAAGCGGTGTCTTTCATTCCGAGTGGATCGAAGATGCGATGGCGCATGAACGATCCTAGAGATTGTCCTGAAACTCGCGCAATTAACACGCCGAGCACGTCAGAACTGACGTGGTACATCCAGCGCTCACCCGGTTGCGCCATCCACGGGAGCGAACCGAGACTCTGCAGCCATTCTTCGGTTCCAGGAGCTTGCGATGGTAATGGCGGACCGTCGCCGCCAATCCGGCGTTCACGGATCAACTTCTGAATCGGATAGGTATCCGGCCTTGCCATCACACTACCGAAGCCCATACAGAACGTCAGTAAGTCACGAACGGTTATCGCGCGCGCTGCGGGCACCGTGTCGTCGGGCGGCGAGGATATGGTCTTTAGAACCCGGCGATTCGCAAGCTCCGGTATCCATGCTTCGATAGAGTCGTCGAGGTGAATCTTGCATTCTTCGACCAGAATCATCCCCGCGACCGCCGTGATGGGCTTTGTGATAGAAGCGATCCGAAAGATCGTATCGCGCCTCATCGGGGCCGGATGGCTCATCGACATTGTGCCGCGCGTCTCGACGTGCAACTCCTCATCACGACTGACAAGTGCGACGAAGCCTGGCATGTCTTTGTGCTCGACGTAACCGGATAACACGCGATGCATTCGCTCGAGCCCCGACTTCGAAAAACCGGTAGTAGTATTCATAATGGAATCAACGAGTGCATGCCGCCTGGATTCTTCGGTCGTCCGATCTTCTCGTCACTTTCCGACGTTGCCACGACGACGTAATTTCCCACGCCCCGTCCACAACCATCACGGTTCGACCGCTGCCATTTCCGGCCACGTGACGGCGGGATCCACAAGTTCCCATTCGCAGAGCTGCAAGCAACGTGGGCAGCGACTGAACGAATCACGCTCATCAAAAGTCACTTCTCGCAGACAGCAATCTGAAACATACAATCCCGATTGACGTACATCTTGGCCTGTTTTCATTTGCCCTCCTTAACCGGATGTCAGGCGCGCTTTTACGATCCAGCGTTGCGGTGCTGGTCCTGCATAGTAGAACGGATAACACGTCACAAGAGTCAGAGCAGGGTAGGAAGTATCCTGGAGAACGCTCACGTCATCAGGCGATACGACTCGGACGGAGTCTACCGTGTAATGGAGAGTGTCTTCTCGAGTTGTGAGAGTGATTTCATCCCCGATCCTGAGCTTACTTAGACCTCGAAAGAATGAGTCGCGGTGTCCGGCGAGGCCGACGTTCCCGGCCTGGCCCGGTAAACGCGTTCCTGGAATGTGGCCCACAGCCATCCGCAGCGTTGCGTCGTCAGCTCCATCCATGACTATCACGCTCAATCCGGCCCGCGGTATATCTAGTTTCGCTAGTCCGTGGTGTCGCTGCGGTTGCGATGATTGAGATGTTGTACCTGGTACTCCAGACAACACGCCCTCCCGCTGTGCTCCAACTTCCAGCTCAAACTGCCGCTTGAGGCGCGACTGCGAGGCCGACGCCTGGAAAAAAAAGAATCCATAACCACCCAATGCTGCGATTCCGGTCACGACCAGAAAAAGCTTCAGGAAAGGTAGAAGTGAGTTGAATTTGATTGACATGATTTCTGATACCCACGCGCTCGACGCGCTCATTGCATTGGCAGTAGGTCCCTCAAAATCAGTTGCGAGCGAAGTATGCCGACAAGCGGCCCGCCACCTGCAGGATTGCAGCGCTGCCCAACGACAACATGCCGAATAACGCCAGTAACGGAAGATCGCTTGCCGTCCTCGGCAGCTCTTTCGGCGGTGCCCCTGATGCATCGGCCGCAGCCTCGGACGGAACCGTAGAATTCGTGGAAACCGCGGGTGGGTCCGGTATTGGCTCTTCGGGCCTCGCTAAAAAGGTGACTATTCGGATGATGTGAATAGTCTCTATTTGCGGTGCAGGTGCCGTTTGTTCGGATGGTACAGTTGGTTCCGACGGCGTTGGTTCTGTGGCAGTGTCGTCCGGCGTTACACTCGCGGCGGCTTCGGCCGCCGATTGGACATCGGGCTTCTTCGAGTACACAAACTCGTACCCGGTGTGCTCACCTGGATAAAACCAGGCATCGATCGCCATCGGCGCGGCCTCGTTCCGTTCCGCCAACTGGAAGACAGCCTCATCGCTCACGGTATCGCGGTGTTTGGGAATCGTGAATAGCGTCGCATATATCCTGGTTTCGTTATCGTTGAAAACCTGAACGACATTCCGAGCGTTGCCGTGATCGGCCAGCTTGAACACATAGGTCCCCGGTTCCAACACCACGTTCGGTATCTCGACCGGTTTGTTGAAGCGAACGATGATCTTACTACCTGTTTCACCGGCGCGAACGATGCGCGGTGTAAACAGCGTAAAGGCCATCATCAGAGCTAATACCGACACTAAAGAACGTTTCAGAGTCATGAATGTACCTCCTAAAACTTAGAACCCGATCCACGTGATCGCACGAACCGCACCACTTGCCGAGACCGCTTCTGCTCATTTGTTTTCAATGGAAGATCGGATTCAATTGGTGTGAAACTCGCGTTCAAATAGTGCCCAACTGTTGGCTCCTTCACGAAATTTCGAACACGTTCGCGAAATCGCGACAACCGGGCGGGCGAACGAAGGTGCCGAGTTTTCCTAGCTCGCCCGAAAAAACCGAACCTTTCTTTACAGACCCAACAAAAAGGTGGTACCGTCCCCACAAATCCCTATGAACTCACTAATGATCGCGACTGCCATGTTGCTCATGCAGTGGGTTAACGTGCCGCTACCGAAGACTCCACGTCAGCCCAACGGCAAGCCCAATCTCAGCGCGCCCGTTCCGAAAACGCGTGGTGGGAAGCCGGATCTCACCGGCATTTGGAGAGTCGCTGACGGCAAGTATCTCCAGAACATCGCAGCCGACGGAGCCCAGGTTCCCTTCCAACCATGGGCGGAGGAAGTTTTCAAAGAGCGGCAAGCCAACTTTGGTAAAGACAATCCCTCCGGGCGCTGCTTGCCCCACGGAGTGCCCGATTCTTTTCTCGTGAGGGCGACCCCATTCAAGATCGTACAAACGCCGTTCGTGACGGTCGCTCTCCTCGAGAACCAGGGTCATTACCGCCAGATTTTCACGGACGGCCGCGGATTCCCGAAGGACACACCTCCGACGTGGATGGGATATTCAATCGGCAAGTGGGAAAGCGACACCTTTGTAGTCGATTCCATTGGTTTCAATGACCAGACATTTATCGATGCGGGTGGCCATCCACATACCGAGGCCTATCACACGACCGAACGCTTCCATCGCCGTGACTTTGGGCACATGGCTTATGAAATCACAATCGACGATCCCAAAGCGTATACAAGAGCCTGGAAAGTGACCATTCCGTTCGAATTATTTGCGGATAACGAGCTGATGGAATCGGTCTGCGAGAACGAGAAAGATGCCCGGCGCCTGGTGGGGAAATGAAGGAGACGGTCTCAATTCCAACTCCCGGCGTGGGGGGACCGGCCAGATGTGAGGAGGCCGCGAAGCGGTGTACCGCACTGAACTGGACGGTGGGCCCGACGCTAAATAAAGGAGAAACATGCGCCCGATTCGATTGATGGCCATGGTTTTCGTGATGAACGTTGCGGCCTTTGCTCAGTGGGTAAATGTCACGCTGCCGAATACTCCACGGACACGCGATGGCAAGCCGGTCTTATCGGCGCCTGCGCCAAAAACAATCGATGGTAAGCCGGATCTGTCTGGACTATGGCGAACGGCCGACGGCAGACTTCTGCAGGACCTCGCTGCGGGTCAGGGTGGGGCTCCTCTTCAACCCTGGGCGGCAGCCTTGCATAACGAGCGTTCGAGTTCTTTAGGCAAAGGCAAACCCTTGGAGCGTTGCATACCTCACGGCGTTCCGGATGGAATGCTGGTGCGAAATTTTCCATTCAAGATCGTCCAGACACCCGACGTCGTGGTGCTCCTCTATGAGGAGTTCAATCACTTCCGGCAGATTTTCATCGATGGCCGCGGTTTTCCTCCCGAAACGACGGAGACGTGGTTCGGATATAGCATTGGCCGGTGGGAAGGCGACACGCTCGTTGCCGAAACCATCGGGTTCAATGACGGCAGCTGGCTCGATAATTCCGGCCATCCCCACACCAACGCCCTTCGCGTTACCGAACGTTTCCACCGCCGCGACTTCGGACACCTGGATATCCAGGTTACGTTCGATGACCCGAAGGCCTACACGAAACCCTGGACCGTGACTCTTCCGTTCGACTTGTATCCCGACGCGGAACTCATCGAAAGCATCTGCGAGAACGAGAAGGACCGGGAGCACATGGTTGGGAAGTAATTGGCCCGCGAGAAGTCCTTAGCGGAAAGTAGTCAGTCGCCTTGTCCGAAGGCCAACCAGGAGGAAGGAAGAAATCGAGTTTCTCCGTCTTCTCGGTGACTTCATCCGTGGTGGACAAAACCTTCGTCGTTGCGGACACGATTTTGTTTGCGGCAAACAATATTTCATCCTGGGAATGCATCCGCGGAACATCCTACGTCTACAACAACACGCCCGGCATCAATAACGCGGCTGCCATGGCCTTCACCAATGATGGGTTCGAGATCGGACTCCACGTGACGACGAATTGCGCGACTGGACGCCTTCTTCGCTGGAAAACTTCTTCTCCACGCAACTCGCGCAGTTCTGGCCGACCTGCCGGGTATTCCTGCGCCGGCGACGAATCGAACGCATTGCATCGCCTGGAGCGACTACACGACAGAAGCGCATGTCGAACTGGCGCACGGAATCCGCTTCGATACCAACTATTACTACTACCCGGGATCCTGGATTCAGGACCGTCCCGGTTTCATGACCGGCTCGGGAATGCCGATGCGATTTGCGGACGCCGACGGCACGACGATTGACGTCTACCAGGCGGCGACCCAGATGACGGATGAGTCCGGCCAGTCGTATCCGTTCACTGTAGACACGCTGCTCAATCGAGCGCTTGGCCCTCTTGGCTATTACGGCGCGTTTGTGGCCAACATGCATACCGATCAGGCCACGACTTCGCAGGATGATGCAGTGGTCGCGTCCGCGAAAAACAGCGGTGTGCCGGTTGTCACCAGTCGTCAGATGCTGGAGTGGGTGGATGGACGAAATAACTCGTCCTTCCAGTCGCTCACCTGGAATGCCGGATCGCTGTCCTTCAGCGTGGCAGCAGGCTCGGGCGCCAATGGCCTGACGGGCCTCGTGCCTGCAGCCGCAGCAACCGGCCCGATTACGTCGATCACGAGAAACGGCGCCTCTGTCGCCTACACACTGCAGACGATCAAGGGCATGGATTACGCCGTCTTCGCGACGGCTGCCGGAAGCTACACTGTCAGCTACGCGGTGGATGTGACCCCGCCGATCATTACAGGGGTATCTGCAACACCGGGCGCGGGTGGAACCGCCACCATCCGGTGGACTACGGATGAGCTATCCGATTCGCGAGTGAGCTACGGTGTATCGCCGGGGTCTTTGACGAATTCCGTATCCTCCGCCGCCCCGGCCCAATCCCATTCCCTGACTCTGACGGGGCTCTCGCCCTACACGACTTACTATTTCCGCGTCAGCTCGGCAGATGCTGCCGGAAACACGAGCACATCGCCGGTTCCTCCTTCGGGCCCCGCGCAGTTTGCGATGGGCGCCTTGATCATCAACCTTACGGATACAACGGTCGCCGATTTCATGGCCGGAACGCCGGATGCGACCGCCGCAGTTGCGGAGACCGGAAACGGTGAAGTGATTCTCGCACCTGCGGCCGGTTCGGAATTCTACGGAACGGCACTTCCCGGCGACTGGTCGGTCGTGCCATGGAGTGCGGGCGGTACAGCCAGTGTCGCGGGAGGCCGGCTTGTCGTCGATGGAGCACGCGCCGGCACGATTGCAGACTTTGCGCCTGGCCGATCCGTCGAGTTCACGGCGACGTTCAGCGGCGCGCCGTTCCAGCATGCGGGTTTCGGCGTGACCTACGATGCAGCGCCGTGGGCCATGTTCAGCACGTCGGGCGGCGGCGCCCTTTTTGCCCGCACCAACAATGGATCTGCTTCCACCGACACGGCGCTGGGCGCGGGCTGGCTGGGTTCCGCACATCGCTTCCGCATCGATTGGGCCGCGGCGAGCGTGACGTACTCCATTGATGGCGCCGTGGTTGCGATGCATCCGATCGCGATCGCGGCAAACATGCGGCCACTGGTCAGCGATTTCAATGTCGGCAGCGGCACATTGACTGTGGACTGGGTTCGAATGACGCCTTACGCGGCATCCGGTTCATTCACGTCACGCGTGTTCGATGCAGGCGAAATCGTGAACTGGGGCGCGTTGTCCTGGATTGCCGGGACGCCGGCGGGCACGAGCGTTGCGTTCAGTGTCCACACCGGCAATACGCCTGTACCTGACGGAAGCTGGACCTCTTTCACGACAGTCGCGATGTCCGGCGGCGCGATCGCAGCCAGGTCGCGGTATGCGCAATATCGTGCGACGCTTGCCACCAGCAACGCGGCCGCGACGCCGTCCGTTGGCGAAGTCACGATCGGTTTCGCGCGCAATACGCCGCCCGCTGCCGGCAATGATACATACGCGATGGACCAGGGAACGACGCTCAGTGTTCCCGCATCCGGCGTTCTGGCCAATGATACGGATCCGGACCACGACGTCCTGACCGCGGCGCTCGTGAGCGGCCCGGCTCATGGCGCCGTAATCTTGAATGCGGATGGATCGTTCTCTTACACACCGCAGGCAGGCTTCAGTGGTTCCGATTCGTTTACGTACACAGCAGGGGATGGAATTGCGGTCTCAGCGCCGGCCACCGTCACTATTACGGTTCGAGCCGTCGTCCCGCCCCCGGCTCCCGCAGACTGGTTCATGGCCGCATGGTCTGCCGGCGGGTCGGCCACGACGACAGACAATGGCGTCATCGTTGACGGCGCCCGCACCGGAACTAACGCGACCTATGCTCCAGGCCGCTCGCTGGAGTTTGTGGCGACTTTCAGCGGCGATGCCTGGCAGCACATCGGCTTCGGCGTGGACTACACCAGTGGTCCATGGATCATGTTCACCACGTTTCAGGGTGGCGGACTCTATGCACGGACCGCGACTGGAAGCGGAGATTCGATCGATACACCTCTTCCAGGAAACTGGCTCGGCAGCGCGCATCGTTACCGGATCGACTGGAATGCGTCGAACACTGTCTTTTCCATCGACGGAACGGTGGTCGCCACGCATGCGTTGGCCGTGACCGCAAGCCTGCGTCCGCTTATCAGTGATTTCAACGCCGGTGGCGGAAGTATCGTCGTGGCGTCGATCACGATCGGTTCTATTTCGGGACTGCCGGCGAACTGGTTCAGCGCGGCATGGGCCGAGGGCGGCTCTGCCAGAGCTTCTAACGGTACGCTTACCATCGACGGAGCGCGCGCCGGTTCGAATGTTTTGTATGGGCCGGGACAGTCCGTGGAGTTCGTCGCGACCTTCAGCGGCGACGCGTGGCAGCACATCGGCTTCGGCCTGGATTACAACGCCGCGCCCTGGATCACCTTCAGCACGTTCCAGGACGGGCGGCTCTACGCGAGAACGAAAACGCCGGACGGCCAGTCGGTAGACACGCCTGTTCCCGGCAACTGGTTGGGTTCTGAGCACCGCTACCGCATCGACTGGAACGCGAACTCCGCCGTCTTCTCGATCGACGGTACGGTCGTGGCCACCACTACCGTCTCCATTCAAGATCACCTTCGCGCACTTGTGAGTGATTTCAATGTTGCAGGAGGCACGATTGCCGTCACGTCCGTGCGGTAGTTCTATTCGGTTTTTTTTCGGGGCTCGCGCCGTGTGACAATTCGTTGCATCATGAGAGACCTCTCCTAACTCAAACTGATTTTCTGATAAAAATGATAAAGCGTCAGGCCGCTCTATGAGCGGCTCGATTTTTTGTTGACCGAGTCCCGCCAATAACACAACATCATTAGACACCTTCAAAACTACGACGAAGGAATTTTGTATCGCACGGATTGCGATAGTGCATGAGGCGCGTGTTATGCCCGCATTGACCCAAGAAAACAATCTCACATCGATTTAGTACCAGGCGGAACGAAGTTCCAATAAGGAGGCGCGAATGAGTGCGCTTATTTCACGGAATCTCGTGTTCACGATACTTGTGGCGCTGTTTACTCCACAGGAGGTCGAGACACCGGTGCATGCTCTGATCTCCCTCACTGACGCTCCCTCAATAGGCGACGCAAAGGCACGCATTGCCATCGTGGAATTCAGCGATTATCAGTGTCCTTTTTGCCTTATCCATTCAAATCAAGCGCTGCCACAAATTGTGCGTGAGTATGTGAACACCGGCAGGGTCCGCTATTTCTTCAAGGATTTTCCTATCGATGTGGTTCACCCGCAGGCTTCCAGAGCAGCTGAAGCAGCGCATTGCGCGAGTGAGCAAGGCAAGTATCTGGAGATGCACGACCGTTTATTGCGAAATCAGCAGCCCCAAACTCTCGATCAATTGAATGACCACGCTCGTGCATTGAACATGGATATCCCCGTATTCGAGCGATGCCTGAATGAGCAAAGGTATGCGGCTCGAGTACGTCGGGATATCGAAGAAGGCACAAAGAACAAGGTCCAGGGTACGCCGACGTTTTTTGTTGGAACGTTGGATGATGAAGGATCGCAACTGAAAGCTGTGACGAAGGTGTACGGAGCACAGCCGTACGCCGCCTTTCAGAAGGCCCTGGCCCCCCTTTTCAACAACGGCCCTGCGGATCCAGGGCTCCTTGAGAGGAAGTAATCCTCAACCAATTGACATGGACACAGGAGAGACGATGAGTATAAAAATGCGACTTGGTTTCCTGCTTGTCGGGATCCTTTGCCTTGCCGGGGTTGTCATAGCGGTCGCCCCTGGCACGGTTTTCGATCTCGATGGTAATTCAGCCCTCGACCATCCACCACTCGACGATTGGAATCTGCTCAATGGCACGACAGGCTCCAACGGGTCTGCGGGAGGTTCGCTCGTCCGGACGTTCGTAGCTTCGGAGAATCCGCCGAAGATCTTTACAACGGGCGGTTCCAAAGATCCGAGTGACACTACCAGTTGGCAGTGGAAACCGGCGAGTACCGTCCCTGACAAGGACACCATCACAAACGCCTACGCGGCTGAATACATCGACCCGGGATCCCAACATCAGATATTTGTGTTCGGCGGTGAACGTTTCGCGGTAAACGGCGACTCGAATATCGGTGTCTGGTTCTTCCAACAGCAGATGGGGCCGCTGAGCGACGGAACATTCGGGCCAGGTAAACACCAAAATGGCGATATTTTTGCAGTTTCGGCGTTTACCACCGGCGGAACGAACCCCACCATCAGCGTGTACAAGTGGAATACAGCGTGTACCAAAGGAGTAAACAACCCAGCCCCGGCCATCGTAAATGGGGTCATCACAAACAGTCCTCCAAGCACTTGCGCGGACGTGAATCTCGAACTGCAGTTCGCCAGTGTCACCGGAAGCTCCTGCATCCTGGGAAGCTCCGATACTGCCTGCGCGGCAGTGAATTCCAGCGGGCCGATTACTGTTTCGTGGCCCTACGCATCGAAATTCGGAGGTTCCAACAACGTGGTCCCGGCCGGAGGATTCTTCGAAGGTGGAATCGATATCACGGAGTTATTCGGCGGAATACCTGGAAACGAACCCTGCATCTCCAGTTTCCTGATGGAGACCCGATCATCGCAAAGCACAACTGCCGTGCTCAAAGATTTCATCGCCGGCGGCTTCAACACCTGCGGCGAGATAACGATTCACAAGGATTGCAACTGCGATCACATCACTGCGGATGGTAATGCCTACCAGTACAACGTAGGCGGCACGGTGACGAATACCGGCAAGGTCGTGTCTCTGTTTGACGTCGTCGTAACGGACTCGGCAGGGCTCACCTGCTCTATCGGCACGGTCGCTCCCGGCGCCACGGTTGCGTGGGGAAATGGGAGTTCATTCCCCTGTAGCCCCTCGAACGGCTTCACGTCTGCCTCCAAGCCGGCTACCAACACGGCGACGGTGACGTGGAGCAAAACTCCGGGTGGACCAAGGCTAGGACCGAACAGTTCGGGCCTCGTGACCTGCGATACGACTGCGCCCGCTTGCCAGGCGAGCCCGGCCATTTTGATAACCAAAATGTGCACCTCTGGAATTGTGGTTAACAACGGCCGCATTGAGATTCTCGTTAATTTCTCGGGTACGGTCAGCAATCAGGGCAACGTGCCCTTGCACAACACCAGCGTTTGTGAGGACGATGACGCGAACAACGCGCCGGGTGTCTGTGACCAGACGTTCAACATCGGCGACCTGGCCGCGAAAGGTTCGGCCGGCGACTCGGCCGTGTTCTCGGGAAGCTACTTTCCGAGTGTCATAAATCCGGTGAGCCCCGGCAGGGCGTCATTCACCGACAACGTTAAAGTGACCGCGACATCCAGCCTGGCAGGATCCGTTAGCAATACGGCTTCCGCCACGTGTCTGTTGTGTCCTCCAGGCTCGGCGGCTTGCCCTGTACCGTAGGTAATTTCGGGACGCACCCCGAATTCTTGTACTTCAGAATTCGGGGTGCGTCCCGAAATTATGGTTCATTTCGCGGTTACAGCACTCATGGCCGATGCAGTGTTTCCCGCGGCATCGTAAGCCACGACTTTGATGGTATAGAGCCCGGCTTTGGCCGGAACCTTCCAGGCGGCGGAGTAGGGGGAACTGGTGTCTGTGGCCAGAAGCTTGTTGGCCATATAGAATTCCACTTTTGCCACACCGACATTATCGGAGGCGGTAGCGGTGATGGTGAACATCGAGTTGCGGGACACGATAGTTCCGTTCAACGGGCTTGCGATGGCGACCGCCGGGGGAATCATGTCGGCGACTGTTTCCGTCACCAGGAGCGACTCTGCCACGTTGGCTGCGGTATCGTGCGCTACGGTCTGCAGCGTGTGCTTGCCCTTTCCAGATTTACTTGTGTCCCACGAGAAAGTGTATGGCGCGGCGAGGGCGGTGCTATACACCGCACCATCCACTAGCAGATCCACTCCAGCCACACCAACATTGTCAGAAGCGGAAGCTGTCACTGAGACGACTCCGGATACGGTCGAGCCGTCTGCAGGACTCGTGATCGTGGTGATGGGTGGGCTAATATCCGGTGGAGGAGGTGCGGAGCCCGTGAGCGAAAAAGTGTGCACCTTCAAGTCAGGAGCCTTAAACGCCACCTGCCCCTGATTGATGCGATAAGTGAAAAAACCGGGGTCGCCATGACCGCTGCCGTCGTGCGCTGTGTAGTCGTTATAATTGAAGCCCACAAGGACGGGTGAACTCCAGGTATTGTTCGAATAACTGGCGGCATAAACTTCGTTGAAGCTCAGCGACTGGTGGTTGATGGGCTGGTAGGCCAGCCAGAGCGTCCCATCAGACAGCGCTGTGAAGCCGAACTGAGAATCTCGTTCCATATAGGTTGGAAAAGGAATGAACGTCTTGGAGCCGTCTGTTCCGATCTGCGCAATGGTCGCCATGGCCTCTTTCAGAAACACTCCACTCATACCAAGTGCGGCATCGCTAAAGACGATTCGGGCCTGATTGGTCTCGTACGCGAGCAATATCGCATTCCGACTCGCGTCCGCCAAGGCGCTCAGGAAGGGAAACTCAGCCTGAGGGCCGTTGGTCCCATCGGCTTGCTCGCTGATAAAGTTGTTATTCATCCAATCCAACACGATACCTCCCGCGACCTCTGTGAAATGAAGGGCGATCAGTTCGTGAAAGGAATCCCTTTTGTCAAATAGCCAGACGCTGTCATCGGCCGGATGTTGTGCGATAGCCATTCGCGACGTCGCGATGTTGCCGCCCGTATATACGGCCGGGATGTTGATGGGGAATTGAACTGTCCATTCGCCCAACGGGCTGCGATAAGCAACGCCGGCGTTCACCGAGCAGTCAGGGTTGACCGTATAGTCTTCGTTCCATACGAACACCAGCGCGCCGCTCTTCAGGCGAAGCATCGCCTTTGCAAAGGAGCCACTGCCACCAAGGGCTTTCGTGGAAACAAGAGTGGCGGAAGTGGGAATCGGGGAGCCGTTCAACCGGTATTGGCTGGCCACCACACTTCCGCCCACTCCAGGCGTATACGAAAGCGTCCACAACTCGGTCGCGCTGGTCAAAACATAATCCGTTTCGACCTGACGGTAGCCGGGATAGGCATGCAGAAGGAACTGGGAACTCTGGTTCGTGTTCTGGTCATTGACGTAAAGCCAGGTGTCCAGGGTGAGACTCGTATTCTGCACCGCGTAGATGACAGCCGTCCGGGAATCATATGTCGCAATCGCTTTTCCCCACGGTTCTGTATAAGCCGCGCCAGTGATCTGCTCGTACGGGGAACTGGGGCAAGCCGGAGTGATGACCGTCTGAGAGTTGCTCGCAGCCGATATGTTACCTGCGTAGTCTTGAGCAGCGACAGTATAGGTCAGCGTGGCTGAAGACCTTATATAGTTGGTATCGGAAAAGCCGGTGCGAATGGCACCGATCGTCTTTTGCGTCGAATAACGAAATAGCTCGCCATCAGGATCGATACGAGTGATGACGTATGCATAGACACCGGAGCCTCCGGGCTCATCTGCGGAGGCGGTCCATGTAAGATCGACCTGGTTGCATGTTGCAGCCGTAGCGATCAGGTTTGTCGGCACGGAAGGGGGAATCACATCTGCTGCATGCAAGATCGCAGGCGAAGATAGCGCCGTTATAACCCCGAAGACTGCAGACATTGGTGAGGTTCTTTTTCGCCGCCTCAATGTCGTCACCACCATTACTCCTGAAGTTCGGATCGCGCTGCCCCCGTCGCTTGGAGCACCGGCAATCCACGACCGTGGAGCCTTTACGCACGGCGATAGCCGTTACCTTCGTCCCTGGCTGACCTTCCCACTCGACACAGGCCATTGCTATAACCTGATCAGTCTTCAGGGCGTGCCGGAATCGGGGCACGCCCTGCTAGTGAAGCTTGCGCAATAAACTTGATCAGTTCTGTTCAACAAAGTTGGCCTTCAAATTGTCCATTTGAAGACCTTGGCGAGTTGCCTGAGGGCGGCAGGAATAATGCGCGGTACAACGCCAAAGTTCAGGGTCTTCTTGAAAAGCCGGGTTTTCGAAAACGCCGTCTTTGACAGCATCGCGAGCACCCGGGCATCGCAGGCTTCGACAACGGCGTCGTGAATTAATTCGTATTTCGCCTGGGAATAAAGCTCGCCTCTTCCTGATGCACGGCCTGTCCGATCCATTTCGAATGCGCCACGAGATGCATCCAGTAATTGGCGGGAGCGCCGGCGATGATTCCATCGAAGTCGGCGGGAAACTTCTGAGCTTCTTTGAGACCTTCGCGGCCGCCCGACGAACAACCGTTCCAATAAGACGGCTTCGGCGCATCGCCATAGTACGCGGCGATGATGCTCTTCGCCTTCACAGTCATCTCATACACCGCGCGATAACCGAAGTCCGCCAGTTTCTCGGGATGGCCGAGCGCAAACTGACCGGTTCCACCTTCGTGACCGGTATCCGTGCCCCCGTCGCATATCCGCGTTGAACTGCGGCGCGGACCGAAACCTCCTCGTCCCCGACGCGCCGGCAGCTCGAACGCGCCCGCGGCGACCGATTGCGCAGCTGTGATAGTCGTGTTGGGTAATTTCAGCGATGTGAGATTTTCACACGGCGTTGCGGCAACGGCAGCTGATGCAAAAACAATCGTGAGACTCGTTCTTCAGCGTGCGCACGGGATCGACGGACATCGCTCGCAACGCCGGGACGAGGCCGGCGGCGATGCCGACGGCCAGCAATGAAGCGCAGACCATCGCGAACGTTGTGGGATCACCTGCCTTGACGTCGAAGAGCAGGGTTGACATCAACCGCGTCGCGGCCAGTGAACCGATCAATCCGAGCGCGACGCTGGAGTGAGAATGGGGTCCGGGAAACGTGTGCTTCCAACGGAGCCGATATTGCCTAGAATGCACCGCAGGTCCGGAACTTGCGTCTTGAATCCCTCGTGCGACATCGGCCTGGTTTACATAAAAGGCACACCGTGACCCTTTTTTTTGGGGGCTGCACCTCCGGCAGATCGAGCCATTGAACAATAGTCTCTTCGCCAGCACTGAAGCGAACGCGCTTACAATGTTGTCAACCTGAAATCACGCGTTAGGCAACTTGTTCTTCACAACAAGAAATCCCTCTGTGCAGCATTTCCACTCAGGTAACTCCACACAAAGTAGATGGTTTTCGCTAAAAAGTCCGTTTGAGGAACCGTAAAAAGCGATGTTCCGCCGCCGGCGGGCCGTGGTGATTCGACTGCTAAGAGACATCATTAAATTCACTTGCGGCTTCCCCCACGTCGTGTCCCGAAGGGACGGGCCTTTGGCATGTCGCGTGCCGGTTGTGCAACTCAGTGGCTTGGAGGTATCAGCTTGGAAACTCTTCTTATTTCTGCATTGCAACCGCTCCTTACTGCTGCCTTGAAAGCTCTCCTTAATTTTGTCCGCATGCCCGAGATAAAAGTGAAAGTCCCCATTGTCAACAGGCTCAAGGAAGAAATAAAACGGCACAGCCGTCCTTTGAGTGAGCGGGTAGCGAAGACTGCAGTTGTCCTTGTTTTCACCGTCGGCTGGCTGTTGATCCTTCTGGTTCGGAGCCAGGTGGCGAACGATCCAGCAGCCACCGAAGGATCGTCACTGCCCGGACTTGCTGCGGCCCTTCAACAGGGCGCGATCAGCGGGCGCGACTTTCAATCCATGTATGGCCCAGCCGTACAATGGCTGGCATGGATCGCAACCGGTCTTACCGCCACTCGATCCGCACTGAACGCTTACGGAATGATTACATTTTTCTTCTGTGCTGCCAGCGCCCTGCTCGTCGCAGTGATGTTGCTGATCTGCGATCGGATTTCGTGGCAACAGTGTGCGATCTTCTACGCCTTTTCGCTTTTCCTGAACCTGTTCTTTGATGTTTTCGACATTCGGACGGTGCTGCTGTTGTTAAATGCCGTCGTCGCGTACAGGATAATCGCAGCGGGGACGGTGCCCCGGCAGATCGTGTGGGCCACAGGGAGTGGACTTTTGTGTTTTGTTGCTCAATTGGTAACGCTTGAGTCGGGTCTTTGCGCAGCAATGGCGGTCGCATGCGCGCTAATTGCAGGATCGGTACTCACTCGACGGGCAACGGTACTCATTGCGCTCCAGGTTTTCCTCGGAGTATTCGCTGCGGCAAATCTCGGACTCGTTGTCTTCTTCAAACTAACGTCATCCAACTACGGGTTATTGTTTGACTACCACAACTATTCGCTGGAGATCCTGCGCGGGTACCACAACAATATGGGACTATTGTGGGGTCTCTCTATGCCGAAGACTCAGTTGCTGGCGATGGTGGCCCTTTACGTTCTCGGCTCATGCGCCGCGGCCGCCTGGAGATCGGACACCCTCGAGGCCTCGCTTCTTGCGAGTTTGGCTTTTGCCGCGGTGGCGTGGCTCCACACCGCACTCATTCGCAGTGATATTTCGCAAATCGTGCTGGCGTTCACTCCGATGATTGTCATTCTTAGCTTGCTCGCAAAGACGGAATGGACTTCGCCGGCACGACGCGTGGCATGGTCGGCTGTCGCTGGTGCGGCGTTGTTCGTTTGGCCTTCGTTAAATGTCAGCGCGCCGGCGGACCTCGTGAAAGTAATTCGCGGCGAGACCAGCGCTCGGGCCGCCATTCGAGGCATCTACGCGACCAGGAAGCCTGGCGCCGGTCTGCGGGCGAGCCTGGCGGCTCCCGCATCGGCCGGGAGGGATGTTTCGATGCTCGCGTTTCCATATGATGACTACATCGGTCTTGGACCTCATCGCCGCTTCTTTGCTCCTGTGTTGGAAAGCTACGCGGCGTCAACAGAGCCTCTGGAAGAGTATTACGTACATGCACTCGACAGGCGGCGGCAAGCCGGTCTCGAGGTTGTCTATGGCCTGGATAAAGGCGCAGTCCCGCCTGTGGGCGGTGTGCAGGCAATCACACGAACGCCTGCCGTTTTCGAGTACCTTTACAAACATTTCGAACTTGCCAGCAACGAAGAACACGCCGATGCTCATTACATCCTTCGTCCCCGCCTGCAGCCACGAGACGCGGCCATAGAACTATTGAAGTTTTGGATACCTCAGCAGTCGTCAGATTCCGGAATACTGAAGCTGGAGGCTCCGTCCGCATGCGGACTTGTGTCGGTGGAAATCCGGATCGATTACTCGAAGAATCCTCACATCTTCAGGCCTGCCGGTATTGACTTGAGTTTCAGCAACAACGATCAGCCTGTGTGGCAGGGCTCCATCACGCCACTGGCACCCAATGAGGCCTTTGTCACATACGTCAGCCCGCTGCCTCCGGCGACATTTCATAAGGTGTTCGGGCAGGATCCGATTCAAGGCGTGCAATGGGACAAAATCGCATACCATGCTTCAAGCGCAGACATGTTGGGATCGGGAGCCAGCGGCATCCACATGGGCGCTATCCACTGTGTTGACCCCGAAAAGTTCGCCGGACCTGCGGTAACAAACCCGAACCCTGGCCTGGCCACGATCGTGACGGCTACACCTACAGGAATAGATGGGGCGGCTGAGAACTGATGGCGGTTCACTCCTCGTTCGCTACTGAACCGTAAGTGATACCGAAACCGTAACAAAGCTGCCCGTATGATCCGTCGGATCCTGATGGGCGCGCACGCCGGTAATAGTCCATGTTCCCGTTGGTGTCCCTGCAGTTACGGACTGGACCTTGCTGGCGCCGATTTGCCAGTTCCACACCGTCGCATCGACGCTGCTCCGGGGAGCGCGGAAACGGACATCGAAATATGTCTGCGCAGTCAGATTCGACCCGGAAACAGTGGAGACGTATGACGATCCGAAACGTGCGGCGGTCGAATCGAAAGTGAGACCTGTTACCACTAATGAGCCGGTTGTGGTTTTCGGATCAGGAGGGACGATGATGACTCCCTTGGCTGCTGCGGAAGTTGGGAAGGTACCTAAAATTGTCCCCTGGGAAAAACTTATGTGAAGCAACATCGACCCAGCAGTATCGGTCGCCCAGAAGGTTTGGCCATCCGGATCGAGAGCAATAGCAGCAAGGCCTCTGTCGGGAAATCCGTAATAGGTTCCAACGACGTTCCCATGGGAGTCCAGTCGCTGAATATTGTAATGGTCTGCGGCCAGCACACCGCCGTCCGGCAAAATCCGGACGCCGAGAGCCCCGGCATAGGCGCGATTGGAAAGCGGAACATCGTTCAAATTTGACAGTTGTGTGCTGCTGCAGATGTCGTAACGCTGAATATGCTGACCGTTGGATGTGTAATACATGGTGCACCCATCAGGGGCGAGATCCATCCACCATGCACCGACATAGTCTGCGTTGACATAGAACGTTTGCAGCAATCTTCCGGAGGGGTCGAATCGCAGAATCCTGCCGAGGCACTCTCGTTCGGAAACATACACGTTTCCCGCCGCATCGACGAGGACGCCCAGGGGCTGGCAGTTGTATGCGCTGCCGAAGGTGCCGGCGAAAGTTCCATCCGGACTATAGATTCCTATTGTGTTCCCGTTCGAGTGGTCGTCCGGCCAGTTGTAGGCAACGAGCAGGTTGCCATTGGAATCGATCGCGATCCCCTTGGCTTCTCCTGTGAAAGGACCGGATATTATGGATTGCAGAGTTCCATCGGAGCTCCGCACTTCGACCGTTCCATTAGCCAGCGAGACAAGGATATTACCCGGCGAAAATCCACTGGCTGACGCGGCAGGTGCCGGGGGGAGCAAAAATAGCAGCGCTACACCAAGAAGGGCCGCCTTATAAGATCCACACTCGGTTCGGACAGTCATGCGTACCCGAACTGGTAGAGTGCATTCATCCTGCCAATCGCGGCAAACATGCAACCCATTGGCTATGCTTCAGTTCTCCCGGGGCAACCGTGAAGCTGTTATGAATGCGTGGATTCTTCAGTAGTGGAATCCGGATGGAGTTTCCGCGCGGTCTTAAAACCGGCTGGTCACGGACGGAAAGATGGTTCGGAAGCGCGCTTGACGTCGCGCACGGAATAGATCGGCTTCTGCTGGCTCTCGTAATACGTGCGGGCCAGGACTTCGCCAATGAGGCCGAGGGAGATGAGCTGGATTCCGCATACGATCAAAAGCATGGTGGCAAACAACAACGGACCATGCTCCGTCATCACGTCCACGTGTGAAATAAATTTTCGGAAGACCAGGAATAGAGCTGAGATTACGCCCGCACCCGCGCTGAGAAATCCCCAACTGCCGAAGAGCTGCAATGGCCTGGTCGAATAGTCCAACAGGAACTTGATGCAGATCAGATCCAGAGCGACCGTCAGTGTCCGGGAAAGACCGTAATTCGATTTACCGTTTTGCCGCGAGAGGTTCTTGATCGGAATCTCTGCGATGGTTGCGCCCGACCAGCTCGCCAGTGCGGGAATGAACCGGTGCATCTCGCCATAGAGCGGAAGATCTTTAATCACCTCCCGCCGGTATGCTTTGAATGTCGTTCCGAAATCGTGCAGATCCAGGCCCGAGAGTTTCGCCATCAGCCAGTTCGCAGTCCGGCTTGGAAGCTGCCGGGTCAGCCAGGCATCCCGGCGCCGCAGGCGCCATCCGCTGACAATGTCGTATCCTTCGTCGATCTTCGCAATGAAGGCTGGAATCTCCGCCGGATCATGTTGAAGATCACCATCCATCGAAATCACAACGTCGCCGCGCGCGAAATCGAAGCCGGCTTTGAGGCCGGCAGTCTGGCCGAAATTCTTTCGCAGGCGAACCACGGTGACGCGGGTATCGGCCGCGCTGATTTCGGAAAGAATTTTGAACGTGGCGTCCCGGCTCCCGTCATCGACGAACACGATTTCGAAGGAGGCGTCCACGCCGTTCATCATCACATCGACGATGCGCGTGTACAGCGGGAGAACATTGCTCTCCTCGTTATACAGCGGCACAACAATGGAATATTTCGGCTCCTGCATCACAAATCTCTGTAAGTGGCGAGGCCGACGCCGGCCCGCCGGAGCAGATCGCGAACCTCGTGGCCCGTCAGGAACTCCAGTTCACGTTCACGTTGAAAGAGCAGCCGCGTGGGCGTCCGCCTCAGATCGTCGTCCACATAACCTGGATGACACATGACCTCACTGATTCCGATCTCCATTCGACTGAGAATGTCGGCAAACGTTTGCAGATCGAGAAATCCTGTCTGCGTGATGCCATAGAGACGACGCGGAGTCTTCAATGATCGCCGTCCGTTCCCGGATTGCGCCAGCACAAAAGCTCCCGAAAGCGCCTTGCCGAAGAGATACTGCTTCGCCATCTGCGTTGATAGCGACTTCAGCCTCGGGACTCGCTCGACCGTCGAACGTATGGCCCGGACACCATATTCCGGCGCCACACGGCACACGATCCTGAAAACCTTCGGTACGACATGCACGTGCTTGTGCCCATCCAGATGGCTGATCTGCGCGCCGGCATCGAGGGCCTTCTGAAGCTGTGCCCGGATCTCCCGCTCCAGATCAGCCGGCCGGACCTTCCCGCGAAGCAGCGCAGCCATCAACCCGAATGGATGATGGTACAGAAAACCCAGCGAGTTGGCGAGACTTGGAATGCCTACGGGCGGGGTCGCCGGACGTCCTTCAGTCAGGTTCAGATGAAGTCCTACATCGAGTAGGGGATTCGCGCACAGCGTCTCGATTGCTGATTCGAACGCGCCGCCGTTCACCATCAGGCTGGCGGTCGTCACGATGCCTTCGCGATGGGCTTTGGCGATCGCTTCATTGATTCGTCGCGTGAGGCCCAGGTCGTCCGCAGTGACGATCAGTTTTTTAAGCGGGTCGGAGCTTACCGTTTGTGAGTTCGAACTTGTTTCCACGCCAGACAATGCGGCTCCCCATGTATGACAGGACCCAGATCAGCAGCCCCATGAAATCTCGAACCGGCAAAAGCCAGGCACTTCGAAATAAACGACGGTCGCCCAGGACAAAAAATCCGGAAGCGATCATCACCATCCATCGCAGCGCCACCGACACGGCCACGAAAAGCCATGCGAGCGGCATCGATGGTGTCGCGGCCAAAGCAAACACGCTCCAGGGAACGGCGAACGTGACAATCAATCCCGCGTAGCCTTCCGGCCGACAGCTTCGCACCGTGCGCGCCCATCGAAGCTGATGTTCGAAGAAATCCTTCCAGGAATATGGGGGAAGATAGTGATCGACGATGCAATCCGCAAGCTCGACTCGCAGTCCCGCTTTTGATGCGCGCCGGCCCAATTCATAGTCATCCGCGAGATAGTCCGCAATACTGCGCAAACCGCCGATCAATTCCAGCACGTCGCGATGTAAGGCCATGGTCGAACCCATCGCGAAACGGATTCCCTTCTCCAGGCGTTTCGCGAGTAACACGCCGGGAATGAACTCACATTCGATCGTCAGGGATTCCAGTCGCGAGCCCAAGCTCTGCGCCGGGATGCCCCGGTAGAGACAGGTCACGATGCCGATCGATCGATCCTCCATGGGCCCGATGACCTGCCTCAAGTAGTCCGATGGAACACCAATATCACTGTCGTTGATCAAAAGGTAAGGATGCCGCGCCTCCGGAAGCATCTGCAGGAGATTGCTCACTTTGAAATTCATCCCGAACACGTTCGGGCAAACG
>Ga0207646_10001643_pt1 | contig 27324 bp, 27 predicted proteins | sample KBSK5502metaG_FD_184343 | JGI IMG/M metagenome (GOLD analysis project Ga0207646, IMG submission 184343) | Corn, switchgrass and miscanthus rhizosphere microbial communities from Kellogg Biological Station, Michigan, USA - KBS K5-50-2 metaG... | ecosystem: Host-associated > Plants > Roots >...
AGAGCGATGCGAGAAGACTCGGCGACCGACTCGCCGCTCGCGGCCCCGGGCGTCGGGGAGGCTGCCTTCTTCCGGGGCGCCCTCTTGCGAGACGAGGGAGTGTGGGCCATCGGGGGCCTAGCTCCCGCCGGCGAGAGCGGGCCGCGACCGCCCGTGAGCCAGGGCCTGGCGGCGGCCCTCGAAGAAGGCGGCCACGTCGAGGATGAGGACCACGCGGCCGTCGCCCATGATCGTGGCGCCGGCGAGGGCGAAGGCGGTCCCCGACACCGCCGGATCGAGCGCCTTGATGACGACCTCCTGCTGCCCGCGGAGCCGGTTCACGACGAGGCCCACCCGCTTGTCCCCGCGTCCGAGGACGACCGCGTAGTGCGCCGTCTGGTCGGCGGCCGCGCGCAGGCCGAAGAACGCGTCCAGCCGCACGAGGGGCACGATGCGGTCGCGGATGCGCAGCGTGTCGCGGCCGTTGATCGTGTGCACGTCCGTCGAGCGGAACTTGAGGCTCTCCACGACCGACCCCAGCGGCACGGCGTAGGTGCGGTCGGAGACCTCCACCAGGAGAGCGGAGATGATGGCGAGGGTGAGGGGGAGCTGGATGATGAACTTCGTGCCCACCCCCGGGACGGTCTCCACCTCCACCAGGCCGTTCAGCCGCTCGATCGACTTCAGCACGACGTCGAGCCCCACGCCGCGGCCCGACAGCTCGCTCACGGTCTCCGCGGTCGAGAAGCCCTGCGAGAAGATGAGCTGCACCAGCTCGCGGTCGGCGATCGTCTCGTCCGCCTTCAACAGGCCCCGGCCCACCGCCTTGCGGCGCACGGCGGCGGCGTCGATGCCGGAGCCGTCGTCCATGATCGTGATGAGGACGTGGTTCGACTCCTGCATGGCGGAGAGCAGGATGGTGCCGGTCGGCGTCTTGCCGCGGGCCACCCGCACCGCCGGCGTCTCGATGCCGTGGTCCACGCTGTTCCGGATCATGTGCACGAGCGGCTCGCCGATCTCGTCGATGATGGCCTTGTCGATGCGGGTCCCCTCCCCTTCCAGGATCAGCTCGATGTCCTTGCCCTGCTGGCGGGCGAGGTCGCGCACGAGCCGCGGGAATCGCTCGAAGACGTGGCGGATGGGCAGCATCCGGATGTCCATCACGGTCTCCTGGAGCTGGGTGGAGACCGAGGCCACCTGCTGAACCGCCGAGAGCAGCTCCACGGATTCGTGTCCGCCCATCTGCTCGGCCAGCTCGCGGCCCAGCTCGTGGAGCTTCGTGCGGTGGATGATCAGCTCGCCCACGAGATTGAGGAGATGGTCGAGCTGCGAAAAGTCGACGCGGACCATGCTCGAGCGGGCCGAGACGTATTCCGCGGAGACGGCGGACGACGCGGGCGCAGCCAGAGACGACGACGCGTCGGCCGGGGGGGCCGGGAGGGGCGCCGGCGGCGCGACCGGGGGCGCCGCGGGGGTGGGGAGCGCGAGCGGAGCGACGGTGGCGACCGTGGATGGGGCCGCCGGCTCGGGGGCCTGACGGAGGATCGCGTCGAGCACGGTCCGCTCACCCTCGAGGCTCCGGACCTCCCCGCGCTGGCGGCAGGCCTGCTCCACGGCGTCGCGCAGCGCGCTCGCCCCCGCGAAGAGGCGGTCGAAGAGCGGACGGGACAGCGTGACCGTGCCCTGGCCGACCCGGACGAAGACGTCCTCCAGGCGGTGGACGTAGTCCTTGATCCCGGTGAAGCCCATCATGCCGCTGTTGCCCTTGAGGGTGTGCAGCGGCCCCATGATCCCGGCCACGACCTCGGGATCGAGCCCTTCGCGCTCGAGGGTGAGCAGGGCGTGGTCGAGCCCCTCGAGGTGGGCGCGGGCGTCCTCCAGGTAGATGTTGAGGAGCTCCGGGGAGATCTGGAAGTCGGACACCGCCTCTGAACCCTAACCCGCGGCGGTGATCTTCTCGATGAGCCCGTGCAGCTCCGAGGCCTGGAAGGGCTTCTTCACGTACCCCTTCGCTCCCATCTTGAGGCCCCGGATGGTGTCTTCTTCCTTCCCCTCGGTGGAAATGATGATCACGGGGATGGCCTGGTAGGCGGACTCCTTCTGCAGCCGCTGCAGGAACTCCAGGCCGTTCATGACCGGCATGTTTATGTCGAGGAGGATCAGGTCGATTCCCTCCTCCTGGGCCAGCTTGTCGAGCGCCTCCAGCCCGTTCATGGCGCTGATGAGCTTGCAGTTCTTGTAGCGGGACAGGAAGAGCTTGTACATCTGGTGGATCAGGGCCGAATCGTCCACCGCGAGGATCTTCCTGAGCATCACCTGTTGCTCCTAGTGCCGTTCCAACCTATTGCGCCCGGTCCACGAGGACATTGGATCCGAGTTCATCGCCGATATCGAGAGCTCCCTCCAAGGGATGAGTTGGAACGGCACTAGCCGGTCAGGTTTGTACCACCGAAACCCCTGCGGTTCAACCGTCTGCGGCCGTTCGCCATCGGGGCCTTGAAGCGCCGCGCGCTTCCGGCCACCATGGAATCGGACCTTTGTGAGCGATGCCGCCTTCCTGCCCCGCGCCCCCCGGAAGCGCTTGGGCCTGACGCCCCGGCAGGAGCGGACGTTCAACCTGCTGGCGGCCGCCCTCATCTCGGTGATGGTGCTGGGCTGGGCCGTCTCCATCGGCGACCAGTACTTCCAGCGCCAGGAGTCGGACGAGACGACCACCACCCCCGCCCGGATGCTGGCTTCGAAGCTCTCCGACCCCCGGGCGCCGGAGACAGCCTATCTCGACGACGCGCAGCTCGATTTCCTCGACGCGCTGCGAGGACGATCGGGCAAGCTCCAGGCGGCCTTCCGCGCTCCGGGCGACACGCTCACCTCACCGCAGGAACGGCCGGCCCCCGAGCTGAGCGCGCGTTTCGAGGCTCCCACGGGCAGCGAGACGGTGTCGGAGGACTTCACCGCTCCCAAGGATCCGGGCGTCTACAAGCTCGCGGTGGAGATGAACAAGGCCACCCGCCCCATCGACGATCTGCGCGTCATCACCCTGGTGCCCTTCGCCGAGAAGAAGAAAGACCGCATCGGCCTCTACTACCTGGGCCGCTGGCCGTTCGAGGGAAGGGGCACGCCCCCGCGGCCCTCCTACGCCAACCCCACCGGTTTCGTCGAGGTCACCCGCGAGAACCAGGACACCGCGGTGTCGGAGCACTTCAAGCTCCGCGACTTCCTCACCAAGGACCAGTTCGACGTGTGGCCCAAATACCTCCTCATCGACTCGCGCCTGATCGACAAGCTCGAGCTGATCGTGCAGGAGCTGGAGGAGGAGGGCCATCCCGTCAAGCACGTGCAGATCATGAGCGGTTTTCGGACCCCGATCTACAACCACAGCGGCGGCAACACGGGAGGCCGGGCCAGCCTCAGCCGCCACATGTACGGCGATGCCGCCGACATCTTCGTGGACAACGACCGGGACGGCGTGATGGACGACCTCAACGGCGACGGCCGGATCGACCCCGCCGACTCGGAGGTGATCGCGCGGGCCGCGGAGAGGGTCGAGGCGAAGTACCCGGCTCTTGTCGGGGGGGTGGGGATCTACCCGGCCTGCTGCGGCCACGGACCCTTCACCCATGTGGACGTGCGGGGCTATCGCGCCCGCTGGCGCGGCGCCGGCAACGGATAGCCGCGCGAAGGAGGACCATTGACCGAGACAACCTGTCCCGAGTGCGGGACCGAGAGGAAGGACTTCACGCGGGTCTGCCCCGCGTGCGGGGCGCCGCCCGTCGACAACCGGCAGGGCCTGGTCAGCGCGAGCACCGTGCGGACGGCGGACCTCGAGCCCTACGTCGCCCTGCGCTACATCGCGAAGCTGTTCAAGGTGCTGGCCGCGCTCATCATGATCATGCTCCTCGGCGAGGTGGTGCTGGGGCTGGTCATCGACGGCCGGGCCTCCGTCACGACGCTCCTCGGCGAGGCCACCCGCCTGCTCGTCCTGGCGGGGATGCTGTGGGCCGCGGGGGACATCGCGGTGCTGATGGTCGACGCCGGCCACGACCTGCGCGTGGCCCGCATCCTGCTCGGCCGTATCAACGCGCAGATGCACCGCCGCGAGGACCAGGAGGAAGAGAAGCTCGCCCCGCGGCCACGCGCCGCGCCCTGAAGCCGCGCGCCGCGTGCGTGCCATAATCCCGCCGTGTTCGAGTCTCGCGACCGGCTGGCCGAGGACATCCGCCACCTCCTGGACGCGGTGCGTCATGAAGCGGGCGGACGCTACGCGTGCCTGATGGAGCCCGGCCGCATCCTGTTCGAGAGCCCGGAGCCGGAGGAGCGCGCGGAGTGGGCCCTGCGCCGCCTCCTCGAAGAGCGTAGCGCGGCGCTCTTCTCGCTCCCCGGAAGCATGGCCGGGGAAGGGCCCGCCCAGGATCTCTTCGAGGGCTGGGAGGACGACGACTTCCTTCTCGCCTTCGTCAACGGCCGCGTGGCCCTGGCCGTCGCCTGCCCGGATGCGGAAGCGGTCCGGGACGCGGTCATGCGGCCGCTGCGCGCGCTGGCCGACCGCCTCTTCCGCTACAACGAGACCTGGCGCCTCGACGAGAAGGGCCGCGGGTTCTTCCTGGGCAGCGCCCGGCTCGACGTGGTCGTGGTCGGCCGCACGGGGTAGAATGGTCCGTTTACGCGCATGAAGAACATCCGCAACTTCTCGATCATCGCCCACATCGACCACGGGAAGACCACCCTCTCCGACCGCCTCCTCGAGCGCACGGGGGCTCTCACCCAGCGAGAGATGACCGAGCAGTTCCTCGACTCGATGGACCTCGAGAAGGAGCGCGGCATCACGATCAAGCAGCACTCGGTCCGGCTCGAGTACAAGGCGAAGGACGGGCAGGACTACGTGCTGAACCTCATCGACACGCCCGGCCACGTCGACTTCTCCTACGAGGTGTCGCGCTCGCTGGCCGCGTGCCAGGGGGCGCTGCTGGTCGTGGACGCGAGCCAGGGAGTGGAGGCGCAGACGCTCGCCAACGCCCACCTCGCCGTCGACTCCGGCCTCGAGATCATCCCCGTCCTGAACAAGATCGACCTGCCCGGAGCCGAGCCCGAGAAGGCGCGGGAGCAGATCGAGAGCATCATCGGCATCGACGCCTCCCACGCCATCCTGGCCTCGGCCAAGCAAGGCGTGGGGATCGACGAGATACTCGAAGCCATCGTGGAGCGGGTCCCGCCGCCCAAGGGCGATCCGGAGGCCCCGCTGCGCGCCCTCGTGTTCGACTCGTGGTTCGACCAGTACCGGGGCGTCGTGGTGCTGGTCCACGTCGTGGACGGGCGCCTCGACCCGAGGATGAAGGTCCGCCTCATGGCGTCGGGCGGCGTCTACGAGGTGGAGCAGCTCGGCGTCTTCACGCCCAAGCCCCTGCCGGTGGACTCGCTATCGGCGGGCGAGGTGGGATTCGTCATCGCGGGCATCAAGCGAGTGTCCGACGTGGCCATCGGGGACACCCTCACCGACGACCGCAAGCCCGCGGCGGAGCCGCTGCCCGGGTTCAAGGAGATCAAGCCCATGGTGTTCGCCGGGCTCTACCCGGTGGATGCCGACATGTACGCCGAGCTGCGCGACGCCCTCGAGAAGCTGCGCCTCAACGACTCGTCCTTCTTCTACGAGCCGGAAACCTCCACGGCGCTCGGTTTCGGGTTCCGCTGCGGCTTCCTGGGCCTGCTGCACATGGAGATCGTGCAGGAGCGCCTCGAGCGTGAGTTCACCCTCGAGCTCCTCGTCACCGCGCCGTCGGTGCGCTACCGCGTGCACAAGACGAACGGGGAGATCCTCGAGATCGACTCCCCGGCGCGCCTGCCCGACCCCGGCTCGATCGCGTCGATCGAGGAGCCCATCATCACGGCGGTGATCCTCACGCCGGAGGAGTTCGTCGGGCCGATCCTGAAGCTCTGCCAGGAGAAGCGCGGCGTGCAGAAAGGGCTCGACTACGTCACCCAGACCCGCGTCATGATCACGTACGACCTGCCCCTCAACGAGATCCTGCTCGATTTCTACGACCGCCTGAAGTCGGCCTCCAAGGGCTACGCGTCGCTCGACTACCAGCTCTCGGGCTACTGGACCTCGCCCCTCGTGAAGCTCGACGTCCTCGTCAACGGCGACCCCGTGGACGCGCTCTCGCTCATCGTCCACCGCGACTCGGCCTACCCGCGGGGCAAGAGCCTCGTCGAGAAGATGCGCAAGCTGATCCCGCGCCAGATGTTCGAGGTGGCCATCCAGGCCGCCATCGGCAGCCGCGTCATCGCCCGCGAGACGGTCAAGCCGTTGCGCAAGAACGTGATCGCCAAGTGCTACGGGGGCGACATCTCACGCAAGCGCAAGCTGCTCGAGAAGCAGAAGGAAGGCAAGAAGCGCATGAAGCGCGTGGGCCAGGTGGACATACCGCAGGAGGCGTTTCTGGCCGTGTTGCGCGTCGACTGAACGCGTAAACGACCGGCTTCAGCTAGAATACTCCCGATGGCCGCCGCCCAGCCCCAGACCGACCCCCGCTCCGAAGCCGCCGCCACCTTCAAGAAGTCCGTCGCCCGCGAATACTTCGAGTCGGTGGTGGTGGCGGTGATCCTCGCCCTCTTCATCCGCACCTTCGTGGTGCAGGCGTTCAAGATCCCCACGGGCTCGATGGAGCCCAACCTGCTCATCGGGGACCACCTCCTCGTCAACAAGGTCATCTATTCGCCGTCCGCGCTCCCCCTGGAAGACAGGATCCTCGCGAAGAAACCCGTCCAGCGCGGGCACGTGGTGGTGTTCAAGTTCCCCGAGGATCCCACCCGCGACTTCATCAAGCGCGTGATCGGGCTGCCGGGCGAGACGGTGGAGATCCGTGACAAGACCGTGTTCATCAACGGTCAGGCGCTGACGGAGCCCTACGCCCACTTCCAGGAGCCGCCGCTGCACCGCGACGATCCCGAATACAGCCTGCGCAGCGAAGGAGTGCGGGACAACTGGGGGCCGCAGGTCGTGCCCGCCGGCCAGTTGTTCGTGATGGGCGACAACCGGGACAACAGCCGCGACAGCCGCTTCTGGGGCTTCCTTCCCCGCGACCAGGTCAAGGGCCGGGCGTTGCTCGTCTACTGGTCGTACGAGGCCTCGCGGGAGGAGTACCACCGCACCGGGTATCTCGACTGGCTCCGCGACACGCTCTCCGCTTTCGGCAAGACGCGCTGGAGCCGATTCTTCCATCTGATCCGCTGACGTCTCGGGAGGAGCAGAGATGAACGTTGGACACGAGAGGGGCGAGGGCAGGATGGGGACGATCGTGGGACTCCTCCTGTTCGTGGCCGTGATCCTCGCCATCTGGAACCTCGGGCCGGTGTTCTGGGCCGACTACAACTTCAAGGACAAGCTCAACGAGATCGCGCGTGTGGGCCGCCACCGGTCCGACGACGACATCCTCCGGATGATCATGCACGAGGTGAGCGAGAACAAGCTCGAGGGCTACATCACCGGGCACACCTGCAAGATCAACACGCTGGAGACGCGGCGGACGATCCTGTGCGAGTACGATCGCGCCGTGAACATCCTCCCGGGCTTCACGCACGTGTTTCACTTCAAGGACGATGCGGACCAGCCGCTGTTGTAGCTTCTAGGCGCGCGAGGCGAGCAGCCCGAACACCACTCGGGCCACGTCGGTGAGGGCCTGCGGCTTCTGGAGGAAGGCGTCGGCCCCGAGCCGGCGCGCCTCGCTCACGACCTCCGGCGTGGCATAGCCGGTGAAGAGCACGACCCGCGTGGCGGGAAACCGCTCCCGGACGAGCGCGAGCAGGTCCAGCCCTTCCGCGTCCCGCACGGGATGCAGGCGCAGGTCGGCGATCATCAGCGCATAGGGCGCGCCGAGCAGGAACGCTTCCGCCTCCTCCCGCCCGCGAGCGACGTCCACCTGGTGGCCGAAGGTCTCGAAGTACTCCTTCATCGTGAGGACGATCGCTTCTTCGTCGTCCACGATCAGGAGGCGGTGTCCCACGCGCTCACCGACCCCCGGTGGGTCCCGGTCCCGCCGGGGCGAGGCCCATCGTGCCGAGCACCACGTCCGCCGCACCCTCCAGCGACTCGATCCACGATCGGATTTCCGAAGCGCGGGCTGATTCGCCGAGATTGATCCGTACGTTCTCCGCCGCCCCCTTGAGCCCCGCCCACGCCAGCGCGGCGGCCGTGCGGGCGTCGCTGGCCGCGTTGGGGTTGCCGTTCTCCGCCGCCACCTGCGCCGCCGCCAGCACCGCCAGGCACGCCTCGGCGGTGCGCAGGGGAACGTCGGTGGCGACCGAGACCGCGGCGTCGACCGCGCGGCGACGGGACGCCTTCTCCTCGTCGGTCGCCTTCGGCAGCTTGTACGCGGCGCCCACGGCGTCGTAGGCCGCGCTGTCCTCGTCCACCAACCGGCGGAGCCGATCGCCGGTGGCGCGCGCGTCGGCGAGGGCCCCGTCCAGCCGTGCGCGCTCCGCCGCATCACCGGTGCGCGTCCTGGGCATGCCGCACACCATTGCCACCAGGGCGGCGGCCGTGGCCCCGGCGAGGGCCGCGGCCGAGCCTCCCCCGGGGGTCGGATCGACGGACGCGAAGCGGTCGAGCAGGTCCGTGGTGGCGAGAGCCAGCAGCGCCACTCAGAGCTTCCCGAGGAGCTGCTTCGCGATCACCATCAGCTGCATGTGGGTGGTGCCCTCGTAGATCTGTCCGACCTTCTGGTCGCGGAAGTACTTCTCCACCGGATACTCGCGCGAGAAGCCGTAGCCACCGTAGATCTCGATGACCTTGGAGGTGACGTGCTCGGCGGCGCGGGACGCGAAGAGCTTGGACATCGCCGCCTCCTTGATGAAGGAAGCCCCGGTGTCGCGAAGCCGGGCGGCGTTGTAGGTGAGCAGCCGGGAGGCGTCGATCTCGGTCGCCAGCTCCGCAAGGAGGAACTGCACGGCCTGGAACTCGGCGATCGGCCGGCCGAACTGGTGCCTCTGCTGGGCGTAGCGCAGGCCGTGCTCGAAGGAGCCCCGGGCCACCCCCACCATCTGGGCTCCGATCCCGATTCGGCCCTCGTTGAGCGTCTCGATCGCGATCTTGTAGCCCTTGCCCACCTCGCCCAGCACGTTCTCCTTGGGGACCCGGCAGCCCTCGAGCACCAGCTCGCAGGTGGAGGAGGCCCGGATGCCGAGCTTGTCCTCTTTCTTGCCGACCTGGAAGCCGGGAAAGGAGCGCTCGACGAGGAAGCTCGTGATGCCCTTGTAGCCCTTGGCGGGGTCGATCGTCGCCATCACGATGAACAGCTCGGCCTCGGCGGCGTTGGTGATCCACAGCTTCCGCCCGGTCAGCTCGTAGTGGTCGCCCTTGTCGGTGGCCCGGCAGGCGAGGGCGAAGGCGTCGGAGCCGGAGCCCGCCTCGGAAAGCGCGTAGGCGCCGACCCATTTGGAGGCGAGCCGGGAGCAGTACCGCGCCTTCTGTTCGTCGGTCCCCCACCGCAGCAGCGCGTTGTTCACGAGCGTGTTCTGGACGTCCACGAGCACGGCCAGCGACGCGTCGACCCGGGCCAGCTCCTCCACGACGAGCACGGACATGAAGAAGGTGGCGCCGGCGCCGCCCGCGGACTCGGGGATCTCGATCCCCATGATGCCGAGCTCGAAGCACTTGTCGATGAGCTCGCGGGGGATGTGCGCCTCCTTGTCCATCCTGGGGACCAGGGGGCGCACCTCCGCCTCGGCGAAATCCCGGACCTGGTCGCGAAACATCCTCTCGTCCTCCGAGAGGTCGGTGAGCGGGAGGCTGCGGGCGGGGGTGAGGGTCTCGGGCATCGCTTCACCTCGGGTAGCCATGCTACCGCTAAAACGCCTTGACACGCCGTGGCTTTGCCCTATGATCAAGATGTCATGATGCTGCGCCCTGCCGTGCGACCGCAGGCCCGCGATAGGCGAGGCCCGTCCCGGCGGGGAGCCATGGTCTAGTTCGCATCGCCAGTCGAACGGACCTTCCGACCCGCTGGACATTGATTCCAGCGGGTTTTTCTTTTTGGGGTCGACGCAGAGGATGCTGACGGTCGGTGTTTTCGGGGCGACGGGTTACGCGGGGCGCGAGGCCGTGCGGCTGCTCTCCGCCCACCCGCGGGCGAAGGTGGCCTTCACCACGGGCAGCGGCGAGGGGCACCTGGCCCACGAGGCGGGCCTCGCGCGGCCGGCCGACGCCTACCTGCTCTCGCTGCCCCACGGCATCTCGGCCTCCTACGCGGCCCGGCTGCGCGAAGCATGGCCTCGCGCCGTGGTGGTGGACCTCTCCGGCGACCTGCGCCTGCCGGATGCCGCCTCGTACAAGGAGTGGTACGGCCACGATCATCCGGCGGCTTCGCTGCTCGGCGCGCCCTACGGCCTGACCGAGCTCTACCGCGACCGGATCCGGGGAGCGCGGCTCATCGCCAACCCCGGCTGCTACGCCACCAGCGTCCTTTTGCCCCTGGTGCCCCTCGTCCGTGAGGAGCTGGTGGACGCCGACGACATCGTGATCGACGCCAAGAGCGGGGCCACCGGCGCGGGGCGCGCGGCGAAGGAAGAGCTCCTGTTCTGCGAGGTCGACGAGGACCTGAAGGCGTACTCGCCCGGGCGCACGCACCGGCACGTCGGCGAGATGGAGGCGGTACTGGCCGAGCGCACCGGGCGAAAGATCGCGCTCACCTTCTGTCCCCACCTCCTGCCGGTCAAGCGGGGCATCCTCTCCGCGCTCTACCTGAAGACCCGCGCCTCCGACGCGGACCTGTCGGCCGCCCTCGAGAGCGCCTATTCCGGCTCGCCGTTCGTGAAGGTGGTCGGCGCGCCGCCGCGCCTTTCGGACGTGGTGGGCACCAACGACTGCCGGATGTCGGTCCATGCCGCGGCGCCGGGGCGCGCGGTCGTCTTCTCCGCCCTCGACAATCTGGTGAAGGGTGCGGCGGGCCAGGCCGTGCAGAACCTCAACGTGGCGCTGGGCTGGCCCGAGGCCGAGGGCCTGCCGACCCTCGATGGAGGCCGGCCATGACGCCCCGGCTGTCGCTGGCCCGCGACACGAAGCCGGTTCGGGTATACAAAGTGGGCGGTCCGGCCCTCGAGGATCCGGGCCTCATCGGTCCTCTGGCCGACGACATCCGCCGCGCGCCCGGGCCGTCGGTCCTCGTGCACGGGGGGGGCCGGCACGTCGACCGCATGCTCCGGGCGCTCGCGATCGAGTCCCGCTTCGTCGGCGGCCGGCGCGCGACTTCGCCGGCGGCGATGGAGGTGGTGGAGATGGTGCTCTCGGGTGTGGTCAACAAGGATCTGGCCGCGGGGCTCACGAGCGCGGGACTCCCGGCGGTCGGCATCTCCGGCCGCGACGGCGCCCTCATCCGCGCGCGCCTGGAGCCGGACCTCGGCCGGGTGGGTGTTCCCGTGGACGCCGACCCGGCTCCCGTCCGCGCGCTGTGGGACGCGGGCCTGCTCCCGGTCGTCTCCCCGGTGTCGTGCGGGCCGAGCGGGGAATCGGTGAACGTCAACGCCGACGAGGCCGCGCTCGTCCTGGCCCGGTCCCTGGGCGCGGCCGCGCTCGTGTACCTCTCCGACGTCGACGGCGTCCGGGTGGGCGAGGAGACGGTGAACGTGCTCGACGCGGCGACGGCGGAGCGGCTCATCGAGGACGGAACCATCACGGCGGGCATGGCGCTGAAGGTCCGGATGGCGCTGGAGGCGGCGCAGGCGGGGATTCCCGAGGTGGTGGTGGCGGGAAAGGCGCGCCTGACCGGCCGGTTCGCGGGCACCCGGATCACGGCGGGGCAGGACCTGGCGAAGCAGGCGGGTCGCAGCCGCATCCGCCGGGGGCTGCGTTGAGCGCGCTGCTGCCGGTCTACGACCGCGACCTCGTGATCGTGTCGGGCAAGGGCGCTCGCCTCACCGACGCCGACGGCAAGACCTATCTCGACTTCGCGGCGGGGATCGGGGTCAACGGCCTGGGCTACGGCGACCGCAAGGTCACGGCCGCCATCCGCAAGCAGGCGGGAAGGCTCGTTCACGCGAGCAACCTCTACTACAGCCCGCCGGCCCAGGCGCTGGCCGAACGCCTGGCCGGACTCGCGTTCCCGTCGAAGGTGTTCTTCTGCAACTCGGGGACGGAGGCGGTGGAAGCGGCCATGAAGTTCGCGCGCCGCATCGGCGGCCCCTCGGGTCGAACCGAGTTCGTGGCCTTCGAGCGCGGCTTCCACGGCCGCACGATGGGCGCGCTCTCCCTGACGTGGAACGAGAAGTACCGGACGCCGTTCGAGCCGCTGGTGCCCGGCGTGCGGTTCTGCGCCTGGGACGACCTCACCGCGGCCGCGGCCGTGATCGGCAATCGTACGGCCGCCGTCTTCGTGGAGCCCGTGCAGGGCGAGGGCGGACTGCGCGTGGCCCCTCGCGAGTTCCTGCGGGGCCTGGCGGATCTGTGCCGTGAGCGCGGGGCGTTGCTCGTCTCGGAGGAGGTCCAATGCGGCCTCGGCCGCACGGGCCAGCTCTTCGCTTACCAGAACGCGGGGATCCGGCCCGACATCCTCACCCTGGCCAAGCCGCTCGGCGGCGGATTGCCTCTCGGCGCGGTGCTGCTCAAGGAGGATCTGGCCGGCGCCATCGCCGTCGGCGACCACGGCAGCACCTTCGGAGGCAACCCGGTCGCGGCCGCGGCGGCCCTGGCCGTGCTCGACCGCCTCACGGCTCCGAAGTTCCTGGACAAGGTGAACCAGAGAGGCGCCTACCTGCGCAAGGGGCTGAACCAGATCGCGCGGAGGTATCCGGCCATCGTCCAGGTGCGGAGCGCGGGCCTCATGGTGGGCATCGAGCTGCAGGCGGCCGCGCTGCCGGTCGTGAGAGCGCTGCGCGAGAAGGGGATCCTCGTGACGCGGGCCGGCGACAACGTGGTGCGCCTGCTGCCGCCGCTGGTCGTGAAGCGGAAGGACATCCGGCAGCTCCTCGGGGCGTTCGACGAGGTGCTCGCCACGGGGGCCGGCGCCGCGCCGGCGGCCCCGCCCCCGGCCGTGATGGTGGAAGGAGGCGGCGGTGCGGTTGCGTAAGGCCACGGAGGCCGACGTCGCTCCCCTGCTCGCCCTCATCAACGGCTACGCCGACCGGGACATGCTGTTGCGCCGCACCGAGGACTCGCTGCGGGCCTGCCTGGACGACTTCTGGGTGGCGGAAGAAGACGGCGAGGTGGTGGGTTGCGGCGCCCTCACCGCCCTCGGCCCCGGCCTCGGCGAGGTGCGCTCCCTGGCCGTGCGCGAGGATCGCGCCGGCCGGGGCGTCGGCCGGCAGATCGTGGAGCGATTGCTCGAGGAATCGGCGGACCGTGAGCTCCTGGAGGTGCTCGCGCTCACCCGCCGGGTACCGTTCTTCGAGGCGCTCGGCTTCCACGTCACCCGCCGCGAGCGCTTCCTCGACAAGCTGATGGTGGACTGCAAGGCGTGCCCGCTGAACCTCTGCTGCGACGAAACCGCGGTGGTGCGCACGCCCCCTCAACGCGACGGAATCAACGCAGAGAGCGCCCCTCTGCGTTTCAAAGGAGTCTCCGGTCGATGAGTCAAGTCAAGAAGGTCGTGCTGGCGTACTCCGGGGGGCTCGACACCTCGATCATCATCCCCTGGATCAAGGAGAACTACGGCGGGGCGGAGATCATCGCCTACTGCGGCGACGTGGGCCAGGGCGACGACCTGGAGGCGGTGCGGCGCAAGGCGCTCGCCACGGGCGCCAGCAAGTGCGTGGTGGAGGACCTGCGCGAGGAGTTCGTCCGCGACTACGCCTACGCGGCCCTCGCCGCCGGCGCCGTGTACGAGGACAACTACCTGCTCGGGACCGCGCTGGCCCGCCCGCTGCTCGCCTACCGCCAGGTGCAGACCGCGCGGCGGGAGGGGGCGGACGCCCTCGCCCACGGCGCCACCGGCAAGGGCAACGACCAGGTCCGCTTCGAGGTGACCTACGCCACCTTCGCCCCTCACCTGAAGGTCATCGCCCCGTGGCGCGAGTGGAACATCCGCTCCCGCGAGGATGCCCTCGCGTACGCCGCCACCCACGGCGTGCCCGTGGACCAGTCCCCGCGGGACATCTTCAGCCGCGACGGGAACCTCTGGCACCTCTCCCACGAGGGCGGGAACCTCGAGGATCCGTGGGACGCGCCCCGCAAGGAGATGTTCAAGCTCACCGTCGACCCCGAGGACGCACCCGACGAGCCGGAGGTGGTGACCCTCGGGTTCGAGCGCGGCGCGCCCGTAGCGCTCAACGGAGAGAGGCTCGGCCCGGTGGAGATGGTGGAGACGCTGAACCGCGTCGCGGGCTCCCACGGCGTCGGGCGCCTCGACCTCGTCGAGAACCGCCTCGTCGGGATCAAGTCCCGCGGCGTGTACGAGACCCCGGCGGGCACCGTCCTCCACGTCGCTCACCGCGAGATCGAGCGCCTGGTGCTCGACAGAAACACGTTGCACTTCAAGCAATCCGTCTCCGTGCGCTACGCGCAGCTCATCTACGACGGGCTGTGGTTCTCCACCCTGCGCCAGGCCCTCGCCGCCTTCGTGGCCTACACGGAGAAGGAGGTGACGGGAGAGGTGAAGGTGCGGCTCTTCAAGGGCCGCGCCGAAGCCGTCGGCCGGCGCTCGCCGCGCAGCCTGTACCGCCAGGACCTCGCGACCTTCGGCGAGGGCATGGCCTACGACCATCAGGACGCCGAGGGGTTCATCCGGCTGTTCGGCCTGCCCGAGCGGGTCCGAGCGCTGACGCGGACGGACCACGCCGAGGCGGAGAGGAACGGAAAGACCGCCGAGAAGGCTCGAAAGCCCGCGGAGAAGGCTCGGGAGAAGGCGGGTACGCGCGGATGAGCGTGGCCGAGGAGCGGGCGACGCCGGCGGCGCGCGACGACGCGCAGGCGCGGGGCGCCATCACGGCGCCCGACGGCTTCCGGGCCGCGGCCGTGGCCGCGGGGGTCAAGCCCGAGGGGCCCGACCTGGCCCTGCTGGCGGCGGACCGCGACTGCGCGGCCGCCGCCGTCTTCACCGCCAACCGCGCCCAGGCCGCGCCCGTGATCGTGTCGCGCGAGCACCTCGCGGGCGGACGCGCCCGCGCGGTCGTGATCAACGCCGGCTGCGCCAACGCCGCTACCGGCGCCCCGGGAATCGCCGACGCGCGGCAGATGGCGACGGCCACGGCGACGGCGCTGGGCTGCCGGCCGACCGAGGTCGTCGTCGCTTCGACCGGCGTCATCGGCACCCGCCTGCCCATGGACAAGGTGCGGGCGGCCATCGCCGACGCCGCGCGGCATCTGGCCCGTGAGGCCGGCGCCGACGCCGCCCGCGCCATCCTGACCACGGACACCCGGCCCAAGGAGGCGTGCGTCCGCTTCTCGCTGGGCGCGGAGACGCTCACGGTGGGGGCGATGGCCAAGGGCGCGGGGATGATCGCGCCCAACATGGCGACGATGCTCGCGTTCTTCACCACCGACGCCGCGGTCGAGCCGGGCCTGCTGGCGCGCGCGCTCCGCGAGGCTGTCGGGGAGAGCCTGAACCGCGTGACGGTGGACGGCGACACGTCCACCAACGACATGGCACTGCTGCTGGCGAGCGGTGCGCGCCCCGCGCCCCCCATCGAGAAGGAGGGCCAGAGCTACGACACGTTCCGCGCCGCCCTCACGGAGGCCGCCCGCCGCATCGCCGAGCTGATCGTGCGCGATGGAGAGGGGGCGACCCGCATGGCCGAGGTGCGCGTGGACGGCGCGCGGGACGCGGCGGACGCCGACCGCGTCGCGCGCGTGGTCGCCGACTCGCCCCTCGTGAAGACCGCATTGCACGGCGGCGACCCGAACTGGGGCCGCATCCTCGCCGCCGTCGGTCGCTCCGGGGTGGCGGTCGATGTGGACCGCGTCGACATCTTCCTGGGGGGCGTGTGGGTGGCCGAGGGCGGCCGCGCCCGCGACTACGACGAGCCCGCCGCCCGCGCCGCGATGCTCGAGGACCCGGTGCGCATCCGCGTGAGGCTCGGCGCGGGCCAGGCGGCGGGTTGGATCTGGACCTGCGACTTCAGCCACGGGTACGTGGACATCAATGCTCACTACCGGAGCTAGCGAGGCTCTTCAACGCAGACTCCAGTGAGCCGTGGGCTCACCACGGTGCGTGAAAAGCCGCGGCCTGCCGGCTCGTTGTCTCGGGCGCGGGGCGCGCGGGCTTGCTCCGGGGCGCGCATGTCGTCAATGAAGCAGAAACGATGCACGCGGAGCGGGGATTCCGCCCCGAGAGCGGCCGACGGAGGGCGGAACACCCACCGGCCGCAGAGGAGCCCCGCGCACCCCTCCGCTGCGCCCACGCTATCCCCGCGCCCTCTCGTTGCTGGTAGCTTTCAGAGCAGAGGCCGCAGAGAACGCGCAGGGGCCGTCGGGCTGCTCATCAACTTCGACGTCACCAACCTGCAGCGCGGCATACGGCGGGTGGTGAACTCCTACCCTGACTCTCTGCGGCCTCCGCGTCCCTCGGCGGCCTCTGCGTGGAAGAGCAACGAGTCATGAAGCTATGGGGAGGCAACTACTCCGGGGATCCGGACAAGGATTTCTGGGAGTTCAATCGCTCCTTTCCCTTCGACCGGCGCCTGGTCGCGGAGGAGATCGCGGCCTCGCGCGCGTACGTGCGGGCGCTGGGACGCTGTCGCGCGATCACGCCCGACGAGGCCGACCAGCTCGACGGCGCGCTCGAGCGGCTCGCGCAGCAGGTGCAGGCCGATCCCGCTTCGCTGGAGATGGACGCCGAGGACGTCCACAGCTTCGTGGAGACACGGCTCACCGAGGCAGTCGGCGACCTCGCCGGCCAGGCCCACCTCGGCCGCAGCCGCAACGAGCAGGCGGTGACCGCCCTGCGCCTCTGGCTGCGCCGCACGACGGACCGCTTGCGCGAGGGCGTGGCGCGTCTCGTGGAAGCGCTGGTCGCGCAGGGCCAGGCCGGGGCCGACGCCGTGATGCCCGGCTACACGCACACGCGCGCGGCGGAGCCGATCACCTTCGGGCACCTCGCCGCCGCCCATGCGTGGGCCCTGGTGCGGGACCACGAACGGCTCGGCGACGCACGCCGGCGCGCGAACGTGCTGCCGCTCGGCTCGGGAGCGCTCGCGGGCACCGCGCTTCCCATCGACCGCGAGGCCCTCGCCCGCGACCTCGGCTTCGACCAGGTCAGCCCCAACGCGCTCGACGCGGTGATGGACCGCGACTTCGCCGCCGAGTTCGTCTTCGCGTGCGCGCAGCTCCAGACGCACCTCGCGCGGCTGGCCGAAGACCTCATCTGGCTCTCGGGTCCCGAGTACGGCTTCTTCGCGCTGCCGGAGAGCTTCACGACGGGATCGAGCCTCATGCCGCAGAAGAAGAACCCCGACGCGCTCGAGCTGGTGCGGGGCAAGGCGGCGCGCGTCGACGGCGACCTCGTGCGGCTCCTCGCGCTCATGAAGGGCCTGCCCGCGGGCTACCAGAAAGACCTGCAGGAGGACAAGGAGGCGGTCTTCGACGCCGCCGACGCCGCCGGCGCTTCGGTTGCGGTGATGACGGGCGTGGTCGCCGGCCTCGGCCTGAACCGCGACGCCATGCGCCGCGCCGCCGGCCGCGAGGAGATGATGGCGGCCGGCCTCGCGGTGGCGCTCGCCCGGGAAGGGATGCCGTTCCGCAAGGCGCACGGCCTCGTCGGCTCACTCGTGGCCGAGGCGCAGAAGACCGGCGCCACCCTGCGCGCGGTCGCCGCCCGTGTGCTGCCCGCCCACTCCCCCACCGTCGCCGCCCGCCTCGAAGCGGTCTTCGATCCCGACCAGGCCGTCCGTTCGCGGTCCGCCGCCGGCGGCACCGCGCCCGACGCGGTGAGGCAGTCGCTCGACGCCGCCGCGGACCGGGTCCGGAGGCGCTGAAGCGCGGATGGCCGACCGCCCGCTCGCCGCCCGGCTGGTGGAGAGCGTCGAGCGGGTCGTGCTCGGCAAGCGGGCGGCGGTGGAGACGGTGGTGGCGGCGCTGCTCGCGCGCGGCCACGTGCTCATCGAGGACGTGCCCGGCGTGGGCAAGACCATGCTCGCCCGCGCGCTGGCCCGCTCGATCCGGGCCGACTTCCGGCGCGTCCAGTGCACGCCCGACCTGCTGCCGAGCGACGTCACCGGGGTCTCGCTCTACAACCCCCGGGAGCTCGCCTTCGAGTTCCGTCGCGGCCCCGTCTTCACGCACGTGCTCCTCGCCGACGAGATCAACCGCGCGACGCCGCGCACGCAGTCGGCGTTCCTCGAGGCGATGGAAGAGCGCCAGGTGTCGCTCGACGGGACCACCCACGTCCTGCCCAATCCCTTCTTCCTCATCGCGACCCAGAACCCGATCGAGATGGCCGGCACCTTCCCCCTGCCCGAGGCCCAGCTCGACCGCTTCCTCGTCCGCGTCTCCCTCGGCTATCCCGACGACGCCACCGAGGCCCGGGTGATGAAGGCGCAGCGGGAGTCGCATCCGATCGATGCGCTGACGCCGGTGGCCGACGTCGCGCAGCTCGCGTCCGCGCAGGAGGCCGTGCCCCGCGTCTTCATCCACGATTCGCTCTTCCGCTACGTCCAGCGGCTGACGGCCGAGACCCGCCGCCATCCCCACGCGGCGTGGGGCGCGAGCCCGCGGGGGGCGCTGGGGCTGATGCGCATGGCCCAATCCGTGGCCGCGCTCCGCGGCGAGCGCTTCGTGACCCCCGATCACGTGCAGCGGCTGGCCGAGGCCGTCCTCGCCCACCGCATCGTGGTGAAGCCGCGCTCGCGCGTGCAGGGCATCGACGGGGCGCGCATCGTCGCCGAGTCGGTCGAGCGCGTCGAAGTGCCCATCGACTACGGCCCCGCCTGACGTGGCGCGTTCCCGGACCGACACCTATCGTCGCTTCCTCTACGCGGCCCTCGGCTTCGCCGCCCTGCTCGGCGCCGCGCTGGGCGTCGAAGCGTTGATGGCGCTCGCGGTCGGCGGGTTCGCGCTGCTTTTCGTCTCCTGGGGCCAGGCTCGCCGCGGGCGGGCGGGACTCCGGGTGGCGCGTGAGGTCTACCCGAGCGCGTTCGAGGACGACGCGGTGCCGGTCTCGCTCGTCCTGGACAACCGTTCCCGGCGCACGTCCTGGCTGGTGGAGATCCGGGACTCCTTCGGGCCCGCCGTCGCCGACCGCCAGGCCCTGCTCGAGCCCGGCCCTCTCCGCGGAGCCCGGAGGCAGCGGCTCGTCTACCGCACCGCGTGCTCGCGTCCGTGGGGGATCTACGCGGTGGGGCCGCTGACGCTGGTCGCGTCCGACCCCTTCGGCCTCTTCCATGCCGAGCGCAGCGTGCCCGACGTCACCCCCTTTGCCGTGTTCCCGCGCGTCTGGTCCGTCGCCGGCATCGAGAAGCTCGGTGCGCGGCCCAGCCTCTCGCCCCGGGAAGTCACCTCGACCCGGCCGGGCCAGAGCCTCGCGTATCTCGGCGTGCGCGACTTCCGCTCCGGCGACGATCTCCGGCGCATCCACTGGCCCGCCACCGCCCGCCGCGGGGCACCGGTGGTGAAGGAGCACGAGGTCGACCTGGTCCCCTATTTCACGCTCCTCGTCGACCTCGACCGCTCGCACCGCGCGGGCACCGGCCTGAAGTCCACGATCGAGTACCTGGTGCGGACCTCGGCGTGCCTCGTGTGGACGGCCGCGAGCCGCGGCGACCTGGTGCAGGTTCTGGGCGAGGGCGCGCGGACCCTCGAGGTCCCTCCGGGAGCGGGAACGCTGCACGCGACCCAGGCGCTCTACGAGCTCATCCAGGTGCAACAGGAGGGTCGCTTGTCCCTGCTCGACCTCGTGGAGCAGCACCGGATGCACATTCCCGCGGGCTCGACCGCGGCGCTGCTGTCGGGCTCGATGTTCCTCGATCTGGAGCGACTCGAGGAGATTCTCGGCGCGCTCCAGGCGCGGGGCGTCCGCCCCGTCGTCGTCCTCGTCAACAAGGATTCGTTCCTGCCCATCGACCGGCGCGCCGTCCCCAGACAAGAAGCCGAGGCGCAGGCGCGCGCGGCGACCACGCTGCTGCGCTCGCGAGCCATTCCCGGGGCCATCCTCTCCGCGGAGCACGACCTGGAGGCGCAGCTGGGACGCAACGACCTGTTCGAGGAGCGGTGACGAGCGTGACCGCGCCCCCCGGCGACGCCGCTCTGCGCATCCTGGCCGCGCGCTCCGTGGCGCTCTATGCGCTTTCCTTTCACGCGGCGGCCAGCGCGCTCGTGGCCTGGCGGCCGAGCGATGTCCGGCGGCTCGGCCTCTGCGCGATGGGCCTCGCGATGGCCCTGATCCTCGGCGAATCCTTCGGCGGCATCGTGGACGCCGGCCTCGAAGGCACCAGCCGGCTGCGCCTGCGCGTCACGACCGCCGCCGCCTACGGGGGCCTCGTCGTCCTCGCGCTCAGCGCGGCCATTGGCACCCGGGAGGCGCGGCTTCTCGGGCAGGAGGCGCTCTTGTTCACCGTCCTCCAGGCCGCCTTCCTGCTCCTGGCCGACCTGGGCCGGACCCACCTCGGGCCCATCGCCAACGCGCTCGTGCTCGTGGTGCTGGCCTCGCTCCGGGGCGGCGTGGTGGCGGCGGCCGCGGTCACCGGCGGCCTGGCCCTGCTCGGCTTCTTCCTCGCCCTCGACCATTCCGCCCGCGTGCTCCAGGCTTATCCCGTCGGCCGCGCCGATCTGCTGGGCGCCACGCTCCGCCGCGCGGCGGCCTCGCTGGCGCCCGTTGTCGTCGGCCTCACGGTCTTCTTCGTGCTTTCGCCGGCGCTGCCCCTCCCCCGGATCCGGTTCGCGGTGTCGGTCCCACGAACGATGGACGACGAGGTGGCCGCAGCCTACCGGCGCCTGGTCGTGCTCGCGCTGGCGGGCAGCGGGCTCGTCTTCGGCGTGGTGCGGCTCCTTCGCCGCGACCGGGACCGCCGGCCTCCGCTGGAGGAGACGTTGCCGCTGGAACGCGGTGCGGAGGAGGCCCTGCCGGAGCCGGAGCCCCGGGCGCGCCGGGAGTATCACGGACCCCGGGGGAGGATCGTGCGGGCCTACGTGGGCGTGCTGGCGCGCGCGAGAGAGACGGGCTTCCGATCGCGGCCGAGCCAGACGCCGCGCGACATCGCCGCGCACCTCCCGGGGCCGGCCGGGCCGCTGGACACGCTCACCGATCTGTTCGTCGGCGCGCGCTACGGCCCCGATGAGCCTTCCGAGGAACAGGCGCTCGCCGCCGAGCGCGCCGGTCAGGCCATCGCGGTCGGGCTGGGCAAGAAGAAACGGGTATGACGTGACCGGCCCCCTGGCGACCGTCCAGGTCCGTGACGCGACCGCGCCCGACGCCGAGGCCATCGCCGAACTCGTCAACCGCGCCTTCCTCGTCGAGCGCTTCTTCGTCGAGGGAGACCGCACGAGCGCGGCCGAGATTTCACGTCTGCTGGACGCCGGGGCCTTCCTGCTGGCGGAGACCGGCGGCCGGCTCGTCGCCTGCGTGTACGTCGAGCGGCGCGGAGAGCGCGGGTACTTCGGCATGCTGTCGGTGGATCCCTCGCGCCAGGGCGAGGGGCTCGGCCGCCTGCTCGTCGACGCGGCCGAGGACCGTTGCCTGCGTCTGGGTTGCCGCGTGATGGAGATCCACGTGGTGGACCTCCGGCGCGAGCTGCCGCCTCTGTACCGCCGGCTCGGCTACGTCGAGGTGGGGACCGAGCCCTTCCCGGACACGGAGCGTGCCAAGCGGCCCGCCCGGTTCATCGTCATGACCAAGCCGCTCGGCTGAAGGGCGGCCGCCTCTTTCGAGAGTTTCGCCCCTCGCCACCGTTAGCAGGTGGTAAGAGATCGAAACGCCACGAATGAGCCCGCCCGATGCCGCTCGCCTGTTCGACCAACACCACCTGGCCGTTTTCCGCTTCCTGCGTCGCATGACGGGAAGCCTCAGCCTCGCCGAGGACCTGACCCAGGAGGTGTTCCTGCGGGTCGTGCGCAGCATCGATTCCTATGAAGAGCGCGCGCGAGAGACCTCCTGGATCTTTCGCATCGCCCGTAACGTTCTCGCCGATCGCCTTCGGTCGCAGGCGCGAACGCCGGTAGACGCTCCCGTGCACGATGCGGTCGCCCTGGCCCGTCCGGCCGTACAGGCGCTGGCCACTTCTCTCGATCAGGCCCTCTCCCGGCTTCCCGCCGAAGAGCGGGAGGCGTTCCTGATGAGGGAAGTCGGCGGCCTCGGCTACCGGGAGATCGCCGAGGCGTGCGGCGCCACCGCCGACGCGGCGCGAATGCGTATCTATCGCGCGCGCCTCGCGCTCCGGGAAGCGCTCGGGCCGTCGCGTTCGGTGGCGGTCATGACCCCGAGGGAGGTTTCGAAATGAGTCAGGATCCGCTGGAGGTTCTTTCCGCTTTCATGGACGGCGAGCCGGTGGCCCCCGATGCGCTGGCGGCCGCTCTCCTCGCGCCGGGAGCGCGAGAGGCACTCCTCGACTTCGCGGCGTTGAGGGCCGGGCTCGCCGGCGACGATGCGCGGCCGTCGCCGGCGCTTCATCGCGCGATGAGCGGGATCCTCGGCCGGCGGGCGCAGCCGGCGTGGCGGGTGATGCGCCGCGCGGCGGCGGTCGTGGTCCTCGCGCTCGCCGCCCTGGGAGCGATCAGCCTGGAGAGACGGTTCCGCGGCAACCCGGCCGAAGAGCCGCCGCGGCCCAGCAGGGTCATCCAGTTCACGCCGGGCGTGGACTGGCACGAAGGAGCTCCACGATGAGGATCGGAATGATCAGAAACGGCGTCGCCCTCGCGGCGCTGATGGCAACGGCCGGAGGGCGCGTGGTCGGAGACGACTCGGCGGTTCCTCGGAAGGCCAAGCTGGAATTCCGCGTGGTCGCGACATGGTCGAAAGGGGCGACCCATCCCATCGGCTCGTTCAGCGAACAGCTCGAGGAGGGCGGCTCCACGACCGCGAACATGCAGGTGAGGGTGGATACACCGGCCGATGCGTCCCCGTGCCAGAGCAGTGTCACCGGAAGCGTAAGCCCCCCGGCCGCGCCCGATGGTCCTTTGCCGCTCTGGCAGACGGAGGCGACGCTCAGGCGGGCCGAGATGGACGATATCCAAGTCGACTATGCGTGGAGGCGTCGATCTCCAGCCGGAGATGTCACGCATCGCGGGAGTGCTCGTCTATCCGAAGATGGACACGCGCTCCTGGACTTTGTGCCAGCGTCCGAGGCGTCTTCCGGATGCTGGGACAACGTCGCCCTCGAACTATCCGCCTCCATCCCGGAAGATTCGGCATTCAAGGACCGGCGCATCGCATACGACCTATGGCTGGTCAGCGAGGGTCACGGGAACCGCCTGACGCGCCGACTGCAGCTCATGGGAAAGCAGGGAGAAAAGGTCGCGTTCGACTACGGAACGTTCCGCTCGAAGCTCACGGTCGGCTCACGCCCCAACGAAAGAACTTCCGTCATGGAAATGACCACGACCGGCAACATACGCAGCCGCATCCAGCCCGACGGCTCGATCGAGATCCTGCTCGCCGCGAACCGCGGCGCGCATCCGCGCGAGCGCGACTGGTACGCGGAGGCGCACGGCTCGAAGAAGGTCAGTGCCACCCCCGGGGAAACACTGCGGCTCGAGCTGCCTCCCCCCGCTCCCCCCGCCAGCGTGAAAGAGCCGGACACGTTCAAGGCCCTCGCCGAACAGCACGTGGCGCTCATCCTCACGCCGACGCTTGTGGATTAGCTTCGCCGTTTGATATTTTCGCTAGAGATGCGGCCGTCGTCGAGAATCGGTACTGATTCGGCTCTGCGTCGTGGTATTTGATCACCCATGAAGATAGACATCCCCCATCACCTCTCAGATCAGGACCTCGAGGCACAGCTCAAGTCGTTCGCTCGCTGCGAGCGGGAGGCCACGGCGCGCCTCGTCGCGCACCTCGCCGAGTTCGACGAGCGGCGTCTCTACCTCGCCGCCGGCTTCCCGTCCCTCTTCAATTACTGCTGCGAGGTTCTTCACCTCTCCGAGCCGGCGGCCTACAACCGCATCGAAGTGGCGCGGGCGGCCAGGAGGTTCCCCGACGTCCTCCGGATGCTCGGCGAAGGGTCGCTCAGCCTGGCGACGGTCCGGCTGCTCGCCGCGCAGCTCACGGCCGACAATTGCCCGGAACTCCTTCCCGCGGCCGCGGGCAAGGGCAAGCGGGAGGTCGAGCGGATGCTGGCCGGGTATTTCCCCAGGCCGGACGTGCCGACGCTCATCCGGAAGCTGCCGACGGCACCCTCGCTCCCTACGCCGCCCGATCCGTCTGAGCCGCCGGCGGTGGGCCCGCCCTTGACCAGTCCTTCGCCGCCGCCCCTGCCGGCGCCGGCGAGACGCCCGGTCGTCAGGCCGCTCGACGCGGATCGCTACGAGATCCGGTTCACCGCCACCGCCGAGACCCGCGAGAAGCTGCGGCGGGCCCAAGACCTGTTGCGGCACGCCGTCCCCAGCGGCGACGTGGCGCAGGTGATCGATCGCGCGCTCACCCTGCTGCTCGAAGACCTGGTGCGGAAGAAGTTCGGCGCGACCGACCGGCCGCGGGCCAGCCGCGGTACGACGCCGGGTAGCCGAAGTGTCGCGGCCAAGGTTCGGCGCACGGCGTGGAGCAGTGATGAGGGTCGATGCGGTTTCGTGAGCAAGAGCGGGCGGCGGTGCGACGCGACAGCGTTCATCGAGTTCGATCACGTGGTCCCGTACGGCGCAGGCGGCGAGGGCACGGTGGAGAACATCCGGCTCCTCTGTCGTGCGCACAACGCATTCGAGAGCCAGCGCCTCTACGGTCGCGGGCGCGCTGCAAGGTCGAACTCTTCCCGGGAAGAGTTCGAGCCGCCGTCCCTGCCGCTGCCCCCGTGACGCGAGCCGGTCAGGATCCCTTCAAGTACCGGTCGAGGAACTCCAGGATCTTCCGGTAGCCCTCGATCTGGTTCTTCTTCTTTAAGAACCCGTGGCCCTCGTCGGCGAAGACCACGTACTCCACCGGCACGCCGTTCTTCTTCACTGCGGCCACGATGTCGTCCGACTCGGGCTTGATCACCCGCGGGTCGTTGGCGCCCTGGAGCACCATGAGCGGCTTCTTGATCTGGTCGGAGTGGAAGAGCGGTGAAACCTCCATCAGCATGGCGCGCTGCTTCACCGGGTCGCCGATCTCCTTGTAGAGCGCGAGCCGCTGCGACTCCCACCACGCGGGGATGCTCTCGAGCGTCCGCACCCAGTTGGAGATGCCGAACAGGTCGACCCCGACCGCGAACACGTCCGGCTGCAGCGAAAGCGCGGCCAGCGTCATGTAGCCGCCGTAGCTCCCCCCGATGATACCGATCCGGTCCTTGTCGACGTAGGGAAGGGTCGCCAGGTACTTCTTGCCCTCCACGCAGTCCCACAGCGGCTCGTGCCCGTGCTTCTGGTCGTCGGCGGTGAAGAAGGTCCGGCCGTAGCCCGAGCTGCCGCGGTTGTTGATGCCGAGCACCACGTAGCCGTGGTTCACCAGGTACTGGATGAGCGCGCTGTACCCCTTGCGGGTCTGGCCGCCGGGGCCGCCGTGCACCCACACGAGGGCGGGGGCCTTGCTCTGCGCCGTGGCCTGATACGGCTTGAAGAAGATCGAGGGAATCGTCATCCCGTCGAACGACTTGAACCGGACCACCGCGGAGTCCACGAGGTCCGCGGGATCGATCTCGCGGCTGAGCGTGTTCGTCAGCCGCCGCGGCTCCGCTTCCCCGAGCGTCCACACGTAGAGGTTGCTCGGCGCGCGGTCGCCGTTGACGTAGAACGCGATGCGGCCCTCGCCGCGCGCGATCGTCACGGAAGTGATGTCGCCGGCGGGCAGCGTCGGCAACGCGAGCGCATGGCCCGTCTTCGTCTCCACGATGCGGATCGCAGTGCGGCCGTCCTCGTTGACGGCGGTGACGCGGTAGGTGCCATGGTGCGAGAAGCGCGTGAAGGCCACGTCCCAGTCCGCCTTCTCGACGTCCTCGTGCTTCCCCGTCGCCAGCTCGTAGCGCCGGACGCGCGCGAACTCGCCCCCGTCGTTGGTCGTGTAGTAGAGGTAGCGGCACTCGGGATCGAAGTCCTCCGACGAGTAGGCGGCCTCCCCCTGATGCGGGGTGACGTGCTTGATCTCCCCGGTCGCGGCGTTCCAGAGATAGATGTCGGTGTCGGCGGTCGTGCGGGGCTTGTCGAAGGCCACCCACTTCGCGTCGTCCGAGATCGCCCCGAGCTGGTACCCGGTCTCGTCCTTGTAGAAGACCTTCCGCTCGTAGGTCTTCGCGTCGTAGCGGTAGACGTCGAAGAAACGCGGGTCGCGCTCGTTGCTGAGGACGTAGAAGGCGTCGCCGGCCGGGGTCCAGCCCGCGAAGCTCGCCTTGAGCTTCTCTCCCGGCGTGAGGTCCTTGTCGCCGCCGCCGGTCTCGCGGACGTAGAGGTGGTTCAGCTCGTTGCCGGCCTGGTCGCGGGTGAAGAGGATGCGGTCGTCGGTGGGAAAGTATGAGACTGCCGTCGTATTGTCGGTGGTGGACCGCGTGATCGGCACGGCCTCCCCGCCGGCGACCGGCACGCTGTAGACGTTGTAGATCCCGCTCTCGTTCGAGGAGAACAGGAGGCGCTTCTCGTCGGCCGAGAAGGAGGCCCCGGTCACGCTGGTCGTGGCCATGAACTGCTCGATCGTGTACTGCTTCGAGGGCCGCGGGGCCGCCTGCGCATGAACGCGGCCGGGGACCGCCATGACGAGGACGGGCACGAGGAAGCGAGCCGCGCCACGAACGTTCCGCATGGGTGGTTCTCCTCTTCTCGAGAGCGGCCATTCTAACGGAGATGGAGGCGACGCACGCGGTGCCAGCGTCCGACCTCGCCCTCGGTCGAGTAGAGGTCGACCGTCCGGGCCTCGAAGCCGTCGGGAGCCGAAGGTCGGACCTCTTCGATCACCGCCGGCGGAGGCGGTGCGCCGTACAGGAGGCTGAGATGCGGGAAGTACGGAGGCTCCTCCCGGCGTCCGAAGGCGTCACGAGCGGCGCCGTGAAGGGCGAGCAGCTCCGGGCTCGGCTCGACGCGGAGGTAGAGAGCGCGGAAGTAGCTGTCGCCCACCTCCGGTCCGACGAGGCGAAGAGGGAACACCTTGGACGGCCGGACCACTCGCCGGACCCGCGCGACGATGTCCTCCGCCTGCCCCACCATCCCCGCGAGCAGCGTCACGTGGGGATCGAAGGCGGGACCGCCGACGCGGCGGCCGAGCTCGGCGATGAGGGCGGCGAGGCGGCGGCGGACCTCGCCCTCGGGCACGATCCAGAGGGAGAAGCCGACGCCCTTCATGCTGTGATAGCGTACGCCACCATGCGAAGAATCGCCGTGACCAC
>Ga0207646_10001645_pt1 | contig 27312 bp, 32 predicted proteins | sample KBSK5502metaG_FD_184343 | JGI IMG/M metagenome (GOLD analysis project Ga0207646, IMG submission 184343) | Corn, switchgrass and miscanthus rhizosphere microbial communities from Kellogg Biological Station, Michigan, USA - KBS K5-50-2 metaG... | ecosystem: Host-associated > Plants > Roots >...
TGTCGAGCGTCTCGAGCGCGGTGTCGGCGTGGCCGCCGAGGGCCACGATGAGCGCCATGTGGGTCATCGCGTCCACGTTCCGGCCGTCGCGCTTGAGGACGGCCTGGTACGCGGCGATCGCCTCGGAGTAGCGGCCGTCGAAGAGGCTCTGGCGCGCGGCCTGCAGCATGCCGGCCAGCATCTCGGGCGGGATGGGCTTGCCGGGCTCGAGCGCGATGCGAGGGGGGCCTACGGGCGGGGGGTCGACGGGGGATGCGCCCGGGACGGGGACTGGAAGGCGCGAGCCCGGCGGGGTCATCGTCTGATCCGGCTCGGTGTAGCGGCCCGCGTTGATGCCGATGACCACGCCGAAGATCACGAGCACCACCGCGCCGGCCGCGAGCGTGACGGGTTGCCGGGTCCAGGCCACGCGGGTCGCCGGCTCTGGCGCAGGCGCGCTGGCCGCTTCCGCGACCGCCGGTTTCCTCGGCGCAGGACCCAGCGCATCCAGCTCCGTGATCAGCGTGGCCGCGCGCGTCTCGTAGCGCTCGCGCAGGCTCTCGTAGTCGGGGTCGGACAGGTGGCCCGCCTCGTGGTCGAACTGGAGCTCGCGCAGCGCGCGGTAGAGGGCGGACTTCTCTTCCTCCAGCTCGAGCCGGCGGTCGTCGCGGGGGCGCTCGGCCTCCGGCGTCGCGCCATCGGCCCGGTCCCGGAGCACGGGCCAGAGCACGATCGCGAGCGCGGGGAGCGCGATCACCGCGATCAGCGTGAGCTGCAGCCCGCTCATGGCTCGCGCTCGGCCATCTCGCGCTGGATGCGCTCGCGCATGGCCGCGTCGGGCCGCGCGAGATCGGGCGCGGCGGCAGCGCGCCGGCTCCAGCGGCGGGCCAGCACCAGGACCAGCACGAGGCCGGCGGCCAGGCCCGCGAAGGGGACCACCCACACCAGCAGGTTGAAGCCCTGGCGCGGCGGGGCGAGCAGGATCCAGAGGCCGTACTTGTCTACGAAGTAGGCCTTCACCTGCTCGGGGCTCTCGCCGGCGGCCAGCCGCTCGCGAATGATCGCCTTCATCTGGTGCGCGGTCTCCGAGGGCGAGTCGGCCACCGACAGGCTCTGGCAGACCACGCAGCGGAGCTGGGCCGCCACCTCGTGCACGGTGTTCTCGTTGACCGGCGCGGCGGCGAGCGGGGCGGCGGCGGCGAGCGCCGCGATCACGAGGAGGGCCACCACCGTAAGCGGCCGGCTCACGCCGGCTCCTTCAGGAGCTTCTCGACGTGCTGCTTCATGATCTCGTCGGTGACCGAGCCGACCTGCTTGAAGCGCACCTGGCCCTTGCGATCGATGAAGAACGTCTCCGGGACGCCGTAGACGCCGTAGTCCACCGAGACGCGGCCCGAGGGATCGGGCGCATTCGGAAAGGTGTGGCCGAACTGGGTCAGGAAGCGCCGGGCCGGCTCGTCCTTGTCCTGGATGTTGACGCCGATCAGGACGACGCCGCGGTCCCGGTAGGCCTGCCAGGCCCGCTCGAGGCTCGGCGCTTCGTCGTAGCAGGCGGGGATGCACCACGAGGCCCAGAAGTTGACGACGACCACTTGCCCGCGGAGCGAGGCGAGCGAGATCGCCTTGCCGTCGAAGGTCGTCAGCGCGAAGGGCGAGGCCGGCTTGCCGAGTAGCGGGGAGGGGATCTCGCGCGGATCGGTGCGGAAGCCGTAGGCCAGCAGCACCAGCACCGGCACGACCGCGAGCGGGATCGCCCAGCGGAGGACGCGCCGACGGCCGCTCATGCGACCGCTCGCTCTCCCGCGCGAGGCACCGCGGGCGTGCGCCGGCGCTCGGGGGCGATGGCCAGGGCGGCGCCGAGGGTCAGCACCAGCCCGCCGATCCAGAGCCAGGAGACCATGCGGTTGATCTGGATCTTGATGGTGGCGTGCGAGCCGTCGCGGGCGAACTCGCCCAGCACGAGGTAGAGGTCCTCGAAGAAACCCAGGCGGTAGTCCACCGCCGCGATCGGCGTTTGCTCCTGCGGGTAGAACTTCTTGGCCGGCGTGAGGACGGTGTACGGGCCCCGGCGATCCGTCACCGTGAAGGCGCCGGTGACCTTGAAGTGGTTCGACTCCTCCGCCGCCTGCAGGCCTTCGAATCGGATGGTGTAGCCGCCGAGCTCCACGGTCTCGCCAAGGTTCAGCGTCGCTTCCGTCTGGGTGGACCAGGCCTGCGATCCCGCCACGCCGAGAGCGATGGTCAGGATGCCCAGGTGCACCACGAAGCCGCCGTAGCGACGGTTCTGGCGCAGCGCAAGCCCCCAGGTGGCCTCGCGCCAGGCGTCGCCGGTGCGCCGGCGGGCGCGGGCGGCGCGGGCGAAGTCGAGCGCGATGGTGGCGGCGACGAATCCGACCAGCGCCAGGCAGACCAGCACCACCGTGTTGGCCACGCCCAGCGCGCGGCAGAGCGCGGCGGCCGCGATGCCGATCAGCACCGGCTTGAGGAAGTTGCGCCTGAGGTTCTCCGCGGAGGCGCGGCGCCAGGCGATCAGCGGGCCCACGCCCATGAGGAAGATCAGGGCGAGGAAGATCGGGATGTTGACCAGGTTGAAGAACGGGGCGCCCACGCTCACCTTCACGCCCTTGATGGCTTCCGAGAGCAGCGGGAACACGGTGCCGAAGAACACCGTGAAGGCGGCGGCGATCAGGAAGAGGTTGTTCAGCAGGAACGCGGACTCGCGGGAGACGATCGAGTCGAGCTCGCCCTGCGCGCGCAGCCGGTCGAGCCGCCAGGCGAGCAGCGACAGGGCGCCGAGCACGACCAGGGCCAGGAAGGCGAGGAAGAACTGGCCGACCGAGCCCTGGCTGAAGGCGTGGACGGAGCCGATGATGCCGGAGCGCGTGAGGAACGTGCCGAAGATCGTGAGGCTGAAGGTCAGGATGATCAGCGCGAGGTTCCAGAGCTTCAGCATGCGCCGCCGCTCCTGGATCATCACCGAGTGCAGGAACGCGGTGGCGGTGAGCCAGGGCATGAAGGCCGCGTTCTCCACCGGGTCCCACGCCCAGTAGCCGCCCCAGCCCAGCACGTGATAGCTCCACCAGCCCCCGATCAGGAGGCCGAGCGAGAGGAAGTACCAGGCGATGATGGTCCAGCGCCGGGTGATGGTGATCCACTCGTCGCCGGTGCGGCCCACGATGAGCGCGGCCATCGCGAAGGCGAAGGGCACCGTGAAGCCGGTGAAGCCGAGATAGAGCGCCACCGGGTGGGTGATCATCCCGGAGTCCTCGAGCAGCGGGTTGAGGCCGCGGCCGTCGGCGGGGATGGGCGAGAGGCGCTCGAAGGGCGGCGCCGGGATCGTCATCACCAGGAGGAAAAAGGCCGCGATGCCGAGCATCACCGCGAGCGCCCACGGGTAGAGCTGCGGCTGGGTGCGGCGGTAGCGGCTCACCATGATCAGGGTGTAGAGCGAGAGCATCCACGCCCACAGGATGATCGAGCCCTCGAGCGCGCCCCAGAGCGCGGTGATGCGGTAGTAGAAGGGCGTGCCCCGGTTGGTGTTGGTGGCCACGTACTTCACCGAGAAGTCGAAGGTGAGGAAGGCGTAGACCAGCAGCAGCATGCACGCGGTGATGAGCAGCCAGACGCCGACGGCGGCCCGCTCGGAGGAAGCGCGCAGATCGGACCGGCCCTTCACGGCGCTCCACGCGGCGGCGCCGGAGCCGTAGACCGCCAGCACGAGGGCGGCGACGGTGGCGGCGTAGCCCAGCTCGGGCGTCATGGCTTGCCGTCCGTGCCACGCAGCGTCTTGAGCAATTCCTTGTAGCCCGCCTGGCTCGCGTCGTGCGGGGCCTTGTACTCCTCGGAGTGCTTGGCCAGGATGGTCGTGGCCTGGAAGTAGCCGTCGCGGCTCCAGGTGCCCTCGACGACGGCTCCGCGGCCCTCGGCGAAGAGATCGGGCGGCGTGCCGCGGTGACGCACCGGCACCGAGGCCTGGCCGTCGGAGAGGACGAAGCGCAGATCGAGCGCCTTCGGCTCCCACTTGAGGGTGCCGGGCTGCACCATGCCGCCCAGGCGGTACGACTTGCCGGCCACCGGCGCGGCGCCCAGCTCGCTCGGCGTGACGAAGTAGACCACCGACTGGCTCACGCCCGCGTAGATGAGATACGCGAGCGCGGCCACGATGACGAGGCCGCCCGCGATGAACTTGACCTTGCGGTTCATGCCGCGCGCGCCTTCGTGGCGGGGCGCGGCCGCGTGAGCGCGCGGGCCCGGCGGGCCAGGTGGCGCCAGTAGCCGAAGAGCGCGATCGCCGCGATGCCATAGGCCGCGAGCACGTAGCCCCAGTTGGCGGGCATCAGGTCTGCTCCTCGAGGCGGGCGATCTCCATCCGCCGCGACAGGAAGTAGGCGAACAGCAGCGTGAAGGCCATCCAGTTGACGAAGAGGGCCAGGCCGATCGCGGGATCGATGGGTGAAGGCTCCGGCCCGAGGATGGTGGAGGGCTGGTGCAGCGCCCGCCACCACTTGACCGAGAAGTGCACGATCGGGATATTGACCGCGCCCAGGATGCCGACCACCGCCGCGTAGCGGCCGCGCGCGTCGGGATCGTCGATCAGGCTCCGCAGCAGCAAATACCCCACGTAGACGCAGAAGAGCACCGCGGTCGAGGTGAGGCGCGCGTCCCAGGTCCACCACGTCCCCCAGGTGGGCTTGCCCCAGATGGAGCCGGAGACGATGGTGAGTCCGGTGAAGAGCACGCCGATCTCGCCCGCGCTGCCCGCCAGCCGGTCCCAGCCCGGGCGCCGGGTCGCGAGGTAGGCGATGCTGCCCAGGAGCACGAGCCCGAAGGCGAGATAGGCGGTGAGCACCGAGGGCACGTGCAGGTACATGATGCGCTGCACGTTGCCCTGCACGGCCTCCCGGGGCGCGTAGAGGAATCCCGCGGCGAGCCCCACGAGCAGCCCCAGCGCCGTCAGCCAGCCGAGCGCGCGCGTCATCTCACTAGCCCTCGAGCACGAACTCGAACGTGAGCAGCCCGATCGTGACGTACACGAGGTCGGCGCCGGCCAGCAGCTTGAGCCAGTGCGCCACGTCGGCCAGGGGCTGCCCCAGCAAGAGCGCCTGGGTGGCGCTCACCGTCGCCAGGAGCACCGGCACCTGCACGGGCAGCAGCAGCACCGGGAAGAGCAGCTCGCGGGCGCGCACCTGCGTGGTCATGGCCGCGAAGAGCGTGCCGACGGAGGCCAGCCCGACGGTGCCGAGGGCCAGGACCAGGGCCAGCGGCGCGGCCGGCGTCCAGAGATCCACGTTGTAGAACACGGCGAAGAGTATCACCAGGATGACCTCGACGGCCGTCATCAACACACAGTTCCCGGCGAGCTTGCCGAGATAGATGGCCGACTTGTCGCCCGGCGTGAGCCGCAAGCCCTCCCAGCAGTCGTTCTCGCGCTCGGCAAGAAAGCTCCGGCCGAGGCCGAGCAGGCCGGCCAGGATGAAGCCGAGCCAGAGCAGGCCGGGCAAGGCTGCGGCAAGGCGGTCGCGGTCCGGACCCAACGCGAACTGGAAGAGGAAGAGCAGGAGCAGGCAGAAGAAGAGGAGCGCGTTGGTGTGCTCCTTCGAGCGGCGCTCGATGAGGAAATCCTTCCAAAGCACTATCCAAGCACGCTTGGCGTAGCCAGAAACCGCGCTGCGGCCGGGCTCCTTCGCGCAAGCGCTCATCGGAACCGCACTCCCGCTCAATTTTCGGTCCCGTCGGTGAGGCTCTCGTAGAGGCGGTGCAGCTCCGCGCCGGAGAGATCGGCGGCCGGCCGATCCACGAGCAGGCGGCCGCCCATCAGGATGCCGACGCGGTCGGCCACCCCGAGCCCGCCCCCGAAGCTATGGGTAGCCACCACCGCGGCGCCGCCGGCGGTCTTGAAGGTCTGCAGGAACTCGCTCACCCACTTCCGCCCGCGCCGGTCGAGCCCGGTGAACGGCTCGTCGAGCAGCAGCACCCGGGCCTCGCCGAGGAGCACCCGGGCCAGCGCGAGGCGTCGCTTCATCCCGGCCGAGAAGGTGCGCACGCGCTCGTCGGCCACGCCGTCCAGCTCCACCTGGGTGAGGGCGGCCATGAGGCGGGCGGGGGCCGCGTCGCCGCCACGCATGATCTCCCAGAAGCGCAGGTTCTCGCGCGCGGTCAGGTCCTCGTAGACGTAGGAGCCGTGCGCGACCATGCCGAGGAGCGGCCGCACCCGCTCGGGCTCACGGAGGGCGTCGACGCCGCCCACGCGGAGCGCGCCCGCGGTCGGGCGCAGGAGCGTCGCGAGGATGCGGAGCAGGGTGGTCTTGCCGGCGCCGTTGGGCCCGAGGAGCGCCAGGCACTGGCCGCCTCCCAGGGTGAACGAGACGCCGTCGACGACGATGTTGGACCCGTAGGTCTTCCGGAGCTCCTGCGCCGCGATCATTTCCGAGAAAAAGGGGAGACGGTGACCCGTCTCCCCCGACCCGCTATGAGTCCGGCGACCAGGCTACCTGGCCTGGGACCTGGACATGGCGCGCAGCCGCGCCACCCGCTCCGCGATGGGCGGATGCGTCGAGAACAGGGTGGTCCAGCCGCCACCGGTGAGGGGATTGACGATGAACAGGTGCGCCGTCGCCGGCGTCGCCTGCATCGGCGCCATCTTCGAGGCCATATCGAGCTTCTCGAGCGCCTTGGCCAGGCCCCACGGCTGCCCCGCCATCCGAGCGCCGCTCGCGTCGGCCTGGAACTCGCGCGAGCGCGAGACCGCGAGCTGGATCAGGGTGGCCGCCAGCGGCGCGAGCACGATCATGAGCAGCCCGCCCACGATGCCTCCGCCGCCCGAGTCCTCGTCGCTGTCCCGCCGGCCGCCGCCGAAGATCATCGCCCACTGCGCCATGTGCGCCATATAGGTGATGGCCCCGGCCAGGGTCGCGGCGATGGCCATGATCAGGGTGTCGCGGTTCTGCACGTGGGAGAGCTCGTGGGCCAGCACGCCCTCCAGCTCTTCCTCGCTCATGACGCGCATGATGCCTTCGGTGACCGCGACCGCGGCGTGCTTCGGGTTCCGGCCGGTCGCGAAGGCGTTGGGCGTCTCCTCGGGGAGGATGTAGACGCGCGGCATGGGGATGCCGGCCCGGGTGGCGAGGGTGCGGACGATGCGGTACAGGGCGGGGGCCTGGGCCTCGTCCACCGGCTGGGCCCGGTACATGGCCAGCACGATGCGGTCCGAGAACCAGTAGCTGCCGAAGTTCATCACCATGGCCAGGACGAAGGCCATGACCATCCCATTTTGCCCACCGATCGCCCCGCCGATGAGCACCACCAGCACGGTCAGGGCTGCCAGCAGGACCCCGGTTTTCATTAGGTTGGCCATACACTCGCCCTCCCTGTGCCGAATGCTAGCAGCCGCCCCCCAGACCGTCAAGCAACCGGCGGGTTTACGGGCTTTTCGGTTGACAAGGGGTACCCCCACGCTTATACTGGCGCGGTTCTAGAAAAACGCCTTAATTGACATAAAGTTAGAGGTCCTTCTCGTGCTCATCCACGTCGCCGACATTCCCGAAGATGGCCTGCGCATCGAGGGTGTCGCGGACTTTCCGCGGCCCTTCCAGGATGCCAGCTGGACCCTCGACGATCTGTCGTTGACCGTCGAGAAGGACGGCGAGACCGTCTTCGTCCGCGGGGACCTGGTGGCCCGCGTGCCGCTGCAGTGCGGGCGCTGCCTCGAGCCCTACACGGTGACGGTCCGCCCCGGCGTGGACGCGCGCTTCGTGCCCAGCCCCGCGACGCGCGGCGAGGAGCGGGAGCTCGGCCCCGACGACCTGGAGACCGACGTCTACCGGAACGGGCTCCTGGACCTCACGGTCCTGCTCGAGACCGAGACGACCCTGGCCTTGCCCATGAAGCCGCTGTGCCGCGAGAGCTGCCAGGGCCTGTGCCCCGTCTGCGGCGGTAACCGCAATATCACGGCCTGCGCGTGCGAGACGCGCGCCCCCGATCCGCGCTGGGCGGCCCTCAAGGACTGGGCCGAGCGGACACGATAGGAGACCCGATGCCTCTTCCCAAGCGACGACACTCCAAGACGCGGGGCCGCAAGCGGCGCACGCACTACAAGATGGTCGCCCCGTCGCGGTCGCTCTGCCCGCAGTGCCGCGAGGTCAAGCCGCCCCACCGCATCTGCCCCCACTGCGGCTTCTACAAGGGACGGGAAGTCATCTCGGTCGAGGGGGAATAGCTTCCGGCTGAGCCCGGCGGTGCCCTAAGATCGGCGCCATGAAGATCGCGGTCGACGCCATGGGAGGTGACTTCGGTCCCGCCGTCGTGGTCGAGGGGGCGGTGGCCGCGTGCCGCGAGTTCGGCCTGGCCTCGGTGCTGGTCGGCGACCGGGCCGCCATCGAGCGCGAGATCGCGAGGCTCGGGGCCCAGGACCTGCCACTCAGCGTGCGCCACGCCTCGCAGGTGGTGGGCATGGCCGAATCGCCCTCGCAGGCCCTGCGCCGCAAGCGCGACTCGTCGCTGCGGGTGGCCGCCGAGCTGGTCAAGGAGGGCGAGTGCGGGGCCATCGTCTCCGCCGGCAATACCGGCGCCGCGATGGGGATCGGGATGTACGTCCTGGGCGTGCTGCCCGGCGTGGACCGTCCGGCGATCGCGGCGCCGCTGCCGAGCCTGTCCGGCTACACCGTGCTCATCGACGCGGGCGCCAACGTGGATCCGAAGCCGCGTCACCTCTTCCAGTTCGCGGTCATGGGACACGTCTACTCGCGGCACATCGTGGGCAAGGACAACCCGCGGGTGGGCCTGCTCTCGGTGGGCGAGGAAGAGGGCAAGGGCAACGAGCTGACCAAGGAGGCCTTCGAGGAGCTGCGCGGCTCCTCGCTGAACTTCATCGGCAACATCGAGGGGCGCGACATCTACAACGGGCGCTGCGACGTGGTCGTGACGGACGGCTTCACCGGCAACGTCTGCCTCAAGGTCTCCGAGAGCCTGGCCGAGATGCTCACCGCCATGATCCGCGAGGAGCTGGGGCGCGACGTGCTGTCGGTGGCCGGGGCCGCCCTCTCCAAGCGAGCCTTCGCGCGGCTCAAGCGCCGGGTGGACTACACCGAGATGGGCGGGGCTCCGCTGCTCGGCATGAACGGGGCTGCGATCATCTGCCACGGCGCCTCGCCGGTGAAGGCGATCAAGAACGCGGTGCGGGTGGCGGCGGAATGGGTTCGCAACGACGTGAACCAGCACATCAAGACCGCGCTCGAGGCCGAGGCTGTCCTGGCCGAGGGCCGGGAGGGAGGCCGGGAATGAGCCGGGCCCGCATCGTCGGTATCGGCGCCTACGCGCCCAAGCGAATCCTCACCAACCAGGAGCTCGAGAAGATGGTCGCGACCTCCGACGAGTGGATCGTCCAGCGCACGGGCATCCGCGAGCGGCACATCGTCGAGGAGGGCGAGGGACCCTCGGACCTGGCCATCCCGGCCGCCCGGCAGGCGATGGAGCGGGCCCAGGTGACCGCGGAGGAGATCGACTTCATCGTGGTGGGCACCACCGCGGGGGACATGAATTTCCCGACCACCGCCAACCTGGTGCAGCATCGCCTGGGCTGTCGCAACGCGGGCTCGGTGGACGTCTACGCGGCGTGCTCGGGCTCGGTCTACAGCCTCTCCATCGGGGCCCAGTACATCCAGACCGGCAAGTACCGCACCGTGCTCTGTATCGGCGCCGAGTGCCTCTCGCGCATCACCGACTTCACCGATCGCGGCACCTGCATCCTGCTCGCCGACGCGGCGGGCGCGGCGGTGCTGAGGTCCTCCACCGACGAGTCGGGCATCATCGACACCGACCTCTACTCGGACGGCCGCTACGGGGATCTGCTGATCCAGCCCGCGGGCGGCTCGCTCCGTCCCGCGACCCACGAGACCGTCGACCAGCGGCTGCACTTCGCCAAGATGAAGGGCAACGAGGTCTTCAAGGTGGCGGTGCGGATGTTCGGCGACTGCGCGGATCGCATCCTCAAGAACAACGGTTTCACCGCCGCCGACCTCGACCTCTTCGTGCCGCACCAGGCGAACCTCCGCATCATCGAGGCAGCGGTGAAGCGGCTCAAGGTGCCGATGGAGCGGGTGATGGTCAACGTGGAGCGCTACGGCAACACCGGCGCGGCGTCGGTCTACGTGGCCCTCGAGGAGGCGTGGTCGGCCGGACGCGTGAAGCCCGGGGATCTCCTTCTGCTCGCCGCCTTCGGCGGTGGCTTCACATGGGGCGCGGCGCTGCTCCGATGGTAGCGGGCGCGATCGCCTTTCTCTTTCCCGGCCAGGGCTCGCAGGAGGTCGGGATGGGCCGCGCGTTGGCGGAAGCCTCGCCGGCCGCCGCGGCGGTCTGGGCCGAGGCCGACGCCGCGCTCGGGTTCCCGCTCTCGCGGCTCTGCTTCGAGGGGCCGGCCGGCGATCTTGCCCTCACCGCCAACACCCAGCCCGCGGTGCTCACCGCGAGCGTGGCCGCGGCGGCCGCGCTGGCCGAGCGCGGGGTGACCCCGCGGCTGGCCGCCGGCCACAGCCTGGGCGAATACTCGGCGCTGGTGGTCGCGGGGGCGCTGCGCTTCGCGGAGGCGGTGCGCCTGGTGCGGCGGCGCGGGGAGTGCATGCAGGACGCGGTGCCGGTCGGCACCGGCGCGATGGCCGCGCTCATGGGCGTGGACCTGGCGGTGGCGGAGCAGGCGTGCGCGGAGGCCGCGCAGGGCGAGGTGGTGGGTGTGGCCAACGTGAACTCGCCCGGCCAGATCGTCATCGCGGGACATCGGGGTGCGGTCGAGCGGGCGGTGGCGGCCGCGGCGGCGCGCGGCGGCAAGAAGAGCGTGATGCTGCCGGTGAGCGCGCCCTTCCACTGCGCGCTCATGAAGCCCGCCGCGGACCGGCTGGCCACCGAGCTGGAGCGAGTGACGGTGACCGCGCCGCGAATTCCGGTGGTGAGAAACGTCGACGGCGGGGTCACGACCACCGCCGACGAGGTGAAGCCGTTCCTCGTGCAGCAGGTGGCGAGCCCGGTCCGCTGGACGGACTGCACGGAGCGTCTGGCGCGCGAAGGGGCCACCGCGTTCCTGGAAGTCGGCCCGGGCCGGGTGCTGACCGGCCTGCTCAAGCGGACCCTCGATGGAGTGCGCGGCTTCCCGGTGGAGGATCCCGCGTCGCTCGAGAAGGCGGTGGCCGCCGTCACCGGAGGCGCCCCGTGAGCGAGGCGAAGACCCTGGCCGGGAAGGTCGCGATCGTGACCGGCGGCAGCCGCGGGATCGGGCTCGCCAGCGCCCGGTTGCTGGCAGAGGACGGCGCCTCCGTGGTAGTCTCGGGTCGCGACGCGGCGCGTCTCGAGGTGGCGGTGAAAGAGCTGGAATCACTGGGCGCGGCGGCGCTGGCGGTCGTGTCCGACGCGTCAAAGCGCGAAGATGTGGATCGATTGATCGACGCGACCCGGGAGCGCTTCGGACGCATCGACGTGGTCGTGAACAACGCCGGGATCACGCGGGATCAGCTCTTGGTCCGGATGAAGGACGACGACTGGGATCAGGTCCTCGACACCAACCTGCGCGGCGTTTTCCTGATGACGCGCGCGGCCGGCAAGGTGATGATGAGGCAGAAGAGCGGGCGCATCATCAACATCGCGTCGGCCGCCGGGGCGATGGGCAATCCGGGCCAGGTGAACTACTCGGCGGCCAAGGCGGGCGTGATCGGGCTCACCAAGGCGGCGGCGCGCGAGCTGGCGCACTGGAACATCCTGGTGAACGCGGTGGCCCCGGGACTCATCGAGACCGACATGGTCGCCGCGATCCCGGCCGAGGCACGCGAGGCGCTGCTGCAGCAGGTGCCGCTCAAGCGCATCGGCCAGGGACGCGAGGTGGCGGAGGTGGTACGGTTCCTGGCCGGCGAGGGGGCCAGCTACATTACCGGGCAGACGATCCACGTCAACGGCGGGCTGTACGCGTAACTTGCCCCTCACGCTGCCCTCTCCCCCGAGGGGAGAGGGAGAGTAGCGTGAGGGGGAATTCAGTACCAATCGCAGTCAGGAGGGAGGGCATGGCCAAGCCGGTCGAGGAGCGGGTGAAGGAGATCATCGTGGAGCAGCTCGGAGTGGAGGAAGACGAGGTGCTGCCCGCGGCCAAGTTCATCGAGGACCTGGGCGCGGATTCCCTCGACACCGTCGAGCTGGTGATGGCGTTCGAGGAAGAGTTCGACCTCGAGATCCCCGACGAGGACGCGGAGAAGATCGCGACGGTGGGGGACGCCATCAGCTACATCAAAGAGAACTCGTAGGACGCGGCGGAGCGAAGGGGGATGGTGGACGCGCGTCGAGTCGTCATCACCGGGGCGGGGGCCCTCACCCCCGTGGGCAACACGGCCGAGGAGTTCTGGGCCGCGCTGATCCAGGGCAAGTCGGGCATCGGCCCCGTCACCCGCTTCGACGCGAGCCTGCTGACCACGAAGATCGCGGGTGAGCTGAAGGGCTTCGATCCGCTCCGCTACATCGACAAGAAGGACGACCGCAAGTTCGACCCGTTCCTCAAGTACGCGGTCGCCTGCGCGGTGATGGCGGTGGAGGACGCGAGCCTGAACCTGGAGCGCGTGGACCGGACGCGCTTCGGGGTGCTGGTGGGCTCCGGCATCGGTGGCATCACCACCCTGCTCGAGACCCACAAGACCCTGCTCGAGAAGGGACCGGACCGCGTCTCTCCCTTCTTCATCCCGATGCTGATCGTCAACATGGCCTCGGGGATCATCTCGATGCGGTTCGGCGCCAAGGGACCGAACTCCTCGGTGGTCACCGCCTGCGCCACCGGCAATCACGCGATCGGGGACGCCACCCGGATCATCCAGCGCGGCGAGGCGGACGTCATGATCGCGGGCGGGGCCGAGGCCATCATCATCCCACTCACCTTCGCCGGCTTCTGTCAGATGAAGGCCATGTCCACCCGAAACGATGATCCGACGCGCGCGTCGCGCCCCTTCGACGCCACCCGCGACGGCTTCGTGTGCGGGGAGGGCGGCGGCCTGCTGATCCTGGAGTCGCTGGACCACGCGCTCGCGCGCGACGCGCGCATCTACGCGGAGGTGGTGGGCTACGGGATGACCGGTGACGCCTATCACATGACCGCGCCGGACCCGGAGGCCGACGGCGCCGCACGGGCCATGGCCCTCGCGGTGCGCGACGCGGGGATCGAGCCCTCGGCGGTGGGCTACATCAACGCCCACGGAACGTCGACCCCCTACAACGACAAGTCGGAGACGATGGCCATCAAGCGCGTGTTCGGCGAGCACGCGCGCAAGCTGGCGGTGTCCTCCACCAAGTCCATGACCGGCCACCTGCTGGGCGCGGCGGGCGGGATCGAGGCCATCGCGACCGCGTTCGCCATTCACTACGGGATCCTGCCGCCGACCATCAACTACGAAACGCCGGACCCCGACTGCGATCTCGACTACGTGCCGAACCAGGCCCGCAAGCAGGACGTCGAGATCGCGTTGAGCAACGCGTTCGGCTTCGGCGGCACCAACGCCACGCTCGTCTTCCGGAAGTATCGCCCCTAGTTGACGGTCGCGCCCGACCCCCGCGAGGTTCTGGGCGCGCGCCTCGGTCACCCCTTCCGCGATCCGGCCCTGCTGCGGGAGGCCCTCACCCACCGCTCGTTCGCCAACGAGCACCCCGGCGGCCGCGACAACGAGCGCCTGGCCCTGCTCGGCGACGCGGTGCTGGCCCTGGTGGTGGCCGAGCGCCTGCTCGCGACGGCGCCGGACGAGCCGGTCGGCGTGCTCACGCCGCGGCGGGCCGCGCTGGTGTCCGGTGAGAACCTGGCGCGCTGGGCCGCCGCGCTCGAGCTGGGCGCGCACCTGCGCCTCGGGCGCGGCGAGGAGCAGATGGGCGGGCACGCGAAAGAATCGGTGCTCGCCACCGCGCTGGAAGCGGTGCTCGGCGTGATCTATCTCGAAGACGGGCTCGAAGCCTGCCGCCGGACGGTCGCGGCATTGGCCGTGTGGTAACCTGCCTCCATGCGCCTGTGGCCATTCTCGACGACCGCGCCGGAGGTGAACGGGGCCGCGCCCGAGGGCTACGCCGTCGTCGAGGATCTCCTCCGCCGCAACGTCGAGGACATCTTCCGCGTCGAGCGCCAGGAAGTCCGGGGAGCGACCTTCGCCTGGGGCGGCACGCTGCTGGTGGAGCCGGCGCGGGCGCTCGCCCTGATCGAGCCGCGCTTCAAGCCGTTCGGCTACACCCCGTTCCTGGGCCGGCAGGGGGACCTCGTCTGGATCCGGGCGGTGCCCCTGGCCCAGGTGAGCGAGCCGGCGCGATCCCGGACCAACCTGGTGCTGTTCGCCCTCACCGTGCTCTCCACCCTGGCCGCGGGGTGCCTCGTCAACGGCTCGTTCCCGTTCGTGACCTTCAACCCATTCCGGCAGCCGGGCCGCCTGCTCGACGGGGTTCCGTTCGCGTTCACCCTGCTCGCGATCCTGGGCACTCACGAGTTCGGGCACTACTTCACGGCGCGCTACTACGGCGCCTCGGTCAGCCTGCCCTTCTTCATCCCGGCGCCGCCGCCCTTCTTCCTGTTCGGCACCCTGGGGGCGGTGATTCGCATGCGCTCCCCGGCCCGCGACCGAAACTCGCTGTTCGACATCGCGGTCGCGGGGCCGCTCGCCGGACTCGTGGTGGCGGTGCCCGCGCTGCTGCTCGGCCTGTCCTGGTCGCGGGTGGGCATGCTATTGCCTGAACACAGTGGTCTCACCTTCGGGGACTCGCTCCTGTTGCGGTTCTTCACCTGGCTGGTCTTCGGGCCCATCCCGCAGGGTATGGACGTCTTCGTGCACCCCGTCGCGCTCGCGGGCTGGGTGGGCCTGTTCGTCACCGCGCTCAACCTGTTCCCGGTGGGGCAGCTCGACGGCGGCCGCATCGCCTACGCGCTCTTCGGCCAGCGGCACCGGCAGATCTCCATCGCGACCTTCGTGGGGCTCATGGCGCTGGGCGCGGTGTTCCGCTCGGCCAACTGGATCGTCTTCGCCGGGCTGGTCCTGCTCCTGATGGGCTTCCACCACGCGCCGCCGCTCGACGACCTGACGCCGGTCTCACGCGGCCGCTACGCCCTCGGCGTCTGCTGTCTGATCTTGCTCGTCCTCCTGATCCCGCCCGTCCCAATCAGCTAGTTTGGGGTCAGGTCTTGAATTGCGACATTTCCGAGGGGCCGGAGTGTGTCCCCTGCTGTATTCGAAATGTCGCAATGCAAGACCTGACCTCGATAGGGTAAGATTGCGGCGCTTTGCGCCGCCGTGCTCTCGTCACGTCGCCTGTCGCTCCGGGGAGACCCGCGCGTGCCTGAAGACCGGGCAGACCCGAAGGGCCTCGAGTCGCTGATCAAGAAGGGCGAGGTGGATACCGTGCTCACGGTATTCGCCGACGGCCTCGGCCGCCTGATGGGCAAGCGGGTGGTCGGGCGCTATTTCCTCGATCACGTCCTGCACGACGGCGTCCACGCCTGCATCTACCTCTTCACGGTGGACATGGAGATGGAGCCCCTGCCCGGCTTCAAGCTCACCTCGTGGGAGCGGGGCTACGGCGACATGAAGCTCGTGCCTGATCTCACCACCTGGCGGCTCCTGCCGTGGCTGCCCAAGACCGCGCTCGTCTTCTGCGACGTCTACACCGAGGAGGGCGAGCCCATCGAGGAGGCGCCGCGCTGGGTGCTGAGGCGTCAGCTCGAGCGGGCGGCCAAGGTCGGCTATCGGGTCAAGACCGCGTCGGAGCTCGAGCTGTATCTCTTCCGGGAGTCCTTCGACGAGGCCCGGGCCAAGCGCTTCCACGGCCTCACCCCCGTCTCGAACTATCTGGAGGACTACCACATCCTCCAGACCTCGAAGGAGGAGCCGCTGGTGCGGGCCATCCGCAACGGGATGGAGGCGGCCCGCGTGCCGGTGGAGTTCTCCAAGGGCGAGTGGGGGCGCGGGCAGGAGGAGATCAACCTGCGGTACACCGACGCCCTCGAGATGGCGGACCGGCACGTGCTCTACAAGCACGGGGTGAAGGAGATCGCCTGGCAGCAGGGCTGCTCGATCACCTTCATGGCCAAGTACGACATGGGGGCGGCGGGCTCGTCGTTCCACCTCCACTCCTCGGTGTGGGATCAGGCCGGGCGCCGCAACCTCTTCGCGGCCAAGGGCTCCCGGCAGGGCACCCCGCTCTTTCAGGAGTGGCTCGCCGGCCAGATGGCGATGGCGCGGGAGTTCGCCTACTTCTACGCGCCGACCATCAACGCGTTCAAGCGCTACCAGGCCGGCTCCTTCGCGCCCACCCGCATCGCCTGGGGCTGGGACAACCGCACGTGCGGCTTCCGGATCTGCGGCGAGAACGGCGGCTTCCGGGTGGAGAATCGCATCCCGGGCGCCGACGCCAACCCGTATCTCGCCTTCGCGGCCACCATCGCGGCGGGCCTCCACGGCGTCGAGAAGAAACTGAAGCCGCCGGCCATGTTCGACGGCAACGCGTACGAGGACACCACGCTACCCCAGGTGCCGAAGACGCTACGCGACGCGCTCGCCGAGCTGGAGCGGTCGAAGATCGCGCGGGAGGCGTTCGGCGCCAAGGTGGTGGAGCACTACCTCCAGCACGGGCGGCTCGAGCAGCAGGCGTTCGATCAGTCCGTCACCGACTGGGAGCTGATCCGAAACTTCGAGCGAATCTAGTGCGAAGCCACCCTATAGAGGTCGTCGCTTGCGACGACCGTTCAATCAAATAAAGGCCGTCGCACAAGGGAGAAGCGCTGAATGCCAGGAAGGCTCAAAAACAAGATCGCCCTCATCACCGGCGCGGGGATGGGCATGGGACGCGAAGCCTCGGTGCTGTTTGCCGAGGAGGGTGCGCGGGTCATCGTGTGCGATCTGAATGGGGTGGCGGCCGCCGAGACCGTGGAACTGGTGAAGAAGGCGGGCGGGGAGGCGGTCGCGGTGGTAGGCGACGTCGCGGTCGAGGCCGAGGTGCGGCGGATGGTGGAGGAGGGCGTCCGCCGCTTCGGCGCGCTCCACATCCTCTATAACAACGCGGGCGTGCTCTGGAAGGACCGCGACCGCTCGGTGCTCGAGACGGACGGCGACCAGTGGGACCGGGTCATGGCCATCAATCTCAAGTCGGTCTTCTGGGTCACCAAGTACGGCATTCCGCACCTGCGCGCGGCCGGCGGCGGGTCCATCATCCTGGTGGGCTCGGTCTCGGCCCTCGCCGGCTTCACCCGGGCCCAGGACGCCTACACCGCGGCCAAGGGCGCATTGATCTCGCTCAACAAGTCGCTGGCCATCCAGTTCGCCAAGGACAGTATCCGCTCGAACGTCATCCATCCCGGCATCGTCGAGACCCCGCTGCAAGCCCCGTATCTCAACGACGCGTTGCGGGCGGAGTTCAAGACCGGGATCCCGCTGGGGCGGATCGGTCAGCCCCGCGACATCGCGAACGCCGCGCTCTTCCTCGCCTCCGACGAGTCGTCGTTCATGACCGGGGCGGAGATGATCATCGACGGCGGTTTCATGGCGCAGTAACCCACTCAAAGGAGGCGTTCATGCTGACACGCACGCGCAGCGCCCTCGCCCTGATCGCGCCCGTGATCGCGATCGTCGCGCTGCTGGCCCTCGTGGTCGCCGCGCCGGCGGCGGCCCAGAAGCAAACGGTGGTCATCTACACCGCCATCGAGAACGAGCAGATCGCGGAGTACAAGAAGGCCTACGAGAAGACGCTGCCCAACGTCGAGGTCAAGATGCTGCGGTTCTCCACCGGAGATATCGCGGCCCGGTTCATGGCCGAGAAGGACAACATGCAGGCCGACGTGATCTGGGGCCTGGCGGCCACCAACCTGCTCGTGTTCAAGAACGCGGGGATGCTCGAGCCCTACGCGCCGAAGGGGCTGGAGCGGGTTCAGCCGCTCTTCCGGGACAAGGCCAGCCCGCCGTCGTGGGTGGGTATCGACATCTACATGTCCGCTTTCTGCTTCAACACCGAGGTGGCGAAGAAGCACAACCTGCCCGCGCCCGCCTCGTGGGCCGACCTCGCCAAGCCGGTCTACAAGGGGCACCTCGTCATGCCGAACCCGGCCTCCTCGGGCACGGGCTATCTCTCGGTGGCGTCCGTCCTCCAGCGGCTCGGCGAGGCCGAGGGCTGGAGGTACCTGGACGCGATCCATCCGAACATGGCCGAGTACACCAAGTCCGGCTCCAAGCCCTGCAAGGACGCGGCGGCGGGCGAGCGGGCGATCGGCGTGTCGTTCGAGTACGTGGCGCTCGAGATGAAGAAGAAGGGCGCGCCGGTGGAGATGATCCTCCCGAAGGAGGGGTCGGGCTACGAGATGGAAGCCAACGCCCTCACCAAGAAAGGCGCCAAGAATCCGGCCGCCAAGCAGTTCCTGGACTGGGCCATCACCGACGAGGCCATGGGTCTCTACGCGAAGTTCTTCGCCGCGGTCGGCGTGGCGGGCTTCCCGGTTCCCGAGGGGCTGCCCAAGGACATCAGCAAGGTGGTGTTCCCGAACGACTTCGACTGGTCCGCGAAGAATCGCGACCGCATCCTGGCCGAGTGGCAGAAGCGCTACGCAAAATAGCTTGGCGAAGTGAAGCCGAAGGCGAGCCGAGCGGATAAGTAATGAAGCTTCCGGTTGTCTCGGCGCCCGACCTCGAGATTGCCCTCGCGCGGCTCGGCTATGCGGCCTTCCGGCCGGGCCAGCGCGAGGCGGTGGAGACGCTGCTCGCCCACCGGCGGCTGCTGCTGGTGGCGCCGACCGGCGGCGGCAAGAGCCTGAGCTACCAGCTGCCGGCCACCATCCTGCCCGGCACCACCCTCGTCATCTCGCCGCTGGTCGCGTTGATGGCCGACCAGGTGCAGGCCCTCGAGACGCGCGGGGTGGCGGCCACCTATCTCGCGGCCACGCTCGACGCCGCGGAGATGCGGCGGCGCATGGCGCGGCTGGCCGCGCGCGCCTTCTCGCTGGTCTACGTGGCGCCCGAGCGGCTCGCGTTTCCCGGCTTCCGCGGGCTCATCCATGAGATCGACGTCCCGCTGATCGCGGTGGACGAGGCCCACTGCATCAGCGAGTGGGGCCACGACTTCCGCCCGGAGTACCTCGGCCTCGGCTCGGTGATCGCCGATCTCCCGGGCGCCCGCGTGCTGGCGTGCACCGCGACCGCCACGCCCATCGTGCGCGACGAGATCCTGGCCCGGCTCGGCCTGCCCGCGGACACCCCCCAGATGGTCCGCGGCTTCGCGCGGCCCAATCTGGCGCTCCGCGCGATGGAGGTGGACGGTCGCCGCGAGCGGGAGGGCCTCGTGGACGGGGCGCTCGCCGAGGCGCTCGCTGGCCCGGGGCAGGGCGGGGGGACGGCCATCGTCTACGCGCCGACCCGGAAGAAGGCCGAGGAGGAAGCAGAGCGACTGGCCGCGCGCGGCTGGCGGGCCGCCGCCTATCACGCCGGGCTCGAGGGCCGGACCCGTGAGACGGCCCAGCGCGATTTCGCGGAGGGGCGGGTCGAGGTGGTCGTCGCCACCAACGCCTTCGGAATGGGCATCGACCGGCCCGACGTGCGGGCCGTCGTCCACCTGGGCCCGCCGGGCTCCATCGAGGCCTACTACCAGGAGGTGGGGCGCGCGGGCCGCGACGGTGCGCCCGCGCTGGGCCTGCTCCTGGTCTCGGCCGGGGATCTCGCGCTCCGCCGCGCGCTGCTCGAGAGGGGCGGCGACGGCGCGGCCCCGGACCCGGCGGTGGTCGAGCACAAGTGGGGGATGTTCCTCGAGCTGATTCGCTGGGTCGAGGGCGGAAGCTGCCGTCACGATGCCATTCTCCGCTACTTCGGCGACGAGGCGGAAACGCTCGCGGGCTGCGGGCGCTGCGATGTCTGCCGCGCTCTGGAAGCCAGACCGGAGGAGGAGGAGCCAGAGCGCGTCTCGCTGATCGTCAGGAAGGCTCTCTCCGGCGTGGCGCGCGTACACGACCGCTTCGGCCTGCAGACGGTGGTCAAGCTCATCCACGGCGAGGCCGACGAGCGGCTCGAGCGGGCCGGCCTCACGCGGGTCCCCACCTTCGGCAACCTCAAGGAGCACTCGGCGCCATGGTTGCTGGCCGTGCTGCGCCGGTGCGTCTCGGCGGGCTGGGTGAGCTTCTCCGGACGGGAGCGGCCGGTCGTGGTCCTGACCGAGGACGGGCGCGCAGTCATGAAGGGCGAGCGGCCCGCACGGCTGCTCCTGCCGCCGCTCTCGCGGCGCGCCGCGGCTCCCGGCGTCGCCCGCCCGGCCGAGCCCGCGCGGCGGCGACCCGCGCGCGACGCGGCCGAGCTGGACACGGCGGCCCAGGCCCTCTTCGAGGCCCTGCGGCGCCACCGGCTCGCGGTGGCGCGGGCGGAAGGCCTGGCGCCCTTCATCGTGGCGAGCGACCGCACGCTGCGCGACATCGCCGCGCTCCGGCCGCGCACCCTGGTCGCGCTGCAGGAGGCGCACGGGGTAGGGCCGCTCAAGGCGGAGCGATATGGGCCGGGGCTCCTCCGCATTGTCGCGGAGGAGGCCGCCAGAGAGGCCCGGGCGTGAGCGATCCCACCCCTCGGCCGGCCGCGGTCGCGCTCGAAGGGATCGCCAAGAAGTTCGGCCTGTTCGTCGCGCTGCGGGGCATCACGCTGTCGATCGCGCCGGGCGAGTTCGTCTGCTTCCTGGGGCCGAGCGGCTGCGGCAAGACCACGCTGCTCCGGATCATCGCGGGGCTGGAGCGGCAGAACGCGGGCGTCGTGATGATGGGCGGCCGCGACGTCTCCACGCTGGCGCCCAGCCAGCGCAACTACGGCATCGTCTTCCAGTCCTACGCCCTGTTTCCCAATCTGTCGGTGGCCCGCAACGTGGCCTACGGGCTCGAGACGCGGAGCGTGGCGAAGCCCGAGATCGAGCGCCGGGTCGACGAGCTACTGGCGCTGGTGGGGCTCGCCGCCCACAAGCACAAGTACCCGGCGCAGCTCTCGGGCGGCGAGCAGCAGCGCATCGCCCTGGCCCGGGCGCTGGCGCCGTCCCCCGCGCTCCTCCTGCTGGACGAGCCGCTCTCGGCGCTGGATGCCCGCGTGCGCCAGTCGCTCCGCCACGAGATCCGCGCGCTGCAGCGGCGGCTCGGCGTCACCACCATCATGGTGACCCACGACCAGGAGGAGGCGCTGGCCATGGCCGATCGCATCGTGGTGATGAACCACGGGGTGGTGGAGCAGGTGGGCGCGCCCGTCGAGGTGTACATGCACCCGCGGTCACCCTTCGTGGCGCGCTTCGTCGGCCAGATGAACTTCCTCGAGGCCACCGCGGGCGAGCGGAGCGGCTGGGCGCGGCTCGGCGATGTCCTGATGCGGCACGGCGCCAGCGAGCCGATCGCCGCCGGCACGCGCCTGACGCTCGCCATCCGGCCCGAGGAGATCCTGGTGGGGCCGGCCGCCCAGGGGAGCGAGAACCGGCTCGTCACCCGGATCCGCGCCATCCAGTTCCTGGGTCCGTTCACTCGCCTGAGCCTGGCCCTGCCGGACGGCACGCCCGCGCTCGAATGCGATGTGGCCGCCGGCGCCTTCGCGGCGCTGGGCGCGACCGAGGGGTCGGAGCTGGCGCTGTCGCTCCGGGCCGAGGCGCTCCGGGTCTTCCCGGCCGCGGGGTAGGCGCTCGATGGCGCGCGCGGTGTCGGATGGCGTCGCGGGGGCGATTCCCGATCGCACCGTGCGGCATCGGCTGGGCGGCGAGGACCTGATCCGCTACGCCCTGGTCGCGGTCTTCGGGGTCGTCCTGTTCCTCTTCGTGCTCTACCCGCTCCTGCAGGTGCTCTGGCGCAGCCTGCTCGGCAACGACTCCGCCTTCGTCGGCCTGGCCAACTACCGGCGTTATTTCTCGACCCCTGCCATCGCGGCGTCGATCGGCAACAGCCTCTTCGTGTCCCTGGTCTCGATGGTCATCACGGTGGTGCTCGCCTTCGTCTACGCCTACGGGCTCACCCGCACCCTGATGCGGTGGCGTGGCCTGTTCCGCATCGTGGCGATGCTGCCGCTCTTCGCGCCGTCGCTGGTGCAGGCGCTCGCCTTCATCTACGTCTTCGGCAACAACGGCATCTTCACGCGGACCACCGGCTTCAACGTCGGCATCTACGGCCCCAAGGGCATCGTGCTCGCGGAGGTTTTCTACTGCTTCCCCCACGCCCTGCTCATCCTGGTCGCGGCCCTCTCCGCCACCGACGCCCGGCTCTACGACGCCGCCCGCACGCTGGGAGCCCGGCCGCTCAAGACCTTCCTGACCGTGACGCTGCCCGGGGTGAAGTTCGGGCTGGTGAGCGCTTGCTTCGTCGTCTTCACGCTGGTGATCACCGACTTCGGCGCTCCCAAGGCCATCGGCGGCAAGTTCTCGGTGATGGCGACCGAGATCTACAACCAGGTCTCGGGCCAGCAGAACTTCACCATGGGCGCCACCGTCTCGGTGGTGCTGCTGATCCCGGCCGTGCTCGCCTTCCTGGTCGACCGGCTGGTCCAGCGGCGCCAGTACGCGCTCGTCACCTCGTCGTCGCGCCCGCTGTCCCCCGGCCGCCGGCCCGCCGCCGACTGGAGCTGCTTCGCCTACTGCGCGCTGATCGCGGGGGCGATCACGGGCATCTACCTGGCCATCGCGATCTACTCGCTGGTGGTGCGGTGGCCCTACAACTTCACGCCGACCCTGCGCCACTACCGGTTCGACACGGTGGGCGGCTACACGCCACTGCTCAACAGCGTTTACGTGGCGGCGCTGAGCGCCCTGCTGGGGACGGTACTCACCTTCGTAGGAGCCTACGTGGTCGAGAAGTGCCGCACCGCGTGGAGCGGGCTGCTCTACTTCCTGTCCGTGCTGCCGGTGTCCATCCCGGGCATGGTGCTCGGCCTCGCCTACATCTTCACCTTCAACGCCCCGGGCAGCCCGCTGAACCTCCTCTACGGCACGCTGTCCATCCTGATCGTCTCCAACGTGATCCACTACTTCACGGTGGGCTTTCTCACCGCCACCACCGCGCTGCGCCAGATGGACGCCGAGTTCGAGAACGTCTCCGCCTCGCTCGGGGTGCCCTTCTACCGGACCTTCTGGCGGGTGACGGTGCCCATGGCGCTACCCTCCATCGTGGCCATCAGCATGTACTTCTTCCTGAACGCGATGGTGACGCTGTCCGCGGTGGTCTTCCTGGTGGCCCCCGGCACCGAGCTGGCCGCGGTGGCGGTGCTCCTGATGGACGACGCGGGCGACGCCGCGCAGGCCGCGGCGATGTCGGTGTGCATCATCGCGATCGGCCTGGCCGTGCGGCTCGGCTACTGGGCGCTCATGCGCCGCGTGAGCCGCCGCACCCAGGCCTGGCGCGAGCCCGCCGCGCCCGCTACCCTACAACCGGAAACGGAAGTCCGGGCGACTTAGAAAAGACGCGAAGCCACCTTACAGAGGTCATCGCTTGCGATGACCGTCAGAACATAGAGGGCGATGTCCAGCTCCATGGTCGATACACACCGTTACAAGGGCCATTTCTTCGAAGTACTCCAGCAAACGGTCCGGGCCAAGGTCGGAGCCTGCGCGCTGATCCCGGCTGGCGCGCGGCATCACGTGCGCAATCCGGGCACGCAGCCGCTCTTCTTCCTGACCATCTACGCCCCGCCGGCCTACTGACATGCCCCTTATCGACAAGACCGCGCTGGTCACCGGCGCCGCGCGCGGCATCGGCCTCGCCATCGCGACGCGCCTGGCCGCCGACGGTCTGCGCGTGGCTCTCCTCGATCAGGATGGCGACGGAGTGGAGGCGGCCGCCCGCTCCATCGGCCGCGGCGCCCTGGCGCTGGTCGGGGACGTCACGCGCACCAAGGACGTGGATGGGGCCGTGGCCCGCGTCGAGAGCGCGTGGGGCCGCCTGGACGTGCTGGTCAACAACGCGGGGATCACCGGCCGGTCCTTTCCGATCTGGGAGCTCTCCGACGACGACTGGCAGCGCGTGATCGACGTGGACCTCACCAGCGTGTTCCTCTGCTCCCGTGCCGCGGTGAAGGTGATGCTGCGGCAGGGCAGCGGGCGCATCGTCAATATCGCCTCCATCGCGGGCAAGGAAGGCAACCCCACGCTCGTGCCCTACTCCACCGCCAAGGCCGGGGTCATCGGTCTCACCAAGGCCCTCGCCAAGGAGGTGGCCACCCGCGGGATCCTCGTCAACGCGGTGGCCCCCGCGGTCATCGGCACCGAGCTGCTCGAGCAGATGGAGCGGAGCACGGTGGATCTGCTCGTCTCCAAGATCCCGATGGGCCGGGTGGGGAAGCCCGAAGAGGTCGCGGCCCTCGTCGCGTGGCTCGCCTCCGACGAGTGCTCCTTCAGCACCGGCGCGGTCTACGATCTCTCGGGCGGTCGCGCAACCTATTAGGGCCGCACGCCCAGACGCAGCGCCGCGGCGAGCAGCGCGACCTTCGACACGGACTCCGTGATGCGGTCGTCCATCGCCATGGCCACCGCCTCGCGGAAGGGGACCACCCGCCGCTCGAAGAACTCGTCGTCGTCGGAGGCGAGGGGATCGGCCACGAGCTCTTGCCCGATGAAGCAGTGGGCGGTCTCGTCGAGGTACGCGGCGGACGGCAGGAAGCGGGTGAGAAAGGTGAGGCGCCCCGCACGATAGCCGCCCTCTTCTCGCAGCTCGCGCTGCGCCGCCGCCTCCGGCGTCTCGCCGGGCAACCCGCCGCCGCCCGGCAGCTCCCAGGAATCGGCGCGGGTCAGGTGGCGGAACTGGCGGACGAGCAGGATCCGCTGGGCATCCACGAACGGCACCACCCCGACCGTGAGCCCGACGTGCAGGATCGGGTAGCGCTTCTCGACTCCGGTGGGCAGGCGCCAGACGTCCTCGCGCAGCGTGAGCTTGCCCAGCCGCTCGCGTTCGGTCGAGCCGAGGAATCGCCACTCGCGGCTATCGTCGTCGGGGGGCACGGGAGGCTCCGCCGCGCCAGTGTGCTATCGTAAGGGTCATGACGCAAGAGCGCCCGGCGGATCGGCTGATGGAAAAGCTTCTCCGCGCCATCGAGGTGTCGCTCAAGGCCACCGAGGCCTCGCGAGAGGCGGTGCAGGAGATCCTCAAGCGCGGTGCCGAGACCGGCATCTTCTTCACGGGCGCCCGCGCGGCCGAGGCCTCCGAAGGCTTCGACCTGACCGAGCAGGACCGCGACTTTCTCCGCTCGCTCTCCATCCGCCCCGACCCCCGCTGAGGGTGCGATGCGTGTGCTGCTGCTCCTGGCCCTCCTCGCGGTGGTCGTCATCGCGCTCTCGCGGCTTCCCGCGGCGTGGCGCTCGCGGCTGCCCCCGGCGGCCCCAAGCCGCGACGAGCTGGTCAAGGACCCCGTCTGCCACACGTACGTGCTGATGTCGCGCGCCATCCGGTCCGAGAAGGGGGGGGGCCCCGCGTTCTTCTGCAGCCGCGAGTGCGCGGCGCGCTTTCAGCGGGGAGAGCGGCGGGCGTGAGCCCGACCGCGAGCGGAGCCGACGCCGCGGAGCCGGCCCGCTCGCCCGTGTCCTACGATCTCCTCGTCTGCGATCTGGACGGCACGCTGATCTTCGAGTCGATGACGCTGGACCCGCCGCTGGTGGAGGCCTTCCATCGAGCCGCCGGCCGCGGGCTCGCCATCTCGCTGGCCACCGGGCGGATGCCCGCGGCGGCCGACCGCTATCGCGACGAGCTGGGCATCACCGCGCCGGTGATCTACTACAACGGGGCGCTGGTGCGGGGCGGCAACGGCGGCCCCGACCTGCTCTCCCTCACGCTGCCCCGTGGGATGCTCCATCGTGCCTGGACGATGTTCTCGCAGGCCCCCGTGCACCCGATCTTCTACCGCGACGATCGCCTCTACTGCGTCTCGCTCACGCTGGCGATCCGGCGCTACTGCGATGAGGAGGGCCTGCGCGCGGACGTGGTGGATGATCCCGGAGAATTCCTGGCCCTGGGCGCCTTCATCAAGAGCCTGCTCATCGGTCATCCGAACGACCTCGACATCGTGCGGGAGGAGCTGACCCCGATCGTGGCGGAGCACGGGCGGCTGGTGCGCACCCGGAGTGACTACCTCGAGATCATCCCCGTCGCGGCTTCCAAGGGCGCCGCCCTGGTCCGACTCGCCGCGCACCTCGGAGTGCCGCTCGAGCGGGTCGTCACGGTGGGCGACCAGGAGAACGATCTGGAGATGCTGCGCGAGGCGGGTCTCGGCGTCGCGATGCCGGACGCGCCCGAGCCGGTGCGGCGGGCCGCCGACCGGATCGCCCCGACCGCCGCCGACGGCGGGCTCCTGCGGCTGCTGGACGAGCTGTTCCCCGGCCGCTTCGACTGAGCGGGCCCGTGCCGCCGCATCCCGATCCGTGGCGGGCGATCGACCGCCAGCCCGAGCCCGAGCGCTACGTGCGCATGATGGAGTCGCGCGGCCAAACCCCGACTCAGGCGCGCCTGCGGCGGCGCTTCCTGCGCTTCTGCCGCATCGCTTCCGGCTGGCGCGTGGTCGAGGTCGGCTCCGGCAGCGGCGTGGTGGCCCGCGACGTGGCGGCGCTGGTGGGCCCGCGCGGCCACGTGGTGGGCGTCGACAAGAGCCGCGTGCTCCTGGACGCCGCGCGGCGGCGGGCGACTGAGGAGCGGCTCGACCGCCGCATCGACTTCCGGCTCGGGGACGCCGCGGCGCTGCCACTTCGGAGCGGGCGGTTCGACTGCGCGCTCGCCGTGACGGTGCTGCTGCACGTGGCGCGGCCGGAGGCGATGCTCCGGGAGCTGGTGCGCGTCACGCGGCCGGGCGGCGTGGTGGGGCTGCAGGACCAGGACCTCGGCACCCAGGTCCTGGATCACCCGGACCGCGCGCTCACCCGCCTGATCTTCGAGGGCGTGGCCGCGCGGATGTATCCCGAGCCGTTCTCCGGGCGCACCCTGGTGCGGCGGCTGGTGGAGCTGGGGCTCGAGCGCGTGCGGCTGCTCGCCGACGTCTACCAGGCGCGGAGCCTCGACCCATTCACCCACGCGCTCTTGAAGCGCCGGGCCGAGATCGCCATGCAGTTCGGCCTCATCGGCGCCGGCCGCGCCGCGCGTTGGCTCGCCGCGATCGAGCGCGCCGACGCGGCCGGCCACTTCGTCTTCACCTTCAACTACTACGGCGCGGCCGGTACGAAGCCTCGCGCGTAGCGGACGGCGGCGTGGCGGGGGGTGGCAGGGGGCCCCCGCGAAACACGCTGACTCGCGAGCTCCCGTGGCCACTCGAGCGAGCCACGAGATGGGGGCGCGTTGCTTCGGCGCCGCGCAGAAGACACGGTTTCGCGGAGGGCCCGCCGCCACACCCCGCCACCCCCGCC
>Ga0207646_10001646_pt1 | contig 27308 bp, 42 predicted proteins | sample KBSK5502metaG_FD_184343 | JGI IMG/M metagenome (GOLD analysis project Ga0207646, IMG submission 184343) | Corn, switchgrass and miscanthus rhizosphere microbial communities from Kellogg Biological Station, Michigan, USA - KBS K5-50-2 metaG... | ecosystem: Host-associated > Plants > Roots >...
AAGCAGGAAAGCGAAATCGCCCAGCAGCGGCGGTCCCAGGTCGGCACGGGCGACCGGAGCGAGAAGATCCGGACCTACAATTTTCCCCAGAACCGGGTAACCGATCACCGGATCGGCCTGACCTTGCATCGATTGGATCAGGTCCTTGCGGGTGACCTGGACGAGATCATCGATGGCTTGATCGCCGCGGACCAAGTTCTGGAGCAGGATGACAAATGATTGTGAAGTCGGAGAACAGATGAGCGCGAGCCTTGTCGCGGTAGGCGCGTCCATCGGCGAACTGCGTCGATGGGCGTGGACCGCTTTGAAGGCCGCGGGCATTGCCGATCCGGTCCGAGAAGCCGAGTGGCTGCTCGCTCACGTCTTGGGGCTGCCATCGCACACGCTGCTTCTGGAAGGAGAGCGTGCGGTCTCCGAGCTTCAGGCTGAACGGGCCCGGGCCCTCATCGGGCGCCGCATATCGCGCGAGCCACTCCAGTATCTGCTGGGCACGCAGGAATTCCGGGGTCTGGACATGGCGGTGACGCCGGACGTCCTGATCCCCCGACCGGAGACCGAGCTGCTCGTCGAGGAGACCCTCCGCGCCATCGCAAGCGTCAGAGCGCCGCGCCTGACCGATGTAGGGACGGGATCGGGCTGTATCGCCGTGGCGGTTGTGCGGGAACGGCCAGACGCGACGATGTACGCTCTGGATATCTCCGCGCCCGCGTTGGCCGTGGCCCGCGCCAACGCGATCCGCCATAAGGCGTCCGAGCGGATCCGGTTTGTCCAAGCCGATCTGCTGGAGGCCTTTTCCGTCATGGCGCAGGAGCGCTTCGACGTCATCGTCTCCAACCCTCCGTATATCCCGGTTGGTGAACTGGACGGTCTCCAACCGGAGGTCGCCCGCTATGAGCCGCGGGTGGCGCTGGCGGCAGGAGCGGACGGGCTGGTCTATTATCGCCGGCTTCTGAGAGAGGCGCCGATGCTGTTGAAGCCGGGCGGGTGTTTGATCATGGAGCTGGGATACGGCCAGGCCGACTCCGTGATGAGCCTGGCGCGTCAGAGCGGCTGCTACGATTCGGTCGAATGCCGGAATGATGCAGCGGGGATCGCACGCGTGCTGATTGCGAAAGTGGGTGCGGGAGGGGCGCCTTTGGCGGGGCCCCCTTCCGCTATAAAGGTCGCGTGATGGATTGCATGGTCATTCAAGGAGGCCGGCGTCTGGCGGGTGAGGTCCGCATCAGCGGGGCCAAGAACGCCGCGCTGCCGATCCTCGCGTCGACTTTGCTCAGCACTGGGACCTGCACTCTCACGAATGTTCCCGACGTGCGGGACGTTCTGACCATGTCGAAAGTCCTGACTCATCTGGGCGCCGTCATAGAAACCCAAGGTGATCGCTTTACCGTCTCGCTTGCGGCAATCACGTCCGTCGAAGCTCCTTACGAGCTGGTCAAAACGATGCGGGCTTCGGTCCTCGTGCTCAGTCCATTGCTGGCCCGGTGGGGAGAAGCGGTTGTCGCGTTGCCGGGCGGGTGCGCCATCGGGGCGCGGCCCATCAACCTGCACTTGGCCGCCTTGGAAAAAATGGGCGCCGAGATTCGCATCGAGCACGGAAACGTCCATGCCCGCGTCAAAGGCCGGCTGCAGGGGGCCAGGATTTACTTTGATCTGCCGACCGTCACCGGCACCGAGAACATCATGATGGCCGCCTGTTTGGCGGAGGGAACGACGGTCCTCGAAAATGCCGCCCGCGAACCGGAGATCTCCGACCTCGCGCAGTTTCTGAGCAAGCGGGGCGCTCGGATCTCGGGAGCCGGCACCGACGTCATTATTATTGAAGGCGTGTCCGAGTTGCGCGGCGCCGATCACGAAATCGTGCCGGATCGGATCGAGACGGGGACGTATCTGATCGCCGGCGCCATCACGGGTGGTGAAGTTCGCGTTGCGCGCTGCCGGCCTGATCACTGTGAAGCCTTGCTCGCGAAGCTCAGGGAGGCGGGCGCTGAGTTGCAGGTGGAGAAGGAGGCCATCCAGGTGCGGGGCAAGGGGAGACTCCAGTCTATGGACGTCAAGACCCTGCCGTATCCGGGATTTCCAACCGACATGCAGGCCCAGATGATGGCCCTGATGGTCCTCGCCCGCGGGAGCAGCGTGATTACCGAGACCGTGTTCGAGAGCCGCTTTATCCACATTCTGGAGCTGCAACGCATGGGCGCGGATATCCGGATCGAAGGGAATCACGCCGTCGTGACCGGCGTCGAGCGCCTGAGCGGCGCGCCCGTCATGGCGTCTGATTTGAGGGCCAGCGCCTGTCTCATTCTGGCGGGATTGGCCGCGGAGGGCGAGACCCGCGTGGCCCGTGTCTATCACCTGGACCGTGGCTACGAACGGCTGGACTCCAAGCTGGCCGGCCTCGGTGCACAGGTTCGCCGGGAGGTGGAGCGGGCATGAGCGACACCCTCACGGTGGCCCTGTCGAAGGGCAAGCTGCTGGAACCCGCGCTTGAGCTCTTTAAGCGCGTGGGGCTCGCGCCGAAGGACATTTCCGCCGACAGCCGCCGGTTGGTCTTTGAGCATCAGGCCAGCGGGACGACGATCATGATTGTCAGGCCCAGCGACGTTCCCACGTATGTCGAATACGGTGCGGTGGATGTCGGGGTCGTCGGAGCGGACGTGCTGATGGAGCAGGCGACCGATGTCTACGAGCCGCTCGATCTGGGTTTCGGAGCCTGCCGGCTCGCCGTCGCGGCGCCTGAATCGGCCGTCGAGCGCAACGGGCGGCATGGGATCAAGCTGCGGGTGGCCACCAAATATCCGAACATGACGGAACGGTTCTTCACGCAAAAGGGCATTCCCATCGAGATCATCAAGCTCTATGGATCGGTCGAGCTCGCGCCGCTGGTGGGGCTGGCGGACCGCATCGTGGACCTGGTCTCGAGCGGAAAGACTCTGCGCGCGCACAACCTCGTCGTGACGGACGTGATTGCGGAGTCCACGGCCCGTCTCATCGTGAACCGGGCCAGCCTCAAATTGAAGCACAAACGGGTGAACGGCCTGATCGAGGCGTTGCGGGCAGGGCTTCAGAGGGGACGGCCATGAAGGTCATTGCGGCATCCGATCGCTCGTACAAGGCGGTCGTCAAGAAGATCAGCATGCGGTCGAATCTGGGGGGCGGCAAGGTCGAAGCGGCGGTGAAGACGATCCTCAAGGCCGTGGAGCGGGGCGGCGACGCGGCCGTCAGCCGCTATACCCGCAAGTTCGATAAAGTCTCGCTGAAGCCGGCGCAGTTCCGGGTGAGCCCGGACCAGATCAAGGAGGCCTACTACAAGATCCGCAAGGAAGAGGGCGATGCGCTGCGGTATGCGGCTCACCGGATCACGGTGTTTCACGAAAAGGAGAGGCCGCGCACGCAGACGTGGATGTGGCAGGACGGCACCATCACGCTGGGTCACTCGATTCTCCCGTTGGACGCGGTCGGGCTCTACGTGCCGGGGGGGAAGGCCGTGTATCCGTCCTCAGTGCTGATGAGCGCGATCCCGGCCAAGGTGGCCGGGGTGAGACGAATCGTCATGTGCGTGCCGGGTCCCAAGGGCGAGTTGAGCCCGTATCTGCTGGTGGCGGCGGACATCGCCGGCGTGGACGAGGTGTACCGCATCGGGGGCGTGCAGGCGATCGCTGCCATGGCCTACGGGACCAAGACGATTCCCCGCGTGGACAAGATCATCGGCCCCGGGAATATTTTCGTTGCGACCGCCAAGCGCCTGGTCTACGGCACCGTGGACATCGACATGATCGCCGGTCCAAGCGAATTACTGGTCATCGCCGACGAGGGGGCGAATCCCATCCATGTGGCGGCAGACCTCCTCTGCGAGGCGGAGCACGACGAGCAGGCCGCTGTCTGGCTTGTGACCACGTCGGCTCCGCTGGCGAAGGAAATTGTCAAGTTGGTCAAGGAGCAGCTCAAGACGCTGGGGCGCCGGAAGATCGCCGCCCGCGCCATTGAGCACAACTCGATGGCCTTCGTCGTGCCCACGATAGACGATGCCATCGCTTTGGCGAACGAGATCGCCCCGGAGCACCTTTCGCTCTCGGTGGAGGATCCCTTCGAATACATTGAGAAGGTCCGCCACGCGGGGGCGCTGTTCATCGGGCGGTACACGGCACCGGCAGTTGCCGATTACGTGGCCGGGCCGAACCATATTCTCCCGACCGGCGGCGCGGCGCGCTTCCACTCGGCCTTGTCCTTGGAGGCGTACGTACGGCGGTCCAATATCGTCTCCTACACCAAAGAGGACCTCTCCAAGGCCAAGGACCACATCGTCCGCCTGGCGAACATGGAGGGGTTGGGGGCACATGCTCAGTCTGTGGAAGTGCGCCTGCGATGAAGACCGCGCGGCGCGCCACGATCGAGCGCAATACCACCGAGAGCCGGATCAAAATCGGACTGGTGCTGGACGGGACCGGCAAGCGACAGGTCCGCACGTCGATCCCGTTTCTGGATCACATGCTGGACTTGCTGGCCAAACACGGCTTTTTCGACCTCACGGTCAAAGCCATGGGGGACACGCACATCGATGATCACCACACGGTGGAGGACATCGGCATCGTCCTCGGCGAGGCGCTGAAGAAGGCGCTCGGCAAGAAGGAACGGATCCGTCGCTTCGGGACGGCCTGGGTTCCTCTGGACGAGACCCTGGCGCAGGTCACGGTGGACCTCAGCGGCCGCCCCTATCTGGTCTATAACGTCAAGTTGCCGCACCGGCGGATCAAGGGCTTCGATCTCTACCTGTTCGAAGATTTCTTCCAGGCCTTGACGACGCACGCGGCCATGAACCTGCACATTAATGTCCCGTACGGGCGGAACCCGCACCACATCATGGAGAGCATCTTCAAGGCCCTGGCCAAAGCTCTCGATCAGGCAGTTTCGGTCGATGCCCGGGCCAAGGGTGTCCTCTCGACGAAGGGGAGCCTATGATCGCGATCGTCGATTACGATATGGGCAATCTCAAGTCGGTCCAGAAGGCCTTTGAAGCCGTCGGGCACCGTGCGGCAGTCACGCGCGATCCGCAGGCGATCGCCGACGCGAGCCATGTGGTGTTGCCGGGCGTGGGGGCCTTCGGCGATTGCATGCGCAATCTCGAGCGGTACGGATTGGTGGAGCCGGTCCTGAAGTCGATCGCCGCCGGCAAGCCGTTTCTGGGCATCTGCCTGGGGTTTCAATTGCTGTTTGGCGAGAGCGAGGAGTTCGGCACGCACAAGGGACTCGGCGTGATTCCTGGCAAAGTCGTCCGGTTCTCTTCCGGGCCGCTGAAGGTCCCCCACATGGGATGGAATGCCATTGCGATGCAGAAGCGGTCTCCCTTGCTCGAGGGCGTCCCCGACGGTGCGTTCATGTATTTCGTCCATTCCTATTATGGAGTCCTCGACGATCGCGCCCTGGCCTGCACGATGACCGACTACGGGACGTCCTTCGTGTCCAGCGTCGCGCGTAACAATGTGTTCGCCTGTCAGTTTCATCCGGAGAAGAGCCAGGGCGAAGGTCTGCGGATCATCCGAAACTTCGGGAGCCTGTCATGAGGAAACGAGTGCCGATCCTCGCCATCCTTTCTTTAAGCGTGATGAGCGGATGCGGGGGGACCACGTCGGAAATAGTCACTGCGCCGCAGATCGAGCAGTACCGGATCGTGCGGATCGCGGTGCTTCCGTTCGCGGTCGCGCCCCCCACGCCTGGCCAGAGGCAAGGATATGCGACGCCGGCGCCGCCTCCGGAAGCGGGCGATAAGCTAGCCGATCTGTTCTACCTCAAGTTGAATATTAGAGAGGGACTCGCTGCCGTCCCCCCGAGATCCGTTCGCGAAGCGATGCCGGCCGTCCCCACGCTGATGGCCAACCGGGCGATGTTGCGGGACCTCGGCCAGCGATTGAACGTGGGGGCGGTACTGGAAGGGACCGTGGAGGTCTATAAGGAACGGAAGGGAAACCCGCTCGGCCTGGACCGTCCAGAGGACGCCGCCGCGGTCGGGTTCTCGGCCCGTCTCGTCAGCGTCAAAGACGGCACGATTCTGTGGATCGGGGAATATTACGAGCGACAGCGTCCGCTGACCGAGGACTTATCCGGTTTCCTCGAACGAGGCGCGCACTTTCTGACGGTGGACCAGCTCGCCGATTCCGCCGTCAATCATGTGCTCAAGGGGTTCCCTCTGGGCAAGCAGCTGCAGAATTTATACGGTCAAACGGGAACCGCTCCGTGATCGTGATTCCTGCCATCGATCTCAAGGACGGCCGGTGTGTCCGGTTGCGCCAGGGTCGCTTGCAGGATGAGACGGTGTATTCCCAGGAGCCTGCCGAGGTGGCCCGTCGTTGGGAAGACGAAGGGGCGCAACTGCTTCACATCGTCGACTTGAACGGCGCCGTCGAGGGAACGCCACGAAACCGCACGGCAATCGAGGCCATCCTGAAAGCCGTGACCGTTCCGGTCCAGGTCGGCGGCGGAATCCGAACCCTGGAAACGATGGAGGCCTATCTCTCCTCCGGGATCGAGCGGGTCGTCCTCGGCACTGCGATCGTGCGCGATCGGGCTCTGCTGGAGGAAGCGTGCCGACGCTTTCCCGGCCGCGTGATCGTCGGGGTGGATGCAAAGGACGGCAAGGTAGCGGTGCAGGGGTGGACTGATGTGGCCGACCACGATGCCGCCGACTTTGCGGGCCGCTTGTCGGGGCTGGCTGTCTACGCCGTGATCTATACCGATATCGCCCGCGACGGGATGCTGGAAGGACCCAACATGGACGGCCTGCGACGCATGGCGGCCGCCTGCCCGGTTCCGCTCATCGCCTCCGGGGGCATCACGCGGACCGACGATCTCCGATCGCTGCGCGCGCTGGGGCCCAAAGTCATCGGCGCGATCGTCGGCAAGGCGTTGTACGAAGGCATGCTTGATCTGCGGTCGGCGATGGCCGCCGCCAATTGAGAGGGCGTTGATTGCTAGCCAAGCGCATCATTCCCTGCCTGGACGTCAAGGAAGGCCGCGTCGTCAAAGGGGTCGGATTCGTCAACCTCAAAGATGCTGGTGATCCCGTGGAGGCAGCTCGCGCCTACGATGCGGAGGGGGCCGATGAGCTGTGCTACCTGGACATCATGGCATCCCACGAAGAGCGCAAGATTTTTCTCGACGTGGTCAGTCACACGGCCGAACAGGTCTTCATGCCACTGACCGTGGGCGGCGGAGTCCGGACGCTCGACGATATCCGAGATCTGCTCAGAGCCGGTGCCGACAAGGTAAGCATCAACACGGCCGCCGTGGAGCGCCCGGAATTCGTCAAGGAAGCGGCCGAGCGGTTCGGCACGCAGTGCATCGTCGTGGCCGTCGACGCGAAGCGTGCGGGAAATGACGCGAAGCGTGCGGGAGATGGCTGGGAAGTCTTCACGCACGGGGGCCGCCGGCCGACGGGGCTGGATGCCGTCGAGTGGACCCGGAAGATGGCCGCATTCGGCGCGGGGGAGATTCTTCTCACCAGCATGGATCAGGACGGCACGAAGGAAGGGTACGATCTGGCGCTGACCGCCGCTATTGCGGAGGCCGTCGAGATTCCGATTATCGCCTCCGGCGGCGCTGGCACACTTGAGCACTTGTACGAAGGCTTTGTGCAAGGCAAGGCGGATGCCGTGCTGGCCGCCTCGATCTTCCACTACCGCCAACACACGATCCGTGAGGCCAAGGACTACTTGCGAGCCCGCGGCATTCCGGTGAGGGCGGTCTAATGGACACCGCGGCGATCAAGGCGCTGAAGTTCGACGAGAAAGGGTTGATTCCCGCCGTCCTTCAGGATTGGCGCGACGGGACGGTTTTGATGGTCGCCTACATGAATCGCGAAGCCCTGGAGAAGACGCTGGAGACCGGCATCGCGCATTTCTGGAGCCGGTCGCGTCAGGCTTTATGGGAGAAGGGCGCGACCTCCGGCCACCGCCAGCTGGTCCGGGAGGTCTTCGTGGATTGCGATCAGGATACGTTGCTGATCACCGTCACGCCGGACGGTCCCGCGTGCCACACGGGAGAGAAAGCCTGTTTCTTCAGCCGCCTGTCCGGTCTGGTGTCCTCCTGTGATGGCGGCGCCAAGACCACCGAGGCGCACGGGAGCGTGCTGGACCGCCTGTACGAGACCATCTTGGACCGCAAGCGCGCTCCGTCGCCTGAGTCTTACGTGGCCTCGTTGCTGGCGGGGGGGCAGGACAAGATCCTGAAAAAAGTTACCGAGGAGGCCGGTGAAGTGATCCTCGCCTCGAAGGGGCAGAAGCGCGAGGAGATCATACACGAGGCGGCGGACCTGCTGTTCCACCTGCTGGTCGCGCTGGGCTATCACGAAGTGCCGCCGACCGAGATCTATCAGGAGCTCGCCCGGCGGTTCGGCCAGAGCGGCTTGAAGGAGAAAGCATCGCGGGGCACCCCATGAGCGAGTGCCTCTTCTGCAGAATCGGCTCGGGCCAGATTCCCGCCAAGGTCGTTCTGCAGGATGAGGAGATCCTGGCGTTCGAGGACGTCAATCCTCAGGCGCCGGTCCACGTGCTGGTGATTCCGAAGCGGCACATCGAAGGGTTGAACGAAACGAAAACGGGCGACAAGGCTCTTCTGGGGCATCTCCTTGAGGCGGCGACTCAGGTGGCCGCGAAGAAGGGGATCGCCGAATCGGGCTATCGCGTGGTGGCCAACACGGGCAGGAACGGCGGCCAGACGGTCTTTCACCTGCACCTGCACGTGCTGGGCGGCCGCCAGATGACCTGGCCGCCGGGTTAGCCGGTGGAATAAGGCGCTGATCTTTTGACGGCGACGTTTGTTTTTTGTTAGTGTTAAAGGTTCGCGTGCTGCTCGAACGAATGCGGGGGACGGTGTGGAGAGAGGGCTGATCCCGGAAGACGTCATCAACCGGATTCGTGACCGGGCCGACATCGTCGAGATCGTCGGCGCGCACCTGTCGCTCAGCAAGGCTGGGCAGCACTACAAGGGGCTCTGCCCCTTCCACGCGGAGAAGACGCCGTCCTTCACGGTCAGCCCCTCGCGCCAGATGTTCCATTGCTTCGGCTGCGGCGAAGGCGGGAACGTCTTCACCTTTTTAATGAAGATCGAGGGCGCGAGCTTCCCGACGGTCGTGCGCAATCTCGGCGAGAAGCTGGGGATTCACGTCGAAGAAAAGGCCGCCTCGCCTGCGGCGAAGCAGCGGGCAGAGTTGACGGAGCGCCTGGTCACGCTGAACCGCGCGGCCGCCGATTTCTTCCATCAAGCCCTGCTAACCGATCCGGCCGCCGAGCCCGCGCGGGTCTATCTGCGGGAACGGGGGATCACGGCGGAGACGATCGAGCGGTTCGGCATCGGCTACGCCCCGCAGGGTTGGGATGGATTGCTGAAGGCCCTGACGAAGGCGGGCAAGGACGACAAGACCAGATGGACCGTCGAGGATGTGGCGGCGGCCGGGCTCGTGGTCCCGCGGGAGCAAGGGAGCAAGAAACCCGGCGAGGCGTCCGGGTATTACGACCGCTTTCGGGGTCGGGTGATCTTGCCCATCCGCGATCTCCAGAAACGCGTCATCGGATTTGGGGGACGCGTGCTCGATGACTCGGTGCCCAAGTATCTGAACTCGCCCGAGACACCGCTGTTCAGAAAGGGCAGGACGCTGTATGGCCTGGAGGTGGCACGCGACGGAATCTCCCGCGCGGACCAGGCCGTCATCGTCGAGGGCTACTTCGACGCGATCGCGCTGCACCAGGCCGGCCTGACCAACGTGGTTGCCACCTTGGGGACGGCGCTCACGCCCGAGCATATCGAGGTCATCCGACGCTTTACCAGACGGGTTGTGCTGCTGTTTGATCCGGACGCGGCCGGCGTGCGTGCGGCCTTGCGGACGTTGGATTTATTTCTTGGATCGGGCCTTGCCGTGCAGGTGGGCAGCTTGCCGGCCGGTGAGGACCCCGACACGTTCATCCGCGCGCACGGCGCCGAGGCCTTCACGGCGCTCGTTCTGAAGGCACCCTCGCTGCTGGACTTCACCGTGCAGGGCAGCCTGACGACCGATCGACAGGGAAGCGTGGAGGAGCGCGTGCGGTGCGTGGAAGAGGTGCTGGCGCTGCTGCAGAAGCTGAGCAATCCGGTCGAGAAAGCCGCAGCTCTCCGGCACGTGGCCGATCATTTAGGAATGGATGAGAAGGTGCTGCTGGAACGGTATCGGAGCCTCCCGCGGAAGGCGTCGGTTGCTGACGAGACGCCGACGGCCCAACCCCAGGCCGCTCTTCCCAAAGAGGAAGAAGTCCTGGTGCGGCTGCTGCTTCACGAAAAGCTGACGCCGGACATGACGGCGCAGCTTGCGGCCGCCGATTTCACGGACCCGAGGGCCCGGCGGCTGATGACACTCGTGCTGGAAGGACGGCATGCGGAAGACGGGGTCGCGGTCGGCGAGCTGATCATCCGGGCGCAGGACGATTCCCTGTGCGGAGGCGTCGTCCGCGCGCTCTTGCTCAGCGAGCTGCCGTACGATGATGCCGCCGCGGCCTTTCGCGAAAGCCTGAAGGCCTTGAAGCTCAGGCGCATCGTGGACGAGATCCAGGAAATCAAGACGGCCCAGGCCGCCGCCGAGCGGGCCGGGCATGCAGAGACCGTCCGCACCCTCCTCGTCCGGCAGAACGCCCTGCAGCAGGAGCGGCAGCGTCTGCTTGGAGCGGGACCCTTACCACTGACCGAAGTTGGGAGCGTGAATGCCTAAGGAAGAAAAGACCGACGAAGTCAAACGCCTGATCTCCATCGGCAAGGAGAAAGGTTTCCTCACGTACCGCGATCTCAATACGAATCTGCCCGCCGATCAAGTCTCGACCGATCGGCTCAGCAGCCTGATGACCATGTTCGGCGAGATGGATATCGAGATCATCGACTCTCCCGAAGGGGAGCGGTACCAGCAGATGATGTCCGAGGGCGAAGGCTCCACCGAGGAGGCCGAAGAAGTCGAGGAGGTCGGAGAAGAGGACAAGAAGATCGATCTCACGCCGGGCGACCTGGCCCGCACCGACGATCCGGTCCGGCTGTACCTCAAGGAGATGGGCAGCGTCTCGCTTCTCAGCCGTGAAGGGGAGATCGAGATCGCGAAGCGCATCGAGGAAGGCAAGCAAGACATCTCGACGGTAGTCTTCGGGATGCCGATGACGATCAAGGCCCTCTTCGTCCTCGTGGACCAAGTGAGGGGCAAGAAGATCCCGGCCCGGGAAGTGGTCTCGGCGGGGGTGGATGAGGAGTTCGAGGAAGTCATCGAGCAGGACGACGAAGAGCTTCGGAAGAAGACTCTGGAGGCCATTCGCAAAGTCAAGCCTTTCACGAAGGGCTTGCTGGCCCTGTATGCGAGGAACCGCAAGCCCAAGCTCAGTCTGGCCAAGCGGCGTGAACTCAAAGCCAAACTCAACGAGGCCCGGCGGCTGGTGGCGGAGAAGGTCGACACCCTCAACCTACATCCGGCCCAGCGCGAGCGGCTGATTCAGCGCGTGCGGGATCTGGTGCATGAGATCGCGGCCTGTGAGCGGGAGCTGGCCCACTGCCGACGCCGGTTGGGTGTGGTGGGCGAGGAAGGCAATGCGCTGTTGATGAGGCTCAGCCGGGGGCGGAAGGACATGATCGCGGTCCGCCGCAAGACCGACGTGTCCCTAGACGTCCTCCATGAAATCGAGAAGGCGGCCACCAACGCCCGCCGTCGCATCAGGGCCGTCGAGGCCGAGGTGCTGGTGCCAGCCGAGGAGCTCCGCGAGGGCGTCAAGCTGTTGGCTCAGGCCGAAGAACGGGTGAAACGCGGGAAGGCCGAGCTGGTCGAGGCCAACCTTCGCCTCGTGGTCAGCATCGCCAAGAAATACACTAACCGCGGGCTCCAGTTTCTGGACCTGATTCAGGAGGGGAACATCGGTCTCATGAAGGCCGTGGACAAGTTCGAGTACAAGCGGGGCTACAAGTTCAGCACGTACGCGACGTGGTGGATCCGCCAGGCCATCACCCGCGCCATCGCCGATCAGGCCCGGACGATCCGGATTCCCGTCCACATGATTGAGACCATCAACAAGCTGATTCGCACCTCGCGGCATCTCGTCCAGAAGCTGGGACGCGAGCCCTCGCCCGAAGAGATCGCCGAAAAGATGGATCTCCCGCTGGACAAGGTCCGCAAGATCCTTAAGATCGCTAAGGAGCCGATCTCCCTGGAGACGCCCATCGGCGAAGAGGAGGATAGCCACCTGGGGGATTTCATCGAGGACAAGAAAGCCATCTCGCCGCTGGACGCCGCCATCCGCTACGATCTACAGCGGCAGATCAACAACGCGCTGAAGACCTTGACCCCCCGCGAGGAGCGCGTGCTGCGCAAGCGGTTCGGGATCGGCGAGAACACCGACCACACGCTGGAGGAGGTCGGACAGGACTTTGCGGTCACGCGGGAACGCATCCGGCAGATCGAGGCCAAGGCGCTGCGCAAGCTGCGCCACCCGAGCCGGAGCAAAAAGCTGAAGAGTTTCGTGGAGAGCTTGTAGGGCCCATAGCTCAGTTGGTCAGAGCGGCGGACTCATAATCCGCTCCGTTCGACCACGCCGAAAGCCACAATTCACGCGGCTTTTCTGCATCAACCGCACTTTCGAAGCCAGCCGACCATTCGCCGGATTTCGCCGACTTTCATCCGAAGTCACCGTCCATTTCACGACACCGTTCACGACACGCCTGGGGTGATTGATGCTGGAGATTTCTCCAGCGAGAAGTTGCCTTGCGGATCAGGTCTCACTTGACCCAAGCAAGCACGCCATAGCCAGTGACGCCTACCGTTCCGAGTGCTGCAATCAATAGCGCCGGTGGCATCCACCATTGTTGAACGAGACAAGGAATGAAGGCAAAGCCTACCAGTGAAAATAAAATCACAAGTAAATTCCATGCCTCGAATACGGCGAACCGCCAACGGCTCTGACGAATAATCGGAGCAAAATTGTCGTAGCGTTGAAGCACTTCTCGTATCAAGGCATTGGCCTCTGAGCGCTTCCGCGCTTCGGCAATCGCCGTTGCAGGGGTAATTATGGGACGCCCCAATAGCGAGTAAATGTCGTCGTAGACGGCCATCTGTTGATCTCTCAACGCCTGGATTCGGTAGAGGCCAACTGCCCCGACTAATGCCGCCAAAGCAGCACACGTCTGCGCAAGCGTCGTGAGAGCGTAAAGAACTGCCGTTGCGTCCATGAATAGAACTCCGTGGATCGCCAAGACTAGGCCGACCGTCTGGGCCTGTCAAGCGCAGCGCGATCTGTACGTCCGTTCGTGTCTGTGCAGACTCTTGTAGGATTATTTAGCAGTGAGCTTTCGATCATGAGCGTAAACCGCAAAGACCTCATCAATCGTCCTAAAAACGGGAATCAATCCGCTGGTCTCATCCATCAATTCATTAAGTTTGGCAAGTAGATCATTTTCAGGAATTCCAGGAAGGAACATTCTGTATACAATTTCGCCGACAAATTTGTAGCGTCTTTCCCCAGAAATTCGACTGTCCTGAAACAGCACCCTTGTGTCATCTGGCATATCTCGCAGTATCTTTCTAATTTCGCCCCTGGCTACATGCCCACCCAAACTGTGCCTAATCCTCACAACGGCTACCTCGGCGATAGTCAATTCTTTGCGAAGCTTCTTGAGTGCATCCTGAAATTGCTTTGATTCTCTGGCGAGAAATGCCTTAAGCTTTTTGTCATCAAAGAACGCTTCTACTTCCTCTCTTACTTCATAGAGTGTCTTTAAAGAATTCCGGAAGAAGTACGCAATACGCCAGGCTCCGGAATTCTTATCCAAGCCAATTTTATACTCTCCGTACGTGGGCTTAGACTCAAGGTTAAAATTCTCCCCCTCAGTCATCCCTGCCAATTCGAGAAGGTAGTCTTCTCTTAAGATGCAAAGTTTAACAACTAGAATTGCGATTGGATCTTCAGGCGGAAACCACTTTTTTACAGGAACGTGAAAGATGGTAGTTCGCATGTTGGTGCTGCCATTATAATCGAAAAGCGGAAGTATTCTAGGCTAGGTGTCTCGCTAAAGGTCATGGCCCCGCCAGAACAGTTGCAGCGGATTTCTGGACGTCGCCACGTCGCCGGAGCCGGTCAGGTTGACAAGGTGGCATACCATAGGCCTATACTACGGTACACATAGAACCATGACGCTCGAAGAATTCGAAATAGCAATCGCGCCAGCCAAGGTTGTCCATGGGCCTGGGGTGCGCGTTGCCATCCAGAACTTCAAGATCGTGGACTCGCGGTACTACCCCGCCTTCCGCGAACAGTATTTTATCCTCACCGAACCGCTTCGACCGTTGGCTCCGCACGACCTCGCTGTCACACGACAAGAAAGTTTCGAGAACGTGCGCGATCTATTCGATGCGCTGAGTGAGATCGAGTTCGGGACGTTCTTGGTTTATCGCAACGAGGACAGCACGCTGACGTGCGAGGTGATGGAACGCTTGAGCGCCCACAGGCCTCGCAGGGAGATGGTAGCAGCATAGCGTAACAGAACCGAACAAGACGAAGGGCTGATCGAAGTCGAAGGCTCTCTGGTCAACTGACTGGAGGGCCTTCTTCATTTATGGGCCGGAACAAGGAGAAATGAACATGCGAAAAAGACCACCGCTGTACAGCGTTGAGGGGACGAGGGGACGACTCGGCAATCTCTCCCGCACCACAATCGAGCGACTAATAAAGGTCGGAGAATTGGAAACCATTCGCTTCGGTCGGCGATATCTCATCACCGATGAAAGCATCGAAAAACTCATCAGTCGACGCAAGGCCATGAAGGCCTGAGCGTGCGCATCGTTCCCAAAAAGCAGAAGGGTCAGGGCTGCGGCCCACGCCGGATCAATGGCGCGATGCTCGACGTGGCAGGGGCCGCCGACTTCATCGGCGTGACCCCGAACGGCATCCGCGCGCGGGTTGCTCGCCATCGCATTCCCTACCGCCGAGATCATGGCCGGATCGTGTTTCTCAAAGCTGAACTCGAAGTATTCATGCAGGCGTTGCCGGTCGGCTGCTCGGTTGAAGATGCGCTGGCGTGTGTACACCACATTGGAGAATGACACCATGAAGAAAAAGCTGAAGGACAAGAAAGTTACGACGCCTGTGCGGACACCGGAAGTGCTCGGCCCCCTCATCGAGCAAGACCTTCTCAAAGCTGAAAAGGCTGGACTTCAATACTACCTCGCCGCCGGTGCAAAGCTGAACGAAGCGAGAGAGACAATCAAGGGAGACCGTGAATGGGGCCGGTTCAGGATGCGATGGTGCCCCTACCTTGAACCAGAACAATGTGAACGCTATCAACGGGCTGCCAGGAGGTACGCTGGCATACCTGCAACCCTCTCCAAGCTCAGCGGCGACATGCGTGATAGTCACCAGAAGAAAGCGGAAGCTGTGATCGCCGAGGTAGATGCCGAGATCGCAGCCGAATGGGATGCCGGTTTTATTAAGGCTCATGAAAATAATCGCAGATCAGAGGCCGAGATCAACCGGCCTCTGACCGCAGAAGAGCAGGCGGAATACGAAGAAGAGAAGGCACAAACCAAAAGATTTAGGGAACAGTTCAGGGCGCAGGAGAAGGCCAGAGAAACATCAGAAAAAGAACTCCGCGACTTCGCTGAAAAGATCATTGTGGCAGGCTATCGGGCGCTCTCAAAGAAGTATCACCCCGATCATAGCGGCGGCGATGGCGCTGTCTTTGTCAAACTGACGGATGCGCGCGACTGGGCGCTGGCACAGCTCAATGAACATGGTTTTGACCTGTCTGACTTTTTGAGACGGAAATCTGCATGACGCCAGACTCACCCTATGTCACGGCCAACTTGCGTCCGGCGTCGAACGGCCACGAGCTTGATATAGCCGTGCTGGTCGGTGTGAGCGATGACGAGAACAAGGAACTGGTCGGCCTGGTGGAGACCACGTTGCAAGAAATTCCTGGGTCTTGGTGGCGCGATCCGGTCGGGGATTTTGTCGTGGCGTCAAGCGCGTGGCCGAGGTTATATCGGGTGCTAATGCGCGCCGGTGTCGCCGTGGTCGCTGGGGTGGGGTGCGAATGATCACAACCGAACAACTGACCGATCTTGCGGCCGCCGAGCCGATCCCAGAAATCGCGCTGGTCGTCCTGGGGGAGGATTGCGAGGCAGCGAATTGGGCGGGACGCATCAATGCGACCTGGGATGGGGCGGTCGCGAAGTTTCTTGAGGCGGGACGGCACCTGATCGCGGCCAAGGCCAAGTTGCCGCACGGCGAATGGCTACGGATGTTCGCCGGACACCCCAGGGCGGTCAAAATTCCCCTGCGGTTCGGCGTCGCCACGGCGCAGCACTTGATGGCGATTGCGAGGCATCCGGTTCTCGGCAACACTGAACGGTGTTCAGCTTTTCCGCCTTCCTGGGGCACGCTCTACCAACTTTCCCGTCTAGACGAAATCCATCTGGAAACCTACCTGCTCGAAGGCCGGATTCATCCCGAGATGACCCGAAGGGACGCCGAGGCCCTGCTACCCGCCAAGGCCGCCCAGCGCGAAAAGGGAGCCAGCATCAAGGCCATCCTCGTGGGGAAGATGGGGTGGGCGCCGCTAGACCCGATCGCGCAGCCGTCCCCGGCTGCCCTCGCCGCGCTCGTCGTCCAGTGGCGGCAGATCGAGGCCGACCTTGAAAGAAACGTCGCGGAATGGAAGGCGCTGCGGGTCAAGCTCTGGAACGTGACGCGGCTGATCAACATTGCCCTGTACGGAAAGACCGACCGGCCGTGGACGGAACCGGACGGAAGGGAAGTGTTGCCCTAGATAACGGTGGAACCATGAAGCGGTGCGTCCTGCGTCCGGTGATCGGGGCCGATGGCGTCGTGAAGGAAGAATACGTGGTCGAAGATGCGCTGCTGATCCTGGACGTGACGCCGACGTCGAAGGCGCTACCGGCACCGGCGCAGACGATCGGGAGAACCAGCACGGAGTCGGCGTGAGCGACAAGCTCTTCTGGATGCGGTTCGTCATCAATGACTGGCGGCAGGATACGCGGGTCTTGTCGGCGGCGGCGCGGGGGGTCTGGTTCGAGATGATCTGTTCCGTGTTCCCGATCGGAGACAAGACCTTGACTGAGGCGCAATGGCTTCGGGAATTGGGGGTGACGCAGGCGGAATTCACCGAGGCGCTGGCGGAGATCAGATCGCACAACATCGCCGACGTCCAAGTGACGGATAAGGGCGAAGTAAGGGTTGTGTCACGGCGGCGCGTCAGGGAGGAAAAAGAGCGAACTGCCAATGCGTTATATCAGGCGCGCCATCGCGAGAAGCTGAACAGTAAGACGGACATAAGGGACATGTCAGGGACAGAGTTAGAGTCAAAGAGAAAGAAAGAAAAAGATAAGACTCCGGATCGTGTTTCACACTCTCTCTCGGACACGGAAGCGCCGAAGGGCAACGGCCAGGGACTCCGCTGGAAGGCCAAGCCAGGGGGCGGCATCGAGCCGATCGGCTCAATCCTGGACACCGTGATGCCGAAGGACAAGGCGAGGACGTCATGAACGACCGGATCATAGCCACGCTAGAGGGTGGCCATCGTCAGCCACGCATTTTCGCCATGGGTTCCTGGCCAGCTTTCAACGCCAGGATTCACGACATGGGCACTGGGAACATGCGATTCATTGAGGATTCATGCAGGTTTCAGCGGATCGGCAATCCGGTGGCGGGGTAGGACATGGCGCTGGTCGTGAATCCTAAGCGGGAACGTCGGCGACGGTTCGCGGTGCCGCTGGGGGATGGTCGGTCGAGGCTGGCGATGTTTCGGGACAAGATCGAACGCCAGTTGACGAAGGAATATCGCCCGAAATCGGCCATGGATCGGCTGCGGATATCGAACGCGTCGGCCTTCCTGGCGATGGTCGAGCAGGTGAAGGTCAACATCGGGCGCGATCCGAAGGCGACGCCGCGCCGGATGGTCTCGCTCGTGATGGCGGCGGAGCGCGTGCTCGACAAGCTGGATCACACGCCGAAGCCGCTGACGCCGGAGCAGGAGCGCAAGCGGTTCGAGCGTGACATGCGCAAGCAGAACAAGGCGGCGTCATGATCGGCGGGTTATCGTTCATCTCGCAATGTCTCTGGATCGACGGGAAGCCGTTCTGGGCCAGCGTCGAGCCGTACCGCAAGCGCCTGTTCGAGTCCGCCTTTGAGCGCGACATCGAGGGCCGCATGACGTTCAACTTGATCTTGGCTGGCCGCGCCAAGAAGAACTGGAAAACGACTGACCTGGTGATGGCGGCACTCGGCGCGATGATGGATGAAAGTCCAGGCGGGTCTGAGTGCTACTTGCTCTGCAACGATCTTGACCAGGCCGCCGATGATCTGTCGCTGGCGAAAAAGATTGTCGCGGCGAATCCAGCGGTCGCGTTGCGGCTGCTGATTCAGGAAAACGAAATCACGCGCAAGGACGGGCGCGGCTTCTTGCGCATCCTTCCGGCGATGGACGTGAAGGGCCAACACGGCAAGACGTACCGGCTGGCGGCGTTCGACGAAATCCACGCCTACCGGAACTGGGACTTGCTCGAAGCGATGGCGCTTGATCCGTCGCGACCGGACGCGCAGCAGTTCATCACGTCCTACGCCTCACTGCATCACAAGCCTGGCGTGCCGCTGTTCGACCTGATTGCTTTGGGCAAGGCTGGCAGCGATCCGAGGATGAAGTTCAGTTGGTACGGCGGCGACTTCACGACCGATCCTGATTTCGCGGACGCCACGCCGGAGAAGCGCGCGAATCCGTCGATGGAATCCTGGTTCAGCCGGACGACCTACCTGGCGCAACAGCAACGACGTCTACCGGCGCACAAGTACCGGCGCTTACATCTCAACCTGCCAGGCTTGCCGGAAGGCTCGGCGTTTCAGGTGGAACCGATTGCCATGTCCATCGAGCGCGGCGTGATGCGGCGGCCACGGATTCACGGCCAGGATTTGGTCTACGCGGCCTTCTGCGATATGTCGGGCGGATCGTCTGACGATGCGACGCTGGCGATTGCCCACAAGTCGCATGAAGGACGTCTGATTCTAGACTGCGTGATTAACCAGGGCCAGCCGTGTCCCTTCAATCCGCGCGATGCCGTCAAGCGGTTTGTCGCGGTGCTGCAGGACTACGGCATCGGATCGGTCTGGGGCGATCAATACGCGGGGCAGACGTTTCGGCAGGATTTCGCCGAGCAGAGCATCACCTACCATGTGTCCGTCAAGTCGCGTAGCGAACTGTACGAAACCCTGGAACCGAACCTGAACGCGCACCGCTGCGTCTTGCTGGACGTGCCGGAGATGGAACAGCAATTGCTCGGCCTGGTCTGGCGCGGCGGCAAGATAGACCATCCGACCGGCGAGCATGATGACTTCGCGAACGCCGTCGCTGGTGTCCTGTCCGTTCTTGACGTGCCGACCTCGCGGCCCTTCTTCTGTCCGGAACTTCCGCCGGAATCCTACACCGAGGAAGAGCGCGCGCAGTGGGTGGAGGCGTCTCCGGTCGAACAATGTCTCCTTGCTCACGGCTCGTACTTTCCAGGCGACACGCCAGGCGATCTGCGCGAACCGGCGAGCGTCGGCGAACAGGCGCGCAAGGCGTGGTACGGCATCGCGCGCGGCGGTCGAATGTTTTGGGAATGAGTCAACAGTCAATCATCAATCAAGGGAGGTAGTCAATGACGACAGCAACAGCGACAGTGAAAAAGGAAGATCACGCCATCGTGAAATTCTTCAAGCGGTGCATCGTGGGCAGCATTTACAACGAGGGGGAATCGGCCTGCTTTCCGTGGAGCACGGCAGACCTGCTCGTCAACGGCGGCATCTTGGATCAGGGCACGGACTTCGAGCAGCGCATCAAGGCGTGCGCGACTCTGGTTCGGCGCATGACCTACGAGCAGTACATCACGGAGAGCAACGCGGGGCAGCCTGATCCCGACGCGATGCTGGACACGTCGAAGCTATCGAAGAAGCAGGTGGCGCAGATCAAGGCGATCATCAGTCAGCCGAGCGCGGACTAAGTGTTCAGGGGCGCGTGTCAGCGAGGCGCGGACGGCCAGTCTCGTAATCCGCAACGCTGTCGAGTGCGCCCCCAGGGGAAGCCCTGCTTCTTGCTCGGCAGCGAACCGTCCAACTTTAACGATGGAGGAATTCATGGGGCACAGCGGATATAAACCGAAACGGAAAGAGAAGCCGAAAAAGAAAAAGCTAAACAAGTATGGGCCAGCGATCGCGCTGACGGTGACGCCGGAACCGCGCTTCTTGTCCAGGATCATCTGTAAATCGAAAGCGTTATTAGGAAAGGGGTGGGGCAACCATGTTGCATAAAAGGTTCAACGTCGCGGTCAAAAGCATCAATCGGTCTAAGCGTGAAGTCCGCGCGATCGTCAGCGCCGAGACAGAGGACGCGGACGGCGAAGTCGTACTCCAGAGAGGCATTGATTGGTCGCGTTGGGATAAAAATCCTCAAGTATTCTCCGAGCACGACCGGCATGAGGCGGTTGGAATGGGCCTGCCGTTGACGCGGTCTATCCAGTCGATTGACGGCGCGCTGGCCACCGGCATCACGCTGAGATTTTTCGCGCCAGGTATTTCGGAAGCAGCCGACCAGTTGTACGCCAAGCTCATGAACGGTGGCCCGTCAGGAATCAGTATCGGGTTCATCGGCGGCGTCAAGGTCGGAAACGTCTGGACGAGCATCCAAGTGATGGAATGCTCGCTTGTCACTCTGCCCTCGAATCCAAGCTGCACAGTGGTCGAAAAAAAATTGGAAGGAGAATCTATGAAGAAGGATTACGGCATGACCCACGACGAAAGCGCCCACGGCAAGGTGGAATGTTTCTATGCGCACACCGGCTGTCCGCTGAAAATCAATCAGACGGTGGAATCGTGCCCTGGCCCAGGCGAAGGGCGCGTCTGTAGTTTCAATCCTGCGGGGCATCATGGGCGCGGCGCGAATCCGGTGGAAGCAGAAGGCGTGACGCCTGGAACTGGTGATTTCTTCGAGGGCGAGGAGCATACCAACCCGCGTAGATCAGGCCGAGGCGGCGTGCGGAAGTCTGGCCGCGTGTTGTCGGCGAAAAACGAGGCGCTTATCCGTGAGGCGCACGGCCATCTGATCGAAGCACATGCCCATCATGTGGACGGCATCAAGTGCCTCAAGGGCGTGCTGAAGTCGGCGGCGATGGACGACGAAGATGCTGATGGCGATTTGAATCCGATGATGGATGACGACGACACAGAGGATGGCTTGCCTGAAGGCGTGCGTGATGAACAGCGCGCAATGAATCCGCTGTCCAGCTATCAGTCCGGTGAGCATTCGCGTGGGTTGTCGATCATCAACGAAAAAGACGTCGCGGAGACGATCGGCACGGTCTTGGCAGACGGCATCCGTTCAGAGATCAAGTCCGGCATTGACCGCGCGATCAAGCAGGCTCGTGGCCGCGTCGAGTAGATCATGACCGGCACCAGCAAGCTGAGATTCGTCATCACGTCGGAGCGCACAGTTTTTTTGACGGTGGATGGCGTGACGACCTGCCTGGAGCCTGGGGTCGTGGTGAAATGCCAGTGGCCGCTCGCCGTGAAGGCACTCTTCCGGCACGGCGTCACGGTCTCTCGTCTACCGGATGAAGAGGATGAACATTGCGAGGGCGAGTGATGGCGACGTCGGGGAACTGCATCAGATGATTGTGGAGCGCCTATATGCTGGCCAGCTTGACAGGTTCCCAGGGGCGGCCTAGCATTGTGGCTTCGCTCACGTCGTGCGACCAAAGGTGAAGGTGTATCCAGTCTAAAAATGACTGACCGTGATGCAGTCATCTCAGCATTCAAACAGTCACGACGAAATATCCCCTTCTTTCTGCGCTGGCTTACCTTCTCACTTTTCTTCCCCATTGGCTTGGCAAATTCGGATTAGTTATCACAGCCATTGGAGCCCTCTTGTATGTTGTCTTCGTGGGCCAAGCTCTTCTCACTACTGTTTTGGGCTTTGTTAGTTTAGCGTCGTGGCCATTCCGCACAGAAGCGGAAAAGCAGCTTATGCAAACTAGATGGGTTGCCCTGGGTGTCCTGCTCATTAGTTTTGATGCTATCGTCTATGCTGCGTGTTTCTACTATATCGGTAAAACTTCGTCCTGGTGGGGAGTGTTCTCATAGCCGAGAGTAAATGATGGCAGGACTCACTAACACGGAGGCTCCCATGCCACGCCGGATGTTCCTGTCTGTCGTCCTCTCGCTGGTACTGTTACCCGTTACAGTCGCCTTTGCCGACTTCTCCGGTCGCGTCGTGGGCGTCACGGACGGCGATACGATCAAGGTGATGCACAACGGCAAGGCCGAGAAAATCCGGTTGCACGGGATTGACTGCCCAGAGAAGCGCCAGCCATTCGGCACCAGGGCCAAGCAATTCACGTCCGAGATGGTGTTTGGGAAGGATGTCGCCGTCCACGTTACGGACACCGACAGGTACGGGCGCACGGTCGCCGATGTGATCCTACCGGATGGCACCAACTTGAATCGCGAACTTGTCAAAGCTGGGTTGGCGTGGTGGTATGGGAAATACTCAGGGGATGCAACTCTAGGACAGCTAGAGGCGGAGGCACGGGCCTCACGGCGTGGGCTCTGGGCTGATCCAAAGCCTGTGCCGCCGTGGTGCTGGAGGATGCGACAGAAAGGACGGAAGTGCTAGTGGTGGAACAATCCATCACGCCACAGCTTGACCGTCTCACGCGATACGCAGCCAAGATCGGCGTCCTCCTCAAGCTGGAACCAAGCGGGGCATCGTGTCGTGTGCTCATAGATTCCTCAACTGACTTGGTGTGCGACGAGATGATTCTCGGCTACATCGAGGAAGAGATGGGTCTGCACTCCATCGTAGACCCCTTGCCCTGCAACCTGGCCTGGCGGCGGCTGGGAATCATCATGTCCCCGCCCCTTGACATGTTGTGATTTATAAGTTACAATGAAGCCATCACAGAACAGGTTCGCGATGCGACTGAAACAGCGACGGAAACAGCAGGAGATGAGTCAGCAGACGGTGGCCGACAAAGTCGGGATCACGCGCGAATACCTCGCACGGCTAGAGGCTGGAGTCCACGACCCCACCCTCTCGGTCGTTCGGCGGCTGGCGAAGGTGCTCAAGGTGAATGTGGCGGAATTGGTGAAGTGACGAGGACGCCATGAACGCAGCGCTTGGAATTGCTGGATTTCTCGCTTTTACGGCTTTTGGCATCGCGCAGCTTGTTGCTGGCTTCGTTGGTATCGAGCAGGGCCTCGGCTTATTCTGGGCATGGGCCGCACTATTCGCCGCGTTAATTTTTCGCTTCACGCTGCCAATCACCATCGGCGCATTCTTCGGCGCAATGAATGTTTGGGGGTGGCACTGGGCTTGGGCCGCCCTGTTTGCGGCCCCAGGTCTAGCGTTCGTTATCCCTGGCGTGATCAGTTTAGTCTTTTCGGCTGCATTTTCTACGATGTTTCCGCAGCGGACAATTACTAACCAAGAGCAAGCAATCAAGGCTCAATGGATGCCGCAGTGGGTATGGCAGCGCCCCATGACACATTGGGTATGGGCCATGATGTGGCTGCTCGGCAGCAGTCCGCTGACACTGCTCCCACAGATCATCCTAATTTGCTCAGCCTATCCAGAGCGGCGCGCCTGGGGGCGATGGGCTGCCGTGTTTGCGACGGTATCCTATGGAGGTATGGCGTGGGCGTGGTGGTTGAGTGACGAGGAATTCGCGATCTTTCTCGCTATTGTCGCGGCAGTGTTTGGCGCACTCGCATGGTACGGGTTCTGGCACGAAAGAAGGCTTATGGCGCGACACGGTGACGGTGGAAGGGGATGCCATGACCCATAAAAATAATGTACGGGTCGGAAACAGCATTCTCGGAATCGCCGCCCTGGAGGCGGTGGCCGTGTGGGTGATGAAGGCCGCAGGCATGAACATTCACAACCCGACGCTGCTTTTTATTATTTCAATTACCGGCTTGGTCGTGGTGCTATTTGGTGTCTACTTAATAGGAGACCTCATCGTTTACCTGATCAAAATATTCCGCAATAGGAGGACGCCATGAAACGCGCAATCGGTGTGCTACTAGTCGCCATGATTTTACTTGGCGCGGCGTTCATCGCGTGGTGGTACTGGCCGGACATCATAACGGCAAGGAACAAGGCAGCAATCGTGCGCTGCGCCCACGCGGCTCAAACAGAAGGCCAACTAGAATGGTTAGAGGCATACGATAAATGGTGCGGGAAATTGCCTGGGGCATACAACGTGGAACCGCCGCCATGAAACAGTTATTTAAAGATTTCATGTGGCAAGCGATATGGCCGTTCCTTTCGGAGAATTTTAAGATCGAGGTAATGTACCGCCAGTGGAAAAGGTATATGGCGCTCAGTCCCAATGTTGAACTCGCGACAGAATTTACGTGTAGCGATTATAAAGGGAGGCACGCCGGAACGATTACCGACATGGGGGCGATCTTCATGTACAAGCTGGCGAATGAGATGGAGGAACATGCCGTACAAGTCTGTCCGTTCGGCAGGCACCTGAGTTTGCCATGCGCCGCGTGCGAAGCGTTTCACCAACGGGTACTCAGGGTTCACGACGAGTGGCTGCAAACGCATCCTGGTGGCTGTAGGCTTCCGCCAGGCAACCCTCACGAAGTATATCAAGGCGAAGAGGCTTACAAGAAGAGACTCACTGAAGGGAGGACACCATGAAAACGAAACAGATGCTGCTGCTGCTGTGCGCGTGGGTGCTGTGGGCTACATCATTCAGTGAAAAGACTAACATTGAAATAACAACACCAGAAGAGGGTTATGAGTCGAGGAAAGAGTGCCTACGAGACCTTAATATATCTAGTGAAGCAAATGAGAAAAGGAAAAAGAAAGGAGAAGTCTCTATCGGGTATAGATGTCTCCCAGATACGATAGACCCGCGCGGCGTCAAGGGAGGCACGCCATGACGGACTCGAAGCTGGTGAAATGATGGAACTGCTAGGGCCACGCGACAAATTAGAGGAGGCGCAGTACTTTCTTGAGCGCATGCGCACCACACCCTTGGGCCTGGAACAACCACATCCGCATGCGTTCATCTACTATCTAAGCGCGTTCTTCAACGCATGTTATGCCGTCGTGGAACAAGCTGAGGCTGATGTAAAGGTTGCCCTAAAGGTTTCGCGTCTTCCTGGGCAGTCAGGCAAAAAGGCGAAGACAGGTTTCCTCGGCTTGAAGACCCAATGGAAAGATAGCCGACCTCCCGAGGATGTCGAGGTTTGGAACAACATGGAGGCATGGCGCGGGAATGATGTACACGTGAGGCGGATTCAAACAGAGATAAAAACCAAGAATGTCCCAGTGCGAGGTTCAGCACTACCTCCTGCTTATCGGCCGGATGCTTTTCATGTAAGTCAGCCAGTCTTTACTCCAGGCGTCATTAAGAGGATAAGTCTGCCCCCGCAATGGCTTGATATATTTCGCACCGTCGAAGAGCACCATTTCCAAATAGAAGGAGGCGAAACGGCGGTGATGGAAATATGCGGCCGTTATGTTTTTCTGCTCGACAGCTATATCACATTTTTGGAACAGTCAATTCCTTAGAAAAGGGAGGCTGAGCCGATGCAGACTGTAACAGATATTGTGCTGAAAGCGGTCAGATTCATCCCTATAGCAATCGCTGTCGCGAGTTGTGCTCCAGCGCCTGCCCCTACTAGCGAAGACCATCTCCTCACAAGCTATCGGCAATTCAACGAGAGTTATCAGGCTAAATTTGCGGAGCTCGATGCGATAGTGAAGTGCCAAAAAGATTATCTTCAACGTGTTAAGAAGTCATCCGAAAGCAAAGACCCTGCCGCAATGCACCAAGCCATCAACGAACCAGATAATTGCCCACCCAAGCCCAAGGGAATCCGGCAAGACGAAAACATCGCTGACTATGCAGATCGGCTTAAAGATGAGTGGCAGGAGGGTGACTGTTCTTATCAGGCTCGGTTTAGGGCGAGATCATCGGCTGAGCTTGAATATATAAAGTCTCAATGCCTGCGAGACTTGGAACTTATCCGAATCAGAAAAGCACTGGAAAAAGCGAACAAGAAATAAAGGAGGACTGAACGATGAGAACGGGTGACGGCATCTATCAGCGAAAAGAAACCTGGTGGCTGGACTTCATGCACGAGGGCCAGCGGCACATCAAGCGGCTCGGCAAGGGCATCACGTTATCGGTTGCGAAGGAACTGGCCAGCGTGGAACGTGCGGCGGTGTTGAAGGGCGAGGCCGGTATCGGCGGCAAAAAGAAAAAGGACATGACGTTCGACAAGGCGGCGGAGGCCTTCCTGTCGTGGACGCAGGCGAACCGGCGACTGAACACCTGGCGGGACTATCGGCTGTGCATCACGCAGTTGACGAAATCCTTTTCAGGGATGATACTGAGCGCGATTCATCCGTTCGCCATCGAGCGGCACAAGATGAACCGCAAGGCCGCAACCGTTCGGGCGAACCACGAAATCGTGTGCCTCAAGCGCATCTTCACCTGGGCGACCGAGCAGAAGTTGTATGACGGTGAGAATCACGCGGCCAGCGTCGGCTTGTTCGAGGAATCCAAGGGGCGGCTCCGCTACCTAGAGCCGGACGAGGAACGCGCCTTGCTGGACGCGGCACCCGAACCGCTGCGAAGCCTGATCGTGTTCGGGATCAACGTCGGTCTACGGGTGCGGAGCGAAGGCCTTACCCTGCAATGGGCCGACGTGAATCTGCGGACGAAGCAGGTCAGCATTGAGGGAGCCTATTCGAAAAACAAGAAGCGGCGGGTCGTCCCGTTGAACCAACCGGCCCTGGCGGCGCTGACCAGGTTGAAGGCCACGGCGACCGGCGACTATGTATTCGGGCGCCAGGACGGCCAACCCCTGACGACGATCAGCAAGGCGTTCAAGATCGCCACCAGGAAGGCCGACCTCGTGGACGTGACGCCGCACACGCTCCGGCATACCTTCGGGAGCCGCCTGGGAATGGCTGGCGTTGACCCTAGGACGATCATGGAGCTTGGGGGCTGGTCAAGCCTCGCCATGGTCGAACGCTACTGCCACGTCGGCGACGGGCACAAGGCCCTAGCGATCAAGAAGCTGGAATCATTTCACGACGCTATTCACGACACGGTGGTTTCGGGGGTTGCACCGCGCTTGGCGCAAGTATAGGATATCGCGTGCGTAGGGCCCATAGCTCAGTTGGTCAGAGCGGCGGACTCATAATCCGTTGGTCCCAGGTTCGAGGCCTGGTGGGCCCACCACACCGAGCCTGAGGGAGTG
>Ga0207646_10001647_pt1 | contig 27304 bp, 25 predicted proteins | sample KBSK5502metaG_FD_184343 | JGI IMG/M metagenome (GOLD analysis project Ga0207646, IMG submission 184343) | Corn, switchgrass and miscanthus rhizosphere microbial communities from Kellogg Biological Station, Michigan, USA - KBS K5-50-2 metaG... | ecosystem: Host-associated > Plants > Roots >...
CGCGCTCGTTCCCGCGCTGGCGGCGGCGGCGGTGATCGCCCTCGCGACGCCGGTCATCGTCTATCAATACACCACCGCCGCGCGCGCGGCCGCCACCTCGATGGTGAGCGAGGCGATCGGCGATCATTTGCGCATCGTGCAGGCGCAGCGGCCGCTGGAGATCGAGAGTGGTGACGGCCATCGGGTGCGGCCGTGGTTCGAGGGGCGCCTGGAGTTCTCGCCGGTGCTCCCCTTCGCCGGGGACAACGACGTGCCGTTGCGCGGCGGCGCGCTGGCGTGGTTCCTCGATCGCAAGGCGGCGGCCTTCGTCTACGGGCTGCGGCTACACACCGTCACGCTGTTCGTCTTTCGTCCCGAGGGTCTCCCGTGGCCGACGACGGGCTGGGAACGCGCAGGCGCCCGCGAGGTGTACCGCTCCGGGGCGCGCGGTTTCACGGTCGTGCTCTGGCGCGCCCACGGTCTCGGGTATGCGCTGGTGTCGGACGCCGACCCGCGCGAGCTGCTCGAGCTCGCGGCGCGCTTCGGCGGCGCCTGATCCGTCGCGCCGGGGGGAGTATCATAACGGTCGACCATGAACGGCGCCCTTGCGGGACTGCGCGTGATCGACTGCTCCCGGCTGATCGCCGGCGGCGTGCTCGCCACCGTACTGGCGGACCACGGCGCCGACGTCATCAAGGTCGAGAATCCGCGCGGCGGTGATCCGCTGCGCACGTGGCTGCGCGAGCGCGGCGAGCTGTGGTGGAAGGTCTACGCACGCGGCAAGCGTTCGGTCACGCTCAACCTCACGCAGCCGCGCGGTCAGGCGCTGCTCCGACGCCTGGTGCACGACGCCGACGTGCTGGTCGAAAACTTCGTGCCGGGCACCTTCGAGCGCTGGGGTCTGGGCTGGGACGTGCTCTCGGCGGAGAATCCGCGGCTCGTGTTCGCGCGTGTGTCGGGGTGGGGTCAGGACGGCCCGTACCGCGATCGCCCCGGCTTCGGCACGCTCGTCGAGGCGATGAGCGGCTTCGCCCACACGACGGGCGAGGCGGAGGGACCGCCGACGTTACCGTCGTTCCCGATGGCCGACATGGTGGCGGCCCTGGCCGCGTGCAGCGCGGTGCTGGCCGCGCTCCGGCACCGCGACCAGGTCTCGGGGCGCGGTCAGGTCGTCGACGTCTCGCTGTACGAGCCGCTCCTGTCCGTGCTCGGGCCCGACGCCGCCGGCTACGCGCTCGATGGCACCGTGCGGCAGCGTCACGGCAATACCTCGGACAACGCCAGCCCGCGCGGCACGTATCGCACGCTGGACGATCGGTGGATCGCGCTCTCCGCGTCCACGCCGGCGTCGGCGGCGGCGGTCTTCACGGCGCTCGGCCTCGCCGAGCTCCTCGACGACCCACGCTTCGCGACGAACGACGCGCGCGTCGAATTCAACGAGCTGGTGGACGCGACGCTCGCCCGCGCCATCGGCCAGCGCACGCTCGACGAGATGCGCTCGCTGTTCGAGTCCAGCGAGCTCACCGCGTGTCCGGTCTACGACATCTCCGACATCACGAAGGACCCGCACGTCGTCGCGCGCGGCGTTCTGATCGACGTGCCCGATCCCGCGCTCGGGGCCGTACGGATGACGGCGCCGACACCGCGTCTGGCGGCGACGCCGGCCGCCGTGCGCTGGACGGGCCCCGAGCTCGGCGCCCACAATCGCGAGGTCTACGGCGCGCTCGGCCTGAGCGACGCCGAGCTGGAGAGCCTGAAGCGCGACGGGATCGTATGAGACGCGCGGCCGCCCTCGGCCTGGCGGCACTCCTCACCCTCACCGTCGGCGGGCGCGCCCTCGCGGTCGATTACTACACCGGACCGCTCATCGACGCGCACGGGCATCTGCCCAACGCCACCGCCATCGACGCGTACATCGCGGCCATGAGGCGCCACAACGTCAGCAGGGTCCTGCTCCTCGGGGTGGGCGGCGTGCAGGCCGATGAGCAGGAATGGATCGATGCCGCGCTCAAGAAATACCCGGATCTCGTCGCCGCCGGCGTGCGCGTTCCCGACCCGACGAACATGGCGGCGGCCGGGCAGCTCGACGTCGAGCTCTCGCGCACGAAGGCGCGCGTGATGGGCGAGGTTCACATCCGGCACGCCAGCCGCAAGATCGAGCGCGATCCCTCGGCGCCGGCGTTCATGCAGATCCTCAAGCTGTCGGCGCAACGCGGCGTCCCGGTCGTGATCCACGACGAGCTCACGCCGGCGGCGGCCGCCTCGCTGGAGGCGGCGCTGGCCGCGCATCGCCAGGCCACCATCGTGCTCGCGCACGCCGGCCAGTCCAAGCCCGCCGCGCTCGAGCGCCTGCTCGCGCGCAACGCGAATCTCATGATCGACCTGTCGGGCATGCACTTTCAGCGGACGCCGGCACTCGCCAACGAGACGGGCCCGCTCGACCGCAGCTGGAAGGCGCTGATCACGAAGATGCCGGATCGGTTCCTGATGGGCCTCGATCTGTGGATGGCGCGGCTATTCGAGCCCGCCATGCTCGACCGGCTCATGACGTGGACGCGGCGCGTGCTCGGCGAACTGCCACCCGACGTCGCCGAGCAGGTCGCCTGGAAGAACGCCGCGACCCTGTATCACCTCGACTGACGTGGCGGACAATCCGTTCGCGCGTGCGACCGCGTGGTCATTGCTGGACGCGATCGCCGCGCGTCACGGACGGCGCGAGGCCATCGTGTTCGGCGACGAGCGGCTGACGTTCGCCGGACTGCGCGATCGCGCGCGAGCGTTCGCCGATGGTCTCGCGGCCCTCGGCCTCGGCCGCGGTGACGCGCTCGCGATCTGGCTGCCGAACCGCCCCTTGTGGTTCGTCGCGCAGTACGCGGCGGCCAGCCTCGGCATCATCGTGGTCGCGCTGAACCCGCGCTATCGCGCCCACGAGCTGTCGTACATCCTCGGCCAGTCGAATGCCGTCGCCCTGCTGCTCACCGACCGGCTCGGCCCCATCGACTACTTCGACACGCTGGAGGCGCTGCTGCCCGAGCTGGCCGACGCCGTGCCCGGCGAGCTCACGAGCGCGCGCTTTCCGAAGCTGCGGCACGTCATCGTCGACGCGGATGACGTGTATCCGGGCTGCCATCGCGCCGCGGATTTGATGGAAAGTGCGCAGCCACGCCGCGTCTCGAACAGGCCACCCACGAATCGAGCCGGCCTCGCGGACCCCGCTACAACAAGTCGCTCCGACATGCCCGATCAATCCGCGCCCGATCAATCCGTCACGCCCGATTCGATATTCATGCTGCTCTACACGTCCGGCACGACCTCATTTCCCAAGGGCGCAATCATCACGCACGCGAACTGCGTGCCGCACGGCTGGAACTGTGGCGAGACGCTGCGGCTCACCGCCGCCGATCGCGTGCTCCACGCGCTGCCGGCCGCCGGCACCTGGGGCGGCGTCAACATTCCGCTGACGGCGTGGAGCCACGGCGCCTGCCTCGTCCTCATGGACGTCTTCGATCCGCTGCGCGCGCTGCAGCTCGTCGAGCGGGAACGCTGCACCGTGTTGAACGCGGTCGACAGCATGCTGATTCCACTGCTCGACCATCCCGATCTCGCTCGCCGCGATCTCTCTTCGCTCCGCACGGGGGGCGTGGCTGCGGTGGGCGGCGGCCGTCACGGTCTGCTCGAGGAGGTGCTGGAGCGGCTGGTCCCCCTCGCGTTTCAGCCGTACGGCATGACCGAGGTCAACGCGATGTCGCTGGTTCACGACCTCGACGAGCCGGCCGGCGAGCGCCTCGTGCCCGGTGTGTGGCCGGCGCCGGGCCTCGAGGCGCGGATCGCCGACCCCGACACCGGCAAGCCGTCGGGCATCGACGTCGAGGGTGAGCTGCAGTTCCGTGGCCCGCTCGTCACCCGTGGCTACTACGACAAGCCCGAGGAGACGCAGGGCGCGTTCACGAGCGACGGCTGGTTCAAGAGCGGCGATCTCGGCGTGCAGGATCGCGCCGGCCGCGTGATCTTCCGCGGGCGTCTCAAGGAAACGCTGCGCATCAGCCACCACATGGTCGCGCCCGGCGAAATCGAGGCGTTTCTACTCTCCCACCCGGCCGTCGGCCAGGCGTTCGTGGTCGGCATTCCCGATGCCAAGACCAACGAGGCGCCCGTTGCGTATGTCATCCGCAAGCCCGACGCGCGAGTCACCGAGGACGAGCTGCGCGCGTGGTGCCACGGCAAGATCGCGTCATTCAAGATTCCGCGCGGCGTCCGCTTCGTGGACGACGTGCCGCGCACGCCGAGCCCACACGGCGACAAGGTCCAGCGCGTCAAGCTGCGCGAGATGGCCCAGAGGGACTTCGCCCGATGAGCCTGCGCACTCCGTTGTGCAGCCTGCTCGGCATCGAGCACCCGATCGTGCAAGCCGGCATGGCCGGCGCCGCCGGTCCCGAGCTGGTGGCCGCCGTGTCGAACGCTGGTGCGCTCGGCATCCTGCCGGGGCTCAACGTCGCACCCGAGCAGCTGCGCGCCCAGATCCAAAAGATCCGCACGCTGACCGACAAGCCGTTCGGCGTGAACCTGTGGCTGCATGCCGATATGTGGCCGCCCGCTGACGCGAGCCGCCTCCCCGCCGCTACCGTCGCCGCGGTGCGGACGGCGCTCAACGGCCTCCGCGCGCGCCTCGGGCTGTCGCCCTCTACGGCGGCGCCGACCTCCAGCCCAGACATCGTCGGCGCCGCGTTCGAGGTGATTCTGGAAGCGCGGGTGCCGGTGTTCACGGCGGCCGTCGGCGAGCCGTCGGCCGACATGGTCGGCCGTTGCCACGAGCGCGGGATGAAAGTGATCGCGATGATCAACACCACCCGGCAGGCGCGCATGGTCGAGGGCGTGGGCGTGGACGCCATCGTCGCGCAAGGCAGCGAGGCCGGCGGCCATCGCTCGCTGCGCGTCAAGCCCGATCGCGTCGGCGCGGAGGGGGTCGGCACGCTCGCCCTCGTGCCGCAGGTCGTCGACGCGGTCAGCGTCCCGGTCATCGCCGCCGGCGGCATCGCCGATGGTCGCGGCCTTGCCGCCGTCCTGGCGCTCGGCGCGCAGGGGGCGCAGATCGGGACCCGCTTCGTCGTCACCCGCGAGGGCACGGCGGCGGACTTCCGCAAGAAGGCGCTGCTCGAAGCGGATAGCGAGCAGACGGCGCTCACCGACGTCGTGAGCGGGCTGTGGTCGCGATACCTCCGCAACACCTACATCGAGGAGTACGAGAAGACGGGCGCGCCGGTGCTGCCCGTTCACGTCCAGACGCGCTTCGCCCAGGACATCTTCGATCACGCCGCCAGCCACCACGATTCGGCCTGGCTGCCGCTGGCGACGGGGCAGAGCGTCGGCCTCGTCCACGATCTGCCGGGCGCGGCGGAGGTGGTCGAGCGGATCGTGCGCGAGGCGCGCGCGGCGCTCGCCCGGCTGACTACTTCTCGCTGAGCAGCCGATCGATCTCCTGGCGGAAGTCGGTGAGCGGCCGCGCGCCGACCACCAGCACGCCCTCGACCTTGTCGTCCGGCCGGGTCCGCCCGATGACGAAGGAGGGCGTGCCCCGCACGCCGGCGGCGGATCCGTCACCATAGTTCTGCTGGATCGCGCTCGCGTACTTGCTGCTCGACAGGCACGCGTTGAACGCCGTGGCGTCCAGGCCGAGCTTGCTCCCAAGTCCCGGCAGCTGGTCCGGCGCGAGCGATTGCTGATTCTGGAAGAGCAAGTCGTGCATCTGCCAGTACTTGCCCTGATCACCGGCGCAGCGCGCCGCCTCCGACGCCTTGCGGGCGTAGGGGTGAATGTGGTCGATCGGGAAGTCGCGGAAGACGTAGCGCACCTTGCCGGAATCGACGTAGGCGCTCTTGATCGCCGGCAGCGTCGTGGAGACGAACTGCCGGCAGAACGGACACTGATAGTCGGAGAACTCGACGATCGTCACGGGCGCGTCGCGGCGGCCGAGCGAGGGGTTGTCGCCGGTCGTGACCGTCGCCGCCACGCGGGCCCCCGCCTGCGAGGGCGGCGCCGCCAGCCGTTGCAGCAGCTCCCGCAGGGAGCGCAGCTCCCCGCGCATCGCCGCCAGCTCCTCGCGCACACGCTCGAGGTCCCCGCGGATCGCGGCCATGGCCGGATCGTCCGCCTTCGCGGGCGGAGGCGATGACGTTTGGCCTCGCACCGACGGCGGGGCACTGATCAAGACGATCACCAGAGCGAGCACGGCGAACCGGAGCAGGCGGTCACAGGCTCTCATCACGGCACCATTGTAGCGCGCGAGCACGTCCCCGGTGAAAAACCCGGACAGGAGCGACCGCGCGCGCCAACCGGGAGTAGAATGCGCGACGTGAAGCTCGACGTCGGCATGCTCACCCACGACCTCACGTCGATCCCCGACTACGCGCGAAAGGTCGAGGCGCTCGGCTACGACTGCCTCTGGTCGGCGGAGACGCAGCACGATCCGTTCTTGCCGCTCGCCGTCGCGGCCACCGTGACGTCGAAGATCAAGCTCGGCACCTCGATCGCCGTCGCGTTTCCGCGCAGCCCCATGATCCTGGCGCACATCGCGTGGGATCTGGCCAAGGCCTCGCGCGGGCGCTTCATCTTGGGGCTGGGCTCGCAGGTGAAGGGACACAACGAGCGCCGCTTCTCGGTGAAGTTCGAGTCGCCGGCGCCGAAGATGCGCGAGGTGGTGCTCGCCATGCGCGCGATCTGGGATTGCTGGCAGAACGGAACGAAGCTCAATTTCAAGGGGCAGTTCTTCCGCTTCGATCTCATGACGCCCTTCTTCAATCCGGGGCCGATCGAGCACCCAGGCGTCCCCATCTACATCGCCGGCGTGAACCCGGCCATGTGCCGCGTAGCCGGCGAAGTCTGCGATGGACTGCACGTGCATCCGTTCAACAGTCCGAAGTACCTGCGCGAGATCGTGCGGCCCGCCGTCGACGAGGGCATGGCGAAATCCGGCCGCGCCCGCGCCGACTTCACCTACGTCACCTCGTCGTTCGTCGTCCTCGGCGACACCGAGCAGGAGATTGCGCAGGGCAAGCAGGCGGTGAAGCAGCAGATCGCCTTCTACGCCTCGACGCGCACGTACGAGCCGGTCCTCGCCGCGCACGGCTGGCAGGATCTCGTTCCGCAGCTGCATCGCAAGTCCGTGGAAGGCGACTGGAAGGGCATGGCCGAGCTGATCACCGATGAGATGCTCGAGACCTACGCGGTCGTCGGCTCCTACACGACCATCGCCGCGCGCCTCGAGCAGCGCTACGCGGGGCTGCTCGACCGCACGGCGTTCTACCAACCATACAAGCAGCCTGCGATCGACGATCCCCGCCTGCCGCGGGTGATCCAAGAGTTCAACGGATGAAAGCTCTCGCCTTCCACGAGTTCGGCGGCCCCGACACGCTGAAATACGAGGATGTGCCCGATCCGAAGCCCAAGCCGCACGAGGTTCTCGTCCGGGTCAAGGCGTGCGCCCTCAACCATCTCGACCTCTTCGTGCGCGAGGGCATCCCGGCCCTGAAAACACCGCTGCCATTCTGGACCGGCTGCGACATCGCGGGCGACGTCGTCGAGGTCGGGGCCGCCGCCCAGGGCGTGAAGGTCGGCGATCGGGTGGCCGTGAATCCCAACCTCACGTGCGATCGCTGCGAGTTCTGTGCGGCCGGCGAGGACAGCCTGTGCGTGAAGTACGGCATCCTCGGCGAGCACGTACGCGGCGGGCTCGCCGAGCTCGTCGCGGTGCGCGCCGACAACGTCCTGCCCCTGCCCGCCCACGTGACCTACGAAGAGGCGGCGTCGTTCATCCTGACCAACATGACCGCCTGGCGCATGGTGGTCACGCAGGGGCGGGTCGGCCCGGGCCAGGACGTGCTCGTGATCGGCGTCGGCGGAGGCGTGTCGTCCACAGCCGTGCAGATCGCCAAGCTCTGTGGCGCGCGCGTGATCGTGACCTCCTCCAGCGACGCCAAGCTCGAGCGTGCGCGCGGGCTTGGCGCCGACGTCGGCATCAACTACAAGACGAATCCGCAATGGGCCAAGGCCGTGTTCGAGGCGACGGACAAGCGTGGCGTGGACGTCGTCATCGAGAACGTCGGCGCGGCCACGTGGAAGGACTCGATCCGCTCGCTCAAGGGCGGCGGCCGCCTCGTGACCTGCGGCTCCACCTCGGGTCCCGTCGGCGAGACCCTCATTCCCCTGGTCTTCTGGAAGCAGGTGCACATCATCGGCTCCACGATGGCCAATCGCCGCGAGTTCAACGACGTCATGCGGCTGTTCTTCGCCGGGCGCCTGAAGGCGATTCTCGACGAGGTGGTGCCGCTCAAGGACGGCGCCGCCGCGCAGGCGCGCCTGGCCGAGGGCAAGCAGTTCGGCAAGATCGTGCTCACGCCGTAGAGGAGCGCGCGTAGCATGCGCTGGGCCGTCGTCGCGTGCGTGGCGCTGACGCTCGTGGCCGGCGCCACGTCGGCGCGGGCCGACGACGCGCTGTGGACCCTGCTCCAGGGCGGCCGTCAGGTCATCGTGCTCCGCCATGCCGCCACCGATCAGACCTTCGGCGATCCGCCGGGCTTCAAGCTCGCGGACTGCTCCACTCAGCGCAATCTGATCGACCGGGGCCGCGCGCAGGCGCAGAGGCTGGGCGAAGTCCTGCGAGCGCGCGGCGTCCCCATCGGGCGCGTGCGCTCGAGCGAGTGGTGCCGATGCCTCGAGACGGCCCGGCTGGCATTCGGCCGCGTCGAGCCGTGGCCGGCGTTGAACGGCGGGCCACGCGACCCCGAGGTCGTGGCCGCGCGCGTGCACGAGCTGCGCGCGCAGCTCGCGACGCCGCCCTCCGACGGCACGCTCGTCCTCGTCACGCACGGCTTCAATATCCGCGACGCCACCGGTGAGATGCCCGTCGAGGGCGGCCTGATCGTGTTCACGCCGCTCGACGGCGATCGCTTCACCGTGGCCGGTCGTCTGACTCCGGGCGATCTGGCGCCGCGGTGAGCGCGGATCGACAATGGCCCCTCATGGAGGATGTCATGATGACGTCGTGGATCGCGCTTGCCCTTGCTGCACTCACATTCGTTCCGGCGGTCGCCCTCGCCCACCACGGCTGGAGCGGCTATGACGCCAGCCGCGTGCTGAATCTCACGGGGACGATCCGCGAGGCCGGCTATGAGCATCCGCACGGATTCGTGAAGCTGGAGACACCGGACAAGACCTGGCTGGTCGTGCTGGCGCCGCCGTCGCGGATGGAGAACCGCGGTTTGCCGCGCGAGATGCTCAAGCCCGGAACCCAGGCCAGCGTCGTCGGCTATCCCAACCGCTCGGATGCCGGCGAGATGCGCGCCGAACGCATCACCATCGGCGACAAGACCACCGAATTGCGTTGAGCCGTTCGACGGACGCTCGCTGATGCATCCGCCGAGCGGTCCGGCGTGGCTGGTCTGGCTCGAGACCTCCAGCGTCGCCGTGGCGATGCGACAGTGGACGTGGCTCTATCCGGCCGTTGAGATCGCCCACATCGTTGGCTTCGTGACGCTCGTCGGCGCCGCCCTCATGTTCGACGCGCGCCTGCTCGGCCGCTCCCGACCGCTGCCGGTGAGCGCACTCGAACGCCATCTGCTGCCATGGGCACGCTGGAGCGTCGCGCTGGTGGCGCCGACGGGCGCCCTGATGTTTGCCGCGCACGCCACCGAGATGGCGGCCAACCCGGCGCTGCGGCTCAAGCTCGTGCTGCTCGTCGCCGCGTTCCTCAACGCTGGCGTCTTCCATCGCTGGCCGTTCCGCACGGTGAGCGACTGGGACACCGAGATCCACGCGCCGATGGCCGCCCGCGTCACCGGCGTGCTGTCGATCGCGCTCTGGATCGGCGTCATCGCCTGCGGCCGTCTGATCGCGTACTTCTGAGCGATCCCGCGGACTGACACTTCGTGGCGGAATAGGTAAATATTTTCCCGTCTTCCCGAGGTCGGGAAGCGGTGATTTAGTTTCCGTCATGGACGCGTCAAAAGAGATCGACTTCCGGCTGCTGCTCGAGCAATTGCCCGCCATCGTCTGGGCCACCGATCGCGATCTCCGGTACGTCTACTCGCGCGGCGCCGGTCTCACCGCGCTTGGCCTGGGCGCCGACGAGGTCGTCGGTCTCTCCCTCACCGATTATCTCGGCACGCGTGACCCCGCCGATCCGACGCTGGCGGCCCATTACGCGGCGCTGGGCGGTGTGCCGACGGTGTACGAGCTGCGGCAGGAGCGGCGCGTCTACCAGGTGCACGTCGAGCCATGGCGGGCCGGCAGCGACGGAATCGTCGGCGTGCTCGGTGTGGCGCTCGATATCACCGATCGTGCGCGCGCCGAGGAGGCGCTCGTGCGCAGCGAGCACGCGCTCGCCGAGTTTTTTGAAAACGCCGCGCTGGGACTGCTCTGGATCGGCCCCGACGGCGTCGTGCTGCGCGTCAACCAGACGGAGCTCGACCTGCTCGGCTACAGCCGCGACGAGTACGTCGGCCACCACATCGCCCAGTTCCACGTCGACCCGGACGCGATGATCGAGATTCTCGCCCGGCTCGCGCGCGGCGAGACGGTGGATGCCTGGGAGGCGCGCCTGCGGGCCAAGGACGGCTCGATCAAGCACGTGCTGATGGCAGCCAACGTGCTGCGCGAGAACGGCCGGTTCGTCCACACGCGCTGCTTCACGCGCGACATCACCGACCGCCGGCGAATGGAAGAGGCCCGACGGGAGGCCGATCTGCTGCAGCACGTAGCCAGCCTCGCGCATGCTGCCGCCCACGAGATCAACAACCCGCTGGCCGTGATCCACGGCAGCGTGGACCTCATCGCGCGCGCGGCGGAAGCCGACATGGCGCCGCGGATCGAGGCGTGCCGCGAGTCGATCGCGCGGATCGCCGAGATCCTCGACCGCATGAACCATCTCGCCCGGCTGCAGCTCTCGCAGGGCTGGCCGGCCGATCTCCCGCCGATGCTCGATCTGAAGGCATCCAGCGCGCCGTCCAGCCCCGGCGGCGCCGCGCAGGGGAGCCCGCGCCGCTGATCGCCCCTCGCGGCGCTTGTCGAGGCCGCGCGGTCGTGCTTCACTCGATTCGATGGCTCTCCTGACCGAGCTCGACACGCCGGCCGTCACCGTTCGCCTGGACATCGTGGAGCACAACATCCGCCGGGTGCACGAGCATCTCGCCCGTCACGGCATCGCCAATCGCCCACACGTGAAGACGCACAAGATTCCGGCCCTGGGCCGCCTGCAGATGGCCGCGGGCGCCGTCGGCATCACCTGCCAGAAGCTCGGCGAGGTCAAGGTCTTCACGGACGCCGGCGTCGCCGACGACGTGCTGCTCACGTTCAACGTGATCGGACGCGCCAAGATCGAGCGGCTGCTGGCGCTGTCACGCCGGCTGGCGCGCCTGGCCGTCGTCTTCGACAACGAGGTGGTGGCGCGCGGACTCGCCGAGGGCGCACGCGCGGCGGGCGCCGAGATCCCGTTTCTCGTCGAGTGCGACACCGGATTCGGCCGTAACGGCGTGCAGACGCCCCAGGCGGCGCTCGACCTCGCGCGGACGGCGATGAAGCTGGGTGGGCTGCGCTTCGAAGGCCTCATGACTTTTCCCAACCGCGAGCCCGGCACCCGTGCCTTCCTCGAGCGGGCGCTCGAAGTATTCAAGCGCGCCGGCATCGCTGTGCCCGTCGTCTCGGGCGGCGGCACACCGGCGATCTTCACCGCGCAGTCGATCCCGCAGCTCACCGAACACCGGGCCGGGACGTACATCTACAACGACCGGATGGTGGTCGCCTCGGGCACGGCGACGTGGGACGATTGCGCGATGCGCGTCCGGTGCACCGTCGTGAGCCGGCCGACGGCGGACCGGGCCATCCTCGACGCGGGCACCAAGGTCTTCACCTCCGACCTGTACACGGTTACGGGCTATGGCCATCTGCTCGAGTACCCCGAGGCCGCCGTCGTCAACCTGTCGGAGGAACATGGCGTGGTCGACCTCTCGGCGTGTCGCGCGCGTCCCTCGGTCGGCGAGGTCGTGGAGGTGGTGCCGAACCACTGCTGCGTGGTGAGCAACATGGTCGACGAGGTCTACGGCGTTCGTGACGGCGCCGTCGAGACGGTGTGGCCGGTGGCGGCGCGCGGCGAGGTGCGATGAGCCCCCAGAAGACGCTCGCCATCCTGGTGGGCGGCGGCCCCGCACCCGGCATCAACGCCGTCATCGCGGCGGCCACCATCGAGGCGCGCAACCACGGCCTGCGGGTGCTCGGCTGCTACGACGGCTTCAAATGGCTCGCGCAGGGTGACACCCAGCACGTCGTCGACCTCGAGATCAACGACACCTCGCGCATCCACTTCGACGGCGGCTCCATCATCCGGACCTCGCGCACGAATCCGAGCAAGTCCAGCGAGGGTATTCGCCAGGTGGGCGAGGCGCTGCAGCGCCTGGGCGTGAATCACCTGATCACCATCGGCGGCGACGACACGGCGTACTCCGCCTCGCGGCTGGCCAAGCAGGTGCCCGGGCTGACGGTCGCCCATGTGCCGAAGACGATCGACAACGACCTGCCCCTACCGGGTGACATCGTCACCTTCGGCTTCACGACCGCGTGCAACCTCGGCAAAGAGCTCGTGCGCAACCTGATGCAGGACGCGCAGACGACCGAGCGCTGGTTCTTCGTCACGGTCATGGGCCGGCATGCCGGTCACCTGGCGCTGGGCATCGGGGGCTCGGCGGCGGCCACGCTCACCCTCATCGCAGAGGAGTTTTCCGAGCCGCAGATCTCCGTCGACAAGCTCGCCGACACGCTCGAGGGCGCCATCATCAAACGCCGCACTCAGGGACGCGAGCACGGCGTGGCGATCCTGTCGGAGGGGCTCGGCGAAAAGCTCGATCTCTCGACGCTCGGCAACGTCGAGCGCGATGCGTACGGCAACGTGCGGCTCGCCGAGCTCGACCTCGGCCAGATCCTCAAGGATCGCGTGACGGCGAGCCTCAAGAGCCGCGGCGTGGACGTCACCATCACCGCCAAGGACCTCGGCTACGAGCTGCGCTGCTCGCCGCCCGGCGCGCACGACATCTCGTACTGCCGCAGCCTCGGCTACTGGGCGGTGCGCTTTCTCATCGAGGGCGGCAGCAACGCCATGGTGACGATCCAGGCCGGCCGCCTCGTGCCGATCCCGTTCGGACTCATGGTCGATCCGAAGACGGGCAAGGTACGCGTGCGCTACGTCGACGTCGAGTCGGAGATGTACCAGACGCTCGCCGCCTACATGATCCGGCTCAAGCCCGAGGACTTCGCGAATCCCGAGTCGCTGGCCGCGCTGGCCAAGGCCGGCCACCTGTCGGAAACGGAGCTGCTGGGGCGCTTCGGCCCGCTCGTCGGCCTGCGGTAAACTTCACCGATGCCGCGCTGCAGCCGGTTCGAGAAGATCACGTATGTCCTGCTGATCCTGCTCGCCGTCCTGTTCATGGCCGTCGTCACGCACGACGCCTGGCGACTGATCGGTCACGCGTGGACCGGGTTCCCCGTGATGGAGAACCTCCTCGTCGGCGTCGGCGGAATCCACCGGGAGCGCGTCGAGCCGCTGGACCTCGTCCGCGCGGTCAACGGCCATCTCGTGGGCTCCTCGCGCGAGCTGCAGCAGCAGATCGAGCGGTATCCGCCCGGGACGCGCCTGCGCTACCTGCTCGTGCGCAGCGGCTCGCTGGTCGAGGAGGACATCCCCAGCCGCGAGATGACGCTGGGGACGTTCAGGCAGTACATCGTCGACAACCTGCTGGGCGGCATCCTGGTCCTGGTCCTGGGCGCCCTCGTCGCGCTGCTCCGGCCGGGCGCGCCCGGCACGCGCCTGTTCCTCGCCTTCTGTCTCACGACCGTCCTCGTCAACGTCGGCTACTGGGATCTCGCGGGCACGCATCGCTTCACGAAGCTCTTCTTCCTGGCCTGGACGTTCCTGCCCGCGCTGCTGGCCCATCTGGCGCTCGTCTTCCCCGAGCGCACGGCCGTGGCGCGACGCTGGCCGCGCTCGGTGTGGGTCCCCTACGCGCTGTCGGCCGCGCTCTGGCTCTGGCTGCAGGCGCCGATGTCGCGCGACTCGTGGACGGCGACCGCCGGGCTGGTCGCCATCTACTGGTCGGCGGCGCTGGTGGAGCTGCTGGTTGCGCTCGCGAGCACGGCGCGCACGGGGAGCACGGCGCTGGTCCGTCAGCGTGCGCGCGTGCTGCTGCTGGGCTTCGGCATCGGCTACCTGGCGCCCGTGGTCGGCACGACGATCGAGGTCGTCCTCCACGAGCCGATCGCGTTTCTGGTCCAGCTGTGGCGGCTGACCTTCGTCTTTCCGCTGGCCGTGGCGTACGCCATCGTGCGCTATCAGCTGTTCGACATCCGCACGGTGGTGCGTGTCGGCACGATCTACTCCGTCGTCACCGCGCTCGTCGCGCTCGGCTACGCGGGCCTGTTGACCGGGCTCAACGTGCTGCTCGGGCGGCTGGACGTGACGATGTCGGGCATGGTGGCTCCGATCGTAGTGGCCTTCGTCGTCGTGCTCATCGTCAACGGCGTGTATGCGCAGACGCAGGCGCTGATCGATCGCGTCTTCTTCCGCGCACGCTACAACGCCGGGCAGGCGCTCGTGCGGCTGGCCGACGCCATGACCACCACGCTGGACCTCGACCGTCTCGCGACGCTCATCAAGGGGACGATCGACGAGCTGCTGCATCCCACGCACGTCGCGCTGTTCCTGGCCGAGGACGAGCGCGGCGCGTTTCGCCGCGTGGGCGGAGGCGACGGGCTCGCCGCCGAGACGGTGCTGGCCACGTGCCTGGCCGGCCGGAGGGCGGCGCTCACGCGGGAGATGCTGCTGGCGGACCCCGCGTTCGATGACGTCCGGGACGCGTGCCTGGCCGACCTCGACGCCCTCGACGCCCACGTCGTGGTGCCGATCGTCTTTCGCGACCGGCTGACGGCGCTGCTCGTGCTCGGCGCCCGGCGCGGCGGCGTCTCCTACACCTACGACGACCTGCGCAATCTGCGCATCATCGCCACCCAGAGCGCGGTGGCGCTGGAGCACGCCCGCGCCTATCACGCGCTGCAGGGCGCGCTCCGTCGCGTGGAGATTCTCGAGTCGATCCGCGCGGGGCTCTCGAAGTTCGTTCCGCGCACCGTGCAGCGGCTGATCGAGCAGGCGCCCGACGCGCCGGAGCTCGCCAAGCGGGAGACGGACGTGTCGGTCCTCTTCGTCGACATCGTGGGCTACACGCGGCTGGCCGGCAGGCTGGACGCGGCGACGGTCGATCGCCTCGTGGAGCGCTACTTCGGCGCGTTCCTCGACGAGATTCTCAAGAATGGCGGCGACGTCAACGAGACTGCCGGCGATGGGCTCATGGTGATCTTCCAGGACGCCGACGCGCGGCGCCATGCGGGCGCCGCGGTGACCACCGCGCTGGCGCTCCTGCGGCGGGCGCACGAGATCAACGCGGCAGAGCCGCTGGACGAGCCGATCGCGCTGCACATCGGCGTGAACTCCGGCCGTGCCGGCGTCGGCGCCACGAAGATCGAGGGCACGGCGGGCACGCGATGGACGTACACGGCGTCGGGGCCGGTGACCAACGTGGCCTCACGCCTGGCCGCGCTGGGCGACGACGCGATCTATCTCGGCGAGCCGACGGTCGCGCGGCTGCCGTCACGCATCGGCCTGGAGGATCTCGGCGATCTGCCGCTGCGCAACGTCGAGGAGCCGGTGCGCGTCTACCGGCTGCGCGTGCCGGAGCCGGTGGCGGTGACCGTCTAGGAGCGCGCGGCCGCGAACCGCGCGAGATGATGATCGGCGTCGCCGAACGCCTGCGCGATCATCGTCAGCCGCCGGAACGTGTGGCTGATCTTCAGCTCTTCCGTCATCCCCATGCCGCCGTGCAGCTGCACCGCCTCCTGGCTCACGTGGCGGGCGGCATCCGCGATCTTGATCTTGGCGGCTGAGACGACGCGCCGGCGCTCGGCGGCGGCCGCCGTATCGACCTTCACGCAGGCCAGGCACGCGATCGACCGCGCCTGCTCGTACGAGATCAGGATGTCGACCATGCGGTGCTGCAGCGCCTGGAACGAGCCGATGGGCACGCCGAATTGCCGGCGCGTCTTGAGATACTCCAGCGTCGCGTCGTGGGCGTACTTGATGGCGCCGACGGCTTCCGCACACAGCAGCGCGGTCACGTAGTCGACGACCTCGTCGATCAGCCCGAAGCCCTCGCCCTCGGCGCCCAGCAGCGCGTCCCCGCCCACGCGCACGTTCGAGAGGCGCACGTCGGCGACGCGCAGGTTGTCGAGCCCGCGGTAGTCCGTGACGGCGACGCCCGGCGCGTTGCGCTCGACGAGAAAGAGGCTGATGCCGCGCGCGTCGTCCGGCGCGCCGGCGGTGCGGGCGGAGACGACGAGAAGGTCGGCGCAGCCGCCATGAAGCACGGCGCGCTTGTCGCCCTCCAGCACCCACCCGTCGCCCGACTTGGTCGCTCGCGTGCTCACGCGGTGCCGGTCCCAGCGGGCGCCGAGCTCGGTCTGCGCGAAGGCCATTTTCAGCTTGCCCTGGATCAGCGCGGGCAGGATCCGCGCCTGCTGCTCGGCGCTGCCCCCACGCGCGACGAAGCGCCCGCCGAGGCCGACGGTGGCGAGATACGGCTCCGCCACCAGCGCCTCCCCGAGCGCCTCCATCACCACCATCATGTCGACCGTGGTGCCGCCGAAACCGCCGTGCTCGGCGTCGAAGGGCACGCTGAGGATGCCCATCTCGGCGAGCGCCGCCCAGACGTCCTCGCTGACGCCGGCGGGCGACGCCACGATCTTGCTGCGCGCGTCGAAGCTGTAGCCGGTGCTCAAAAACTTCCGCAGCGTCTCGGAGAGGAGGCGTTGCTCGTCGCTGTACTCGAAATCCATGTCGTTCCCCTCCGCTAGAGGCCGAGCGTCGCCTTGGCAATGATGTTGCGCTGAATCTCGTTCGAGCCCGCGTAGATGGTGGCCTTGCGCACGTTGCAGTAGCGCGGGAACAGCGCGGCCGTGAACGCGTCGAACGGTGCATCGGGCGTGACCGGCCGGAAGATCGGCGCCAGCGGCCCCGCCGTCTGCATCATCAGCTCGGTCAGCGTCTGCTGGATCTCCGTCCCCTTGATCTTGAGCAGCGAGACCTCCGCCCCCGGCGGCCGGCCGCCGCGCAGCTGATCGAGGAAGCGCAGATTGGTGATCTCGAGCGCCATCAGCTCGACCTCGACGCGCGTGAGGCGATCGCCGAAGCGCGGATCGTCGCTGAGCCCCGCGCCCGCGGCCAGCTCCTTCACCCGCGCCAGCTCGCGCTTGCAGACGGCGATGTTGCCCGTGCCCATTCGTTCGTAGCCGAGCAGGAACTTGGCGACCGTCCAGCCTTTGTTCTCCTCGTGCACGAGGTTTTCGGCCGGCACTCGGACGTCGTCGAAGAAGACCTCGTTCACCTCACGACTCTGGTCCAGCAGCACGATCGGGCGCACGGTGATGCCGGGCGTCTTCATGTCGACGAGCAGGAACGAGATGCCGTCCTGCCGCTTCTCGGTCTTCGCGTCGGTTCGCACGAGGCAAAAGATCCAGTCGCCGTACTGGCCGAGCGTGGTCCAGATCTTCTGTCCGGTGACGACGTAGTGATCGCCCTCGCGGACAGCGCGTGTCTTGAGCGACGCGAGATCGGAGCCGGCGCCGGGCTCGGAGTAGCCCTGCACCCAGAAGTCCTCGCCGTGGTACATGCGCGGCAGGAAGCGCTGCTTCTGCGCGTCGGTGCCGAAGCGCAGCAGCACCGGCGCGCACATCCGCACGCCGAAGGGCACGATCGGCGGACAGCCGGCGGCGCCGCACTCCTCCTCGAAGATGTAGCGCTGCACGACGGTCCAGTCGGTCCCGCCCCACTCCTTCGGCCAGTGCGGCGCGATCCACCCCTTCTTCGCGAGCGTCTTGTGCCAGCGCAGGAGATCGTCCTTGGACAGCTCGCGATAGTTCAGCACCTTGTCACGCATCTCGTCGGGCAGGTTGGCGCCGATCCAGGCCCGGACCTCGTCGCGAAACGCGGCCTCGTCGGGCGAGTAGTTCAGGTCCATCGTGGGCTCCTCTCAGAGGCTCTGGGCCAGCTCGAGCAGGCGCCCGAGGTTGGCAAGCCGCGCGTCGAGGGTATCACCGGCCGGCTCGACGCGAATCGTGGCGATGCCGGCGCGGCGGTAGAGCCTCAGCCGCTCGCGCACCATCGCCTCCGTCCCGAGAAGGTTGGTCTTGAGCACGAGCTCGTCGGGCACGCGGGCGGCCGCATCGTCACGACGCCCCTCCAGCCACAGGCGCTGGACCTCCGCCGCGACGTCCGGATAGCCGGCACGCCGGTAGGCGTCGTTGTAGAAGTTGTGGCGGCGCGACCCCATCGCGCCGAGGCTGAACGCCAGCCCGGGCTTGCGTGGCGGGATGAGCTTCTCCACGTCGTCGGCGAACGCGACGACGCCGGCCGAGACGTGCAGGTCCAGCGCCTCCAGCGTGCGGCCCGCGCGCTTGGCGCCGATGGCCAGGTGATCGAGAAACGCCGCCGCGTGCTCCGGCATGAACGACGTGCCGAGCCAGCCGTCGGCGATCTCGCCGGTCATCTCGAGGCTCTTCGGCGAGAGCGTCGCGAGATAGATGGGAATGTCCGGCCGCGGCCTGGCGCCGGCGCGCAACGCCTTGCCCTCGCCGCCCGGCAACGGCAGCTCGTAGACTTCGCCCTTGTAGGTCAGCCGCTCGCCGCGCGTGGCGCGTCGAACGATCTCGACCGTCTCGCGCAGCCGCCGCACGGGACGGTCGAAGCGGATCCCATGCCAGCCCTCGATCACCTGCGGCCCGCTCACGCCGAGGCCGAGCCGGAACCGGCCGTTCGACATCGACGCCAGGCTGAGCGCCGTCATCGCGATCAGCGCGGGCGTGCGCGTGCCGGCCTGGAGGATCGCCGTGCCGAGGCCGATCCGCGAGGTCCGCGCGGCGAGAAAGGCGAGCGGGGCGACGGCATCGTGGCCCCACGCCTCGGGCGTCCACACCGAGTGCGCACCGAGCCGCTCGGCCTCGACCACGTAGGCGCTGCCCTGCGCCCAGTCCTCGGTCGCCAGCCGCAGCGAGATCGCAACGTGCATCAGGCCGCCGGCGTGGCGCCGAACGCCCCGGCGATCTTGCCCAGCTGGCCCGCGTGATCGAGGTCGTGCAGGCGCGTGAACAGGAGTGTCTCCCGCCAGTTGAGCGGGCCGAAGGCCGGGTGCTCGATCATCACGTCGAGCCTGGCCGTCGGGTCGGCGGCGCGCGCGCGATCGAAGAGCGTCGCGCGCTGGCCGCGGAGGATCTCGAGCCAGGCGTCGACGGTTCGCAGCGGCGCATTCTCGATCCCGCGTCCGCCGCCGCGAGGCGGCGTCGGCCGGGCTTCCAGAATTGCGACGACGCCCCCGCCGAAGTACGTGTCGGCGGCGACGACGTGAGCCAGCACCTCGTTGGCGCTCCACTCCTCCGGCTCCGGCCGCTCGGCGAAGCGCGCGGCCGGCACCGCGCGCGCCGCCTTGGCGAGGTCGGCCATCGCGGCTTCGACTTTGGCGACGATCTCCGCGGGCGTCTGCTTGGCGCCCTGAGCCTGGAGATAGGAGCGGATGCGCGTCTGCTCCTCGGTCATGGGCGCCTAGTGTAGGCGAAAAGGAGCAGACGTATTTACCCCGCGCGTCGTTGCGCGGGTCGCTGCCCGAGGCACTTGGCGATCTCGTGAAACAGCTTCTCCGGAGTGATCGGCTTCATCAGGTAGGCGACGGCTCCTTCGGACATCGCGGATGGCTTCAAGTAATCCTTGAGGTCGTGCCCCGTCAGCACGATCACGGGAATGGTCGCGGTCTTTGAATCGCTCTGAAGCTGTCGGATCGCCGCCCAACCGTCCACGTCCGGCATCTGGAGATCCATGACGATCACGTCCGGACGGCCCACGCGCGCGAGGCGCACGGCCTCCCGCCCGTCGGCGCCGGTCTGAACACCGTATCCGACGGCCTTGAGGTAGAGCGCATACATCTCCCGCGTATCCGCGGAGTCGTCCGCGATCAGAATCAGCGGGCGCGAGGCGCGTCGTTCCCGCATGCTCGGATCGTAGACCTACGTAGTGGCCGGTGTCGAGATGCGTAAAGATTTGTCTAGATTTCCTGATCAGGTGCACTCGCACTCGCAGCTGGTTGGGGCGGATCTTGCATCTTCTCGCCGACTAATAGCCCGGGTCCCCCGGCATCAGGATGCGTCGCGTACCGTCGGGTCCGAAGGTGACGCGTGGCGCGATCGTCGTGACCGTGCGCCCGCGCAGTCGCTCCAGCGCATCCGCCGCGGATGTCGCGTCGCTGAACAACATCAAATTGCGGATCGTTGGATTGCGCAGCGAGATCGCGCCGCGCTTTTGCGCGTCGAGCGCCTCGGCCGGCGCGAGCCACCGCAGGTCGGTGACCTCCTTGTCATCCCCCGTCGGCGTCTGATCCTCGGGCATCGGCGCCGCGAAGAACCGCGTGTCGAAGCGCAGCGGGTTGCCCTCCGGCGTGATCCAGTGCGCAAAGTAGACGAGCCGATCCGTCGCCAGCCGCAGGTCCTCCTGCTTCACCAGCTCCCAGAACGCGCGGTTGTCGGCCTGGCAGGCTCGCCGGCACGCGCTCAACGTCGCCGCCGACACGCGCACCGGTCCTCCGGTCGCCGACGTCGCGAGCAACACGCCCACTTCCTCGAATGTCTCGCGGATGACGCCGATCCAGTGCGCGACCGCCAGCTCGGTGTCCGCGAGCGCCAGCGTCTTCGCCGCGGTGGCGGCATCCAGGCCGGTGCACCAGCGGATGGCGTCGGGTGGATTGTCCTCGCGCGTGAGCTTGCCGCCCGGAAACACGAAATCACCGGCGGCGAACTTGCTCTTCGCGTGACGCTGCATGAGTAAGATCTCGAAGTCGCCGGCGGAGCGATCGCGGAGCAGGACGAGCGTGGCGGCGGGCACCGGAATCACGGTCGGAGGTTTGACGGACACGTCGTAGTGTGACACGATGACGCGCGGTTGTCAGTTCCCGTCAAGGAGGCGGACCGTCCCATGGGCGCAGAAGCGAATCTGAAAGCCAAGAACATCACGCTCCCCACGCCTCCGAGCCCGATGGCGAACTACGTCGGGGCCGTGCGCGTCGGCAATCTCCTCTTCGTCTCGGGTCACGGTCCGATGCGCGACGGCAAGCCTGTCGCCCGGGGCAAGGTCGGCAAGGATCTCTCCACCGAGCAGGGCGCGCAGGTCGCGCGCGAGGTCGGGTTGAATCTCCTCGCGACGGTGCGGGCGCAGCTCGGCAGCCTCGACAAGGTCAAGCGCATCGTGAAGGTGCTCGGCATGGTCAACGCGACGGACGAGTTCGGCGAGCAGCCAAAGGTCATCAACGGCTTCTCGGACTTGATGGTCGAGGTCTTCGGCGAGGCCGTCGGCAAGCACGCGCGCTCGGCGGTTGGCATGGGTTCCCTGCCGATGCAGATCCCCGTCGAGATCGAGATGGTCGTGGAGGTCGAGTAGATGACCGTGCTGCTCGACCTCGCCGTCACGGCGATCTCGCTCGCCTTCCTGTCGATTCTCGGCATCATCAGCGGCGTCGCGCTCCCGGGCCTGTTCATCGCCGCCGCCGCGCCGTGGCTCGACTGGGTCATCCCCCTCCGCGACAGCCGCGCCTGAGCAGGGCGTCGTCCGCCTAGATGGGCGCCAAGTACTTCGGCGCCGCCGTCTTGCGCCGCGAGGATCCGCGCTTTCTCCGCGGCGAGGGCCGCTTCGTCGACGACGTGACGCTCCCCGGTCTGCTGCACACCGCGTTCCTCCGCTCGCCCCACGCCCATGCGACGTTCACGCGCATTCGAACCGACGCCGCGAAGGCGATGCCGGGCGTGGTGGCCGTCTTCACGCACGCCGACCTCGCGCGCTGGATGAAGCCCCTGCCGCTCTTCGGCGCAGCACCGCCCGGGCTCGCGGCCGCCGTGAAGTTCGAGATCCGCCAGGCGCCGCAGTATGCCCTCGCCCGCGATCGGGTGCGCTACGTCGGCGAGATCGTGGCGATGGTCGTCGCGAGCGACCGCGGGCGCGCCGAGGACGCCGTCGAGGCGATCGAGGTCGAGTACGCGCCGCTCCCAGCAGCCGTGGACATGATCGATGCCGCGCAGGCGGGAGCGCCGATCGTCCATCCCGAGTGGGGCACGAACGTGGCGGTCGCCTTCCGCCACGCCATCGGTGACGCGGACGCCGCGCTGGCTTCGGCCGACGTCGTGGTGGAGGAAACCTTTCGCATCCAGCGCTATGTCGGCATGCCGCTCGAAGGCCGCGGCGTGGTGGCGGTGTGGGACCGGCGCGACGGAACGCTGACGACGTGGAACAGCACGCAGGTCTCGCACTTCGTGCAGCAGGGACTCGTCACGGCGCTCGAGCTGCCGCCGCACCGCATCCGCGTGATCGCGCCCGACCTCGGCGGCGGCTTCGGCACCAAGGCGTCGGGCTACGCGGAGGATGCGTTGATCCCGATCGCCGCGCGTGTGCTCGGACGACCCGTCAAGTGGATCGAGGACCGGCGCGAGCACATGATGGGGGCGGCGCACGCGCGGCATCAGACGCACACGATCCGGCTGGGCGCCAGGCGTGACGGCACCATCGTCGGTCTCGCCGACCGCATCTGGCTCGACCTCGGCGCCTACAACGTCTGGGGCGTCGTGCTGCCCTACAACACGGTGGCGCATCTGATCGGCCCACATCGCATCCGCGACATGAAGGTCGACCTGAAAGCCGTCGTCACGAACAAGACGCCGAACGCTCCGTATCGGGGCGCCGGGCGCCCCGAGGCGGTGTTCGCGATGGATCGCGCGGTGGACTGCCTGGCGCGCGCGCTGCGCCTCGATCCCGCCGATGTGAGACGCAAGAACTACATCCGTCCCGACGAGCTGCCGTTCGATTTCGGCATGCCCTACCGCGACGGCAACCCGCTCGTCTACGACAGCGGCGACTTCCCGGCCGCGCTCGAGTCCGCCCTCGCCGCCGCGGAGTACGATCGCCTGCGCAAGGAACAAGACGCGCTGCGCGCGCGCGGCGTCTGGCGCGGCATCGGCATCTCCGGGTACGTGGAGGGCACGGCCATCGGACCGTTCGAGGGGGCGCGCGTCACCCTCGACGCCGCCGGCCGCGTGCAGGTGGCCACGGGCGCCGTGTCCTCCGGCCAGGGCCACGAGACGTCATTCGCGCAGGTCGCCGCCGACGCGCTCGGCGTGCCGCTGGAGTGGGTCACCGTGACCGGCGGCGACACGGCCGGCGTGCCGTTCGGCATCGGCACGTTCGCGAGCCGCAGCGGCGTCACCGCGGGCAACTCGATCGCCGACGCCGCGGGCCGGGTCCGCGCCAAGGTGCTGGCTGCGGGGGCGGCCTTGCTCGAGGCCTCACCGGCCGATCTCGACATCGAGGACGGCCGCGTGTTCGTGCGTGGCTCGCCGTCCTCCGCGGTGGATTTCGCGCGGATCGTGCAGGCGGCCATCCCGACGTTCGCCAAGCCCGGCGTCGTCACGCCCGACTTCGACGCGACCGCCTACCACCACGTGCCGACGGTCACCTTTGCGAGCGCGGTGCACGTCGCCGTCGTGGACGTCGATCGCGACACGGGCGCCGTGAAGCTCGTGCGCTACGTCGTCGCGCACGACTGCGGCCGCGTGATCAACCCGATCATCGTGGACGGCCAGGTGCACGGCGGGGTTGCCCAGGGTGTGGGCGGCGCGCTCTTCGAGGACATGGCCTACGACGCTTCCGGGCAGCTCCTGGCCGGCAGCCTCATGGACTACGCGGTGCCGGTGGCCGGCGACCTGCCGTCGATCGAGACCGTCCATCTGGAGTTCCCGTCACCCCGCAACCCTCTGGGCATGAAGGGCCTCGGCGAAGGCGGCGCGATCTCGCCGCCGGCCGCCATCGCCAACGCCATCGACGACGCGCTGGCGCCGCTCGGGGTGCGGCTGACGGAGACGCCGGCGCTGGCGTGGCGGGTGCGCGCGCTCATCGCCGCGGCGAGCGCGCCGCCGCCGGCAGCTCCCCGCAGAGATTCTTGATGTCGTTCCATTCGTCGTCGGGCAGGAGCCGGCGCTCGGGCCGCGCCGCCGCCGCGGCCAGCGCGCGCAGCGTCGCGATGCGCTCGGCCGTCGTGGGGTGCGTGCGCAGATAGCGCGGCACGATGTCGGCGCCCTTGCGCTCGCGCTCCATCAGCTTCTCGAAGAACGTGATCATGCCCGCGGTATCGATGCCGGCGTCCTGAAGGAGCTGGATGCCGTCGTGATCGGCTTCGCTCTCCGCGGCGCGGCTCATCTGCAAGTTGCCGAGCGTGCGCGCGCCCTCCAGCCCATAGGCCACCACACTCGACACGTCGCCGACGAGTGCGGCCATGAGCACGCCTGTGGAGGCCTGCTGGAAGATCGCCCGGGTGACGTGGCGATGCAGCACGTGCTCCACCTCGTGCGCGAGCACGCCCGCCAGCTCCTCGGCATTGTCGGTGCGCTCGAGCAGGCCGCGGAAGAGGATGATGTTGCCGCCGGGCGCGGCCACGGCGTTGACGATGCCGCTGTTCACGACGGTGACCCGAAACGTGTATGGCTGCGGTCGCGCCTTCGCCGTGAGCTGCGTGACGATGGCGTCGATCCGGGCCTGGCGCACGGGGTCGTCGCAGCGACGACTCGCGGGCGCGAAGTGGTCGACGATGGCGGTGCCGAGACGCTCCTCCCACGACACGGGCACGCGCGCGGCGGCCACCTGAGCGAAGGCCGGGATGCCGACGTAATAAATCGCGAGCGCGAGCGCCACCGCCGTCACCAGCGCGCCGAACGTGAGCCCGGCCCGGAACCGGCGCCGCGAGGGGTCGTGCAGGTGGCTGGCATCGGGCGACGCCGTCCGCGCGGCGGAGAGGAAGCCCACGTCGCCGATCAGCAGCACTTCGGGCAGGTCGCCGCCGCGCTCGAGTCGGACCTGTTCGCCGGAATACGTCCCCTGCGTCTGGCGAATCTCCCGGAACGGCCAGAAGAAGCGCGCGCCGCCTTCGGCGACCGCGACGTCGAGGCCCGTGCGGGTGATGTGAACCGTGGCCCGTCGCCGCGCGGCCGTACGGCCGTCGAGGTAGGCCGCCTCCCAGTCGAGACGCATAAGTCTAGGTGAAGCCGAGGTCTGCGTCGAAGAAGCCGGCGAGCCCCTCGCCGGTCGCGTTCACCTGCTGCGCCTGCTGCGTGATGCTCTCGAGCGCGAGCGGGCCGTCGAGCGAGAGCCACTCGAAGGTGCGGCGCATGCGGCGCACCGTCAGCCAGGGCCACGCCAGGCCGACCGTGCAGATCAGCCCGACCCAGGTCGAGATCGTGAGCCAGGCGAGCTGGGCGCCCGTGACTGTGGAGCCCAAGCGCGCGCCGGCCACGCGCGTGTGCTCGGCATAGTAGCGCTGTCGTTTGGCGGCGAACCAGAACCACGAGAGACCCAGCGTCGGCACGAACAAGAGGACCGAGGCGAACCAGACCGGCAGGAGATCGCGTCCGCGCCCGTCAAAGCTGAAGCGCTCCGAGCCGAACCACGAATGGCTCGTGAGAAAGCGCTGCTGATTGACGATGAACCACGGATAGTACAGCCCGAGTGTGAACGGGATGAGGAGCCAGCCGCGGATCCATAGCCGCGCGAACTCGCTGGTCGATGCGCGCAGCGAGAAGCGGATGCCCCGCCACGACGTACGGCTGAGGCGGTACCGCCGCGCGCCGACGATCGCGATCGGAATGAAGACGGCGGCGAGGATCGAGACCAGCATGCGGGTCACGATGATCACCACCGGCGAGGCGCCGAAGAGTTCGGGCAGCATGTTCAGCAGGGTCACGGGGAGGAAGAAGAACAGCGCGGCCTTCGCGAAGCCGATGATCAACTCGCGGCCGGTGCCGTGATAAGCGAACCGATCCCCCTCGAACTCGCTTTCGCTCCACAGGTAGTTGCGCACCCGCACCTTCGCCCAGAAGTAGTAGACGCCGAGCGTGGCGAGGATCAACAGCGCGTTGATCACGTGGATGCCGAAGAGGGAGCCGCCGGAGCCGCGGAAGATCACGTGGCGTGAGCCCGTGGTGGTCGGCGCCGCCGATCGAGCGGCCGGCTGTGCCGGCCGCGGCGGCGTGAACCCACCGGGTCCGGCGGCCGCGGTGGTGACGGGGGCGGTCGGTGCGGCGGCCGACGCCAGCGCGTCCGGCAGAGCCGCCGGGCGCGGCGCGGGGCCGCGCGCGAACGGTGAAACACCCCCCGGCTGCGGGCCGCGACGCATCTTCTCGAGCGAGGATTGATAGGTGGCGATGACGACGCCGCACTGCGGGCACCGATCGCCACTGACCTCGGCGAAGCCGCAGCGCGGGCACGGATCAGCCATCCTTGCGATCTTGGCATACCTCGGGCCGCGCAGCCGAGAGGAATCAGTCGGCCGCCAACAAATCCGGCAACTTGGTCAGCGCCTCGGCCAGCCGGGGGCCATGCCAGGAAAACGGCTTGCCGTCCACCAGGTGGATACGGCCGCCGCGCACGGCCGGCACCGCCGGGTACGGCTCGAAATCGGCAAGATGCGCGCGGCGAAATCGGAACGGCTCGTCGGGCAGGAGGATCACCTCGGGAGCTTTGGCAGCCATCTCCTCGAGGGTCACCGTCGGATAGCGGGTGCGATCGCCGAAGACGTTGGCGCCACCGCAGGTGGCGAGCAGATCGTGCACGTACGTGTCGGCGCCGATCGTCATCCACGGCTGCCGCCAGATGGGATAGAAGACGGACACGGGCCGGCGCGCGGCGGCACGCTCGCGCGCACGCGCATAGAGCGGCTCCAGCGTGGCCAGCAGCGCCCCCGCGCGCTCACGAGCGCCCGTCACCTCGCCGAGGTCGCGGATCATGGCGAGCCCTTCGGCCACCGTCCGCGGATAGGTGACCCAGACGCGCACGCCCGCGGCGCGCAGCGCGTCGACGTCCTCGCGCCGGTTCTCCTCGATGTTGGCGACGACGAGATCCGGCGCGAGTGCCCGAATCACGTCGAGGTCGGGATCCTTCTCGCCGCCCACGCGCGTCTTGCCCCGCACGACGTCGCGCGGCTCGATGCAATAGACGGTGACGCCGACCAGCGCGTCGGCGAGACCGAGCACGCAGAGCAGCTCGGTGGTGCTCGGGATGAGCGAAACGATGCGCTGCGGCGCCGCGGCGAGCTCCAGCGCGACGCCGGAGGCGTCCACCCGCGCCGGCGGTGTCACCCGATACGGCGGCTGCGGAGCCGGTCCACGAGCG